>Ga0213882_10000179_pt1 | contig 26474 bp, 19 predicted proteins | sample BarmaccoBMER_R09_FD_160106 | JGI IMG/M metagenome (GOLD analysis project Ga0213882, IMG submission 160106) | Barbacenia macrantha exposed rock microbial communities from rupestrian grasslands, the National Park of Serra do Cipo, Brazil - ER_R09 ...
AGGTTACGCGGCACTCGGGCGTGCAATATCCTCAAACAACTTCTCGAGACTGCGCGCCATCCGCGCATCGGTATAGCGCTCCCAGTACCGTTGTTGTGCGGCCAGACCTAGGCGGGCGGCGAGTGATGTGTCGCGTAGCAAGCGGCGGATTCCCGCGGCCAATGCCTGGGCGTCGCCGGGGCGGACGATGATACCGGTCGCACCATCTGACACCATCGTCGGGATGCCGGCGACTGCGGTCGCTACGGCGGGTTTCCCGAGCGCCATGCCTTCAATGATCGCCTGCGGAAGTGACTCTTCGATCGAGGGATGGACTTGAATGTCGATAGCGTTATAGACGTCACCAATCGGTCCGGGGTAGCCTACGAAATGAACGCGTGAAGTAAGGCCGAGATCGGCCGTACGGGCATGAAGGGCGCGCTCGTAAGCGAGCGGGTCCCGCGCGTATCCGCAGATCAAAAAGTGAACGTGTGGTTCGGTCCGGACCAACTGCTCGGCGGCGTCGAGTAGAACCAGCTGTCCCTTCCGTGGCGTCAGGGAAGCGACTTGCCCGACCACTCGAATCCGGGAATCCGACGGAATTCCAAACTGTGCGTGCATCTCTTCACGCTTGCGGTAGGCTTTCGGCGGCTCAATTCCGTTAGGGATTACCGCGATTCGTCGTGGACGCAGCAATTGACGTCGAATTTGCGCCGCGACGGCATCCGAATCGGTGACGATTGCGGTAGCCAAAGTCAATAGAACGGACTCCGAAAGGCGCCAAAGCCACAGTGGACGAAATATTTCTAGCCCGTACGTCGTAGCTATCACTGGTCGCCTCGTCAGAATCGCGGCGGCGATTCCCACCTTATTCGCCGTTCCGCAATGTGTATCAAGAAGATCAATGTGATTAGCGCGGATGTAGGCTGCCAACTTTATCAGCGTCCGCGACAATCGCGGGACGGATCGAACGCACTTCGCGGCCGAACCGTGCGCGCTCCCGACCTCCGGGGCATCTATATCAAGGCTTTCAACAGCGACGTTGGCGGATGCGAAGTGCGGCCGCAGAGTCCCTAGCCGCCGCTCCCGTTCGGTGTCAACTCGTTTCAGTGTCAAAACCGTCTGATCGAAACGGTCGCTGTTCATTTCCTTTGCAAGGCTCAGCAACCGGCATTCCGCTCCTCCGAAGTATAGCGTGTTGACGACAGAGAGAACACGGAGCCGCTTCACGGGACGACAGCGCCACGGAAGTCGATCGAGCGCTGCTCAAAAACGGCTCGCGCTTTATCTAATGCCGCAGCATCGTTGATGTCCATCCAAATTTGATTGTGCTGAAACGCGCCTACCGTTTCGCCGCGTTCAGTAAGGATGGCGAACAGATCGCTCATGCCGATCGGTTTACCTCTCGGTATAAGACCGCAAGCCTCTTTGGACAGGACGCAAGTGCCACTCGACACCTGGACCCGAACGACCGGTTTCTCCGTATAGCCCGTCACTCGATTCCCCGTTAATGAAAGTTGTCCGAACGGTATTTGAAACGGCTCCGTGTGAGTGGCTATTGTCGCTGTAAAATTACCCGTCTCGTGGAATGCAACGAGTCGCTTCAGATCGATCGATGCGAGGTTGTCGACGTACACCATAAGTACTCCGTCGGCGTCGCCGACGACCTCACGAGCCGCGCCCGCATTTCCCAGCGGGCTCCGCTCTTCGTACAGCGAGATGCTCGCCCGGCAGGTGATGGAGGCAATGAACGTGCGCGCGAAATCTGAGACCTCCGGCGCACTGGAACTGACCGCCACAACGATATCGTGGAAATCGTAGCGCATCAATTGACGCACGTTCCATTCGAGTAACGTAATGCCCCCAACGCGAGCGAGTGCCTTGTGAAGCCCTCCGGCACTGGCTCGCATTCGGTCCGACCTTCCGCCGGCCATAATGAGGGCACGCGTAGAGCCCATGCTTAATCTTAGAAATCGGCCCTCTGAGGACATAGGGGCCTTCGCTTCATGTCACGTGACGAAGGCCCCACGAGGGCCTAGTTAGTGCCCTGGTACCGTCTGGATCTTTTTGAGTTTGAGAACGTCAAAATCGCGGAGCGTAATCTGCGAAAGCGATGACAAATCCTCCGTGTCCCACGGATTCGTGCCGTCGGCGGCGTTGGCGAAGTACAGTTCGTTGCCCATTGAATTGGTGTCGCTCAAATAGACGCCGTACGCCTTCATCGCGGTCGCAACCATCGTTGCCTCGGGTCCCCATCCCGTGGTATCGAACGACGCTCTCAACCGCAGCCTTGCTCCGTAAGGCATTTGATACGAACTCTTGCCTTGGTACGGCAGCCAATCGGTGTCGCTGGCAGGACGCACGAACTTAAACTGCGCGGCCGATCCTGCAAGCCCGCTCCAATTCAGTGCGTGGGCGATCGTTCCTGACTGATAGTCCTCCCACCGCACCATTCCCGCGAAGAGCGACAAACCGGACGCCATCGATGATGGGGACCCCGGCGGCAAGGGAACGAACGATTTAGAGAGATCCCAGTTGGCGCCGCTATAGCCGCTCAGAATAGATTGTTGGAAAGTCGTACCATACGACTCGTAGAGGTGGCATGTGCCGGTCAATACGACCATTGCATGCTCGTCGCGGAGCGGTTCGATGTAAAAACTGGTGCCCCATGGGTAGGGCACGGGAAACTTGTGATACTTGACGCGCGGATGGACCGTGCGGCGCGGCGTGCGCCTATCGGCCAGATTCACTTTCTCTGCCCCGGTCGCGGCATAGAAGCCGCCGCCGTCGCCGGCTCCAATCACCGATTTGATGTACGACGCGCTGTTGCGGTCGATTGCGGTCCCGGTTACTACTCCGTTGTAAGCGCCCGGGCCGAACGCCGGACATCCGTAGTAACTCAATGGGTGGATGCGAGCGATACTGGCGGTCCTCGCCGTGCCGCCGTTCGCAGTAAACGGCAGGCTGGGCGAGTTTGAGGCGACAGAACACGCCGCTAGGGCCGGGACCGCAAGCCAAACCAGTCGCCCAACTCTCGATGGATTCCTCACGCTAACCCTCCCGTAAAGCGTAACGCGATCGAACTCCGTAGGTATGTCGATGTACCGCCGCTGGTACTTTAGGCCCATATTGCCTTACCTTCCAGCTAAGCGCTCGGCGTGCAAAAGTCGGCGCCTACGCGGGGCGCTCGGAGACCGGCAAAAAGCATCAGCAAACCTGCCGCTCGCAAGCAAACCAAAATACCCCGCCGAAAGCAGCGCCGGTGAGGCCTGCACCGCGTGATACAGGTATAAGCGGGCGCGCGCCCAGCCGTTGGCACGTGATCGTGGTTCTGGCGATCGCCGGGATTCCGCTCGTCGCATCGTTTTTCAACCTTGCGACGCCGTTTATCCCGTATGGGCGTTTTGGGTTTCGGGCCGCAGGCGATGGCACCGTCACGTCCGTCGAGCGGTCGTCGCCGGCCGCAGAGGCAAATATCAAGCCGGGAGACCGGCTGGACGTCGCGGCTCTAACACCGCAGCAGCGCGTGTACGCGCATTGGACGCTCACGCTCGCGGGCAAAAAATCCGAGTTTCTGTTCACGAAAGGTCCGGCGCGATCGGTGACGCTCGTCGCGCGCAGGTACGCCGCGGGATTTGAAGCGACCAGCTACTTCGCCAGCTTCGCTCTGCTGGCGCTGATCGACATTGCGACGACCCTCATCGCCGTGGCGGTCGTGTTTCGCGCTCCCTCGCGGATGACGTGGGCTTTTCTCGTTGACGCTGTGGGGTCGCAAATCGCCTCGTTGATTCTCGTGCCGCTGGCTTCTCCGGCCTGGGTCGCGGCGTACTCAATGTATTATGGAATTTTAGGGTACCTGGCGTGCGGGGCGTTCGTCGTGTTTGCCTTACGCTTTCCATCGGATCGCGTTGCGGGAATCGGGAGGGTCGTCGACCGCTGGGCGATGCCGCTTGCAGGCGCCTTGGCCATACCGGTGATCGTCGCGAACGTCGGGGTAATTTATCGTGGACTGGATAGCGACGGCATCGAGTATTTCCTCAAAATCGTCAGCATTGCCTTTTACGCCGTGGCGATGGCGATCTTCATTGCACGTTACTATACCGAGCACTTGTACGAACGATCGCGCATGGCGTGGGTGATCGCGAGTTTCCTCGTGGGCTATGCCGGCATCATAATCGTCCGGATCGTCGAAACGATGGGATTCGCCCCGCCCCGAGACGTAACGATGCTGCTCCTCACGCTCAAGGTGCTGGTCCCCATCGCGATCGCCTATGCGATCCTCAAGCAGCGAATAATCTCGGTTCGCTTCTTTCTAAATCAAGCGGTCATCGTCGCAGCGATCGCGCTGATCTCCCTCGGAAGCATCGCGCTGCTGGACTGGCTCGTCGCTTGGGGTTTTCACGTGCAGTTTTCCAACAGAGGCGCGGTTCTTTTCGTAGCGGCGGACATGGCAGCAGCGGTCCTGGTCGCAATCTGCATGCCGGCGCTTTACCGCGCTACTAGAAACGCCGTCGATCGAACGTTTTTCCGCAGGGAATATGCCGCGCGCCAGAAGCTCCTGAACCTAGCGCAGCGATTCGCTGCCGCCGATTCGGCGCAGACGATGGGACAAGATCTCGTGCGAAGCATCGTCGGCAGCCTCGAGGTGGGCTCGGCCGCGGTCTTCGCCCGCGGCAACGATGGCGCGTTTGCGCGGGAGGCGGCCGAAGGTTGGACCAATGACGAGGTACTCGAACATATCGACGCGGAACGGCTGGCCGACGCATTCGAGAAGCGACGCGGCCCTTTGCCGTTTACCGATGTCGAACTCGTGAGCCGGCGCATTCCCAGTGGTGATGCGTCGCCCGTCGTGGGATTTCCAATCTTCGTTCGCGGGAGACTCAGCCGGTTTGTCCTCTTTTCCGGCCACCCCTACGGTCTCGAGTTGGATCCCTCCGAAAAGCGGCTGCTCGGCGAAGTAACACGAGCGGCATCGCACGGCTTCGCGCGGTTATCTCAGTTATGACGCTGCAGTGATTGCATGAGTTCCGCTACCGCACCGTAGTCGAGGGCCGCGCCGGCGGCGAGCAGCAGCTCGACTCGTTTTTGACCGAGCTCGCGTCGCAATATCGAGAGTTCCTCGGACGTCTCGTCGGGATCCGACTCTCCCCGAGACGCGCACACGGCTTCGTTCCACCCAATGAGCTTCGCGCACGTTTCGACGTCAATTGCGCGATGGCCGTCACTTCCGTCGCCGCGCGCAAGCAGCGCCACCTTTGCCAAACTACCGGCCACGTAGGGGGCGAGATCGGGACGCGGATTCTGCGCGTCCAGCGTAGCGGCCAGTGCTCTCTGCGCCACATTCATCGCTTCGCTGAACTGATCGAGCGCGAGCAAGAACGTGCACTGATTGAGCATCAGGATCACGCAGGTCGATCCGCCCTCGGCCGCCTCTGCCTCAAGCGCAGGCAGAACCTCGCGCGAATATGCGAGCGCGGTCTCGTAGTGTCCCAGCCCATACTCCGCGCGCGCAAGCTCGATCTTGATGAAGCGCGCAGAACGATCGTCCGTATCGCCAAGCACGTCGAGGGCCTCCTGGTTGAGTTTGCGTGCTCTCAGATAGTCGCCGCGGCGAACCGAAGCAAAGGCGAGGTAACTCAGCGTCGTCGCCGTCGCGCGACGATCGCCCAGTTTACGCCAACTCGCCAGCGACTGCTGTAGTTCGAACTCCGCTTCATCGAGGTTCCATGCATGGGTGAGGGCTCGACCGAGCAGCCTCCGGGCAGCGGCGAGGAGCCGCGCGTCTCCGAACTTCCGGCTTGTCGTGACGGCGCGGCGTGCGGCTGCGATCGCTTCCTCGTGGTCGCGCAGGTCGACGAAACACCAGGCGAGTTGAATTTCGAGGTTGATAATCAGGGGTCTCGGCGTACTTTTGGTGACGGACGCAAGCGCGACTTTCAGCCAATGCACTGCATCCTTGGCCTGAAGAAACGGGACGCGCCACGCCAATTCTTGGCCCACCTGGGTATTTCCACGATGCGCCAGCGCCCAATGCATCGCTTCGTCAAAGTTTGCCCGTTCTGCGCGCATTGTGCGCAGGGTTTTTGGCGAGCGGTCCAGCCGAGCATTATAGATCGGTTGGATCCGGGCGATATCCTGCGCCAATCGTAGAAGCGTGCGGGCCAGCCGGTCCAGCATTGCGTCGGACTCGCCGCCGTTCGCGAGCCATTCGCGCGCGTAGTGTTGGGTCGCTCCCAACAAACGGTAGCGTGGTTCTTCCCCATCGGGGTCGACGTTTACGAGCGACTTGTCGACGAGCGACGATAGCAGATGGAGAATTTCCGTTTCGCTTTGGCCTTCATCGCCACACACGGCGGCCACCATTGAGAGGGTGCATCCTCCCGCGAAGACCGCGAGGCGCTCGAATAATCGTCGTTCCGGCGCGGAGAGCAGGTTGTAACTCCACTCTATCGTCGCGCGCATCGTTTGCTGACGGGGCAGCGCCGTACGGCTACCGCCGTCCAGTAACGCGAAGCGGTCGTTGAGTTTCTCCGCGAGCGTCTGCAATGATAGTGCCCCCGCCCGCGCGGCTGCGAGCTCGATCGCCAGCGGGATGCCGTCCAAACGCCGGCAGATTTCTGCGACCATCGGTTCGTTTTCGGCGGTTAAATGAAAGCCGCGATCCGCCGCGCCGGCGCGGTCGGCAAAGAGCGCAACCGCCGACGAAGTGTCGAGCGACGGTAGGCGATACACGTGCTCGCCGGCGATTTTAAGCGGCTCGCGGCTAGTGGCGAGGATCCGAAGTCCTTCACAGTTGGACAGCAGCGCGCGAGCGATCGACGCTACCTCGTCTATGACGTGCTCGCAATTATCGAGGATCAGCACGGATCGCTTGTTGCGTAACTCCATCAACACCGTGTCGAGCGTGCCCTGCTTTGGGACGTCGTGGAGGCCCAGCGCCGAGGCGATCGTCGTCGCCACGAGCGACGGGTCCGCCACGGGTGCGAGGCCTATGAAATGCACCGCCTGTTCGGTCGTTTTGCGCAGCGTTCGCGCGATTTGCAGGGCCGTTTGAGTCTTCCCCATGCCGCCGGTGCCCGTCAGGGAGACTAAGCGCCACTCGGAGACGAGCCGAGCGATCTCCTCGAGCTCCGACTCACGCCCGATAAAGTTCGTGACCGCGAACGGTAAGGCGGAAGTCCCTACGTTTAACAGGGGAGGGAAGCGCATCGACCCCCCCAGCCGGCGCTGCGGTCGCGACCGTGCAGCCACCTGTTCCAGGTTCGCGCGCTGCTGGGCGTCGAGGGCCAGTGCCCCCGCGAGCAGCTCGAGCGTTTCGCGCTGAGGCGTCCGCCGGTATCCGCGTTCGAGCGCGCCGATGCCGTTGGCGCTCATGTGGGCGCGCTCGGCGAGTGCTTCTTGGGAGAGCCCGGCGGCCACTCGATAGTGCCGCAGGAGAGTCCCAAACTCCGGCGAGCCCGGAGCCGGCCGATCGTCTTCCACCGTAAGTATGATTTTCCGCGCGGGCCAATACCGCACCCTCACCGTCCGCAAGGCCGCTAAGTGTGCACGTCGGCTGTGCAGGTCGCACGTGCACCTGTGTGTTACGGTCGCGCCGGTCCGGCGCTACGGTGGCAGCAGGTGAAGACATTTGTCTGACCAGCTTGCGAAGGAGTAACCCTCATGAAGTTCACTGTACGTCTAGCGTCTGCGACTCTGGCACTCGGAGCATCGGCTGCGATGTTCTCCGGCTGCAGCGGGGCCCAGACTCCCTTCACTCCGATTGCGTCGGCGCGCCAGCCCATTGCGCCCGAATCCATCGCCAAAATCAGCGGCCCGGACGCCGTCTCGGCGCCGGGAGATCTGATCTATGTCGCCTCCTCAACCGGCTGCGGATTCGTTCGCAGCGGCATCTGTCACGCCATGGTCTCCGTCTTCACGTATCCGGACGGCGGATATCGGGGCAGATGGATCGACGGGGGCAACGGTAACGACGTTCGCTCGCACGTTGCTGGGGAGTGCGCCGACAATGCCGGCCACGTCTTCGTGACGTACTCGGGCGCGTCCGGAAAGATCCTCGAGTTCGCGCACGGCGCGACGAAGCCGATGGCAGCGCTTAGCGACTCCAAAGGCGATCCGTTCTCGTGTTCGTCCGACCCTGCGACCGGCGATCTCGCGGTCGTGACGACGGACCACCTGGGCGGAAACAAGCTGTTAGTGTACAAGAACGCTTCGTCGGGACGAGCCGGCATCGCGTATAGCGATCCGCATTTGACCCTCACGAACGTCGCGTACGACAACAACGGCAACGCATTCGTCGACGGCCCGAGCGGACTGGCCGAGTTGGCTCGCGGCGCCAAGTCGTTCCAAGAGGTCACGCTAAATCGGACGATCCAGTCGTTCGGCAGCCTCCAGTGGGACGGCGAATACTTGGACGTCACCGATATCGGCACCGATGCCGTTTACCGTTTCGAAATCAAGGCGAACGGCAACGGTTCGATCGGCGGCTTTGTCGCCGGCTATACGGAACTCGGTGATCGTTCCAATGGCAATGGCTACAAGACCACGCGCATCACGCAGACGTGGGTCGATGGTAATACCGTCGTCGCGTCCCGCATGCGCGCAGGCATCTGCGACTTCAAGTGCCCCGGCAGCGTCGATGCCTGGCATTACCCGGCAGGCGGCTCCGCCTTTAGAAACATCGGCGGCGGCGCCATCTTCGACAACCCGAGCGGAGTCGCGGTTAGCGCCCACTAAACGCCTCGGTTCAACGACCCTAAGAACGAAGGCCTCGCACCATGCGGGGCCTTCTCGTTTAAGAGTAAGGCGCGGGATTCCGAGGAACTCTTCCGCGGATGACCGCTGAGAGCCGCGTGCCGCTTGAGGGTACGCACCGAATCGCTTGGCCGGGAGCCACTCCTGTGGGCGAAGCCGGCGAAGGCGATGTGCTGCTCACGGCTTGGCTACGGCCGCGACGCGGCGGTGAACTCGACGTCGCACGCGCGACGGCGTTGGGCTCGACCGTCCCATCGCAGCGTGAGTACACGTCGCGGGCCGATCTCCGGCGCGCCACGGCGTGCGATCCCGACGACGTCCTCAGATTGCAAAAATATTGCGGAACATTCGGTATCGAGATCGTGGAAACGCGCTGGCGATCGGTCATCTTGAGCGGCCCGATCGAAAACTCGATCGCCGCTTTTGGCGCGACGGCCGCCATCTATCAGCTGGACGATCGACGCCGTTTCCGGCATCGCTCCGGTTCGCTGCACCTTCCTTCCGATATCGCGACGCTCGTGCGTGCCGTTTTCGGCATTCACCAATGGCCCCGCTCGCATGCCGTCGGCGCGCTGCACCCAAAGACCGCTCCGCTTTCGATGAGCGACGTCGTGAGCCGCTATGCGTTTCCGGACTCCGACGGCTCCGGCCAAACAATTGCGGTTCTACAGTTTCGGGGAAGCTTTCGCAGCGGCGATTTTTCCACGTCGCTGCGGGTTCAGGGCATCACGACGCAACCTCCGATCGTCAAGCGGGTCGACAACGCCGAACTGGCGCACGACACCGACACCATGAAAGACGTCGAATCCGCCATCGACACGCAGATCGCGGCAGCGCTTGCACCCGGCTCCCAGATCGTCGTCTATGCGGCACCCGACGACGAACGCGGTACGCTCGATGCCATCCGCGAGGCGCTCTTTGACGAGGAACACTCCGCGTCGGTCCTCTCGATCAGTTTTGGCTTTCCCGAGTATCTCTGGACGCCGATTGCTCTGACGATTCTGAATGAACTCTTCACCGTCGCTGCATTGCTGGGCGTGAGCGTTTTCTGTGCCTCGGGGGATAACGGAGCGGAAACGGATTACGACGGCCAACCCCACGTTTTGGCCCCCGCATCGAGCCCGTTTGCGATGGCGTGCGGCGGTACGCAAATCAACGCCGGCGACGCCGGCGAGATGGCCTGGGACCGAACGGGCGGGGGATTCAGCGATCGCTTCGGCGTTCCCGCGTGGCAGAGTAGCGTGAATCCGGTTGCCGCCGGTTATGCGGTCAAACCGGGTCGCGGGGTGCCCGACGTCGCAGCGCAAGCGATGCCCGGTTATCCGATCGTTTTTGAAGGCACCCAGCTCGCCGCCGGCGGAACGAGCGCGGTTGCGCCGGTGTGGTCGGCCTTGGCGGCGCGGCTCAACGCGCGACTCGGCGCGAAGATAGGATTCTTCGCGCCTCTGCTCTATCGCGCGCCTGGCGGCACGTGCTTTCGGGACGTCACATCGGGCAGTAACGGCAAATTTAGTAGCGGCGCTGGTTGGAATGCCTGCACCGGCTTGGGCGTTCCTATCGGATCCGCGATAGAAACGGCGCTACGCTAGAACCCTCGCTCGGCGCTCTAAAAGCCGACGCATCCCAGCGCATCGTCGTGAAAAGCTTGATGCGCTTCCTTGTATTTGTTAACGGCTTGCGCCAGGCGTTCTCTGTTGCACCCCTGCAACGCCGCGATTTTGTCGTGCAGTTCGTCGATCTTCCGGCCATGCGCATCAATTGCTTCTTCGGCCTCGGACTTAGAATTTGGCATATCGTTCATGTATCGCCGCCGCTCGCTCCATCGCCTGCTCGGGCGTTAAACGGGCACCCTCGCTCGTTCTGGCCGACAGTTCGCTACCGGAATAGAATTCGGATAAAAGAGCGGTGAGCCGTTCGTAACAGCGCCGTTCTGTGTATTGGCGTACCTCTCCGCGGAGGTCATACTGACGCGCCGTAAACCCCGCAAGCAACGACGCGCCCTCGAAATCTTCGATCGTCGCCGCGAGCAACGCATGATGCTCGAGAACCGAAAGAACCCAGCCCGAGCCTGATTTTCGTTGCAACATCAGCGCCTCATGAAGCGCTTCTCGCGCAGCGGCGAGGTCTCCGGCGGCCAGAGCGTACCCTCCGAGATTTGAAAGCACAAGAACGAGATAGACCGAGTTCAGGGAAACGTACGCGCTCTTCGCTCGTTGTGCGGCGTCGCGGGCAGCCTCGATGTTTCCCGCTGCAAACTCGAGCTCGCCCAGGTTCAACAGAGCGCTCGCGTGGGCTTCGCTTCCGTGGCGCTCCAGCTGCGCAACCTGGGAAAATCGCGTGCGCGCATCTTCGATGTTGCCTCGTTGAAGATCCGTCACGGCCCAAAGGCGCAAGACCGCATTGGCGGTTATTCGGGAGAGCGATTGGGGCGCCGCGTACGCCTCGGCAAACGCCTTCTCCGCCTCGGCGAAGCGCCCATCGGACCGGTAACAGGCCCCCAGATTCGCGAGAGCGCGCGCCGTTTCGTTTGCATCGCCGGCAGCAATTGCCGCGTCGAGTTCGCGCCGTATTATTTCTTCCAGCGACGGGACGGGCCGGCCAACCAGCCATCCCGAGAGCACGCAGTGCCGAAGCAGACGCGAGTATAACAACGCGTTCTCGGCCGCTCCGCCACCGGCCGCGGCGGCTTCAAACCACGTCAGCGCCTCTTGCGGCGTGGTAATTAACTCCGGCCATTCCAGATCTGCGAGCAACGACCGTCCGAGCGCAGGATCGTTCTCTTTGAAGATCGTCCATTCGATGGCGGCGCGGAGATTATCGAGCTCCAGTTCGAGCGGTTGCCGCCACGCAACATCCTCTAAATCCTCCACTAGCGGCCGAAGCGCCCTAACGAATCCTGCATAGTAGCGCGCGTGTCTTGTTGCGATGCTGCTGATTTCACCGGCTTGTCGTAAACGCTCGAGCGCGTATTCGCGAATCGACTGCAGCATCCGATAACGGCGTTCCTCGCCCACAGCCTCGACCACGACGAGCGACTTATCGACGAGTGAGGAAAGCGCATCGAACGTCTCCCAGCCATCTCCCTCCGGTTCGCCGGCGCAAACTTGCGTCGCGGCCTGCAGCGTCCACCCACCGGCAAAAACGGCCAGACGGCGAAACAGCGCGCGATAGGGCTCATCCAGCAGATCGTAGCTCCAGTCGATCAACGCCCGCATCGTTCGGTGACGAGGTAACGTGCTGCGATCGCCGCCGGACAAGACGCGGAACCGTTCGTCCAACTTCTTGGCGAGCTGCTGCGGCGACATCATTCTCACACGCGCGGCGGCAAGTTCGATCGCCAGCGGTATGCCGTCCAATCGCGCAGCGAGCTCCTCCACGGAGGGCGCGTTGTCGCCAGTTAGATGAAAGGATGAGTCGGCGCCCCGCGCGCGGTCAACGAAGAGCGCGATGGCGTCCGGCGCCGGCAGCGACGGCAAGCGGAACACCTGCTCGCCGCCTATATTCAGACTTTCCCGGCTCGTCGCCACAATATGTACGTTCTTGCAGCCACGGAGGATCGCCGCAATAACCTTTCGAGCCTCATCGATCACGTGCTCGCAGTTATCCACGATCAGCATCAGGCGGCGGCGTTCGAGAAATGCCGCCAGCGTCTCAAGCAAAGAATGGTTTGGGACCTCACGCACGGCCAAAGCCTTCGCGATTTCGGTCGTTACCAAGGATGGATTCGAGAGCGCCGCAAGATCGACGAGCCAAACGCCCTGCTCGAACTCCTCCAGTACGTCCGCGCCAACCTGAATGGCGCATCGAGTCTTGCCGGCTCCGCCGGGACCAACGAGCGTCAGGAGTCGATGCTCTTTTATGAGGGCCTTGAGATCCGAAACCTCCTGCCCGCGGCCAACGAAAGATGTCAGCGCAAACGGCAGGTTATTGGGAAAATTTTCGAGCGAGCGTAGGGCCGGAAAAGTTTCTATGAGATCCGGGGCAACGAGCTGATAGACGCGTTGCGAACCGATCAGATCTTTGAGCCGATGCGAGCCTAAATCCCTCAAACTGCTGCCGTGCACGCCCTCGGGCAACAAACCCGCGGTCGAACCCGAGATGAGAACCTGTCCGCCATGACCGATAGAAAGCAGGCGCGCCGCGCGATTCAAAGTGGAACCGAGATAGTCTCCGTTCCGCTCTTCGGCACTGCCCGTGTGCAGCGCCATGCGCACGCGAATGCCGTCCGCGCTCGAAAAATCTTCCGCAATGAGGCTGCGCTGACCGCGCAACGCGGCGGCGATCGCATCGGCGGGATTGGAAAAGGCCGAACAAAATGCATCGCCTAGTACTTTGAATACGTAGCCTCCATGCGCTTCGATCGCCGCACGTAACAACTCATCGTGCCGGAGAAGCGCTCTCGACATTGCATCGGGATGCCGTTCCCATCGCTGAGTGCTTCCCTCGATATCCGAAAAGAGGAACGTTACAGTTCCGCTTGGTCGCGTCACGAACGCTGTTTCAGAACCATCCTATAATCGCCCTTTCGCAATGCCATGGCCTTGCTCTAAGCGTTGGATCAACGGGATCGGAGGCTCATGAGGAGCGCAGCCGCGCTACCTTCCGAGATGCCGGCGCGCTACATCGGCCGCCCGATGACGATCCAGGTCTTGCCGTTGTACCTTTGAACCATTACGACCATCGCGGACGAACCGTGCCCGACGAGGAACGCGTCTTCGGTCTTCTCCATGCCGGGCTGCGCCATTTCCGAAGCGGCGTTGAGGTGCGCTTTGTACCAAGACCTTACTTTTGCGAAGTCGTCGGAGGTAACGTAGGTCTTCGAGCCGGACGGCGGCGCTTTGAGGCCGACACCCGCGGGACGAGCGGCGGCGACGGCGCCGGGATAGATGGGAGCGGCAGGGCCGCCGGCCGTCGCTGCGAGCGGCGCGGTGATGACGGCAAAGCCCGCAAGAACTGCGGTGAGGACTACGCGCACGATGTCTCCTTTGAAAGCAAGAGGCAACAACGATTCGCGCGCACCGAGCGCTTGGCCCTCTCCCAAGCGAGCCGTTAGAAGCTTGTCCGACCTGGGAAAGACCCTTGCCAACGCCAGCTATCGCGCCGCGGGACAAGCGCGGCTTTTCGGAGGTACAACGTAATGAAAATTTGGATCGCACTCGTAACGACGGCCTTTAGCACGTCGCTGACGGCGTCAGCCTTTGCCCAGTCCAATACGATGAACCACATGATGAATGCCGTGACGCCGCATTCGATCACGATCAAGATGGGAGCGCAAAACGGCTCCAAGCAAGATGGCAAAGCCGTCCTCAGCGACACCCGCAGCGGATTGCGGGTCACGATTTCGCTCAAGAACGAGCCTGCCAACGCGTCGGAGCCGGCGCACATCCACCAAGGAACCTGCGCGAAGCTCAACCCGGCACCGTGGAAAGCGTTGCATAACGTCGTGCATGGCACGTCCGATACCGTTCTCCAGGGTGTGACGGTTGCGCAGCTCAAGAAGGCGCACTACGCGATCAACGTCCACGAGAGCGCCACGAACCTCGCCCACTACGTTTCCTGCGGCGACATCTGAGTTAATAGAAAGGCGGCCGAGCTTCTCGGCCGCCTTTCGTGGTAACGAGTCCGGGCGTGGTAACGAGTCGGGGCCGTTATTTCTTCAGCTCGCAGTTGACCATCCAGTCGATCCCGTACTTGTCGGTCAGCATGCCGAACTTTGCTCCCCAAAACATCTCTTGCATCGGCATCTCGACGTTCCCGCCGGCCCCGAGCGCGTTGAAGATTCGGTCGGCAGCCGCCACATCCGTGAGGCCCACCGAAAGCGAGATCGGCCCCTCACCATAGGTCTTCCCCGGCGTTGCGTCTCCCGCCATAAACGCAATGCCGTCGGCTTTGAAGCGCCCGTGCATCACGCGGTTCTTCGTCTCTTCGGTGACCGGCGGCCCACCGGCATCTTTGGGTGCGTCGCTCCAGCGCATCAGCTCGATATTTCCGCCGAAAATCCCCTTGTAGAAGTTCAGCGCTTCTTCGCATTTGCCGTCAAAGAGCAGATAGGGTTCGAAATCCATGACACCTCTCTTCTTTCATGATGTTGCGTCTGAGGGAAGCGCAGAATTGGCGCAGTCCGTGACAAAACCTCGCGGCCTGGCCGCTCGACGGAAAGCCTGGGATGCTGCTGAGCTTTTTGGGGATGCTTAAGCGAGGCCGGTGCGGATGGCGTGCACGGCAGCCTTCGAGCGCGCGCCATGCGTTGCTATAGCCAACTACGTTGGCAAACTACCGTAACCGTACGGCGCTTCTGCGAACTGAGCGTTGGACGATTTCGTCGAGGCCGTTCGCAGCTTCCGATGGCGCCAACCCAAATACATTGCGGCCATCTCGATTCGGTTCCGCGAGTGAGTTTTTTCGATCAGCCGGGCGATGTGATCTTGAACGGTCGATTGGGCAAGGTGCAGCCGCGCCGCGACGTCGCGGACGGAATCTCCGTCGAGTAGCGCGTGCAGCACTTCTCGCTCCCGCGGTGAAATGCGAAACGCTGCCTCCGGCTGGTCGGCCGGTTCCCGCGTCTGGGCAAGAAACACTCCGATCAGAAGGCTGGTGCCGACGATCGGAGCGACGCGCACCATGAGTCCCGGAACCGGCGTCGCGACGCCTTCCTTACAACGGTCCACCCGCGTAAAGTCCCAGCTCCCGGTCAAGCGCGCAATAGTGCGCTCCAGGAACAGCGGAAGGCGACCATCGCTGGCGGCGTACAGGTTGGCGAACTCTGCGGTCGCGGCGTCTTGCGGCGACGATTGGTAGACGACCTTCAAATCGGACGTCAGCAGCAAGAAACCTGAGGCCGTCGAGTTCTCGACCGCCGGTGCGGAGGACGGAGCGTTGTCCCACGGCTCGCAACGGTAGAAATCGGCCAACTGCAGCATGGTAGTCTTGAGTCCTTGAGCGATGCGCGCCCAGGCCTTGTCGGACGTGGCAACCGGGCGCAAGACCGCGAACACCAGCGCGCGCTTTCCGGGGAGGACGGTCGAGGCGGCCAGCACGGGCGCCGTCCTACCGTCTTGCCCGGTAACCCGCAGCGCGACGGTGCCTTCCGCTTCGGGGAGGGGCGTGGCACAAAGCAGGCCGAGCGCGCGCCGCCGGTTCAGCAGGCCGCCCGACCCTGCAAAATGGCGCAGGTCCCCGTCGGGAGCAAAAATTCCTACGACCCACGGAGTGCCTGACGCGGCCTTGGTCAAGCGATGAACGATCGCGTCTATGCCGTTCTTTCGATGCACGCCATCGCCGTTGAATACGGGAAACTCCGGCAACGCCGCCTCAAGATATGCAGTAGTCACGGTATTGAATACTGCCATTTTATGCGGGGTCAAAGGACTAATGCAACCCTAGAGCACTAGTCATTTCTTACTAGAAGGTTTTACGCGTGCTCCAACAGCGTGCGGCGAAAATAGTCGGCGGTTGCGGCGTCGGCGCGCAACCACGGCGCATACCGAAGAAAGCCGTGAATCTCGTTCGGAATGACGATCTCTTCGTACGGAACATGGGCGAGCCGCAGCCGCGCAACGAGGTCGACCATCTGGTGGAACTCGACGTTGCGGTCGTCATCCCCCTGGATCAGCAGCACCGGCGATTTCCAGGTCGCGATCGATGAGTCGGGCGAGGATTCCCAGGCGAGGTGCATCATTGCCCGCATATCGTACTGTTGGTACCGCTTCAGTTGCGTGAACCCCCAGATTGGATTGTCGATATCGAGCGACCAGTCGTGGACGCCGTGGAAATCCACGCCGGCCTTGAAGATAGCGGAATTTCGCGCCAACGCGAGGGCCGTTAGGTATCCACCGTAGGATCCGCCCCAAATGCCGATGCGCCGCGGGTCTACGCTTGGATCGTGTTGCAAGAATCTCGCCCCCGCGACGACATCCTGGTACTCCGACGCCCCCGTCGGTCCCCAGCGTGCCGGAAAGTTGAAGTCGTGGCCGTAACCAATTCCCAAGCGATAGTTGACCGATAACACGACGAAGCCGTGATTCGCGAGATACTGATTCACGGCATACGCGTTCGAGTAGTAATCCATGTAGTGCCAGGTAAGCAGCATCTGACGCGGCGGGCCGCCATGCACGAAGATGATCCCTGGGTGCTTGCCGCCGCCGGCCGGCACGAAGAGCTGGCCGTACGCACGCGTGCCGTCCGCGGCACGAAATGAAACTTCGCGCGGCGTCACGAGCTGCGCCGCCGGAAAATCGCTCGGTAAGAGAGCGCCGTCGAGTGAACGCTGCGCGCCGCCCGACGACAGCGTCACCAGCGGCGGCTGCGTTGCGGTCGCGCGGTCGAACGCAACGGCGTTATCGCTCAACGCGACGGGCTGCCACTCGCTGCTGGCGCCGCGCGCCAACGGCGTGACGTTGCCCGCTTGCACGTCAACGCGAAACACGTGCCGCCGGTCGTCGTCGCCCGGCGTCGAGCCCGTGTTCGCGGAGTAAACGACGGACTGCAGATCCGGCGAGATGGACGCATCCTCGACCATGTAACGTCCCGGCGTCAGCAGCCGCGCCGCGCCGCCGCTCGCTGACACGAGGTAGAGATGCGGCCAGTTATCTTGCTCGCTGTTGAAGACGAGCCGACCTCCGGCGACCCATTCCAAGAATGGCCCGAGTCCGGTTTGCGGCAGCGACCCGCGCCGCGCGCCGGTGCTCGCCCATGCGACGCGTCCCGATCCGGAACGCGCGTCGGCGACCCAGATCTGCCAGGGCGCCGGATTCCAGCTCAGCGGGTCGCGCGGCGGACCGCCGTCTCCGGGAACCCGAAGGAATGCGACGGAGCTTCCATCGGGCGACCATCGCGGCGTGAAGTCTTGCGACGTGCTCGGCGACAAATATTGAATCGGCGTCGCGTCGTCGCGGTAAATGCCGATGAAACTGTGGTCGGTGCGCGTCGAGACGAAGGCGAGCGACGTTCCGTCGGGCGACCAACGCAGATCCGAATCCTGTCCCCGATCGAAGAATAGCCGCTTCGCAGGCGAGCCTCCGTCGATCGGCGCGATCATCACGGCGCCGCCGTTGGTGAATGCGACGCGGGCACCGTTGGGTGAGATCGCCGGCGCGTCCCCGGTGCCGAGCAGCTTTGGCGAGCCACCACTCGTGGACACCGACCAGACCTGCATGTCCGGCTGCGTCGTAGAGGATGCGGGGTTCGGCTGGAGCGGATCCGGCCAGTTCGCGTCGTGATCACCGCCGCGTACGTAGGCGACGTGTGCATCGTCGTTCGAGATCGCTATATTGGTCAGCTCTTGGCCGTCGTCGCCGTCGGATGAAAACAGCTGTCGCGGCACAAAGTCCGGCGCGCGAGCGAACCAGAGCGTTCGAACGCCCTGGCGATCGAGCGTGTAGGCAATCGCGGCACCGTGCGCGTCGCGCACCGGTGCCGAAGGAAACGGATAACTTAAGATCTGCGCAAACGTAAAGGCCGCGATCAACACCGCCTAACCTTTTAGGAAGACGCCGTGACGACCCTTTCGCTCACGCTAAACGTCAACTCACCGCGCGCGTCGTCGAAACCGACGTCGACCGTATCGCCCTCGTTCACCTCGCCGGCCAGAATCTTGCGGCCCAGCGGCGTCTCGACCTCGCGCTGGAGCGTGCGCTTCAGTGGACGGGCCCCGTAGGTCGGATCGTAGCCGACCTTGACGATATGGCGCTTCGCGGCGTCGGAGATCTCCAGGCCGATGCGCCGCTCCGCGAGACGCTCGCGAACGCGCCGCAGTTGAATGTCCACGATCTGCAACAGCTCTTCTTCCGTCAGCCCGTGAAACACGATGATCTCGTCTACCCGGTTGAGAAACTCAGGACGGAAATGCTGGCGGAGCTCATCGAGCACCGTCGCGCGCATGACGGCGTAGTCGGCGCCGTTTAGCGAGCCCTTATAGTCGAGTATCCGGTGACTGCCGATGTTCGACGTCATGATCACGATCGTGTTTCTAAAGTCAACCGTGTGCCCCTGACCATCGGTCAGACGTCCGTCGTCGAGGATCTGTAAGAACACGTTGAAGACGTCTGGGTGCGCCTTCTCCACCTCGTCGAATAGAATCACGGAGTACGGCCGCCGGCGCACGGCTTCGGTGAGCTGACCGCCCTCTTCGAATCCGACGTATCCGGGCGGCGCGCCGATCAGTCGCGCGACGGTGTGCTTCTCTTGATACTCCGACATGTCAATGCGAATCAACGCGCGCTCGCTGTCGAAGAGATATGCGGCCAGCGCCCGCGCGAGCTCGGTCTTTCCGACGCCTGTCGGTCCGAGGAAGATAAACGAGCCGATCGGCCGGTTCGGATCCGCGAGGCCGGAGCGCGACCGCACAACCGCCTCGGCGACGGCATCCACCGCCTCGTCTTGGCCGATGACGCGCTTGTGCAGTTCTTCTTCCAGATGGAGCAACTTCTGCTTCTCGCCCTCCAACAGTTTGCTCACGGGGATGCCCGTCCAGCGCGCGACGACGGCGGCGATGTCGTCTTGATCCACGTCTTCTTTCGAGAGGCGCGCTCCGTCGCCGTGGGCCAAGCGGTCCTCTTCGGCGTTCAGCTCCTTTTGTAGTCCGGCGAGCGTTCCGTAGCGCAGCTCCGCGACGCGGTTGAGATCGTACTGGCGCTCGGCCTGCTCGATCTGGACCTTCGTTCGTTCGATCTGTTCGCGCAACTGCCGCAGCTTGACCGCGGCGTTCTTCTCCGCGTCCCATCGGACGCGCAACCCTGCCTGCTCTTCGCGCAGCCCGGCGAGCTCTTTTTCGAGCTGCTCCAAACGCCGGCGGCTCGCCGTATCGCTTTCGTTGCGCAACGCTTCACGCTCGATCTCCAACTGCATGACTCGTCGCGACACCTCGTCGAGCTCTTGCGGCATCGAGTCTATCTCCGTGCGCAGCTTGGCTGCCGCCTCATCGACTAAATCGATGGCCTTGTCTGGCAGGAACCGGTCCGTAATGTAGCGGTTACTCAGCGTCGCGGCGCCGACCAGCGCCGCGTCTTTGATGCGAACGCCGTGATGCGCCTCGTATTTCTCCTTGAGCCCGCGCAGGATCGAGATCGTGTCCTCGACGCTGGGCTGGTCCACCATGACCGGTTGGAACCGGCGCTCCAGCGCCGCATCCTTTTCGATGTACTTGCGATACTCGTCGAGCGTCGTCGCGCCGATCATATGCAGCTCGCCGCGCGCGAGCATCGGCTTGAGCAGATTGCCCGCGTCCATCGCGCCCTCGGCTTTGCCGGCGCCGACGACGGTGTGCAGCTCGTCCACGAAGAGAATGATCTGGCCTTCCGACGCGGCGACGTCTTTGAGAACGGCCTTGAGGCGTTCCTCAAACTCGCCGCGGTACTTCGCACCGGCGATCAGAGCACCCATGTCGAGCGCAACGACGCGCTTGTTCTTCAGACCTTCCGGCACGTCGCCCCGGACGATGCGCTGCGCCAAACCCTCGACGATGGCCGTCTTGCCCACGCCCGGATCGCCGATCAGCACGGGGTTATTTTTCGTACGCCGCGAGAGGACTTGCATAATGCGGCGGATCTCTTCGTCGCGGCCGATGACGGGATCGAGCTTTCCTCGTTCGGCTTCCAGCGTCAGGTCGCGCCCGTAGCGCTCGAGCGATTTGTACGTGCCTTCTGGATCTTTGGTCGTTACACGTTGATTGCCGCGCACGTCGCGCAACGCTTGCAACAGTTTGTCGCGAGTCAGCCCCGCATCGCGAAGAATGCGGCCGACCTCGCTCGACGACGCGGCCAAAGCTAGCAACACGTGCTCGACTGACGTATAGTCGTCTTGCAGCGCCTTCGCCTCGTTCTCCGCGACGCTCATCACGCGCGCCAGCTCCGGTGAGAGCGTGACCTGCGCCGAATCCGCGCCCGCACCGGTCAGCCGCGGCAGGTGTCCGATTGCCTCGTCAACGTTCCGCCGGATCACCTTCGGATCTGCCCCCGCCTTGGCCAAGATGTCCGGTGCAATACCCCGCTCTTGCTCCAGCAATGCGGCGAGCATGTGCTCGGGAGCGGTCTGGGCGTTATGTTCAGCCAAGGCGCGTGAGTATGCGGCGTTGAGGCCGTCCGCAACGCGCTCGGTCATCTTCTCTACGTTCATCCCCCTCCATGATACAACCCGGCCCCTCGGCGGGTTGCAGGAACACCCTTTAGTGAAACGCGACCGAATTGAGCCGCACTATTTGTGCAGGTTACATGTGCACGTCGCGCGTGCAGTTGTGCGTTATCCCGGTCTGGCCGCGGCGCTACCCTTGCAGCACACGTGAAGACATTTGTCGGCACGTTCTTGCGAAGGAGCAACACATGAAGGTCTCTACACGTCTTAACTCTGCGGCACTGGCGTTGAGCGCATCCATTGCGGTGCTCTCCGGCTGCAGCGGATCGCAGGCACCCTTTACACCGGCCGCCTCAGCACCACAGAGTCTGATGCCGCCGAACGTTTCCACGCCCGGCGAAGCCCTGTACGTCGCGTCCTCGACCGGATGCAGCTTCATCCTTCACAGCACTTGCCACGCGCTCGTTTCCGTTTATTCGTATCCGGACGGCGCCTATAAGGGCGAGTGGAAGGAGAGCTCCGGTGTCGACACCACGTCGCGGGCGGGCGAAGCGTGCGCCGACAACCTCGGGCACGTTTTCGTCACGTACACCGCAGCCAGTGGGAAGATCCTCGAGTTCGCGCACGGCGGCGCGACGCCGATCGCAACCTTGGGCGACCCCAAGGGAAGCCCGGAAGCCTGCTCGGTCGATGCCGCGAGCGGCAACCTCGCCGTCGTTACGGCGATGCCCGACGGCAGCTCGACGCTATTGGTGTATCGCAACGGCTCGGGCCGTCCCGCAATCGCCTACAGCGACGCGCGCCTCACGTTCACGCACGTCGGTTACGACAACAAAGGCAATGCCTACGTTGACGGTCCGACGGGATTGGCCGTGCTTCGTGCCGGCGGCGATTCGTTCCAGAGCATACCGCTGGATCGCAAAATCGTGTCGTTCGGCAGTCTGCAGTGGGATGGGAATGACATTGCGATCACCGACATCGGCGCGGACGCCATTTACCGGTTTGCCATCAAGGAAAACGCCGGCGGCGGCCTCGGCGGAAAGCTCGTGGGCTACACGACGCTGATTGACCGTTCGAACGGCAATCGCTCGCAAAACCTACGTTTTACGCAAACTTGGATCGCAAACAATAACGTCGTAGCAGCCGACGAGGCAGGCGGCGCCTGCGACTTCAAGTGCGCGGGAAGCGTGAACGCTTGGCACTATCCGCAGGGCGGCAAAGCCTTCAAGAATATCGGAGGCGGTCGCAGCTTCACGAATCCGAGCGGAGTCGCCGTCAGCGTGGGGTTGTGAACTCGGGCAAATGACCCCGGTCCAGGCGACCATGGCAGCGAGGCCTCGCTACGGCGGGACCTCGCTCTTTTTCTAGCTAAGCCGAGCGAAGAGCAGCGCGTCGCAGACCCTTCCGGCGCGATCCAGATAGTGCTGTCGCAAAACGCCTTCCAGTGAAAAGTCCGCTTTCTCCAAGACTCTAACGGAGGCAGCGTTCTCCGCGAATACGAGCGCTTCGAGACGGCGCAAACCACCTTCTTTTAGGGCGTACCCGGAGAGGATCCGCGCCGCTTCCGTGGCTATGCCGCGTCCCCAATATTTGCGGCCCAGCCAGTATCCAAACGAACCGGCGCCGTCTCTCTCTCCTCCGTAAGGATCGAACCCGATGCCGCCGGTCAGCGTGCCGTCGACTTCAATTGCAAAATGACGCGCAAGCGGCACGTTCGTGTTCAAATCTAGCCAACGCTGCGCGTCGCCTAACGTATAAGGATGCGGAAACGCCCGCGTCATCCAGCGCGCCACCATAAAATCATCGGCAACCGCACAAATGGCATGTTCATCGCCCTTTCGATAGGGTCGAAGGACACACAGCGTTCCCGAAAGCACGTTCAGTCGTTCGAGAGTCGCAAGCAAACGCCCGTTCGGGAACGAAGCAGGCACTGTGAGCGACAGCGCACGGACACCTCGGCTTCCGCTGATCGCCGCCGTCGTGGCGATCGCCGGCGTTCCGCTCGTCGCGTCGCTCTTCAATCTCGCGACGCCGTTTTTCCCCTACGGGCGCTTCGGGTTCACAACCGCCGGTAACGGCACGATCACGTCGGTGCTCCCGGCCTCTGCCGCCGCGCAGGCAGGTATTAAGGCCGGAGACCGGCTCGATATGGCCGCGCTCACACCGCAACAGCGCGTGTATGCGCGTTGGTCGCTCACGATCGCGGGCACGAGATCTGACTTTCTTTTTTCGAAGGGGCCGGCGCGGTCGGTGATATTGGTCGCGCGGAGACCGACCGCCGGGAGATTTTCGCGGTTCGCATACTTCGCAATCTTCTGGATCATGGCGCTCGCGGATATCGCGGTCGTTCTCATGGCCGCCTTATTGGTTCTCGCGCTACCGTCGCGTATGACCTGGGCCTTCCTCTTGTATGCCGCGGGTTCGATGTCCGGATCGCCCATTCTCACTGCGCTGATGTCGCCGGCCTGGGTAGCGGCGTTTTCGGCGTGCATTGGTGTTTTGTGGTGCTTTTCGTTCGCCGGACTAATTGCTTTTGCGTTACGGTTCCCCAGCAATCGCGTCGCGGGCGTCGGCGCGGTACTCGATCGCATGCTTGCGCCCATCGCGGTCGCGCTGGCCGTATCGGTGATCGTCGCCAACGTTGGGTTGATCTATCGTGGAATGGACACCGACGCCTTCGAAGATCTCTTGACATCCGTCGCTATGGGGTTCTATTGCTTGGCGATCGCTATCTTTGTCGCGCGCTACTTCTCCGAGCGGCTGTACGAACGCTCCCGCATGGCATGGGTGATCGCCAGTTTTCTCGTTGCCTACGCGGGCACGGTTATCGTCCGAATTTGCGAGGCTGTGGGATTCGTTCCGCCTAGAGAGGTCGTGATTGGGCTCCTGGCACTCACCGTCGCGGTTCCTATCGCTGTGGCCTACGCCATCCTGAAGCAGCGAGTTATCTCCGTTCGGTTCTTCGTCAACAAGGCATTGATCGTGGCCGTCCTGGCCGCTCTCTCGATCGGTAGCATCGCGATACTCGACTGGCTCGTCGCAGCGCTTTTAGGCGGCGCGACCTCGGAGAAGCGCGCCGCACTTCTCGTCGGTATCGACGTCGCAGCGGTCGTGGTGCTCACGATTTTGCTGCGGGCGCTCTATGAAACGACGCGAGACACGATCGAACGGATCTTCTTCCGCCGGGAATATCATGCGCGCCGGTATCTAATGAAGCTAGCACAAAGCTTCTCATCGGCGGACTCGCCGCGAATCATCGGCGATGAGCTCGTTCAAAGTATCGCCGCGCATCTCCAACTGTCGTCGGTTGCGGTCTTCGCGCGCGGCGACGGTGGCGGATTTCGACGCGAGGCGGCCGCCGGGTGGACAGATGAGGACGTACTCGAAAGCCTCGATGCGCAACGGCTGGCATCGGCCTTTGAGAAGCGGCCTACGGTGTTACCTTTCACCGACCTTCACCTAGTCGGCCGGCGCATTCCCCGCGGCGATGCGGAACCGGTCGTTGGGTTTCCAATCTTCGTCGGCGGGCGGTTGAGCCGCTTCGTGCTCTTCTCCGGACACCCGTACGGTTTGGACTTGGATCCATCCGAACGGCGGCTGCTTGGGAACGTTACGCGCGCCGCATCCCACGGCTTCGCGCGCCTTTCGCAGCTCTGAGGGTACTCTCAGGAAGTTGCAATCCTCCGAAGCATCCGATAGTCGCCGCTGCGAACCGTGACGCCGCGGGCATCGAGCCACTCCAACAACGGAACGGCGTACTTGCGCGTGGTGCCGAGCAGGTCGCGAAACTGCGCCGCCGTCATGCGTTGGTGCTGCTTCAGATACTCTTGCGTGCGCGCGCGAATATCGTGGATTTGCGATCTTCGGTACAGGTCGTCGCCCACTTTGACCAGCTCGCCTGTGGCAAGCAGCATATCGAAAGCCTTCCGGAGACCCGCGATCCGAGATGCCTTTACAGCAGACGTCACGGTGGTGAGAGCAGCCGGCGTCAACGTGTCGTCCGCGCCCGACGTGATCCGTTCGAAAAATGCTCCCTGTTCGACCGTCAGCGTCGGCCTGTGGCCGGTCAATGCGTAATAGCCGGCTCGGGCCGTGATTCCACCCTCGGCGATACAGCGGTCGAGGACTCGAATCAGGGTCGGCTCGTCGACGTTGTGAGCGCGAGCGAGCGCGAGAGAAGTGAGCCCCATCGCCCAAGGCTCGGCGCGATGACTCTCGGCGAGCTGCTCGGATACGCGGACAAAAAGCTCGCGTGCCGTCGCGCCATCGACGTACGCAGGAGGCCGCGCAACGGCGATCGCGGCACCCGACGCGCAGAGGCGTTCGAGCGCGTCACGCACGACGTCCTCGCGCAGATTGGCCGCGACGGAGATCGCGTGCAGGTCCGCCGGCACGAGGCCGCAACCGCGGAGCAGGACGGCGACGGTCTCATCGGAGCCGGCGTCGCCGGATGCCGCGCGGTCGGAACGCTCGACGAACCCCCCGCCGAGCAACGTCATCGGCGACGGCCGGCGAAGCACGAAACGCAGGCCCGCGAACGCGACAACCGGTTCCCGCAAATGCAGTTGAGCGTGCAGCTGCGGTTCGCCGGCCGGCGCCTCGTCGAACGTCAGCGTGCCCAGGACCTCGGCCGACCCGATATATGCGCGCACCGGCGTCTTGCGGCGCAACAGCGGTGCCGCGCCGCCGAGCGGAACGAAATGTACGTTCAGACGCTGGCGGGCGGAAAATTCCGCGCCGACAATCGCATGGCCGCGCCCCAGACCGCGGCGATCCAGGCCCGGCAGACTCAGTGCGACGCGCGTCCCGGCCTCGACTCGTTCGCGTTGCGAACCGAACACCTCGATGCTGCGCACGTGCGCTGCCGTCGCGCCGGGTTCGATCTTCAGATCGTCTCCATTCGTGATGGAGCCTTGCATGAGCGTTCCGGTGACGATCGTTCCGTGTCCGCGCAGCGCGAAGACGCGGTCGATCGGAAGATATACGGGCGCACTCGCGTTGCGCCGCGGCAACGCCGTCAGCTCGCCGTGCAGGCGGTCGCGCAGCGTTTCCACGTTTTCGCCGGTAACGGCGGAAACGCCCATCATCGGCGCGTCTTCGGCAATCGTGCCGCGAAGTTGCCGAGCGATGTCTGCGTATGCTTCGTCACGTTCGCCGCCTTCGAGCAGGTCGATCTTCGACGCGGCGACGATCGTCCGCCCGACGTTGAGAAACTGGAGGATCGCCAAGTGCTCGAGCGTCTGGGCGCGCACGCCTTCGCGGGCGTCCACGACCAGCAGCAAGAGTTCCATCCCCGCCGCCCCTGCCAGCATGTTGTGCACGAACCGTTCGTGTCCCGGCACGTCGACGATACCGGCTTCAACGCCGTCATCGAAGCGTAGGTGCGCAAAGCCGAGATCGAGCGTCATGCCGCGCAGGCGTTCCTCCGGCAGCCGATCCGGATTCGTCCCGGTGAGTGCGGTGATTAGCGCCGTCTTTCCGTGATCGACGTGCCCCGCCGTTCCGATGATGTGCACGAGTATCGGGGTGGCTAGGCGACGGCGCGAATTCGGTAATCCGCGAGGATCTCTCGCGCGGCCCGCGCTCCCGAATCGGCGCCGCCTTCCATGAACCCTTGATTCTCGACGGACGTGTGCTCGCCGGCGAAGTGCACGCGTCCTTGCCGGCGGGCCTCA
>Ga0213882_10000180_pt1 | contig 26132 bp, 17 predicted proteins | sample BarmaccoBMER_R09_FD_160106 | JGI IMG/M metagenome (GOLD analysis project Ga0213882, IMG submission 160106) | Barbacenia macrantha exposed rock microbial communities from rupestrian grasslands, the National Park of Serra do Cipo, Brazil - ER_R09 ...
CGGCGGCGACAAACCCGCGCTATAAGGAGCTTCTGCAGCGCTCTTTAGCCTACCTCGATACGCAGGTCGGAACCCTTCGCGAACGGCTCAACAAACCAGATCATCACGGCTGATTTCGATTTCGCTTAGCCGACCCAGCATCGCCAACGCGATATTTTCCGTTTGAAAGAACTCGCGCGCGATGCTCTGGACTTGCTCGCATGTAACACTCTCGATGCTTTCGATCATCTCGTCGAGGCTCATGAACCGCTCGAAATAAAGCTCCTGGCGAGCTAAATTCGACATCCGGCTAGAGGTCGATTCCAGACTGAGCATCAACGATCCCTTGAGATGGTCCTTCGCCCGCCGCAATTCGTCTTCAAGGATGAAAGCATCTTTAAGCTGGCGGAACTCGCTTACCACCGAATGCACCACTTGTTTGGCGGTTTCTATAGCGGTTCCCGCGTAGACGGTCAGGCAACCGGTATCGCTGAATAGATTCAGTTCGGAGTAAACGGCGTAAGCCAGACCCTGTTTTTCGCGAATATTCTGGAAGAGCCTGGAACTCATTCCGCCGCCCAAAACGGTGTTCAGAACGTAGAGAGGGAACCGTAGCTCATGAGCCAGACGATAGGCCGGCACACCCATCGCTATGTGGAGCTGCTCAAGCGATTCCTTCTTTTTCAAGATAAGCGGGGCGTGCGTGCGAGGAGTGCTATCTAGCGGAACCGGACCACGGTTTTCCAAGGCCTCGAACTTGTCGCGGACCAGCCCGACGATTTCATCGTGATCCAGATTGCCGGCCGCCGTAATCAGGATATTGCCGGGCGAATAAACGCGGCTGTAGTAATCGCAGAGCATGTCGCGTGCGAATTTCTTGACCGTCTCTCTCGTGCCGAGAATCGGCTTCCCAAGCCCATGACCCTTCCAAAAGTTACTGATGAAAGTCTCGTGCAGGACGAATTCGGGTTGATCGGCCTCCATTTTGATCTCTTCGAGAATGACGCCTTTTTCTTTCTCAATGTCTTCCTGGCGGAAGAGAGGGTTCAGCACCAGGTCTGCGAGAATGTCCAGCGCCAGCGGGAGATGCTCGTCCATGACCTTCGTGTTGAAGCTCACGAGTTCCTTGCTAGTGAACGCATCCAGACCGCCACCGACGGAATCGACGGAGCGGGCGATCTCCTCGGCCGAGCGGTTCCTAGTGCCCTTGAACACCATGTGCTCGATGAAATGTGAGATTCCATTTTCCGGGCCGTGTTCTATGCGGGATCCCGTGCCAATCCACACGCCTAGAGAAACCGAGCGCACATACGGCATTGCTTCCGTAACGATCCGTATCCCATTGGGAAGGGTCGCGCGTTCAATTTCGCGAACGTGAGGGGTAGCAAGAACCATTCATTACGCCTTTCAGGGTGTACGACGATACACTAAGACTAGATGCTGCAAGTACTTGAGGGCCAGACGCTAGTCGGAATGGAGCTTCCCGACCTACAACAACTGCTCGGCCCCGAGCAGCCCACCTACCGCGCCCGACAACTATATGACGCTTTGTACCGGAAACAAGTGGCGAATTTGTCGGATATTTGCACTTTATCACAAGGCTTTAAGAAACAATTACTTACAAAATTTGCCATAGGCCTCCCCGGGGTGGAAAAGCGATTCGATTCCAGCGACGGAACACGCCGTTATCTGCTTCGGTTGGAAGACAATCGGACGATCGAAGCGGTCCTCATGCCAGAGCCCGGGCGGGATACGATATGCATCTCGAGCCAAGTCGGGTGCCCGGTCGATTGCAAGTTTTGTCTCACCGCATTGATGGGTTTGGAACGCAATCTGACAGCCGGCGAAATTGTCGGCCAGGTGCTTTGCATCGCCCACGACAACGGGCTGAAGGCGACCGCATCGCAAGTGAACGTCGTGCTGATGGGGATGGGTGAGCCACTGCTCAACCTTGAAAACGTGCTGAAGGCCAACCGCTTGCTTACCGACCCTGACGGAATCGGCATATCTCAGAAACGCATCACCGTGTCCACCTCCGGTATCGTGCCGAAGATGGAGGAACTGGGCCGAGCCGCCGTGCGACCTAAGCTGGCGATTTCGTTGAATGCTTCCACGGAAGAGCAACGCCGTAAGCTGATGCCGATCACGCGCAAATATCATTTGGCTGATCTAATGGCCGCCTGCAAGGCGTACCCTTTGCGGCCCTGGGAGAAGCTGACCTTTGAGTATGTGTTGCTAAAGGGCATCAACGATTCGGATCACGACGCGAAACGCGTGGTGCGGTTGGTCGCTCACCTAAATTGCAAGGTGAACCTGATCGGATTGAATCCCGGGCCCGGCATACCGTACGAAACGCCGGACCCTGAGCGCATTGCCAGCTTTCAAGGCATTATTCGGAGATCTGTGCCTTGCTTTATCCGCAAGCCGCGCGGGCGGGATATCTTTGCCGCGTGTGGCCAGTTGAAACGGGTCGCTTCCGATATCGTCCGGATCACCTAAGCTTTGCTTGGCTGCGGGTCGCTATGCGCCTGGCCTCGCATGCGATTCGGTGGAACCTTCCGTCATGTGTAGCACCCACCTGATCGCCTCGAAATACATCTTCTGAATGTCCGGATCATCCCAAGCTTCCTTGGTATGCCCAAGAGTCGAATAGAACACGCGGCCGTTGCCGTACATTTTGGACCAGGCAACGGCGAAGTCGTGGTCGGTCCGATGAACGCGCGGGTTATTGTAATCGAGCTTCGAAGGATCAAGGCTTAGCAGCACGTTAAGTTTATCTCGCGACCAATTCTTGATCTGGTAGATTTCATCCCGCTTGGTAAAGGCATGTGGGAAGTGGCGCACAGCCGGGAAATCCGGTTCCTCGTTGATGATCGGAGCCTCGAAAGTCATCCAGGGGTGCTGGTCAAACCAGCCGCCGAGCATCTCACCGTATTCAGGCCATTTATAGTTTGTATCCGCGGCAGCATGAATCCCGACGAATCCCTTCCCGTCGTCCTTGATAAAGGACAGCATGTCGGACTTTTGGTCGTCGGTAAGATCCAGCTCACCCGTCGTGCTGGCGAAGATCAAAGCATCAAAATAGCTCAGGTTCTTGACGTTACGGTCCGGGATCTCTTTCTTCGTGATCAGTTCAGTGTCGGTGCGCAACGTCGTTTCCCAAAGCCTGGTCTCATGCCCCATGTGCCAGATATGGGCCATAGCGTCCGGAATCGAATCATGCTCGAATCCTTTTGTCTCAGATACGACGAGAACGCGAGCCACACGGCCGGGCGGAAGCTTCGGACGTTGTTGGGATTCATTCTGACCCGTTTGGCCCCGGGCGCCTGCGGGCGAGGCCAACGGCATCAGAGCCGCGCCTAGAGCGCCGAGCAAAACACTTCTGCGTGAATTTTCCATAGAATCTCCAAACATCGAAAAGCTATCACAGCAACGTTCGAGAACATCTCGCATCTTACAGAGCGCAAGGTTATCTTTGAGTTGACTCCGGGTAAAGGCTGCATTTGTCGACGTTCTTTCATCACCTGCTGCGCATCCTCATGCACCTGGGCTACTTCGGCCCATTTGTGATGGGGATCCTGGATTCTTCGCTGCTCTTCGTACCGTTTGGCAATGACCTGCTCGTGGTCGGCCTGGTGGCGCGTCACCATGAGGGATATCTCTTGTACGTGTTGTCGGCGGCATGGGGCTCGGCGGCGGGCGTGGCGCTGCTAGATCTGATTGCGCGCCGTGCCGGTGAAGAAGGTCTAAAGAGGGTTGCCGGAGAGAGGCGGTTCAACTACCTGCACAAAAAGATCAGCAAGAAAGGCGCATTGGCGCTGGTGGTTGCCTGTCTGGCTCCCCCGCCGTTCCCGTTCACAATGGTCATCGCTATAAATTGCGCGCTCGCGTATCCGCGGAAGAAGCTATTTCCACTGGTGTTTCTCAGCCGAGGAAGTAGATTCCTGCTTCTCGGATACCTGGCCATGAAATTCGGACCCGCAATTCTGCGCATTGCCAAGACTGAGACTTTCAAATGGGTCATGATCGCGTTTATCTTTCTGTGCATGGCGGGCAGTGTTCTTTCTATCGTCAATTGGTGGCGTAAAGGCCGGGCCGGTCCGCGAGAGGCCGGCAAACCCCAGCCGGCGCATTCCTGACTTCAGGCGCATCTTGATTCGGCCTGAAAGACTGCTAGGCGATAATTATGCAGTAGATCGTTGAAATTGCCCAAGGGTCGCAACCCGATTCTTTGCTGTCCTAAATACGGCTGTTCGGATTCTTTTTCCACGAGAGCTTAGGGAGTCTATATGTGGATCGTTCGCCTGGCGTTGCGGCGACCGTACACGTTTGTCGTTCTGTCGCTAATGCTGTTCATCCTCGCGCCCGTCGTTATATCGCGGACGCCGACGGATATTTTCCCGAACATCGATATTCCCGTGGTCAGCATTGTTTGGCAATACACCGGGCTCTCGGCGGAGGAGATGTCAGACCGGATCGTCTACATTAACGAGCGGTCCCTGACCACAACGGTCAACAACATAGAGCACATCGAATCGCAGTCGATGAACGGGATCGGCGTTGTCAAAGTATTCTTCCAGCCGCATGCAAACCTTTACGCCGGTATCGCGCAGGTCACCGCCATTTGCCAAACACAATTGAAAGGACTGCCGCCCGGCACCACTCCGCCGCTCATCATCAGCTACAACGCGTCCACAGTCCCTATCGTGCAACTCGCGCTATCTGGGCGCGGCCTGACCGAGCAGCAGCTCAACGACTTGGGCCAGAACTTCATTCGCACGCAGCTCGTCACCATTCCTGGAACAGCGGTCCCATACTCTTACGGCGGCAAGCAGCGCGAGATCATGGTGGATCTCAACACGCAGGCTCTTCAGGCGAAGCGCCTCGGGCCCTCCGATGTAGTGAATGCGATTGGGGATCAAAATCTGATTCTTCCGGGCGGCAGCTCAAAGATCGGCACGCTCGAGTATGAGGTTCAGATCAACGGAAGTCCCAAGAGCGTGGCGGAACTCAATAACCTGCCCATCCGGACTCAGAATGGAGCGACCATTTACATCCGGGACGTAGCCCATGTACGGGACGGTTACCCCCCGCAGACGAACCTTGTCCGCTCCGACGGACAGCGCGGGTCGCTCATGACCATTCTGAAATCCGGCGACGTATCCACGCTTGACATTATTGCCGGCATCCGGAAATTACTGCCTTCAATCGCAGGCACGCTGCCACCGGAATTGCGGATCACCCCAATCGCGGATCAGTCGATCTTCGTTCGCGCCTCTATCAGCGCCGTGGTTCGCGAAGCTGTGATTGCCGCCTGCCTGACGGCGATTATGATCCTGGTTTTCCTTGGCAGTTGGCGAAGCACGCTGATTATTGCTATTTCTATTCCACTTTCCATTCTGTGCTCGATTTTCGCGCTGAGCGCCCTGGGCGAAACGATCAACATCATGACGCTGGGCGGACTGGCGCTGGCGGTCGGAATTCTGGTTGACGACGCCACTGTCGAAATCGAAAACATCAACCGCAATTTCGAAATGGGCAAAGAGATCGAACAGGCGATTCTGGACGGCGCGGCCCAAATTGCCGTACCGGCTTTCGTCTCCACGCTCTGCATCTGCATTGTTTTCGTTCCGATGTTCTTTCTTACCGGCGTTGCTCGCTACCTATTCGTGCCTCTCGCCGAAGCGGTTTCCTTCGCGATGCTTGCGTCGTACGTGCTTTCGCGAACCATCGTTCCTACCCTCGCAAAGTACCTGCTCAAAGGGCATTCGCATCACGACGCCGTAGCCCATGCAAATTTCCGTAACCCCTTCGTGCGCATCCAACTGATGTTCGAAAACGGATTCGAAAAGGTACGCGGGGGCTATCGCAATGTGCTCGAACGTTGCATCAGGCGAAAGGGCCTCTTCGCTAGCATCTTCTTTTTGTGCTGCGTCGCATCCTTCGCTCTTGCCCCCTGGCTCGGGCAGGACTTTTTCCCTTCTTCCGATAGCGGGCAATTTCGCCTGCACGTTCGCGCGCGCACCGGGACTCGCATTGAGGAAACGGCTCGCATTTTTGACCTCGTTGAAAACAGCATTCGAGAGGTCATACCACCAGATCAGTTGGTTAACATTCTCGACAATATAGGACTCCCTTATAGCGGGACGAATACGTCATACAGCAACAATGGGACGATTGGTCCGGCTGATGGAGACATTCTTGTGTCTCTCTCCGAAAAGCATTCCGCCACAGATGAATACGTTCGCGAGCTTCGCCGGCGATTGCCGCAACAGTTCCCTGGTGTTCTCTTTTACTTTCTGCCGGCAGATCTCGTTAGTCAAATCCTGAATTTCGGCTTGCCGGCCCCAATCGACATTCAGATTGTGGGCAGGAATCTCGAGGCAAATCGGGCGTTCGCTGACCGCCTTCTGCAACAGATCAAGCTGATCCCGGGAACGACGGACCTGCGCATCCAGCAGCCCTTTAATCAGCCCAAATTATTCATTAATCTGGATCGCACCAAAGCGCAACAGGTTGGTTACACGGCGCGCGACATAGCAGGTAACATTCTAGTGGCCCTGAGCGGAAGTTTCCAGACTTCTCCGACGTTCTGGTTGAATCCAAGGACCGGCGTGAGCTATAACGTCGCCGCGCAATCGCCCCAATACGACATGGACTCCCTGCAGGATCTGCGCAATATTCCGATTGCTACCGGCACCAACAATGCGCCGCAAATCCTGGCGAGCCTGGCCACTCTCCAGCGCGGAACGGGGCTGGCGACGGTATCGCACTACAACATTGCGCCGGTAATTGACATATACGGATCGGTTCAAGATACGGATCTGGGCAGCGTCTCGAGCCAAATCGACCGAGTAGTCGCCGCCGACACGAAATATCTGGTGCGGGGCTCCAGTATCAAAGTGCGTGGACAGATCGATACCATGCATTCTTCGTTCGAGGGGCTGCTGGCCGGTCTCGGCTTTTCGATCATTCTTGTCTACATGCTTATCGTGATTAACTTCCAGTCCTGGCTGGATCCGTTCATCATCATTTCTGCCCTTCCGGCGGCGCTCGCCGGCATTGTCTGGTTTCTTTTTCTGACGCATACGACGGTCAGCGTTCCGGCCCTTACCGGTTCCATCATGTGTATGGGCGTTGCAACGGCTAATAGCATTTTGGTGGTGAGCTTCGCCAAAGAGCAACTTCCGGATGTGGATAGCGCGGCCGATGCCGCTCTACTGGCCGGCTATACGCGGTTTCGGCCGGTGCTCATGACAGCACTCGCGATGATTATTGGTATGTTGCCTATGGCACTTGGGCTCGGCGAAGGGAGCGAGCAGAATGCGCCCTTGGGCCGTGCTGTTATCGGTGGCCTTCTGTTCGCAACCGTTGCCACCCTGTTCTTTGTACCCGTTTTCTTCAGCCTCCTGCACCGTAGGCGGAAGACGGCATGAATAGCAAGTTTTCCCGCGTCCGCACTGCGCTGGGCTTGCTCCTCGTTCTGGCGGTAGTAGCGGTGATTGTGGCGGCCGGAATCCTGCCGCGGATCCGGGAGCGCAAACTGCTTCGCCAGCAGACCGAGTACTCCGCTGAGCCAGTGGTTGTCGTGAGTCGTCCCAATCGCTCGAATCCCGCCGAGGAAGTTGTTCTACCAGGCAACATGCAGGCTTTTATCGACTCTCCGATTTATGCCCGAACGAACGGCTATCTGAAAGCTTGGTATCACGACATCGGCGCGCACGTAAAGAAGGGTGAGCCTCTTGCGCTTATTGAGAGCCCCGAAGTCGACCAGCAGCTCGCTCAGGCGAAAGAGGACTTGTCGACGGCACAAGCCAACCTGAAGCTCGCGCAGATTACCGCAGTCAGGTATACGGACCTGTTCAAAACGGATTCTGTTGCTAAGCAGGAAGTTGACAACGCTGTTCAGGATGCCGCAGCTAAGGCCGCCATTGTCAAATCGGCTCAGGCGAATGTCGCCCGACTTCAACAGATGGTGGATTTCGAGAGGATCTATGCGCCGTTCGATGGTGTTATCACGGCGCGCAATACGGATATCGGACAATTGATCGATTCCGGATCCTCCGGAGGTCCCGGACGAGAGCTCTTTCACATTGCGACCGTGGACAAGCTTCGCGTTTTCACGAACGTCCCGCAGATTTATGCGCATGCAGCGCGGCCCGGCATACTTGCAGACCTCACAGTGCCGGACCTACCTAACCGCAGGTTCCAGGGCAAGCTCGTCCGCACGGCGGATGCCATGGACCCGAATACTCGCACACTGCTAGTCGAAGTCGACGTGAACAATAGCAGCGGTTTGCTATTTCCCGGCGCCTACACAGAGGTTCACTTCAAGATTCACTCGAATGGCAGCACGCTCATCATTCCGTCGACGTCTTTGGTCTTTCGCTCGGAGGGTCTGCGCGTGCCGGTGGTGAAAAATAATCGGGTAGCCCTGCTGCCCGTCCAGGTAGGCCGCGATTTCGGCAGGACGATCGAAGTGCTCGCAGGGCTTTCAGATGACGCCCTAGTGATTCTGAATCCTCCCGATTCGCTGGTCAACGGCGAACGGGTCCGGGTCGTCCCTGCAAAAGAAACGAAAGAAGTCGAAGAATAACTCGGGTCTCGGCGATTGATGAGCGCTTCACTGCTGCTTGAACGCGTACCCGGGTTTCAGATTGCATTGGATCAGTTCTCCTTGGGGTCCGTTGGCGGTACCTGTGCACACGCCCCAATCGAGAATTAGATCCGGCCCTAGCGGAAACACAATATCTGCCCCGTTCACTTCGGCTTCAATGCTGGGCCCTTCGGAGCCCACGGGCAGGGTGAAACTCAGGGTTCGCCCGAAAACAGCCGGGTAGGCCAGATGGATGATATTGTTCGCAGTCCTGCGGCTGACCTCAGCCTCGAGAAGAAAGGTGGTTGTGTCCGACCAATTTAAGATGGAAATCTCCAGTTTCTGGCCGCGGGCGATGTAATTCTGTGATTCGATACGCGTGAACGGACAAGGCCCAGCGATACACGACAGCCGAACGCTGCGAAATTCATTCCCCTCGCCGGCATCAACAGTTTCGGCAAGCCTTGCCGCAGCCCACTTGCCATCGGGCGAGCACAACGAGTGCTCTTTGCACGGGACATTGCCTTTATTGACCACTTCAAACGGCTTGATGAAAGTTGCGATATCGATGGCGCCCATCATCTTGACCGAATACCGGACGCGCAGATTCGCGATCAATATTTCCGGACCAGTAGACACGGCCGCCTCGACGATGGGCGGCAACCACACCATGAAAATCTGGTCCCCCACTTGGCCTGTCAACTGAGCTGGTTCGTAACTCGCATGCTGGACGGTCATCGAGAACGGTTTGCCCACCTCAATGCCTTTAGTGAAGGCCAATCTAAATAGACCAGAAGAATCGGATCGCGCGTCCACCTCCGTACCCTCGACCATGGCCTGAATCTGAGCGTTGGCGACGGGCGCCTGTTTTCTCGGGTCCGCGCTCTGAACAAGAACGACGCCGGTCACGCTTTTCAGTTCCGTGGGTTTCGATCGCCTGGTAGAGGGACGGGTAAAGAAAACGGCGATACCCGCGATCATCACCGCAATTATCACTAAGCTAATCGCCAAAATCGTCCTGTTGGCCATCTCGTCAGTCAAATTCTATGACGTGCGGTAGTCTACTTACTGTTCGTGCCTGCATCTCGACTCTTGTCCCGCCGGGCGCTATTCGAAACCATCCTAGGAGCCGGCGCCGCATCCCTCGTGAGTCCCGCACCTACTTCCCAAGTCTCGCCTGAATTCAGCTTGACCCAACTTTCGCCGGAAGACGACAGCCTTCTCGAGCAGATGGAAAAAGGGGCCTTCCAGTATTTTTGGGATCAGGCTGATTCCCAAACCGGGCTGGTAAAGGATCGCTGTAACCTCCAGGACGAAAACCGTACGACTGCAGGCAGCATCGCCGCGACCGGCTTCGGTCTGACGGCCATGTGTATAGGCCATCAGCGAGGTTACATTTCCTTGGCCGACGCTCGCCAGCGCGTGCTCACTACGTTGCGGTTTCTTTGGACGCAAATGCCCAACCACCGCGGTTTTTTCTATCACTTCGCCAATCCGCGCACCGGCGAGCGGATCTGGGAATCAGAGATCTCTTCAATCGATACTGCTATCTTGCTCTGCGGAATCCTCACCTGCCGGCAGCATTTTCGGCGGTCAGAGATCAGCGCTCTGGCGCTAGATATTTTCAACCGCGTGGAGTGGACATGGCTCACAGAGGACACCTCGCTACTTCCACAGGGATGGGCTCCGGAGATCGGATTCCTTCCGTACCGCTGGGATCTGTATAGCGAGCTGATGATGATGTATTTGCTTGGGCTCGGATCTCTGGCGCATCCATTACCGCCCCAAACCTGGGACGCATGGAAGCGCGTTGTATTCGATTACGAAGGGCTACGCTACATCGGTTCGTTTGCACCTTTATTCGTTCACCAGTATTCGCAGGCGTGGTTCGATTTCCGCGGTAAACGGGACAAGTACGCGGACTACTTCAAGAATTCCATGACCGCCACCGAAGTGCACCGGCGCTTTTGCCTGGAACTCAGCAAACGATTTCCCGATTACAGCGATGACCTCTGGGGCATCACTGCCTCTGACTCGGAATACGGTTACGTCGCCTGGGGTGGCCCACCTGAAATGGGCCCGATCGATGGCACTGTCGTTCCCAGCGCCTCTGCGGGCTCGCTTCCTTTTATGCCTGAGGGGACCTTGCGCGTCCTGAAGAATATCAAGAACCGTTATGGCGATCGGACCTGGACCAAGTACGGTTTCGTCAACGCCTTCAATCCGTTGACCAATTGGTATGACACCGACGTTATCGGAATCGATACCGGCATCAGCATGCTCATGGCTGAGAACCTGCGAACCGGATTCGTTTGGTATACGTTCATGCAGAGTCCGGAAGCCCAGCGCGGTCTGCGGCGCGCCGGCTTCCATAGCATTTAACTGGACACCGTGAAAGGCTCCCGGCACCGCGGGCATACAATTTCAATTGTTAGGACAAGCGGATGCTCCTTCAATTCCCAATCACAAACAATCCGGAAGTGGATCTAAATCAGACGTACGACGCGGTGGTCGTGGGCTCCGGCGCGGCCGGCGGAATGGCGGCCCACGTCCTCACGTCCCACGGTCTCAAGGTGCTGCTGCTCGAAGCCGGCAAGTATCAGGACACAAGTAAAATTCTCCATTCAATGGAGTGGCCGTACGATCATCCTCGCCGGGGAAAGATGCCGTCGGATTACCATGCGCTTAACAGGAACGAATATACATTTCGGAAGTCACCGTACGCGCAAAACTCGCCCTACAAGAAAGTGACGTCCTACGTTCAAGAGTGGGGCGGATCAGATTACAGCAAGACGCTCGTTGTGGATGAGAAGGAGAATCCATATTCAGGCACCAGGTACGCGTGGGTGCGCTCACGTGTGGTCGGCGGGAAGACGAACATCTGGGGCCGTTTGGCGCTGCGGCTCTCCGACTACGATTTCAAGGCCAAGGATCACGACGGTTGGGGTGAGAACTGGCCGATATCGTACGCAGACCTGGCTCCATATTACGACAAGGTAGATCTCTATCTCGGGGTATCTGGCTTTCCGGAAGGTCTGCCGCAATTGCCTGATGGGAAGTTTATGCGTCCCCTCAAGCTGAATTATTCGGAACTTTACTTGCGCAAGACATTGGAAGGCATGGGACGGTGTCTTACGCCCTATCGGGCGGGAGTAGCGACTGACACGCTCAAGCACAACAAGTACCGGAGCCATTGCTACGGCCGCGGTGCATGCGACCGCCATGTGGGCGGTTGCGATATTCACGCAGCGTTCGATTCGACCAACGGCCTGATCCGGCCTGCTATGGACACCGGCAATCTCACGCTGCGCCCGAACTCCACGGTTTACGAAGTCACCGTCGATAAGAACACGGGGAAAGCAACTGGCGTATCGTTTCTCGATAGCGATACGAAGAAGAGCTACCAAGTCAAGGCCAGGACAGTCCTCTTGGCGGCCTCTACGCTTGAATCGGCACGTTTGCTGTTGCTTTCCAAATCGAGCCTGTATCCAAATGGGATAGCGAATTCGAGCGGGCATGTCGGTCACAATTTTTGCGAACACGTGATGGGCCCATCCATCAACGGCTTCATGCCCGAACTCGTTGGAAAGCAGCGGACGTTGGATGATGGGAAGCCCGGTGGGTTCTATGTCCCGCGGTTCCGGAATCTGGAAACGAAGCAGAAAGATTTCATACGAGGCTATGGCTTCGAAGGCAGTGGCGGCTGCGGTATGGTTCCGGGTTCGGCTTTCGACTCGCCTGGTTTCGGCGAAGAGTACAAGAAACACGTTCGCGAGTACGCGGGCGCAACGATCTCCATGGGAGGTTTCGGCGAGGTGCTTGCCCGCTATGAAAATCAGGTTGAGATCGATCCCGAACTGAAAGATGCTTGGGGCATACCTGTGCTTCGCTTCAATTACAGGTTTGCCGAGAACGAAAAGAAGATGTGCGAGGACATGGCGAAGACCGCGCGTGAAATGTTCGAAGCGGCCAAGTTTGAGATCCTCTCCTCAAGCGATAAGATGCTGCCTGAGGGCTGGTCCATTCACGAGCTCGGCACCTCCCGCATGGGGAACGACTCGAAAACCTCCGTTGTGAATCAATTTCAGCAGTCGCATGACGTGAATAATCTATTCGTGGTCGACGGTAGTACGCACGTCACCGCCTCTGCCCAGAATCCTACCTGGACGATCATGGCGCTCTGCTGGCGTTCCTGTGATCACCTGGCAGACCAGCTCCAGAAAGGAGAGATCTGATGGACGCGAATCTAAATCGACGAGATTTGATGAAGCTTGTCGTTGCGGCAGCGTGGACTAGCACGCTCCAACTGCCCGCAGCCGAACCCGGCGCACCTCTCTTTTTCACAAAGGACGAATTCGCCATGCTCGATACCATGACGGATCTCATCATTCCGACCGACGACCATTCTCCGGGAGCGCACGAGGCGGGTGTTGCGGCTTACATCGATAAGAGCGTCGCCGAAGAATTTCGCGCCGAAGAAAAGGATTCGTGGCGCAAAGGACTGGCCTCTATTGGCCGGTTATCGCAGACAATGTTCGATCAGCCATTCTTGGACGTTGGCAAAGAAAAGCAAATTGAGTTGATGAAAAAGATTTGCAACAATGAGGAAAATCCCCAGACCGAACCGGAGAAGTTTTTCACCCAGCTCAAGCAGACAACCGCCTTCACCTATTACACGACATCAGTAGGCATTCACCAGGAAACAAATTACAAAGGCAATGTAATTTTGGAACAATTCGTCGGATATATGGCAAATGAAGCCAAGAATGGCATGCCAGCGTGGTCTCCGGACAAATAAATCATTCGCCATCCCATAGGGCGGACCTTTTCATCTCACCCGCAGTTACCGTTTGGACACGGCCGTACTTCCGAGCAGGTAAAAACTGCAGGCCTAGTACCAGTACCCCTTGCGCGTTCTAAAACTTTTTACGAAACTGTAACGGGTCTGTTTACGGGAGGTGAATGTCACATGCTGGCAATTCTTGCCTACATTGATCCTGGTTCTGGTGCTTTACTGTGGCAAACAATAACTGCCGCAGCTCTTGGAACCTTGTTCTATATCCGGCGTTTCATGTGGAAAATCCGACGTCGAAAGCGGGACGATTAGTTGATAACGGCGGAACGCGCTCGTCCCCGGACGTCTTTTCGGGATCCGGACGGTAATTTATTCGTCACCGGGTCGCGAGTCTTCCGAGCAGTTTCTCCTACAGCTTTTCCGATGATTCGCGAGTTCCTGGTGTCAAAAACCGCACAGGCTTTCAGTGAATCAGGCAAACTCATAAAAACTTGGCCAGTGGTGCCTGAAGATGCCGAGGGGCGGGAGTTTGTGCGTGAATTGGAGAGCGATTCCCGCAATGGTCCTTGCGCTCTGCTGGAACACGAGCGCGTGTGGTTTCGGTCCTTTGCGTACGAATGGCCGCCCGAGATGCTGTACGCGGCCGCCCGCCTAACGGTCGATGTGGCTGCCTCCGCTCTCAAAGAGGGATTCAGCCTGAAGGATGCGACGCCCTTTAACGTACTGTTTCGTGGGCCCAAACCCGTTTTTGTAGACGTCCTGTCGTTCGAAAAACGCGATCCCAACGATTCTCGGTGGTTGCCCTATGCCCAGTTCGTACGGACGCTCGTTTTACCGCTACTATCGGCAAAGCAGCTCAGCACGCGGGGTGACGAGATCTTCCTTTCCTCCGCCGAGGGACTTAAGCCAGAGGACCTCTATTGCCGGCTCACCTGGTTTCAGCGGATGCGGCCGCCCTTCCTCAGCACCGTTTCGCTCCCCACGTGGCTCGCGAAGCGAGTTGATCCAGATGACAAGAAGCTATACGCACCTGACCACAGTGGGTCCCCCGAGAAAGCGAATTTCGTGCTTGAAATACGCTTTCGTCAAGCACGCAAGCTGTTGGAGACCGTAAAACCTCACGAGGAGCGGACATCGGCTTGGTCATCGTATCCGAAAGAGTTCAGCTACTCATCGCAGGAATTCGACTCGAAATCTGAGTTGGTCAGAAAGTGGGTCGCCGATGCCAAAGCTCAGACAGTGTTGGACGTCGGCTGTAACACGGGACACTTCAGCGAAATTGCGGCGCGTGGCGGAGCAAAGGTCGTCGCGATAGATCTGGATCCAGTAGTGGTGGGACAAACATGGTGCCGCGCTAACGCTGCAGATCTCGACATCCTTCCACTGGTGGTCAATCTAGCTCGGCCCACGCCAGCGATGGGTTGGCGAAACAGCGAATACCCCTCATTTCTCGATCGCGCGGCGGGATCTTTCGATATGGTCCTGATGCTAGCGGTTCTGCACCATCTGTTAGTTACCGAAAGAATACCGCTTCGCGAAATTCTTGAAGTCTGTGCAGAACTGACCACTGGCTATTTGGTTATTGAGTACGTTTCAAAGGACGACCGTTTGTTTCAAAGACTGACGCGAGGTCGCGAATCCTTGCACGCTGATTTTTCCCAGGAGGGTTTTGAAGGCGCATGCCAGGAACATTTCATGTTGATGGAGAAGCATCCGCTCAAAGACACCCGTTGGCTCTATCTTCTGAAAAGAAGGCGGTCTTAAAGGATTTAGCCCTAAGCCTTTCCATTGCCAACCTGTGCTTCCTGTTTATCTGGCTGGAGGTGCTGAATTTAGCTGGAGACGATACGTTCAGGTACTACGAGGCGCAACCTCCAGGCTTCGATCTTGTTGGCGCCCTGATTCTGGACATCAGCGCAGTCGGGGTCGTCCTGTTCGCATCTTTCCGTGCTCGCAGAGCGCAACGCGCCCCGCTGAAGTGGACCGCGGCGGGTGTAATCGCGTTTTTTTCGATGTTCGCGCTATATCAACTTCAGCGGTCGATAACCGATTACATGATGGATCGGGTAATTTTTACGACTCTGTTCATTTGTAAGCTGATCATCGCCGCAGTGGCTGGGATTCTTCTTCTCTGGTCGCTTGCGCAGCATTTCCGCCGATCACCTAAGCGATTTCTGCGCGAGTTACCTAATCGGCTTGCGAGGGTTGGGTCAGCCGTTTTCGTTGTCCTGTTTCCGCTCTTTCCGCTTTTGATGGCCAATGCGGTCATCAGGTATGAGAGTATTGGTGCTCCGCTGTTCCGAGATCATTCCCCCGCTCCGATGCTGACCGCGAAGGCCGACACTCCGCGAGTGATCTGGATCATTTTCGATGAAATGGACATGAGAATGGCGTTCGAGGCGCCACCTCAGAGAATCAACCTAAGGGAATTCAACAGATTGAAGAACCAGGCGATCTTCGGAGCTCGCGTGATAACCCCGAATCGTAACACTACCCCTTCGATGAACTCGCTACTTCTGGGGGTACAAATCACAGAGTTCAACCAACAGACGAGAGAATTGCTATTCAAAACGGCCGCGTGTTCGCACTGGCAACGTTTCAGCTCTCATGCGAACGTCTTCAGTCGCGCTAGGGAAGCTGGGTTTAACACTGGCCTCAGCGGATGGCATCACCCATACTGCCGCCTTATTGCCCAGGATTTGAATGACTGTGCTTGGGTAGAGAATCCCTGGTACACGTGGAAGAGGTATCTCCAGCCCATATCTTTCTGGCAAAAGGCCGAATCTCTCATCGATCGCCAGGCTCGACATGTGCCGGGCGCCCGAAACATCTTCGGAATAGATGCGGAATCAGACGCATTGCAGGAGTACTGCAGCCATGATATTTCGGCGCTGCGCACTGTCCTGGCGAATGGTTACCGGATGCTGCGGGACCCGCATCTGAACCTTGTTTTGATTCACCTCCCCATCCCCCATCCGCCGGGGATATGGGACGCGCGTCGTGGGGTGTTTGTTACCACCGGAAATTCCAATTACATCGACAACCTGCAGCTCTCCGATATGGTGCTCGGGCAAATACGGCGAGTGCTAGAACAGTCCGGTGAGTGGGATCGCTCCGCAATTCTGGTATCGTCCGACCATCCGTATCGGGTGGCAGCATGGCAATTTGCAGGCCCGGATGTAGACCTCCGTAGCGAGGAGGTTGCGTATTTCTCGCAAATGCGGCAGCAACCGTATGTCCCTTTCCTTTTGAAATTACCGAATCAGAAAAGCCCAGTATCCTATGACCGGGAATTCAATAGCGTCATCACTGCAGACCTGCTCTTGGCCTTGCTGAAGAAAGAGCTGACCACAACTACTGAAGTTATTCAATGGGTGAATGCCCATGCTACTGATTCCCTGACGTTCGCCTCCAGCTGTCGCTAGGCGCAACTGACAATCGCTCCTGAGCCGGCGTTTGCCGTTACCGGACTCGAGAACATTCTGCGCACGTTTAAGATTTGGGTTATCTCAGCTTGGCTTACGAACCACCGAGAGTTCGGCGAATTTGCCGCAATCACCGAACATCGCCGAGAATGCGGTGAACGCAATCGCAACGACATAGAGATTTTCACGCTCTCTCCTAACCCTACATCGGCTATGGGAAGCAATGACAGATGCTATCCGCATCAAGATCCGCCATCACGACAAGCAGGATATTGAACAGCGACGTAATTCTGAAAGAATTCGTATCTTTTCTTGCAACGCTGGGCGGTAACTCCTCACATTATTAGCGTCGCGCAAACGTCCGCCAAGGACAATGTGCGTTATTTCACCAAGGAGAGTTATGCCCAACATCGTCGAGATGCCGATTGAGGAGATTTCCAAAGTCGCCGCCATCGTCAGCAGCTCCGCCCCAAGTCCGGTCGAACTACAGACTGGCCTCGCCGGCGCCATCGGTTCAGACTTTCGGAAGAGCCAAAACCAGCTCGTATTTGTCGAATATAGCAGCGGCAAGCTATCTGCCCTGAACCTCTACAGTCCTTCCACGATTATTTCGTCTGGCTCCGCTACGCTCAAAGGAACGTTCACCTTTGATCTTGATACCGGCGTGGAAGGCGGTACGGGAGGGGACACGGACATCTGGTGGGACCAGGAAACCGCCGTCAAGCGCCAGATGGTTCCCCAGAACAACGCGAGCATTCTGAATCTCGGCGTGGTTGATTTCGCCTCCGTTACGGCTAATAATCTGGAATTTCTGCCCTTTGCGAAGACACCGATCCCGGGCAATAACGATCCTTCTAACAAGCTGGTGGCAGGAGACGTCTTTGCCGTGCGTACGACGCAAGGCAATTTTGCCAAAGTCAAAGTAACGACCTACGGCTATGACCTTCAAATTCAGTGGGTGACTTACAAACTGGCGTCCGGCTATTCAGTGCTCGGCACGGGATATACGAACCCAGAAGACGTGAAAATCAGTAGAGACAACTCCCACGCCTACATTACCGAGCGCTCCGGCGACCTGGTGCGTGTTAGCCTTGCGAACGCAAATCGCAGCGCGGCGACTGTAATTGCATCGGGGATGACTGCCCCGCAGCAAATCGCACTGGATGAGGCTCACAACGCCGCGTATGTCGTCGAGTACGCGGTAACCGGCAACCTATGGCGGATCGATCTGGTATCGAACACTAAAACCGCGATTCTGTCGAACCTGAATTTTGCGGTTGGGCTGGCCCTTAGCCCCGATTTACAGTACGCCTATATCAGCGAACAGACTACTGGGCCAGATAAGGGTCGGGTAAGCCGTTTTCGCCTGAGCGACGGTGCGCGCCAGTTGGTTGTAAACGGCTTGACGGCGCCCTTCGATCTCACCTGGGCCGATGACGGTTATACTTCGCTGTTTGTAACAGAGCGCGACCCGGCGAATCGCGTGACACGCATTTCACTGTCGACGAAGACATCGCAAGTGGTAAGTGGGGTTGCGTTCCGCCCGTCCAGTGTCACACTGGCAAACCAAGGGTTGATGTTGGTGTGCTGCGACCAAATGATTGAGGCCATCAACCTGAGTCCGTTCCAGGCGGCTGGACCTTTGCTGATGGGTATTGGGTTTATTCCGTTTGACAAGGTGACCGCAGCGGGCCTCGCGGACACGACCGTGGATCCGAGTTACTTCTATCAGGTGAAGAATACTCCCTTCGGCGGTACGCTGCCGATCATGATCAACTACCAAAGGGCGGCAAACGACGCCGCGTCGTATTACCGCATTAAGGTAGACGGAGTCGTCCGCATGGACACCTGGACAGACGAGAAATGGAACGGCACCCAATATGTGTCGCAAACGACGGCTCCGGTGATCGTTGCCGGCCAGCCTGGTTATTATCCGGTTCATCCGATCAGCGAATTGTTCCTTTGGATGAATCCGACGCTCGGCAGTCTGCTGAATTCGACCAATCTCTCGACCGGTTTGCACACGATTAGCATCGATTTCGTCAATGGCACCGGAACCATCGTTGAGAGCAGCACGCCGCTGACTATTTACGTAGACAATAATCCCTGTGTGGCAGCGCTCCAGAGCCCGACTCTTAACGGCGCAAGCGCCGACCCGAACTGCGGTTTGCTTCACTATACCGGGGCGACCGCGAAACCCGTTACCATGGCGTTCACGGCCAGCCAACCGGAGGGGTTCGCGACGTATACGTTTGAGTTGATCAAGGGTGTCAACGTGTTAACCCCGCCGACGGTCAGCGGACCTGTGGTGAGCGCATCATCACCAATGAGCAGCGCTGCTGCAACGCTGCTCGGAACGTGCACGATAGCCGCATTTTCCGAATACCTCTACGTAGCTGCGACGGCGAACAACGGTTGGGGCCGCCAAAGTCAATACGACGCCTCTGCTGCTGTTGCCTTCGTGCTCGCGCCCTGAGCGAATGCGCGAGAGAGCCGGTCCTCACCGGCTCTCTTTGCGGTGTGAATCGCAAGTTGAGGTCTGAGTAATTCTACTTGAGTAATTCGAAACGAGTGGCGAAGAGCCAAATGGTGGGCCCTAGAGAACTCGAATCTCTGACCTCTACCGTGTCAAGGTAGCGCTCTAACCAACTGAGCTAAGGGCCCTCAAAAAGGCTTGCGACTCTCACCATAGCATGCTCCGCCGTTTGTAGCGGAACCGCGGCTATACCGTCTACGTAGACAACGCTATGGACCTGAAATTCGCCCTCCGCTCCTTTCGCCGCAACCCTGGATTCACTGCGCTCTCGGTTGCCATCCTCGCGCTCGGTATTGGCGCGAACACCGCGATTTTCAGCGTCGTCGATGCCGTCCTCCTGCGTCCCCTCGCCTATCCTGATGCCGGCCGCCTCGTCTCGATCACGACGGCCTGGAAGAACGGCGGTCTCTACGGTCAGGTCTCCGGCCCTGATTTCCTCGATTACCAATCGCAATCCAACGCCTTCCTTTCGATGGCCGCTTACGACGACGGAATAGAAAGCATCGTTAGCAATCGCACATCTGAGTTTGCAGGGGCGGCTGCCGTCTCCTCTGATTTCTTCCGCACTTTAGGCATCCAGCCCATCGCCGGCCGCGCTTTCACAACCAGTGAGTCGAAGAACAAGGCGAATGTCGCCCTCGTGAGCTCCGCTTTCTGGCGGCGGCATTATGGCAACGTTGCATTCACTCCCGGCCGGACGATCAAATTCGAAAGTACTTCCTTCGAGATCGTCGGTATACTCCCCGCCGGCTTCCATTTCGCGGAAGAAGTGACCACAGACGTCTGGATCCCCTTTCGCGAAGCGCTCCAGGACACCAATCGAGGTGGTCACAATTATCGAGTAATTGGCCGGCTCAAGCCTGGCGTCAGCATCGAACAGGCGCAGTCGCAGCTTACCGCGCTGAGCGAGCGGCTACAGCGAACCTACCCGGACAGCAATACGAACGCTGGAGCCTACGTCACCACTCTCACCGACTTCACAGTGCGCCGAGTAAAAACCAGTCTGTACATTCTCCTCGCCGCCGTCGCTGTTGTGCTCCTGATCGCATGCGCTAACGTCGCCAATCTCCTCCTGGCGCGCGGCAGCGCTCGCGTTCGGGAGCTCGCGATCCGTGCTTCTCTCGGCGCGACTGAGGTTCGCCTGGTCCGCCAGTTACTCAGTGAGGCAGCCATCCTCTCCGCATTCGGATGCGGTCTCGGTATTCTCCTGGCCTACGCCGTGCTTCCGGTTTTGGTTCGCCTGGCACCGTCTTTTCTCCCGCGCCTCAACCAAATTCGTATCGATCCCACCGTTCTCCTGTTCGGGATCGGGGCAGCTTGCGTCACCACGTTCTTGTTTGGCCTCGCTCCTGCGCTCCAAGCTCGCCGCACGGACCCCAATATCGACCTTCGTGCCGGCAGCTCTCGCACCGGCCTTGGCGGTTCGACCGGAGCCTTGCGCCAGGCCCTTGTTGTGGCTGAGGTCGCACTTTCGCTCGTCCTCCTCGTGTCTGCCGGCCTGTTACTGAAGAGCTTCGTGGCCACTCTGTCCGTCGATCTGGGCTTTCGTCCAGAGAAATTGCTGATGGCGAGCCTGAGCGTGCCCTCTCAATCTGGAGAGCGTGTGAATCAGGTCTTCTATCAACCTCTTCTCGCGCGTCTCTCGCAGACTTCCGGAGTGGCCTCCGCTGCCCTTACTCATACTCTGCCCGGTGACTCCGCCACGCGTTCCGATGGAGCTTACATCACCGAAGGCCAAACGATGAAGGACTTCACCGTATCCAGCCCCCAAGCCGGTTTCAGCGTGGTCTCTCCTGGATACTTTCAAACTCTCCGCATTCCCCTCCTGGCCGGTCGCGATTTCTCTGATCGCGATGGACTCTCGGCGCCTCCCGTCGCAATCATCGGCGCGAGTCTCGCCCGCCGCGCCTATCCTCACCAGAACGCCGTCGGCCGCAAAATCCTTTGCGGTCTGGATCTAGAATCCATGAAATGGATGCAAATTGTGGGCATCGTCGGAGACGTGCGGATGGACGGTCCGACCACCCCGCCAACACCAGAAATCTATATGGTCCATTTGCAGCATCCGCGCTCTGAGCTATCCCTCATCGTGAATGCGGGAAACAATCCGATGGCTTTCACCCGGCCGCTCCGCCGCGAAATTCGCGCGCTCGACCCCGAAGTGTCTATCAAGCTCACCACGATGGAAAACCATTTGGCCGGCGTGGTATCAACCCCGCGCTTCGGCAGCACTCTCGTGTCGGCCTTTGCCGGCCTTGCCATTCTCCTCGCTGCCATAGGAATCTACGGTGTGATGGCCTACTCGGTCGTGCAACGCACGTCAGAAATTGGCCTCCGCATTGCGCTCGGCGCTGATCGGCGCAAAGTACTCGGCCTCATCCTCTCGCAAGCCATCAAGCTCAGTGCCGTCGGTCTGGTGATCGGTGCAGCCGGAGCCATCGCGTGTGGGCGCCTGTTGAAATCGCAGCTCTTTGAAGTCTCGCCTTCGGACCCTGCGATCTATGCCCTGATGGTCCTGCTTCTTGCCCTCTTAACGCTCGCGGCCAGCTACATCCCTGCCTGGCGTGCCTGCCGCATCGAACCGCTCGAAGCTCTCCGCCAGGAGTAAGGCCCTGCGAAACCTGAAGCACGCGTTCCGGTCTCTCGCAAGAAGCCCCGGATTCACGTTCATTTCCATGCTGATTTTGGCTGTCGGCATAGGCTCGAATTTCGCGGTGTTTAGCACGATGGATGCCCTGTTTCTCCGTCCGTTGCCGGTTCAACGGCCGGACGAGTTGCTGAGAATCTCACTCGTGGGCAATCACGCGGACCTCTTAGAGATGCCTTCGACCGCTCTCGATGTACTGAAGAATAACCCCGCGCTGAACGGTGTCTGTGGCTTCGACACATCGCTGTCTGGAGTTGAGATCGAAGGAAACCTGCGCTCTATCGGCGTCGCGGGCTTCAGCGGCGATTGTTTCGGCACACTCGGACTTCACCTTCAGCTTGGTAGACCCCATACATCGGCTGATGATCACAACGGCACGGAAGGCGTCGCGGTCATTACCGATTCGCTTTGGCACAGCACTTTCGCAGGCCGTACAGACGTTCTAGGCAAACCGCTCAAGATCAGCGGGCAATTGTACACGATTGTCGGGGTCACTCAGAAACGCTTTAACGGACTGCTAGTGGGCTTTCCCGAGCACGTGATGATCCCGCTCCACCAGCGGCCGGACGTTCTGCCGAACGGGAGGAAGCCGGCTTATTACTGGGTAAGCGTCCTCGCTCGTCGCGCGCCGGGTATCTCCGAAGTACAGGCGCGCGCCAGCGTTCTGGCACAACGGACCCAGCTTTTGCGAGAGAGCGTTCCGCATCGCTACAACGCTGCTGACCGGCAAGACTATCTCTCACGGAAGCTTGTGGCGATTTCGGGGAAAACGGGCATCGATTATTTTCTGCGTAACCGCTTCGGTGAGGCGCTCTATGCCGTATTCGGCATCTGTGCCGCCCTGCTGCTGATCGCCTGTGTGAACTTGCTCAGTTTGCTGCTGGCTCGGACCTTGAATCGGAAGCGCGAGACCTCCGTCCGGCTAGCGCTCGGCGCGAAACCACGCAACATCGCCGGATTGTTCATGTTGGAAAGCGCAATATTAGTGCTCGCTGGCGCTGGGTCGGGCGTCCTCGCGGGCCTGTGGACTGCCCGAGCAATCCTTGCAAAGGGCCGCGCGATATTCGGCAATTTCAGCCTGGACATCGGCTTCGACAAGCGCGTCGTACTTTTCCTTTCTGGCGTCGTCGCGCTTGTTCTTGCCACATTTGCGGCCGCTTCGGTCTGGCAAGCCGCCCGCCTCTCTAAATCGGACGCCTTGAAGGGGAGCGGGCGCGGCGTAACCGGCACGAACAACCTCACTCAGAAGGCGCTGCTTGGAATTCAGATCGCCCTCACGCTCGCCTTCGTGAGTGTCGGCGCCCTCCTTGGTGCGTCGGTGAAGAACATGTACAAGATCAGTTTCGGAATAGACCCACACAATGTCTGGGAGGCAGCGCTTGGCGAGCGCCCCAACAACTCCGACCTGGGAGCCTACTATCGCCGTCTCCTGCGGCAAATAGAATCGCTGCCGGATGTGAATTCGGCCGCCGTCACAAATTTCATCCCATTCCTCACGTATGACGTTCGGGATCCCGTTGCAATGGTAGAAACCTCCCGTGTTGGCGGGCAGGTCCAAGCCCGGGCCGTTGGCGCCTCGGACAACCTCTTGGCCACGCTCGGGGCAAAAATCATTACCGGCGAGGATTTCCAGCGCAACGACTCGAAATCCGGCGAGCCAACCGCCATTCTCAGCGAGTCCCTGGCCCGGCACTTCGGGAATCCGCGCGATCTCATCGGCCATCATGTCCGGGTGGGAAACGAAAGCGACTATCAGCATTTGAAAGTAATCGGCATTGCCTCCGATACCGACATGAATTTGGCGAATCTAGACGATACCAAGCCTTACACTCTATACATCAATTTCTGGCAGCATCGCGACGTTCAGGGCTACTCGGTGCTGCTCATCAAGACGCGCGGCGACACGCTTCCCGCTGATCAGATCCGGCGCATTGTCAGGCAAAACGGAAATCAGTACGTCGACCGCCTGACCACCATCGGCAATGAGATAGACAACGCGCTGGTCGAAAACCGGCTCGTTGCCTATCTTTCCGGCGTATTCGGCGTACTGGCCCTGGCAATGGCTGCCATCGGCCTGTTTGGACTGCTTAGTTATCAGGTAGCGAATCGCACTGCTGAAATCGGAATCCGCATGGCGCTTGGAGCTAAGCGCGGGCAAATTCAGTGGCTGGTCGTGCGGCAGATCGTGCGCTTAGTGCTGGTCGGAAGCCTCGCCGGAGTCGCGTTGACACTGGCTCTCGACAGAGTGATGGCGGGTCTTCTGTACGGCATCAACGCTTACGACGCTCCACCGCTATTATTTGCAATCGCGACTCTGGGAACCACCGCCTTGTTGGCCGCCTGGATTCCGGTTCGCCGGGCTTGTAGCATCGATCCAATCGAAGCTCTCCGGCACGAATAGTTCGCGCTCCTATCTGTTATTGTTCCAGCCGTGGGCGATGCGCCGCCCTTTGGGCCTGCGATGGTCGCATGCCAACGCTTTCACGCTCACCGATCTTCTTCATCCAACCGGCGAAAAATCTCTTTCTCGACGATCTGTACCGGCAGGCTATGGAAGCGGTAACTGTCCTTGATCCGCTTTAGATCGCCGGTAAGTGAGTCCCAGCACCAACCCTCCCGACCCACCGGATCGAACACCAAAATGTCTGAAATGCCCCACTCCGCGTATTTGCGACACTTCTGGATAATCCGCGTGAACCGGTCATCGGGCGACAGCACTTCGATCGCGACCGCAACAGCACGTGCAGTTCCCAAAATTCCGCAAACATCCGGGGTCGGCTCCCACGATTGGTCGATCGCCAGCGTCAGCTCCGGACGCGCTTTAAAGCCGAGTTCCTTCAACATTACGGAAAGAACAAACTGCAGAATGGAATGAAGCTTTGTGGGCAACGCCTTTTGAACCGCCTCACCGTCTAAAAGCTCAAAATAGGGCTTTCTCTGCGCATACATCTCCCGAAAGCGCTCTGGCGTCAGTTTTTCCGCGACGGTATTCATGAGCCTTCGGTTCAATTATCTGCTAACCAGCCTGGGCCTTAAAATATTTTGAGTTCTCCGGAACAACCTGCCCGAAACCCTCGTTAAGGTATGTGTTAGTCCCTTATATAAGGGAGACTCACATATGCAGCGTATATCACTCGTCCGGGAAGCGAAAGAACGTAAGCGCTGGCATCGAGTCGTAGGAACCCAGCATGCCTGATTGGAACGCTATTGTTCGTGATCGCATCGCCTCTTTGCGCCTGAATCCTGTGGCGGAGTCGGCTCTCGCCGAAGAGCTTGCCCAGCACCTCGAGGACCGTTATCGCGAGTTGCGCAGTGGCGGTGCCAGTGAAGAAGAAGCCTATCGAGGAGCCGTGGCAGAGCTGGATGATCTGTATCCAATTCAAACCGAGTTAAGGAGGGTACGGATGCCCATACACGATCCTGTGCCGGCTGGGGATCCACAGCCAGACAACGTTATAAATGAACGCGGCACAACCGGGGCACGGCGTGCGCGATTTTTCGAGACTCTCTGGCGAGATCTTCGCTACACCGGTCGCACGATGCGGAAGAGCCCTTCGTTCGTTCTGTTCGTAGTTCTCACGTTGGCTCTCGGCATCGGCGCGAACACTACCGTGTTCACTCTGATCAACACGTTAATCCTGAATCCGCTGCCGGTAAAGAACTCTTCCGGCTTGACCGTGCTGGCCGGGGCCGAGGCGAAGACTACCTCGAAATCGAAAACGCTGTTGCCTATTTCATATGCGGACCTGAAGGATTTCCGAGATCGGAACGACGTCTTCAGTTCCCTGGCTGGCTACACATCGCCCCAGATCGTTACATTCCAAGCGGGCACGTCCTCGCAACGAATGTTCAGCGAACTGGTAACTGGAAATTATTTCTCCACCCTAGGTCTCGAGCCCGCCTTGGGCCGCTTCTTCTTGCCGGAAGAGGACAGCACTCCGGGTGGCCACGCCGTCGCGGTCATGAACTATGCAACCTGGCAGGCTCGGTTCGGTGGCGCGAAAGACATTATCGGCAAAACGCTCCGCCTGAATAATGTGGTGTTCACCGTTATCGCTATCGCCCCACCCAAATTCATCGGAGTGAATCTCATCTTCGGCCCTGATCTGTGGATCCCGGCGGCTATGTCTGAGCTTTTGCATCCTAATCAGATG
>Ga0213882_10000181_pt1 | contig 25972 bp, 25 predicted proteins | sample BarmaccoBMER_R09_FD_160106 | JGI IMG/M metagenome (GOLD analysis project Ga0213882, IMG submission 160106) | Barbacenia macrantha exposed rock microbial communities from rupestrian grasslands, the National Park of Serra do Cipo, Brazil - ER_R09 ...
CGCCTGAGGCATCCATTCCCCGACACGCGGTTCGACGCCAGAACCCAAGGCAGGAGCCCAGTGCGGTAATTCCGCACGCTGGGATCTGCGCGGGGGGCCGCCGGCAACGGCGGTCCCTACCGCGATCCCCGCCCGCTGTGGACGTTTTTTCCGGGAAACCCTGATAACTCTAGCGCTGACACCTCCCCGAAGGTCGTCAGTTTTCAGTGGTGTCCCGACGACATCGACCTGGCGTTCCGCCCATACTGCCATCCGATGGGACCGCCATCTGGGACACAGAGTGTCCTCCGCCACCTCGAGCCTACCCTCAATTCGACAAGAAAGACAAGCATGGCGACCAAGACCTATATCGGCGAAACGACGCCACCGGTATGTCTGGACGCACTCGCCGAAGGCACCCGTACTGGCATTACGCGTCGAAAAGTCTACGGAAGCATGTTCGAGATCATTCGACCGCACTGGAACCACCGCCTTTTTTTCGGCGGTCAACTAGTATCACAGACAGCTTCCTGGACCCAAAAGGTCGCCCAGATGTGGTTTGTGCTCAGCGTCAGCAACTCTGGCAGTGCCCTCGGGGTTCTCATCGTCTGCCAGTCAGCCCCCTATGCGATCTTCGGATTCTTCGGTAAAACGATTGGCGGTCGTCTCGACAGCTATAGGACGCTCATCGTGACACAGGCCATGATGATGCTCTGCGCGGGGGTCTTGACGGCACTCACGTTCAGCGGTTCCCTCACCGTGTGGGTGGTTGACACCATCGCCGCGATCCAGGGTGTGACCATGATCGTGGACACGCCGGTCCGACAGGCGTTCGTCACCCAGATGGTGGGCCGAGAACATCTGTCCGACGCGATCGCACTCAATGTCAGCCTGGGCAACATCGCCCAAACTATCGGCCCCGCGCTGGGTGCCGTGGCCATCATCGGCATGGGGCTGAAGGTCGGCTCTCTGGCGAACGCCCTGGGCTTTGTGACCATGCTGGCCGGTCTGCTGCTGATGCGAACAAAAGAGCTACATCGACCTGGACCCCCAGCCGGGGTCGAGGCGCGGGTGGGGGAAATCCTGCAAGGCGCGATCGAAGGGCTGCGTCTGACCTGGGGAAAACGGCAGATGACGTCGATCATGGTCATGGTGTTCGTGGTGGAGACTTTCGGCATCAGCTTCAACGTGACACTTCCCCTCGTCGCGCACAACACGTTGCACGGGAATCCAGAGATCCTGGGGGTACTTTTCGCCTGCTACAGCACGGGCTGGCTTGTCGGTACGCTGTACGTGGCAACTCGCGGTTGGGCGAGCTGGGCGGTGCTTCTTGGCGCTTGCGGCGTTCTCGGAGCGTTCGAGCTGCTCCTCGCCCTTCAGGGGACGGTCGCCGGTTGCGCGGTCATGCTGGTATGCATCGGCGCCGCCTTCTCATGTTTTACATATAATGCCAGCTCGACGTTGCGGCTTCGCATGTCCGAGCCGCTTTGCGCCCGAATGCGGTCACTCTACTCATACAGCTGGGTGGGCGCCGCACCGTTGGGCGGGCTACTGGCCGCCTGGTTGAGTGACCGCGGTGGGCCCGCTCTCGTGTTCGCGGTCGGCGGTGTTGCCATGGCCGCGAGTGCGGCCATGGCAACACTCGGACGGGGCCGCGCGGGCGCGGTGTAGCAGGGCGGAGATGACTGTGTGCTGATCTTTGTGCCGCCACGGTCCTGGCACGATGCGGGCAGGCCACCTGAGCCGCCACCGCGCCGATCTGCGGCCGTGCCCGGCTGTCTACTGTCGGCCATCGCGCTGTTAACCCGCGCCAGCGGTCTTCCCCAGCTGCCCCGTTCTCCGCGACGGAAGGTGCGCTGAGTTCAGCTAGCCCGGCAGTGCGACACGATTGAGGGTTGAAAACCGCCCTATCGGGTGGTTTAGTACCAGTGTCGATACTTGACGTCCCGTTCCCGGCTAGTGCCATCCATGTGGCGCGCTGGAATACCCGTATGGAGGCTGGCGTATGTGGGGCTATGGTCACGAATCTGCGGCCTAGGGAGCTCCCGACGGCGCGGGGTGTGCGATCGTGCATTGATCAAGGTTGCGCTGTGCGACCCGCGGCGCTGACCTGGCGCAGGCACGCGCTGGCCTACGTGCTCATCGTCGTGCTGCCGATGGTGGGTGGGCTCGCCTTGCTGCTGCTCAACGCCCGGCCGGTGGCCCGGTCCGCCGAGGCGAGCGGGATGCATGGTGACCTGATCGGCGTGTTATTGGTGACCGTGCCGATCGTGCTCGCCATCGCGCACCTGTGCGGCGCGGTCGTGCATCGTGTCGGCCAGCCTCGGGTGATCGGTGAGATGATCGGCGGGGTGCTGCTCGGCCCGTCGGTGCTCGGCGTGATATCCCCGGGGGTCCAGCACGCCCTGTTCCCGCTGGAGATCATGCCGATCATCAACGCGATGGCCCAGGTCGGCGTGATATTCTTCATGTTCGGAATCGGGTTGGAGCTCAACGCCCCAGGGCTGCGCAACAATGGCGTCGCCGCAGTGGTGATCGGCCACGCCGCGCTCGCTGTGCCGTTCGTCTGCGGGATCCTGCTCGGTCTGTTCCTGCCCGCCTCGTACCAACCCCAGGGGGCAGGCAGGCTGCCGTACCTGTTCTTCCTCGGCTTGGCCATGAGCGTGAGTGCCCTGCCGGTGCTGGCCGCGATCCTGCGTCAGCGGCGGCTGGTGAACTCCCCGGCGGGCATACTCGGCATCGCCGCCGCGGCGATCGGCGACGCCACCGTCTGGTGCCTGCTGGTGGTGCTCATGGTCTTCACCGGCCGGGGCGACTCAGCCACCGTGCTGCGGACAGCGGCGCTGACCATCCTGTTCGCGGTCGTGATGCTGGCCGTGGTCCGCCCCGCGCTGCGGCGCGGCCTGGCCAGGGCGGAGCGATGCGAACGCGACCATTACCTGTTGCAGGTGGTGCTGACCCTGTTCGTGCTGCTGTGCGCGCTCGCGGGCGAGCAGATCGGCGTCCACCCGATCATAGGCGCGTTCGTGGCCGGGGTGGTGATGCCCCGCTCGTCGGGCATCGTGCACGACTTCCTCCAGCGCACGGAAGGGCTGACCCTGTGGGTGCTGCTGCCCCTGTTCTTCGCCTCCGTCGGGCTGCTCACCGACTTCGGCGCGCTGCGCGATGGCACCGCCCTGCTGTTCTGCGGGCTCGTCCTGGCGGTCGCGGTGTCCAGCAAGTTCGCGGGCGCGATGCTTGGTGCGCGGCTGATGGGCCGCTCCCGCGGGGAGTCCGTGGCGCTCGGCGTCATGCTCAACTGCCGTGGGCTCACTGAGTTGGTGATGCTCAACATCGGGCAGTCGCTCGGTCTGATCGGGGACACCCTGTTCTCGATCCTCGTGGTGACCACCGTGGTCACCACGATGGCCGCCGGACCGCTGCTCGGCTTGCTGTACTCGCCCGCTCCAGCCGAGCCCGACCTGGGCGATTCCCCCCACAACCCCACGGACACATCCGCCTCCGGCCCAGGCGCGCTGCCGGCGAGCGCGTCGAGGAGGTCATCGGGGTAGGGCTCGAGCCGGATCACCTCACCCAGCAGGGTGGGATCCGGCGGGTCAAACTGAGAGGGTCGGACGTCGAGCCGACCGGTGGCTGATCGTGCCCATGTTTGTCGTGCCCCCGGCAGGACTTGAACGACGAGCGCACCCGCTGGATGAAGGTGTCGCGGCGCCGGTCAGCTTCAAGGCGCTGGAAGGCGCGGCACAGGGCGACGGCCCGTCCTCCGCCCCTCTCCCGCGCCGAATTGGGTACGCGTGATGCTGCGCATCAAGAGAAGCCCAAGATCGTCGCGAGTACTCCGGGTTCGGTAGCGACTCGTGTGGGCCAGGCGACCAGGCTGGTCAGTTCTCGCTGCCTAGTGTGTCCGAAAGGATGTCTGCGTGCCTCATCTCACCCGCTGGCACCACGACGGGTACGCGGCTGATTGTGGACGGCTTGCTGACCACGGCCACGGTCGAGTTGCTGAGCCGGCGTGGTGGCCACACGCCGGGAATCAGCTGTCCTGGAGCGACTCCTCGGTGCTCGGCAGGCCCGGTATCTGGAGGAACCGCGATGACATACCTGGTCATCTTCGACCTGGATGGAACGCTGGTCGACACGCCCCGCGCGATCGTGGAGGCGTTCACCGTCACCTTCATGTCGATGAAAGTCGACGCTCCCGAGGCTGCGGCCATCAGGGCGACGATCGGGCTGCCACTGGAGCGGGCGTTCAGCACACTGCTGGGAGTTCCGCCAGAGGACGACAAGGTGACCCTCGGTGTGAGGCAGTACCAGGTGCTGTTCCGGGAGCTCATTTCGGCGCTGACGCGTGAGCACCCTACACCGGGTCCTTGCGGGTACCTTGGCCGCACCCTGGTCGGGCTCGATCGCGGGCGACCAGACACTGCGTCCCTTGTCGAGGAGGAGCGAAGCCGAGCGGCGACGACGCACGAGGTGCTGTGGTGGTGTGGGCTGTCGCGGATGGCGGTGCATCGTATGCCGGACCGCACGGGTGCTACCACCACCCGGTGGGCCGGTCGGGAACCCTGCGGCTCGGGTGTCCCGTGGGGATCGGGTTTACCGCGAGGTGAGCAGGGGTAACTGACCGCAACCTCAACGGGCGGCTTTCCCGGAGCGGGTGCCGGACCGTGACGGCACAACCTGGCGTCCCGATGGGCCGCCCTGAGATCGAGGAGGACCAGAGATGGCTTGGGGACCGATCGTCGTGGCAGCGTCCGTCTTGGTGGTTGTGGGCATGTTCATAGGATGGAGACTCAGCCGGTGGCGGCTGGAGGTGCGCGCGAGACGACAAGCGGCAGCGCGGCTTTCTCTTTCTCGCCAACTGTTCGAGCTGCGGGCCGCGAGGCAGAAGAATTACGCCGACTTGTCACGGCTGGGTCATCCGGCAAGCGGATTCCAGCGCCGAACCGCGTAGCGGCCCGCAGTAAAACTGGTGGTGGCGGGGATCTCGCGATTCCGGTGATCACCCTTCGGGGCTGGCGAGCCGTTATCCCACAGTAGTAGTTTCGCGGTATGGGCCGGCAGGGTGCGTTGTGGCGGCCGGCGGCCTTTGATCCGGTCACCCGTACGTGGGTTCCGCGGGAGAGTCCGGGGGCGGTGCCGGTGCCTGAGCTGGAGGGGGTGCTGGTGGGTGATGAGTCCAGCCTGCGATGGGCCGCTGATGACTTCGGGCATGTGGTGCATCGCCGTCCGCGGGCGGTGTTGCGTGCGGGTGGGGTCGCTGATATGACCGCGATCGTGGCTTTCGCCGGTGCGACGGGGTTGGACGTCGTGGCGCGCGGTGCTGGTCACTCCGTTTATGGGCAGGCTCAGGCTGCGGGGGGCATCGTCATCGACATGGCTGGGCTGGACCTGGTCGGTGATGTGTGTGCGGAGCGGGTCACCGCGCAGGCCGGGGCGTTGTGGAGTGAGGTCGTGGACGCCACACTTGCCTGCGGGTGCACCCCTGCGGTGCTGACCGACTACCTGTCCACCTCGGTAGGCGGCACCCTTGCAGTCGGTGGTGTCGGCGGCACCAGCCACCGCTACGGACTCCAGGTCGACGGTGTCGAGGAGCTGTGTGTGGTCACGGGAGCGGGCCGGTTGGTGACCTGCTCACCGGAGCAGAACCGGCGGTTGTTCGATGCTGTCCGGGCTGGGCTTGGACAATGCGGCGTTATCATCAGCGCCACCGTCAAGGTGGTACCGGCACCCGCCCGCGCTCGACGCTACCGCCTGTACTATCACGACCTCGCGACTTTCTCGCAGATCAGCGGCAGCTCGTGACGGGGGGTCGCTTCGATTTCCTTCAGGGTCAGATCGTGCCGGTCGCGCCCGGGGTCTGGCGGTACCTCCTCGAGGCGGCCTCCTACTACACACCACCAGTGACGCCCGCTGACGCGGCGCTGCTCCACGGTCTGGGCCATGACCGTATAGACGAGGAGATCGACGACATCTCCTACCGGGAGTTCGCCCACCGGCTGGCTCCCGGCGAGGCGGCGCTGCGGGCCAGTGGGGAGTGGCTGTATCCGCATGCCTGGATCACCGTCTTCCTCCCCTCAGCAGCCACCGGGGCGCTCGTCAGCGAGACCCTCGCCGGACTTACCGCTGCTGAGCTGGGTCCCTCCGGGTTGATCCTGCTCTATCCGCTCCGTACCGACCGGTTGCGTGCACCGCTGACGCGAGTACCCGACTCCGAGCTGGTCTGGCTGTTCGCGCTGCTGCGGACCGCCGGCGCATCGTCAGCACGTTACTCCACAACGGTACCGATCGGAGTGGAGCACAACGTACACGCACAGTCTGACGCAGACGCCGTGCATTCCGCCAGGGGACGTCGCAGGACTCCGCCTAAGTATAGTCAACCCATTTTTCATTATTCTACGTCTACTGATGGTCCTACGTTACGCTCCACCTGCCCCTCCGGCTGCCAGGCGACGAATGACTTGGGCGCGAGGATCGCCAAGTTCGTCGAAAATGGTTAGCGCTTTCCGCCAAGCGTCCAGAGCCAGCGTCTTCTCGCCGCGCTCGGCGAGCAGGCCGCCGTATGCATGCGGGGTCTGTGCTTCACCCGACCGGTCACCAATCGCTCGGTAGTTGACAAGTGCTTCTTGGAGACATCTAACTGAACTGGCCGCGTCGCCGGAATCCCGATAGGTCTCACCGAGGGTGAAGAGGACTAGGCCTTGGCCATCGCGGTCGCTCAGGCTAACGTATATGGCAAGCGCTCGCTGCAGAACGTCGGTGGCATCAGCCAGAGGATGGCGGCAGCGCAGGATGTCGCCGAGGCGGGCCAATGCGGCGCCTTCGCCATCCCGTGTGCCTCTGGCCTGGAACAGGCTGGTAGCTTGGCGAAGATGCTCTGCGGCGTCTTCTAGATGGTTGCGGTCGCAGTCCACGAACGCAATGGCGTACAGGGTCCAGCCCTGTCCGACCTGGTCTCCAAGTTTCCGTCGGAGCCGCAACGCCTGTGTGAGGTGGGCTTCGGCCTCGTCAAGCCGGTGCTGTTCCCGGTTGTCGCCGGCGTGTCCGCCGCAGCTGGGTTTCGGCGCGCCAATACCATCAGCATGTGGTCATGACCTGCGTAGTGTTCAGACAACTACCGCAGCGGGTGGATGAGGCGCTGGACCGGCGGCGACGGCGCGGGCGTGCGCCGGGCGAGGGCTTCGACGGCAACGGCCGGCAGCTCGGAACCGCCATGATCAGGGGTTTAGTGTCTAGCCCTCCGCCACCGGGCGTTTTTGCGGGCGGGTCTTACGGGAACCCGCAGGTTCTGGTCGAGCTGGGGGAACGTCTGACCACTCTGTGGCTGATGCGCGTGCGGTGGGGGTCCCTGCGTACACCCGGTGATGCGGTTCGCCTGTTGGTGAAGAGGTGTGGTGGGTGTGGCCGGCGTGCGTGAGCGGGGCGGCATGCGTGTACTGGTACTCGGCGGAACCTCATTCCTCGGTCGTCGTGTGGTCGAGCGACTGCATGAACGGGGCGATCAGGTTCTGGTGGTGCACCGAGGACGAAACAAGCCTGCGGACTGGGTGCCGGTCGCGCACCTGTACACCGACCGCCGCGACTTGGCGAATCGCAGCACCGAGGTCACAGACTTCGACCCGCAAGCGATCGTCGACACCTGCGCTATGACCGCCGCGGACGTCGACTCGGTGGTGCCGGTCTTACCGTACGTGCCGACGGTGGTGCTGTCCAGCCAGGACGTCTACCAGGCACACGCCGCCTTGCTGGCCGGCCGGTGCGATGCGGCGGTACCGTTGACCGAGGATTCGGAGCTGCGACGAGATCGGTACCCCTACCGTAGCCAAAATCTGGCCAGGGTCCCGGACGACTACAGCAAGCGCGATGTCGAGGACCGGTGGCTGCCCCGCGGAGCCGTGGTGTTACGCCTGCCGCTGGTTTACGGACCGTGGGACTGGCAGCGCCGGGAGGACATCGTGCTGTGCCGGCTGCGCGCCGGCCGCCTTCGCATCCCCGTCGGTGTTGGCAATCTGCTGTGGACCCGCAGCCACGTCGATGACCTCGCCACCGGAGTGCTCGCGGCCCTGGACAACCGAGCCGCCGACGGACTGGCCATCAACCTCGGTGAGCCACAGACGGTGACCCTGCGCGGCTGGATGCGGCAGATCCTTGATGCCGCTGAGTCGAAGGCAGAACTGGTGCGTGTCCCGGACTCGGTGCTGCCGCCCGACCTGGCGATCACCGCCGCCCCAGCCCAACACCTGTTGGTGTGCGTTGCCCGCGCCCAACAGCTACTAGGCTGGACACCCGCAGACCCCACCGCCAGAGTGACGCAATCGGTGCACTGGCATCTGGCACATCCGCCCACCGGGCTCACCTGGACCGACGAGGACACCACCCACGATAACAAGGCACTCGACAACGCCACTGAGGAGTAGCAGCCTCGCCGCCACCACGAAGCCTACGACTACTCGCTCCTGTCTCACATGCCTTCTGGATGCGGGCCCCACACGGGTACGGCATCGACGAGGATGGTGTCGATTTCCTGAAGGTCGGCCTTGGAGAGATGACTGCAGACCGTGATCTCCTGACCGGGAATTAAACAAGCTGGTGCAACTCCTGAGACGGGGACCGAGGCTGAGCCGTTCCGGGTTATGACAGCGACCGGGGCGGTTCACACCCGCCTGCGAACGTGCGCCGTTCCCCAAGACCATCCGCTCTACTGCGGCGGATTGCCGTTCGCCATCGGCCCCCTGAGCATCAAGCTCCAAGGACACGACCTCGCACCGTCATCGGTGCTCCGGTGTTCCGCTACTGCTCGGCCGGGCCGGCGAATGACGACGTAAGACACTCGTGGTATTCCTGAGCCCAAGCTTGGCTCCGCTCGTGTGCCGGGATGGAGCCGAACACTTTCTGGCCAAGATCGGCGATAGGACGAATGCGATGTACCGCAGGCAGGCTGGTAATGACGTCCAGGGCATGACGGGTACCTTGTGTGCGGTCCCCGCTACGCACGAGGCACAGCGCTCGCTGCATGTCGATCTGCGCCCGACCGCGTGAGTTGTCGCCACGGTACAGGGTCAGCGCCGTCTCTTGTGCCCGCTCAGCTTTCGTAAAATCACCCACGTGCGAGTACACGAAACTCTCGGTGAACCGCAAATTCTCCTCGGCGTAGTCGAAGAGCGAATCCTGGTGGGGGCTGGATATCGGGAGGTCTCGTAATTGACATAGGGCTTGTTCGGCTTCGGCATGCCTGCCCGCAAGCGCCAGAGTCTGTGCCTTGCCGCTAAAGAGTTCATGAAGTACCTCGGGTGGCGCGCCGGCAAGCCGCGACTCAGCCTCGCTGGAAAGCTGTAGGATAGTTGGAACCGGACGGCGCTCATAGCCGGCACGGACTACTTCACGGCCCCGTACCCAAGCAATCGTGGAGGGATCGACGGACCGGTCAGCGGCCTGGCGAGCTGTTCGCCACCAGCGACGAGCTTCAATAAGATCACCCATATTAGCTGCCGTCTGGGCGGTGAAAGCCGTGAGGAGCGCCCCAGCTTGCAAGAGCTGCCGCTGAACCGTCTCCTCCGAATGGTGCCGCAACGCCAGCCGCATACCACCCAGATCGGCGATGAGAGCTTGTAACAGGACGAGGGGCGAAGTCGTCAGGTAGGTCTGCCCATACTCTCGGGCAACCTCCTGCCACTCGTCGGCGTCAGCAGTGGGTCGGTTGTCCGCCATGGAGCGGTTGAACTCGCGCCGGGCGGCTTCCAAGATGGTGGCCGTAGAACTCCCGCAGGCCCCAAGCAGAGCGGTCCGGAGGATAAATGCTCGTCTTTCCATCGAATCTTCACCATCCTCACCCGCCAGGCGCACCAGCGGGCCGAGATTATTGCCGAGAAAACAGTCTAGTGATGCCGCAGGTCCGACGCCGGTATAGGCTTGCCCCGTCCGGTGAGCCGAGCTTGGTCCGACGGGCTCATGGACCTCGCCCCGGTGCCGAAAACCAGTGGTCTGGTCCGAAAGATCGAACCACAGCAGCTCCGGCGGGATGCGCAGCACCCGTGCCCAGCACCTCAACGTATCCAGGTTGAGGATCGGTGGACCGGTCTCAATGCGGCTGATCTGCGGCTGTTTTAAGCCCAGCCATTGTCCGAGTAGCCCCTGTGAGATACCGTCGGGTCCGTACATTGAGTGATGATACGGGCTCAGTCGATAGCTGCGAGCCACTTGGCCCATATGCTGGGCACCGAAAGCTTCCCGGAACTGGTCGGTCTGCCAGAACTCGGCCGGGACCTCTGGCGGGGCGATCAACTTGTCCCGGGAAGCTTTCTGGCAGCGGGCACACTGGTGCTCGGCGTTGTCTGCCGCGAGACGGGTACCACAGCGGCAGTACCGCTGCCGTCTTGAACGAGCTCCCACGCTGACCTCTCTCATCCGTATCCCAGTCCTTCGACAGCCTGAAGACAGTATAACGCTCCAGGGTTCCTGTTTCCTGTCCACGGTCGGTTGGCGCGGTGGTTGCCTCACCCTCCAGAGCGGAATACTTCTATTCGGTCCTCGTCATGGACCGAAGCGTACGGTCCGGTTAGGTGGTCGCTCGTGGCACTCAGGGCCGGGTTCGAGCAGCTCCAGCTGGTGTGGCGTCCTTCATCCCCCGAGGAGGACGTGTCCCCCGTCTGTCCACCAGCGTCTGGACCCTCCCCGGTTCTGGGTGCCACCCAGCGCAGACGACCGCAGGCCAAGCTCTTGGAGGGAGTGCGTGAGCAACCCGGCCACCAGCCACGCGATGACAGAGACGAGCGCACGGACGCAGCTGGGTATCCGGCTGCTGCATGCGCCAGTCGGCTTGCGGCTGGGCTGCTTGCCCACCGTGTCCTGGGCCGACAAGAAATCTCGGCTGCCCGGGGGCTTGGCGGGCAGACCGTAGAGTCTCACCACGAGCCGTGAACAACGTCTGGGAAACCCGGGATCGGCTTCTTCTGGAGCACCTGGAAAAGTTAGCCGCCCAGATTCGAAGCGAAGAGTCGCTACCGCCGGAGCAGCTCGAGGAACAGTTGCTCAGGTTGCTCGTGGGTGGGCTCATGTTGCTGAGACGGCACCATACCAACAAACGAGGCCAGTGCAAATTCTGCGGCTGGACGCGGTGGACCTGTCGGTTGTGGCGGAGGCGGCGGCGATGCACCGTGTATACGAATCTAGGATTTGTCATAATGCAACCGATGACTGAGACAATGCAGCGATGGCTTGCGTACGACAAGGCGTAAGCCAGAGATGGGATGATGCGCCCTTTGGGGACAAAGGAGTACGACCACGACCGCCCCACCGGCTTGACATGTTCTACCTTCCGTTTTCCGAAACGGTCCCCATGGCAACGCGCCAGAGAGCCGCAAATGAACACGCAGGTTTTCGTAAGGAGGGCTAAGAATGTACTTTGCGCTCGTGGTAAAGCTGCCCCGTGCTTTACTGAGGAGATCGCTCGTGGTCGTTACAGCGAGTTCACCGTCTCGACGAGATACCACTTGAGGGTGAGGTCTTCTGGTCCGGTTGTGCCGTGGCGAGGCTGAAGGTGGATAGGGCGCAGGCGAACAGGCAGATGACGCCGAGAGCGCGGGCCCAGCCGGGATCGGCGAAGACGGTCACACCTGCGCCGATGAGGAGTGTGGTGCCGGCGAAGGCCGCGAGCAGGCGGGTTCTGCCTTTCCGGGTGATGGAGGGCGGGGTGGGGACAGTCGCGTCGGGGGCCGCTGCGGGGTCGAGGCGGCCCCGCAGGACAAGGTGGAACAGCAGGATCAGGGAGGGCACCAGCACGATCGCACCGCCTGCGACGGCGATGATGACGGCGAGCAGCGTGGAGCGGCCGGCGGCGGCTTGATCGATGGTGAGCCCGGGGAGCACACGGGGCCTTTGGGCTAGGGCCCAGCCGGCGATGACGGCTGCGACGGCGAGTGCTGCCGAGACGCGGGCGGGACCGTAGTGGTGGCGCCGGACGAGAAACAGGGTCGTCAGTCCTGCCGCGGCGGAGAAACCGATCATTGCGGCGCCACCGTCGCTGGTCAGCCCGTTGAACAGGGATGGGGCGTCGTAGCGGACGACGAGCAGGCCCGCTAGTGCGAGTGCGCCCGCGCAGATGCCCGTGGTCAGGGCGCGGGCGCGGAAGTCGAGCTCGAGGGTTCGCGTGCCCAGTCGGTGTGCGTCGGCGGCGAGGTAGACTGCGGCGAGGTAGCCGCCGATGGTGACGGCCAGCGCGCCGATGAGCACCGAGGTGGGGTTGAGCCAGCTGGTGATGAGGTCGCCTGTGGCGTTGCCGATGGGGACGCGACCGGAGGCGATCCCCCCGACGACCGTACCCAGCGTGAACGGCGTCAGGATCGAGGACAGGGCGAACAGGTTTTCGATCGGGTGTCGGCCGTGGACCCCCTCCAACTGGCCACGCAGCGCGTAGGAGGCCCCGCGCAGGATGATCCCGACCGCAGCGATGAACAGCGGCACCGCCAGCGTGGAGGTGATCGACCCGAAAGCGAGAGGATAGGCGGTCCAGCACACCACAAGCACGAAAATCAGCCAGACGTGGTTGGCCTCCCAGACCGGTCCCATCGCGTGGCGTGCGTGCTCGCGGGTCGGAGCGCGGCCGGCTCGTCCGGGGCCGGCTACAAGCGTCCAGAGGCCGGCACCGAAATCCGCGCTGGCCAGGAGGGTGTAGGCGGCAAGACCGGCGAGGATGAACACCATCGGGATCTCAGCCATCCCGGTCCGCCTCAAGCGGCACGCGACTGAAGCGGAGCAGCAGCCACCCGACCCCACCCGCCAGTCCCAGATAGACGGCGACGAGGGTGCCGTAGCCGACGGGGATGCCGGCCGCGCCGGTGACGGCTTGGGAGGTGCGCATGATCCGGTAGACGATCCAGGGTTGGCGCCCGACCTCGGTGGTGATCCAGCCGGCGATCAGCGCGATCACCGACAAGGGGCCTGCGAGCACGACGGCGCGGTAGAACCAGCGGGAGCTGGGCAGCCGTCGATGGCGCAGGCGAACATAGAGGTACACCGCCCCCAGTAGTGCCAGCAGCGTCCCGATTCCGACCATCGTCTGAAAGGCGAAGCGCTCGACGTTGACCGGTGGCCGGTCCTGGACGGGTACCGCGTCGAGGCCTTCGACGGTCGCGTTGGGGTCGTGGAAGGCCAGCAGCGACAGCAGGCGCGGGATCTCGATGCCGTAGCCGACATGGTGGCCGTCATACCAGCCCAGCAGGTGCTCCGGGGCGCCACGGGTGGTCGGGCCGAGTCCTTCCAGGGCGGCCAGCTTCGTGGGTTGCTCGTTGGCGACGTCCCGCGCGGCCCAGTCGCCGATCACGACCTGCAGTGGCGCGGCGATCGCCGCGGCCGACAGCGCGATCGTCAGCGCCGTGCGCTGGTAGCGGCCCCAGCGACCACGCAGAAAGCCCCAGGCATAAGTGGCGGCGATGAGGAAACCGGCGACGATGTAGCCGGCGAAGTACATGTGCACGAACTCGTGCCAGAAATAGGAGTTGCCGAACAGCGCCGACCACGGGTGCGCGTCCAGCGCGTGGCCCTGGCGCAGCTCGAACCCGCCGGGGTGGTTCATCCACCCGTTGACGGAGATCACGAACAGCGAGCCGGTCACTCCGGCGATCACGACTGGGATGCCGGACAGCAGGTGCAGCCGTGGCGGCAGGCGGTCCCAGCCGTAGACGTAGATCGCGATGAAGATCGCCTCGATGAAGAAGGAGAAACCCTCCAGCGTGAACCCGAGCCCGAACACGTTGCCGAAACTCGCCATGAACGCCGGCCACAGCAGCCCCAGCTCAAAGCTCAGGATCGTCCCCGTGACCACGCCGACGGCGAACAGCGCCAGCATCACCTTCGACCAGCGCCGGGCCAGCGTGCGGAACACTAGATCCCCGGTACGCAGATAACGCCACTCGCAGAACAGAACCATCGCGGGGAACGCGATCCCGAAGCAGACCAGCGGGATGTGCACAGCCAGCGACAGCGCCTGCATCTGCCGCGCCTGCACCAGGTAATCCTGATCGGCCGACGTGAACACACCGCAAACGGCCCCGAGGATCGCGGTCATGTCATCAGGTGGTGCGGGGGGACAGGACGACGGTCAGGGTGGTGACGCCCTGGGCCGGGTGGACCGTTGTGCCGCCGATGTCGGCGGACCCGGACGGTCCCGACAGCAGCACCGCGTACGCGGTCGCGGATCGCCGTCAGGATGTCCTCACGCGCGGCCATGGTCAGCGTCCTCCGTCCCTGCCGCCGCTTCCCCGAGAGGCCCTTCCGTCGGGTGGGCGCCGCCGCGGTTGCGGGCGTACCGCTGGTGGAAGGTCTCCTTCACGGGGCTGGGGATGTCCCGGTGCCGTCCCCACACCTCGAGCCGATTGTAGATCGCCAAGTGCGGCAGTACCCGCAGCGCCGCCCCGCCGGCATCGTGATGATGCCGATCGGCCCCGCCGATCGCGGTCGCGAGTCCGGTGACGAAGGCGTAGTGGGGGTTGTGGTGGCGAGCGTGACAGCGAAGATCGGCGCTAGCGTCGACAGTGAGCCGTCGATCAGGCCGGTCATCGCCGGCTGGCCTTAGTCCCGAGGTGCCTGCTAGCTGCTATGCACTGGTTCGCAGGCTCTGTGTTCGTATCGCCTCGCCGGAGCGGCCGATGTCGGTGGCGAACTTGACGACCACCTGGTCGATGCCGCGCAGCGGCCGGGTTGCACGGAGCAGGGCAGCGCGATGGTCTGGGTCGGGGGTGTGGGCGGCGTAGGCCTCCGCCGCGTCGATGAGGTCCTCGGCGGAGGCGGTCTCCTCCGTCTGGCGGCGCTGCAGCATCCGGCGCAGCGCGTTGAGGTTGGTCCGGACAGCGGTGGCGGCGGGTCGCAGTGTCGGCGCCCACCTCGGCTCACTGACGTCGTCGGCGACCCGAGCCAGGCTACGGGCGTAGTACTCGACGGCGGTCAGCACCCGTAAGGTGCGCTGGTAGCTGGAGCGCCCGCGCCGCCACGGCAGCGGGTTATCGAGCGGCTTAGCCCGCTCGCGCAGCGTGCTCAAGGCCTGGTGCAGATCCCGGGTGAGCCGCTCCAGCGGGCTGGCCGGATCCCGGCCGAGGATGCGCTCGACCGACCCGGTCAGCACCGCGTCGGCGGCGTCGACCATCTCGTCGAGGGCTTCACCGAATGCCTCCCGGGTCCGTTTCGGCAGTACCAGGTATGCGGCGAGCGTCCCCATCGCCACGCCGACGGCGGTCTCCTCGATCCGCAGGACCAACGCCTGGACGCTGAACTGCCCGATCAGCCCGTAGAGCACAGCCAGCACCGCGGTGACCCAGAACGCCAGCAGCGACTGCGAGATCCGCACCAGGTACAGCATGAGGAACGCGCAACCGAACAGCACCAGCAGGGCCGGCAGCTCGTGGCCGCTGACCAGGACGGCCAGGCCCATGCCGGCAAGCACACCACCGACCGTCCCGACGAGGCGCTGCCAGCCGCGGCTGATCACATCACCGCGGCTGCTGGTGTTGGCGAACACGATGAACGCGGTCAGCACCGCCCAGTACCAGCGCGCCGGCGAGACCAGCTCGCCGACCACGATCGCCAGGCTGGTCGCGATGCCGACCTGCAGGGCCTGACGGGTGCTCAGCGCCAGGCCCTGCGGCCGGTCGGCGTCGGTTCCGGTGGCCGTGTCCTGGTCGGTGCCGGAGCCCGCCGACCGGTCCAGGCCGGCAGGTCGCTCCACGGGGGCTCCTCCGCCGTCGGGCCCGTCCGGTGGGCGAGCTGTCGTGTGGTCCCCTGGGGTCGCGCCCTGCGCGCGCTGGGCTGTCTCCAGTGCGTCCGCCAACCGGATCACCGCAAACGCCACCCGCTGAATGCGGTCGTTGTGTCCCTGGGTCTCGGTGGCCGGTGCCCCGACGCTGCGTTTGGCCTCCTCGAGCAGTGTGGAGATCATCGCCGGTGCGGTGCCGGTGGCCGAGGCCGTCAGGAGACGCTCCAGCCCTGTCAGCAGCGCGTGCCGGCTACTGCCAGCCACCGGTGACTCATGCTGCACCAGCCGCTCGGTGGCCACGGCCAGACGCTCAGCGGCGAGCTCGGCGTCGAGTAGGGCTAGGGCGCGGTGGGCGCCGTCGCGGTCGCCCTCATGTCGGCGCTCGGGATCGTCCTGACGCTCAGCTCCGCCTCGCTCCAGGCTGTCGGCCAGCAGCAATGCGGTGTCGTTGAGTCGGGCGCGGCGGCGCTCGAGGTCGTGGAGCTGGTCCGCAACGGCTGGGGGCGGGACCGTCAGCAGGTCCGCGGCCGCGTGGACCAGGGCATGCACCCGGGCGCGGAACGCGCGGGCCAGCCGGTCGAGGGTCCGCTGCGGGCGCTCGGCGAACGCCCACCCGCGTAGCAACAGTGTGGAACCGATGCCCAGTGTGGCCGCAACCAGCAACCATGGCAGCTGGTCACGGGTCACATGCAGCAGCTGGGGGAGGAAGAAAGCCATGAACGCGGCCATGCCCAGCGCGAACCCACGCGCACCGAAGCGACGGATGTAGACCGCCACCATCGTCACGGTGACGAACACGACGTCGGCGACGACGTGGTGGGGCTCCAGCAGCGTCCCGGCTGCCAGCGAGACCAGGGCCGGGCCGAGCATGAGCAGTGTGGTGCCCCGCAGGCGTGTCACCTCGGTCTCGTTCACCGCCAGATTGCTGATCATCGCGAGCATGGCGGCCACCAGCACCACGGTCACCGGCTGCCCGCTCAGCCGACGCACACCAGACGTGGCAGCGGCCGCAAGGATCATCGACGCTGTCCCGATGCCGGCCAGCCGGAGCCGTACCAGGCCGGGATCGACCCCGCTCAGCATCGTGCGCAGTTCCGCAAGCGCCCTGCGCCGCCGCACCGCCACAGTCTCGCACGCCGCGGATCGGCCCCACGCTCTCACACTCCGAGAAGTGCAGCTACCAGGGATATCGGGACTGCGGCCAACGGAAAACCCCGCTCGGTGCCGACGTCGACGACGAACGAACGCGCAAGGGACAATCTCGAAGGTGTGGCCGAACCGGTCTGGCGTGACCAGGCCGGCTTCACGGTGATCAGGAGGTCGGCATGGACATCGCAGTGTTGGGCATGGGACGGATGGGCCGCGCGCTGGCCGCGAGGCTGCTCGAGGGCGGCCACTCGGTGGCGGTGTGGAACCGCTCGAAGGGCAGGACCGCCGAGATCGTGGCCGCGGGTGGTCGGGAGGCGCCCAGCGTCGCCGACGCTGTGGACGGCGTCGACGTCGTGATCACCATGCTGGCCGACGACGACGCCGTCCGGGCAGTGGCGCTCGGGGAGCTGCGGCCGTCGATCGGTGACAAGACCATCTACGTCGACTGTTCGACCGTGTCACCGAAGCTCAGCGGCGAGCTGGCCGAGGCCTTCCCCGCCCGCTTCCTCGCCCTGCCCGTGCTCGGCAGCCCCCTCGCGGTACGGGCGGGCCAGGCGACATACCTCACCGGCGGCAACGCCGGTCTCGTGGACCGTCTCACTCCAGTCCTCGCATCGCTGTCCGACACCGTGCGGCGCTATGACACCGAGCCACTGGCGCTGGCCGCCAAGCTGGCGACCAACCTGTTGCTGCTGTCGCAGGTCGTCGCCCTGGCCGAGTCCTTCGCCGTCGGCCGCTGCGGCGGTCTCACCGACGACCAGCTGCGGGAGCTCCTGGGCGGTAACCCCTTGGTGGCTGGACTGAAGAACCGGTTCGAGGCCGTGTTGACCGGCTCGCAGGACGGGTGGTGGACCACCGTGCTCGGCGCCAAGGACGCCGGCTTGGCCATCGACATCGCCCGAGGGGCTGATGTCGAGCTGCCCGTGGCTCAGATCGTGCAGCCGCTCTACGCGAAGGCGGCGGCGTCAGGTCTCGATCAGGCCGACATCGCTGCGGTGACCGAGCTGTACCGGGACGGGGAGCCGTCATGAGGTGACGCCGATCCGTCAGCGGGCCTCCAGGAAGGTGACCACCGCTAGCACGCGACGGCGATCGTCGTCGGTTTCCGGGAGGCTCAGCTTGGCGAGAATGCTTGCAGCAGGATATCGTCCTCGGCGAGGACCACCCGCAACCTGGCTGTGGGCAGGACGTCGCCGTCTCGGCTGAGATGATCCTTTCTGAGATGATCCTGTGCGGCTTCCTCGTCGGTCGTCATAGCGGTGATTATCGCGCTGGTCACCTGCCGTGAACACGGTCGGCGCTCGACCGCGGCGTCGAGTTCACGACCGTCGGCCAGGACTCGCACGACGCCCCTGTCGGCCGGACCTGCGGCGACCGAGGTAACGTGCCGAGAATGGGAGTGATCGATCGGCTGGAGCGGCGTGCCGGGCAGGCGCTGCTCGGCGCCACGTTCATGAAGCTCGGGTTCGACGCCGCCGTCCACCCCGGCCCCCGGGTCGACAAGGCGGCGACCCTCGGCCTGCCCAACGCCGAGCTGGCCGTGCGTGGCAACGCAGCGGCGATGGTGGCCGGTGGCGCGGCGTTGACCCTCGACAAGCTGCCCCGGCTGGCCGCTTTCGGGCTCATCGCCTCGATGATCCCGACCACCCTGGCCGGCCATGCCTTCTGGAACCTCGACGGCCCCGAACGGAAGGCCCAGGAGACCCAGTTCCTCAAGAACGCCGGCCTGGTCGGTGGGCTGCTGTTGGTGCTGACGAGAAGCGGCTGACGCGCCGGCTGCCCGGGCCCGGCTACTGACGCGTTCCCGCCGTCATCACGATGGTGACTACGCCCGTGAGAGCGCTCATCGGCAGGAACGGAAGCGCCGCCGGCAGGGCGGCGAGCAGAGCACCACCGGCGGCGGCGCCGGCTGCGGCCGCGACGAGCACGGCCACGTTCAGACGGTTGCGCCGGCCGGGCTGGCCGCGGGTGACGATGGAGGCGACCGTGCTCGTGAGCGTTCCGGTGAGATATGTGGTGGACAGCGTCGTGCCGACGTTGCGCATGGCCGCGCTCTGCAGCCCCATCGCGAGCGCGGCGAGGGCCAGCAGGCCGAGTTGCCAGGCGCCGGTCGGATGGCTGCCGGTGAGTTCCCAGCCCACCGTGAAGCCTGCGAACGCGAGTAGTTCGAGGAGAAGAGTTTCCGTCACCGGTGCCGGCCACAGCACATCCTCGCGGTGGGATCGCTCACCAATGCGGCTGCCGAGCGCGGCACCAGCGATGTAGCCGGCGAAGGCCACCGCAGTGTGCGCAGCCGAGTCGCCGGATGCGCGCGCTATCGCCAGACCGAGCAGGACAAGGTTGCCCGTCATGACGCTGCAGAACACTTCACCGAGTTGTGTGAATGTGGCGATGTCCGTGGCACCGCCGGCGAAGGCCAGCGCGGCAGCCAGGACGATCAGCGGCACTCCACGGTAGGAATGCCTGTTCCCGCTCATCCGTGAGGTTGGCTGGGCCGCAAGACGGCCTTGATGACTCCGTCGGCGCGCTGGTCGAACGCCCGATACAGCTGCGGCGCGTCGTCGAGCCGGCCGTGATGAGTGACCACGGCGCTGGGACGGGCCCGACCGGAGAGCACGAGGTCACGCAGTAACACCGTGTAACGGCGGTCATGGGTGCGGCCGAAGCCCACTGATACTCCCTTGGAGAACAAGGTGGCCCACGGCACCGTAAGGCTCCCATCGGGGTGTCCCTCGGGGACTGGATGCAGGTCTTTCTCGGCGTACACGCCGACGATGTCCAACTTCCCTGTGGGGTTGATCAGGCGAGCGAGATCATCGATGACCTGCGTCGGATTCTCCTCGTCGAGCGCGCCGCGATCGTGTGCCTGGAATCCCACCGCGTCGATGCCGATGTGCACCCCGCTCATGGCCTTCTCACCGATGGGCAGTCCGCGGGTCCGGCGCAGTTCGCGGATCTGGTCGACTGGATCTGCCTGCCGGTAGTTGACCGGGGTGGCGCCGAGCTCGCCGGCCTTGTCCAGTCGCTCAGGTATCCGATCGACGACATAGACCTCGGCGGCACCCTTCAACAGAGCGCTGTAAGCCGACAGCAGGCCGATGGTTCCCGCACCGAAGACCGCCACGGTGCAACCCGCGAAAACCCCCGCCAGCTCGGTTGCATGCCATCCTGTCACGAAGGCGTCGGCCAGCAACACCAGATCGTCCTCGAGTTCGTCCCCTGGCTCGCCGGGAACGGGAATGCAGTTGGCGTCGGCGTAAGGCACGCGCAGCAGCTCAGCCTGAGCGCCGCGGTAGGGACCCATCCCGGCGTAGCCGTACGCCGCACCGAAACCGCCGGGGCGTACCCGCAAGCAGGCGGCCGACAATCCCCGCGCGCAGTTGACGCACACCCCGCAGTACAGGTGTGTCGGGATCACCACCCGATCCCCGGGACTCACCATCTCCACCGCGGAACCGGCCAGCTCGATCATACCAAGAGGTTCGTGACCTATGACCAACCCGGGGGTGGCCCCGGTGCGGCCGTCGTACATGTGTAAGTCGGTGCCGCAGATCGCGCTTGAGCTGATCCGGACCACCACATCGGTTGGCTCTTCCAGTTCCGCGTCTGGTACGTCCTCGACCCGCACCGAATGAGTATCGACAAAGACGACAGCCTTCATACCGGCCCTCCACGTCCCTCGTTTGGTGACTGGTGTAGCTCCCTTACCAGCCCTTTGTTCAGGGTCGGATCCTCAAGCACACCGACGCCAGGCCGGCGCGCTCTCACCTCCACGGTTGTCATCGGCTGGCTCCTTCACTCCGACAGCGCCCACGACCGCTGATGGCCGTCGCGCCGTCTTCACGGCGAGCGGCCCATCTAGCTACCGGCTAGCGGGAATCTGAGGACTCTAGCGAGACGCCGCCCCCGACGGCTACGCGAGTTCGACTCCGACGCTGCGAGACCTCAGCCGTGTGGAGGCCCGCTGACCGGATCCACCGGGTGGCCATCGCCACCGAGGTCGATGTCGAGCAGGGCGATGTCCGGCCGCAGCTGGGTGGCTTGCTGAAGGGCCTGGGCACTGGTCGACGCGACGCCGACGACCGTGGTCCCCTGGCGTTCCAGCAAGCTGCGGGCGGCGTCCAGGAAGCGAGGGCTGTCATCAACGATGAGACAGCGTCATGACACCAGGATTGCAGGGTGGTCGGCAGCGCGCCTTCCGGCTGGCCGGAAGCGCGGGCCGCGCCGGCTGGAGGGACGAGTTATCGATCGTGCTGGTGCTGGCGGCAGTCTTCTCGTGCCTGATCGCTGTTTGTGTGCCTGGAGCGACGGTTCCTGTCGCTCCAGGCACACAAACAGCGATCACGGCACCGGCAGGTGCCGTTGCAGGGTTGACCGGGGAACGGTCGTTCTCGGTGACCAGCTCCGCTATTCTGGCCAGTCGGACTCCTCGATAACCCGCACGAAATCGCCCCGGACGAAGCCGGGTACGAAGTGGGCGAGCACGTCGGCTTTGACATTGCCGAAGGTGGTGGCGGGCCGGCTCCCCGGCCACTGTGGAGAACCGGACCACCATGTCCGCGGTGGTGCCCGGTTGGAACACCGCGGCCTTGGTGTAGGCACTCACATCATGGGTCACCTCGAACCGGCCGAAGGCACCACTGCCCCTGGCGTGCGGCCGGCGCTCCGGAATGCGTTCGCGGTTGAACCGCGCCATCTGCTCGATCAGATAGTGATCGTGCAAGAGGACGTGGGCCGTGAGGGTCACGGTCGCGATCTGCCGGGCATCGCGTGCACGGCGAGTTCATGCCTTCACAGTGGCCCTCGAGCGCACGTTCGTCGTCGACACCAGCGCCCATGTGCCATTCCACCGGTGGTAATCCGGAGACACCTGCTAGCCGCCATCGGTAGCGGCACGAACCGGCGGTCACCGCGTGGTGGTGGCGCCGGCTCAGCCGGACTGGTCGTGCCGATCGAGCAGAGCGGAGGCTAGGACCCGAGCAGCCAGCCGATGGGCTCGGCGAGCCGATCCGCATCGGACGGCCCCCACGAGCCCCTCGGATAGGTCACCGGCTCTGGCTTGTCGGCGAGCAGCGCGCGGGCCACCTGCCAGACGTGTTCCAAGCCGTCTGGACGGGTGAACAACGAGCGGTCACCGAGCAGCACGTCGTGGATCAGCCGAACGTAGGGCGGCAGCGGGTGACCTCCGAGCACCGTCCTCAGCGGCAACGCGGTGTGCGCCGTACTGAGCGTCAGGTCGGGTCCGGGTTCCTTGACGACGAGCGACAGGTCCAGTTCACCGTCACCGGCAAGGTCGAACGTCAAGACGTTGCCCACCGCCGGCAGCTCGTGCACGGGAGCGTCGGGCTGCCGGAACACCAGGCTCACCCACTGCCGCGACGCCGCTAACTGCTTACCGGTGCGCAGCAGGAACGGGACGCCGCGCCAGCGCTCGGTGTCGACCCACAACCGGGCCGCGACGAACGTCTCGGTGCGGGAGTCGTCGGCGACACCGTCGATGTCGCGGTAGCCCTCGAACTGGCCGAGCACCACGTCGTCCGGCTCCAGCGGGCGGAACGCACCGATCACCGCCTCTCGGGCGGCCGCCAGGTCCTCGGCGCCGAAGCTCGCCGGCGGTTCCATCGCGAGCTCGGCGGCTACCTGGAACAGGTGGGTGACGAGCATGTCGAGCACCGCCCCCGTGCTGTCGTAGAAGGCGGCACGGTCGGCCACGTCGAGCACCTCGGGTACGTCGACCTGCACTGCGGCCACGTGGGAGCGGTCCCATACCCCGCTGAACAGACCGTTGCCGAAGCGCACGGCGTAGAGGTCCTGGGTCGCCTCCTTGGCCAGAAAATGGTCGATCCGGAACACCTGGGACTCGTCGAGAACCTGATGAACCGCGCGGTCGAGTGCCTGGAAGGAGCCCAGGGAGGTGCCGAACGGCTTCTCGAAGACCACCCGGGACCGGGAGGCGAGCCCGTGCCGCCCAATGCCCCGGGTGAGGGGCTCGAACGCCGCCGGCGGCACGGCGAAGTAGTGCACCCGCTGCGGGCGTCCACCCAGCTCGTGTTCCGCGTCGCTGAAGGCTCCCGGAAGGCTCCCGGGGTCGTCCGCCGAGAAGCCGCCGCCCGCGAAGCGCAGCCGGGAGCAGAACTGCTCCCACGGGCCCTCATCGGGTTGCGGGCCGAACTCGGTCAACGCGTCGTGCACGTGGGCCCGGAAGTCGTCGTGGCTCACGTCGCCACGGCCGTTGCCGATCAGCCGCCAGTCGTGCGGTAGCAGCTCCTCCTGCGCCAGGCGGAAAAGCGCCGGTAGCACCATCCGGCGCGCGAGATCTCCGGTAGCGCCGTAGAGCACGAAGACGGTGGAGTCGGACACGCGGTCAAGCTCGGACACGGCACAGCCTCCCTGACGATGGCCCGACAGCACGCGCACGTGCCTGGGCCTGCAACCGACCCTGCCGGAGCGTTAGACCGACAGTCTGCCCCGATGCCGGGCACGGCCGACTGGTCGTCACCGGCTCGGTGACCCGGGAAGCCGGTCGTGCGGCAGCAGTTCCAACCGGATGGCTGTGTCAGCGATGATGTCCATGACGTTCACAGTCGTCCCGCAGCGGGCACCTGTCGTCAAGGCCGACGCCCATCTGCGCTGCCAGCCGGCTGACATTCTCCCCACCCGCCAGCGGCAACATGCCTCCGTGCCGCTACCACGGCGACGGGCTACCCGCCGCCGGATCCGTCCCGACACGCCGAAGCGTGCCGCGTGACTGCCGACGATATGGTGCTCTCCTAGGTCAACTAGACCTGCGGACCGCCGGGGGAACGAGTGGCTCGTACCCATGACTACTACGTCGGCTTCCGGGGTAAGCCACGTACTACTGCCGATCATCGAGGGAGGCGCCAGTGTCCAGCACCGAAACCGGTCAGGTGACCGGAACCAAGGACAAGGACTACAACCTGCTCTGGTTCACCGAGGTGTGCCTGAGCAACGTGCTGCGCTTGGAAACCTACATCCAGGACGCCGAGCGCGAGGGTGACTCCGAGGTGGCTGAGCTATTCAAGCGGGCGCAGGCCGAAAGCCGCAAGGGCGGAGAGAAGGGCAAGCAGCTGCTCCGCCAGCGTCTCACCGGCTGAGGAGATCCGAGGGCGTGACCATCGGCGTGCACAGCCGTCCCAGTAATGGCGAATGCGGTGGGGGCCAAGCCGCTTGAGTTCAAACGGTGAGCGCGGCACCGGCCCTGACCTGGGGCGAGGGCTCGTAAGCCGGCCCGCGCATCGGGCAGCCCCGTTATAGCTCGATGTGAGCCCTCGCGAGGGTCCCAGGTCAGGGCCGGTGTCGCGCTCACCACTAGAGACCACCCTATGCACGGTAGGGCTCGGCGTAGCGGTAGGGCAGGTCCTGTGTTGGGGTGAGTTGGGTGAGGGAGTAGCGGTGGCCGCCTCCATACCAGGCGCCTTCCTGGGGTGTGAGGGGTTGGAATTGGGCATCGTCGCCGGTCAGCTGCGGTACGCCCGTGTGTGACCGTTGCCAGGTGTACCACCAGTGGTCCAGCTCGGTGTGCAGCATCCAGAACACCGGGTCCACGGCCAGTTCGTTGAAGTAGCTCACGGTGCCGCGCACGTCCGGGTTGGCAGGGTCGAGCCCTCCGGCCCACAGGTGCAGCACCGCGTGCGGCGGCGAGATGAAAGCCGCGTATACGGCCTTGACCGCGCTGATGACTTCCTGGTCGGGGTGGGGGCCGGCTGTCTGGGAGGTAGCCAGGTATCCCACGCCGAGGATGGCGTTGACCAGTTTGACCGCTGCGTTGATGTCTTGTGGGGGACTTGACTCGGCGGCCTCGACGGCCTGGACGTCGGTGTTGTCCGGGAACTTGCGTTTGAGGGTCTGAAGGCCTTGCTTGGCGGCGGGCAGGGCGGACTGCAGGAGCGTCGCGTCGGTGTCGATGGCTTGGGTGAAGCCGGCGTAGTCGTCGTGGGCGAGGATGCCCGCTATCTGGGGTGGTTGGGGCAGCTTGTCGAACACGATGTTGGTACCTGGCCAGCGGCCGAAGCGAATGTTGTAGCGGGAGCCGACTGGCTTGCCGTAGGCCGGGTGGCCTTTGGGCACGCCTTCGGGGACGATCGCGGTGCCGCCTTGGGGCTGGAAGGCGCGCACCCAGCCGGGTAGGGCTTGTTCGTGGGTGGCGTCCCAGTAGGGAATGAACAGGCTGTTGGCCTCGCTGGGGTCACGGCCTTCAGTGCGGTCGCGCTGGCGCAGGGCGGCGCGCAGCATCTGCTCTGCCTCGAGGATGAACGCGCGGTGCCAGGGCAGCAGCCGGTATTCCCATGCGATCGACTCGCCAGCCATGGCGCCTATCGGCGCGGTGGCAGTCAATTCCGCGCCGTGCATGCGGTTGCGCTGGTGATTGAAATGCTCGTCGTTGAAGGCATCGAAATAGCCCTTGCCAACGGCGTAGGAGAAGGCGCGCTCGAAACGGTCGATCTCGGCGGCCGTCATGTCCGAGGCGCTTTTGCGCGCGACTTGTGCGTGTTGGGGCGCCGCGGCGTCCCCTGTCGGCGATGTCGGGCCGGCGGGGTTGGCGCAGGCCGTCAGGGATGCCGCGACGGCGATCACCGCACCGAGGATCAGGCCTCGTGGAGATCTGCGTGAAGCAGACACACGCTGCCGGTTCGGCGGCACCAGTCGGCGGTTGCGCTCCTGGTCGCTCATCGACGTGTCCTCCTTGGTGAGCTGACGATATCCGCTCATGACCAACCCCTCTTTTTTAATAGGCATCCCAGGCATTTGAATGACCTCCAGGAAATACTCGAGCAGTGCCCGTAATGAACTGTGCGCTAATGCTTTTCTGACTGAGACGGTTTGGCACCCGATCTGCGTCAGATGGTCGTGTCCAGGTGTTCCTCAGTGGTGATCAGGATCGCGAGTGCTCTTTGTGGTCGTGGCTGCGGTGCTGTCACAAGGGGGCTACGCTGCGGCAAGGGGAGCCGTCCTGTTTACTGCAGTGCGGCGGTGCCGTAGCGCAGGTTCGCCCGCGCCAGGTCGAGCATGCGCCCCACCCCACCGGCTAGCACCACCTTGGCGCTGGCCAGGGCGAAGCCCCGCACCTGCTCGGTGGTCAGG
>Ga0213882_10000182_pt1 | contig 25892 bp, 32 predicted proteins | sample BarmaccoBMER_R09_FD_160106 | JGI IMG/M metagenome (GOLD analysis project Ga0213882, IMG submission 160106) | Barbacenia macrantha exposed rock microbial communities from rupestrian grasslands, the National Park of Serra do Cipo, Brazil - ER_R09 ...
CTATGTCGCGGGTATCGTTCAGCTTGGCGTTTCGGTCCGACGCTAGATGACCAACGCTTCTTCTTGACGGATCTTACGATTCAGTTGAGTGGCCCCTTTTTTGTCCAGCAACTCCCGCAAGCGGGGGAACTCCGTCTGTTCTTCCTCTCGCGCATGCGGTTCGATTTCACTGCGAAGAGCGCGAACAGCATCACGCCACTCGTCAGTACTACGTATGGCCACCTCCAACTCGAAGATATGAATTTTCATGCTCGCGTGCTCGCGATACAGCTTCTGTGTGGATTCGTGCCTTTCAGCTTGAGTTTTCAGGAGCGGGTACACAACATTCTCTTCCGCCAGCGCGTGTTTCCCAATCGTTCGCTTAAGGGCAAGAAACAAGAGTCTGCGTTTGGCCCAGTCGGGTGCCGTCAAGTGTTCCATCTTGTCCAACACCGAAAGCAATGTTCGATGTTGTTGAATGAGTTGAGCAAAAGGATCTAGCCCGGCGAGGCCCTGCGCTACGCCGCTTGCGTTGGCGAAGACGACGGGCAGAAGACGGCCTAACAACGCTCCAGCAGCAGTTCCGAGGCCCAGGAGAAGGTAAGTGCGACTCTTATTCACTCCATATGGATGCCGGAGACAAGTGAGGCATTCATCAGCAGTTTTGCGGATGCTCCGCTGCTCGAGCGCGAAACCAAACATACTTGGACATTCAAGGCGAAGGCCGCCATAGGGTCGGCTTTTTGCAAAGAGCGGATCTTGTTTGCGAGATCGTTCTTTTATGCAGTCCGAGCTTGTGAACCATTGAATGCAATCTCCGAGTGGAAGACGTCCCGCCTACGTCCTTCACGCAACCGCTGATCGTCTTCTTGTGAACGTCGAGTCCGATGTCATACATATGTCTGTTGAGGAGCCTCCATGGTTGTTCTCTGAATCAACGTTCCTTGAGTTCAGCTTTTTGTACACCACGCGCCTCCTCACTCGACTTACATTCAAGCAACTCGCTAGGTACATACAGCACCCGCTTGCGTTTAACGAAACGAACCCCGGCTTCAGTTGCTTGCATGATCGCGCGGTCTCTCTTAATGACCATTGTCGAGAGACATCTCTACTTGAGTCGTGCCTATCGATTGACCCTCTTTTGTGCCGCTTCCGGTGCCGCGCAGCAATTTGTCGGAGACCGTCAAGTCAAAGTTCCAGACGGGTTCGGGACTCTTACCGACCGAAAATGTAAGGTGATTGCCCTCGATTCGACCGCCAGTGATAGGGAATGCGGCCCCTTCAGGACCAGCGGTGCCAGTCACCTCATTCCCGTTTGCTTCAACTGGAACTGATCGGCACTGCGGATCCATAGTCGCCTGTCATATCTCCTTTCCAGGTGCCTTCCACCTTTGCAGCGTCGCTTGCCACAAGTACGCCCAGCGTAATCGCAACTAATGGGACAGCTCTGAGTAGATTCTTCATATTCCCCTTCTTTTATCGGTATCCGATATCGAAGACCGATATCTAGTGTATACTTAACAAACTCATGAGCAAACCAAATGATCTAGTGCAGGGCACTCTGGACCTCCTGATCCTGAAAGTTGTTGCTCTTGAGCCGATGCACGGTTGGGCCGTGGCGCAACGGCTCAGGCAAATGTCCAAGGACGTGCTGCAGGTAGGTCCAGGTTCGCTGTACCCGGCGCTGCATAAGCTCGAACAGCAGGGATGGATCCGATCCGAATGGAAGTTGAGTGAGACGCAGCGCAGGGTCAAGTTCTACTCGTTGACAGCCGCGGGAAAAAAGGCGCTAGCACGGGAAGCCGACCGCTGGGACCGCCTCTCCGGCGCGATCTCAGTTGTCATTCGTGCGCCCCGTCGAAAATATGAGCGTACAACTGCTGACAACGCTAAAGCTTAGATGTCGGTCTCTGTTTTGCCGCCGGCAGACAGATGAAGAACTCGATACCGAACTTGAAAACCATTTAGATTTTGAGATTCAGAACAATCTTGAATCGGGACTGACAGAAGATGAGGCGCGCCGGGCAGCGTTGCGTTCAATGGAGAATTTGTTACGCGTACGGGAGAGGTGCCGGGACGTGCGCGGCCTTAACTGGCTGGAGGACTTTTGTGCCGACACGCGGTATGGACTCCGTTCCCTGTGGCACAATCCTGGATTTGCAGTTACGGCGGTAGTAATTCTGGGACTCGGGATTGGATCGACAACCGCTGTGTTTAGCGCAGTCGACCGATTGCTGTTTAGAGGGATGCCATACGCTTCGCCGGAACAATTAGTTTCTCTCGGCTTCAGGTTGCCAACGATGCATTACGAGTTTATGTTTGCACCTGCTTACCGGGCCTGGCAGCGTGAAACAGGCTCGTTTCTCCGGCTGGGGGCATGGATGGGTGCCGCGCCGTGCGATCTTACCGAAAGAAATCCGATACGGTTGAATTGTGCCCTGATCGATGCTAATCTTCTGCCGACCCTAGGTGTAATGCCGCAACTTGGCCGAAACTTCACCTCGGATGAGGACGGGCCAAATGGAGCGAGGGCTGTCCTGATATCGTACGCCTTCTGGAAGGGCCGATTCGGTGGCGACCAACTAGTACCGGGGAGGTTAGTGAACATCGATGGCGCGCAGAGCAGGGTCGTTGGAGTATTGCCGCAGAATTTTGAGCTTCCGGATTTGGGGCAAGCCGATATCGTAATGCCCCAAGCGCTAAACGTGGCAGACCCTGGACCGGGCGTGCCGTTACACGTTATCGGCCGTCTCAGTCCCGACATAAGTCTGGAACAGGCCAAGTGGCGACTACGAAGTCTAGTCACCGACTTTGTGGCGCATGCGCCGGCATTTCTCCGATCCCAGGTTCATTTCAGTCTCGAACCTCTCGTGCAAATACAAACACCAAGCGCCCGCCGAAGCTCGATCATGTTGTTCGGGTCCGTTTGGCTGGTTGTCATTATTGCGTGCGCCAACGTGGGGGGCCTCTTGTTGGCTCGCTCGGCAAGCCGGCAACGCGAGATCGCCGTGCGCATAGCTCTGGGCGCCGGGAGGATGCGGCTGCTAAGACAAGCGCTTACAGAAAGTCTCGTGATCTCGGCGCTGGGCGGCATGCTGGGGTTGGCGCTCACGTTCATACTTATGGGAGGATTCCGGCGGTTGGCACCGTCAGGCATATGGGTCCGAGATGCTGCTAGTGATCTGGACCGCTCGTTGCCGTTTCAAGTCAAGACAATGCAGAGCGATATACATGACTTGGCGGACCGCGCCCGCCTAGAAGCTGCCCTGTTACTCTTCTTCGGCGTTACGGCGCTGCTGTTGGCTGGCGTAGGAACTTACGGTTTGATCGCGTTCTTTGTGAACCAGCGGGTTCCGGAGATAGGAGTGCGGGTAGCGCTGGGAGCCCGGCCGAACCAGATCGTTGCGCTGTTCCTGAAACAGGGATTGTCGATGGTCCTTATCGGAGCAACTGCCGGGCTTATTGGGACCGCGCTAGCACTACGTTCCGTTGCCGGTATGCTTTTCGACGTTCCAAGCTTCGATCCGCTGGTCATCTCGGCGGCAGTGTCTGTATCGGTAGCTGCTGGTCTTCTGGCTACGCTGATCCCGGCTCGTAGGGCATCCCGCGTAGACGCCCTCGTCGCCTTAAGGCAGGACTGAACTCCACTTTCTTGATTGTCGGCTGGATCTGTGTGATTACTGCAGAAAGACGCGCAAACCGGAAGTTGAATCGAAGTCCATTCCGACAACTATGCCTCAAACCGCTCGGAACAACTACGGCACCTCAGCCCAGGCGCATTCGCCGTTTCGACTGATTTCAGCGGAGTTGTGCACGGCTGGACCGGATGAGCTCATCTGATGCTGCCTTCGCTCAGCCCACCAACTCCGCCAGGTTTCGCTCAATGCCGTCTTCTATGCGGAATTCACAATTGCGATCTGGTGATCAGAATGTCACGCTGCCCCGATTTCGATATGCGGTTCCGATAATCTTACAACCGGCTTAAGCTGGGTACGAGGATGAGCGACGTGTTCCGTCAAGTTTGCGCCTTTGTTGCCCTGTCCATAGTTCCATGCCTACCTGCGTTCGCTGCCGATCAACACGGCGCGGCGCCCGTCCCGACTCAGATCGGAGCTGGCAAACGCGTTTTTGTGTCCAATATGGGCGGAGAATGCCAGAACTTCAACAGTCCCGGATTCAACTTCGGAATCGGGCAGCCGCTCCGGCACGGGCAGGTCAGCGCAGCAGTTCCCACCGCATACGATGGGCTCTACTCGGCGCTGAAAGACTGGGGTCGGTTCGAACTGGTGCTCACACCCAGCGATGCCGATCTCGTCTTCCAGATTCATGTGGTCTGCCCGTCGATCAAAGAGGGCCACCCGGTTCTCGAACTGCAAATCCTCGACCCGAAAACGCGGATCGCTCTCTGGGGCTTTAGCGAAAACGCCGACCCCCCGAACTGCAGAAGAACCGGGACACGAACTTTGAGCGCGCCCTCACTCGACTTACACAGGATCTAAGAGCTCTCTTCGCCCGAGCCGATTCACCTGAAGTCACAGGTACTAAATAGCTCTAATAAGCAGGAACTGATTTAAACGCATGTCGAGCACGAGTTCGCCCTCTGAGTCGCAGATGTATGAAGCGATAATCTTGCTGGTCAAGCCTCTGCGGGGCGAAGTCGGTCTGTGAGAGCGGGCATTGTGAGCACAGCAACTCGTAAATCCGGCGAGGAATCCTGAGCATGCGAAACTCCATCGGGTGGCAAAGCATCCATAGCTCCATCTCGGGAGGCCAAGTTGAAGAGCAGTAAAACGGCGCTACGGAATCCGCAGATTTCAAAAACGTAGCAGGCTATGGAAAGATGAGGCGCTAACTGGAACTTGGCCGCTCCGACATGTTCCGGTCCTAATGGAAGAGTAGCCGACTATCCAGTGCTGGGTCAAAGTAGGAGCCGCGCTTTGACCTGCGGGAGAAGCGGGCTAGGTGTCGCACGTGATCAATCGTTGCGCTCCGGCGTGCCGTATATTACTTGCTCCGCACCAATTCGATTATTCCTTTATCTGTATCCATCGTGCCGGACATCTTGTCGCCGTTGATGGTCAACTCCGCCTTAGAGAAGGCAACCGTGCGTCCTTCCTGGGGATGCGTCTCGATCATGAGCTTGTCTCCTTTAACGGTGCCGGTGATTGGAAACGGATCACCTTCCGGTCCGAGCCATCCACTGACGCGACCACCTTGTTGCGTCAACGTTGCCTTGCCGTGAGCCTCACAAAGCAGCAGCGGTCAACCTGACGTCCCACTTGCCCGTGACATCCGCCGCCCAAGCGCCAGCCGTCATTAAAAGCAAGAGCAAAACCAGCCAAACACCATTTCGTTTCGTCACGTGCGTTCCTCCAAACTGTACTGAAGGTCGGGCCGTTCGAATTTGTTCCGCGAATGCTTCGGAGTTAGACAAAACAGCCGTGTGGCATTGACTTCATCGCCGGCGCGGCCCCTGTCTCTTGTTTTTTTCCGCAGCGAACGCGCATCGCCCACGGGCGGATGACGCGTAAACCGGAAGTTGGCGGACTCAAGTCCGCGGTCCCAACGTCCAGTTTGACGATCTTGGAATTAGCGGTGGGCGCATCCGGGCCGACAACAGGGGCGTCGTTTTCCATCCTTAAGGCTTGAACAGCCCCACTCGATCCGGCGGCTTCTAGTTTCTGCTTTTTTAGCTGACTCAATCCAACATATCCACTCGTTGCGTGCGAGGGGCGTAATATCCTCCCATGCTGTTAAGGCTTCCGGGTCGGATGTAAGTGCTTTTTTTAAATCTGCGGGAACTTCGTGTACCACACCGCTAGAAAATCGTTTTTCGCGACATAGATAAGCTCTCCTTTCCGTAGGCTCCAGCGGTGCGAGGATCTCTCGCTGAGCGAAGGACGTTGGTCGTTCGGCCATAGCGAGGTCCTGACGCTCAGGTTAACTCGGCGCTTCAGTGTCCATTGCGGTCGTGTAACGGGCGATCCGGAACCTGACCGCAACGGGCTTGTCGTTCCGTATCTGGGCTCGATCAGTGACTTAGCGATTTAGCATCGATCGACAAAAGAAATGAGTTATTCGACTGGGCACCTCATCAAGGAGCAATCGTGGCAGGGCCAGCCGTTTCTGTCACCACTTCCAAAGCTCGGCGCAATGCCACGATCGGCTTGTGACCGAATCGGTTACGCCATCGGGTTTCGACCGCCTGCATTTGCTGATCAAACGCTTCGCCTACCGCCGCGCCCTTTTGCGTAAGGTGTACTGTTTCGTGCCGGCGCTTGCCACTTGCGTAAAGAAAGCCGTGACGGACGAGCGCCGAGACGCCAACCGAGTCCGCCGAGCCCGCGCAGTGGCCGTCCTTCCAGAGGGATGCGGTTGATCACAGATGTGCTCAGGAAGAGCGCAACCGGCGCCAACTCCTCGTACTCTATGGCAAAGGCAACGAGGGTTTGTGAGACCAGCGCGGATAACGGCAGATCCGAAACGATGTCTCGCTGCCGGCGCGGGACCGCTTTCCAGTCCTTTCCGTTGCTGCCGGTGATGCTCGCGTCTGCTGCCCCATAGCTCGCTGGGTAGTGCGGGTGTTCCAACGGCAGCGCGGCAACCATATTCTCCAGCGCCTTGCGGAGCACGAGTGCTGGTTCCGTACCTACCTGTGCGCACCACTGTTCTTCAGCGGCGATCCGCAGTGACTTCCAACGAATGGCGACATCCGCCCCACGCAATGTGAGCTGTACTGTGGCTTGGCCTCGCCCGGTTTCGAACTGCTGGACCCATCCACCTCTAATGGCGGTCGCTATTCTCGTCCTCACAGCTCGCTTGGACAAGCGAACGAGCGCCGGCATTTCACGAAGATCAGTTCCTTGCGCGTTAATTGCCCGAAGAAGATTCGCCCAGAGATCAAGGCACGGCATTCCAGGGCGGCCAGCGCCCTGTACTGTATACGCCTGCTCTAACCCACTAAGGGCGTTCCAAAGCAAGGATGGCAGTGCCGGTTGAGCCGTCATTATTTCCAATGGTAAAGTTCGACTAGTGCAATTAGACCAAGTCGCTCATGGGACTCGCCTAGTCGACGAAATGCGCGATAAAGTCCCCAGAACCGCGCTAGCATTTGAAGACGAGAATGGCGATGGCAGCACGGGCTCCGCCACCAATAGGGGTGCCTATCGCCCAGCATTGGTAGCTGCTTTTCCGTGCGATGCGAATTTCGCGTCTGTCCGCGCGATAGGTTGGCTGTGTCTTTTGCGAGTGTGCAAAACATGGAGTCGCCTTTCACGCTTAACGCAACACCCCGGATATGCTTGTCGTGCGCCATATCCACCATGATGCCTTTGCGCGTGATCATCGCAGCAAGATCGCGCCAGCGGGCTGAAAGTTGGATGCGGTCACGACGTCCGAGATAACGAGAAAAACCGCAAAAAGACGCTTCATACCAAGTGTTGTGACATATTAGCAAGGGCGTGCCTGTCGCCCGATTTCTAGGAGACGTAAGCCTACCCGGTCACAACGGGAAAGCCGCGTTGCGCGCATTCTGACGCCGCGTGTAGGTCGAAAGGCAGCCGATGGCTAGGAGAACGAGGCGATAGGCGAGAGTTGGGCGGCGAGCTGGAGTGATTTGGATCGGAGATACCGCCAAGCAAGATGATCATCACGTTCCTTGGGACCTCCGCTGCGAATGCTTTCCCAGAAGCCTTCTGCAAGTGCAGAAACTGTGCCAAAGCACGGGCGCTACGTGGGCCGAGTTTGAGGAAACGTTCAGCTGCGGTGATCAATGATGATTTGCTCATCGATCTCGGCCCCGATATAATGGCGGCGTCGCACATGCACGCTTGTTCGTTGGAGAACGTGCGATATTGCCTGCAGACCCATCCGCACGCAGATCATCTGGACTTGTCCCATCTCCTGTCTCGGAGTCCCAAGTATGGTGTGGTCGGCGCGGCCTATTCTGAATTTTTACGCTTCTCGCGAGACCGCGGAACGAGCTGCCCATACGTTTGAAAGGGACCTTGCTGGGTACGGCCTGTTGTCGCCCGAAGCGGAGAAATACCTCAACTTGAAGATTCATCAGATCCAGCCCTTGGAATACTTCACGGTGGGTCCGTATTCCGTAATGGCCTTTCCCGCCAACCATGCGCCGGGAATGGGAGCGATGCTGTATGCAATTGAAGCAGGCGGCCGCGCTCTATTTTACGGTACTGACACGGGAACACTCTTCGAACAAACTTGGGAGGCTTTGCGCCATCATAGGATGAGATTTAATGTTGTAATTCTGGATCACACGTATGGCCCCGAACAATCCGGCACTGACCATCTCAGCGCCTACCAGGTAATCGAGCACATAGCGCGAATGCGTTCGGAAGGCCTCTTGCGTCCCGATGCCAGGGTCTTTGCGACACATATCGCTCATGAAGGTAATCCGGCACACCCCGACTTGCTCGCCTTTGCTTGGCTGTACGGATATGAGGTGGCACACGACGGCTTGGTTGTCACAATCTGAACGCCCCAAAGTTGAAAGTCTCAGTTCGCCGCCTCCCCTCAACGATTTAGCCATCCTGCTAACCATCATTTCCGGATCGCGATCGCATCGCAGACAAACCGGAAGTTGGCGGAGTCCAGCCGGTCCCAACGTCCAGTTTGACGATCTTGGAATTAGCGGTGGGCGCATCCGGGCCAACAACAGGGGCGTCGTTTTCCATCCTTAAGGCTTGAACAGCCCCACTCAATCCGGCGGCTTCTAGTTTCTGCTTTTTTAGCTGACTCAATCCAACATATCCACTCGTTGCGTGCCAGGGGCGTAATATCCTCCCATGCTGTTAAGGCTTCCGGGTCGGATGTAAGTGCTTTTTTTAAATCTGCGGGAACTTCGTGTACCACACCGGTAGAAATCGTTTTTCGCGACATAGATAAGCTCTCCTTTCCGTAGGCTCTAGCGGTGCGAGGATCTCTCACTGAGCGAGGGATGTTGGTCATTCGACCATAGCGAGGTCCTGACGCTCAGGTTAACTCGGCGCTTCAGTGTCCATTGCGGTCGTGTAACGGGCGATCCGGACAGACCCGCCGGGTCTGCGTAATGATCGACGCGCTTGCGTCAATCAGTCTCGACAGCGAGGTGTAGTCGGCCTTGCGAGATTCCGTGCGGCGGGGGCGTGTTCCTCTACCGGCAGGATCTGAATGGCCCGGCAGACGTCGTGGTGATGTGTGCGCTCATGCCCCGCGAGTGCGAAGACGTTCCGCAGCGCTCAAGAACTTCGCGACCTAGTGGCTCGCCGCGGACTCGAAATGCATGCCGCGCAGGGTTCCTTGGATTCCATCTTGAACCGGTTTTGCAGCGTATTGGATTGTCACTCTCCTGCCGTCTTCGGCGCCGCAGTAGAATTCCGCCTTACCGCCTTCGATCAGAAGGTGGGATGGATCGGGCAGCGAGACGCGAACCGGAGCTGTGGTGTCGCCGATTTCGAATCCCGTGATCGCGCCCGCGGTGCACTCGACCTTGCGTATCGGGCCCGTTACCGTTCGAATCTGGTCACCGAGCTCGATGAATGGATTCCAGCCCTTCTCCCCGTGCGGCTTACGGCTCGTGACCATCTGCAGATTGCCTTTACTATCACGCGCAAATTGGACCGTCATGTCGGTTTCCGTATCGAGTTCCAATAAGGCTGCGGCGTCCCGTTGGTCGGGCGTCGCCGCGAATGCGATCGCCTTCTCTGCGGCAGCTTTGGCTTGCGGTCTCTGATCGGTTTCGAGAAGCGCGGAGGCGATCGTGAGCCAGTACGTGTAGGCTCGCACGCGGGGCACGGATCGCATGGCGCGTAGCTGGTCGAGCGCCGCGCCGTAGTTCTCGCGGCTGTTTTCGAGCAGGGCAAGCCTGAAGCGTGCATCATCGTAGCCGGGTTTGAGTTCGATCGCGCGCCGTAGGGCGGCTGCGATCTGATCGTCGGGGGCGTGCGCGTTTTGGAGCAGGTTTGCGTATTGATAGCAGAGCACCGGATCTGTGACGCCGAGGTCGAAGGCACGCTTCCATTCGAGAATCGCCTTGACCTCGTCGTGCTTCCGCAGCGCAATGGACCCTAGTGTGGCGGGAACAGCGGGATCCGAAGTGCGCTCCGTCTGCAAGGTTCGATAGACAGCTTGGGCGCGGTCGAGATCGCCCGATGCCAGTACCAGCGCCGCCAAAACGGAATCGGAGTCCGCTTGGTTTACGCTCGAGGCGTGCAGAGGGTAATCCTGAACGGGTATGCCGGGCAGAGGCATTGCCGATTTCGGCGCGTCGATCCACGCCCGGAGGTCAGACTCGATGGTCTCGATCGAACGCCCGTAGATGGACGCGAGCGCCGGTCCATCGATTGCGCCTGAGTTGAAAGCGGCCCAGAGCGCTCCTGCTTTGGGGCTGTATTGCGGCGAGAAAAGGAGCATGTGCGTGAGTTCCCAACTCTCGGCGTAGAAGATGCCGGCATCGTCGCGGCGGGATCGAAGAGGATCGTCCTCGGCCATCGTAAGTAGTTTGTCGAGGGGGATGAGGGCGTGATTCCGAAGTACTTGAGAGCGGGCCGGGAGGTCGCCCCCAAGGAGCGATTCACGCGCCGTGATGTCCAGGCTCGAGAAAACCTCGGCGATCCCTTCAGCAAACCAGGGAGGAACATGAATGCAGGCCGAGTGCAGGACGAGGTGGGCGTATTCATGCGCAAGCGTGCGTGGGCGATTCGGTCCGGAGGGTGCAAGGACGATATAGTTGACCGCTTCCGAGCCGAGGAAGAACGCATCAGCGGATGCGCGAGGACGGAAAGAAGCATATGCAGACGTCGTGGCGAATTGGAGCACTCGAACGGCGCGGTCATTTTCGAGAGCGGCATGCGCTCCGAGCGCGCCGGATGTGAGGAAGAACGCTCGTAGCTGCTCGAGTGTCAGGCCGATCGATCGGCCATCATGCTCGCCGAGCTGAGAGTAAACATGGAAATGGGGGCTGCGGACCAGGGTCCATCCGTCATCGGATCCGCGGCAGCCGAGCGGCACAAAAACAGCCAGCACCAGGACGGCAAGGTACTTCACGATCAAACGATAGCAGGATTGCCGCACGCTGAAACTACAATGGGGCGCTCGTAAAGCACGCATGTGGGCCATGCGGACTCGCAGGCAAGGGCCGAGCGCTCAACGGCCAATTGCGGTGCGGCTTTGGGGCGAACTAAAGTTGCCGAATTCCAGCGAGAGCTTAGCCTGGCGGGTGCCATTAGGGGCTATTTGTTCCCATTCGACATAGCGCGAGAGCGGGCGATCTTCCCCGGCGCGGAATTTGTCGCGCACAAGCACAGTAATCCGATATCCCTGCTTGAGAAGTGCGGCCCATCGGGATTCTAGGTCATGATAATTACCACCGGGACCGCGGAAGGCGTTCTGCAATGCTCGCGGGGCGAATGTGTTCATATTGGGATTCTGTATGCTCATGTTGCGCTCATCGCCAGGCGGGCCGAATTGAATGCCAATAAGATGGCCGGCATGCTCCCCGGTCGCCGTTGATATGGCACGCTGAGCGCTCACGCTTCGGTGCGTAAGAACCTGGCCCGGGACGCCTAACTCGCCTGAGCCCTCTTTGTAGGTGATGTTCCCCACGACGCGCGTCTGAAATTGGAAACGGCCACTGATATCAGGAAAGGACACACGTGAACTCCTTTCTGTGGAGAATGATTTTATCGCGCGCCAGCTCTTCAGCGTCTCTGCGGGCAAGTACTTGCCCTAAGTCCTCGGCAGGGCTGAAGGCCACCCCCCAAATTGGCAAACGAACTTCGATTGATTAGGCGGCCTACGAGGCCAGGCGCAGAGGGCACCCCGATCAAGGATCTGCCCTCCAGATGATAAGCTGCTACTAGTGGCGGGCTTAGGAAGGCGTTTAGTTTTCTGGGACTTCGCCCGGGCCTCGTGGCAGTACGACGTTGTTGTCGCGCTGATTCTGCTGTTCATTTTTGCAACGCCACGCGCGTGGTTTCGCGATCAACCCAGAGCGGCGAGTGTCGTCCTGATGTCATCGCTGCACGGCTCGGACCGGGTGTTCATTGCAACCGAGCTACTCGAAGACGTACCCGAACCTGCACGGACGAAGCGAGCAGAAGAATTGATTCGAGAACGGACAGGGAAAACCTGGCAAGTGGTTCGCGTGGAACCGATTCGAGATGAAGCCGCAGGAGAAATCAAAGGCTTCATCGCGTACACTGCCCGTTAGAAACCACGTCTTAAATAGATCGATGAGAACTCTGCTGCCACTGTGTGTTCTGGTATCCACCGCTCTTGCTCAATCGCAGGACGTGAACGCCGTTTTGGCGCGCATGGATCAAGCCGCGCCTACCTTTCGCGGCATGTCCGCGGACGTACAGATGAAGACGCTCACCGCGATCATCGGGGACACGACCGTCGAAAACGGCACGCTCAAGATTCAGCGCGTGAAGAATGGCGGCGTGCGCGCCATTCTCGATTTCTCCGGCCAGACCGATGCCCGGGAAATCGGGTTTCTCGGGAAAATCGTGCGCATTTACTATCCGAATCTCAAGAGCTACCAGGACTACGACGTTGGAAAGAATACTGACGTGCTCAATCAGTTTCTACTGCTAGGGTTTGGATCGTCAGGCAAAGAACTGGCGCAGAGCTACGATATCAGTGCCGACGGCTCTGAAAAGATTGCCGGGCAAGATACGACAAAATTACTTCTCATCCCGAAGGATCCGAAGATCAAGGAGCACCTGAGCAAGATCGAAATCTGGGTGCCGAATAATGCTGGATATCCGGTACAACAGCAGTTTTTCGAACCTTCCGGAAATTACCGTATTGTCACTTACACAAATGTTAAGATCAATCCGCCAATGAAGGGCACTTTGGAATTAAAGCTGCCTTCTGGAGCTAAGAAGCAAAGCTGATGCGAAGGCGGCTTTGTTGAACGCGCCCAGACAAACATGAACGAGCAGAAAACATCAGCGGCGGGCAGGCTGGCCTTTATCGATTGGACGCGAGGGCTCGCGGCCGTCGTGATGATACAGGGCCACACGTTTGATTCATTTACGCGAGCCGACCTGCGCCCGAAAGGCCCGTTCATGCTTTCGCAGTTCTTCGGCGGACTGCCTCCAGCCATCTTTCTCTTCCTAACTGGAATCACCTTCGCATTTCTTATGCACAGCCGCGAAAAGCAAGGCGAAACAGGCTGGAAGCGGATTGTTGCGGCTCTGAAAAGATCGCGCTATCTCTTCCTGATTGCGTTCTTGTTCCGGCTGCAGCTCTACGTATTTGGTTTCCCGACCAGCCCAGCCGGCGAGATTTTGCGCGTGGACATTCTGAACTGCATGGGAATGGCGATGCTTCTGTTCACCCCAATGGCCGTATTTAGCACGCGGGAGCGGATCAAGTTGTGTACGATTCTCGGATTTGTAATCGCCGGGCTATCGCCGGTGGTTAGCATGATCGATCCATCAGGCGTTCCCAAGCTGATCCACGCGTACTTCTTCCCGAGCTACAACTACTTCGGATTCTTTCCCTGGGCTTCGTACCTTGCATTCGGAATGGCAGCCGGAAGCATTTTGCGCACGGTCGGCAAAGACGGAATCGAACGGCTCATGCTGTGGTGCCTGGTTATTGGACTGGGGCTCGCTCTTACGGCGCAATACTTCTCGAATCTGCCGTACTCAATCTACCCAAAGAGCGAATTCTGGCTGAACAGCCCAGCGCAGATTCTGATCAAGCTGGGAACGGTTCTCTGCCTGCTTTCGGTCGCGTTCCTATGGGTAAACTATGGCGCGGGGAATCGCTGGAGTTTCTTCCGGCAGCTTGGCACAACATCCCTCATCGTTTACTGGGTACACATCGAGCTCGTATATGGGCGATGGTTCGGGATCTGGAAAGAGGGGCTTTCCGTTCCGCAGGTGCTCACCTTCACGGCGGTGTTGCTGGTTCTCATGACGTTCATCTCGTTGGGTCAAACGCGCTTCCGACTGCTGGGCCAGACGGGCTACCGATCGATCTGGCAGGTTTTCAAGCCGAGCCCGGTGCCGCTGCCACGGCGCGCCTCCGGAGATTGAATCGCGGGAGCGGCTGTTCCGCCCGTTCTTCGTTAGACTTTAGTCAGCAGTGTCCTTTAAGTAACCCATGCGATTACTCGTAGTGGAAGATGAGAAGCGGATTGCCGATTTCCTCTCGCGTGGCTTGCAGAGCGCCGGTTACGCCGTGGACGTAGTGCATACGGGAACCGACGCCATTGAAAGGGTGCATTCGACCGAATACGACCTGGTAGTGCTCGACCTCGGATTGCCGGATATCGACGGCCTGCAAGTTTTGCAGAAGATCAAGAATCGCAAGACGATACCTCCGGTTTTGATTCTGAGTGCGCGCGATTCGGTGGATGAGAGAGTGAAGGGACTGGAGCAAGGCGCGGACGATTACCTGGTGAAACCATTTGCATTCGTGGAGCTGCTGGCGCGCACTCGCGTGCTGCTGAGACGCGGGCAACCCACTCCCGAGAAGCTGCAGGTGGGCGATTTGAGTCTCGATTGCATCCGCCGGAAGGTGACGCGGAACAACGACAACATCGAGCTTGCGCCGAAAGAGTTCAGCATTCTCGAGTACATGATGCGTAACCGGGGACGTCCTCTCAGCCGAACGATGATCGTCGAACATGTGTGGGACATGGATTATGACGGCCTGACGAACATTGTGGACGTCTATATCCGGCATCTACGCAGCAAGATCGACGATAAGTTTCCCATCAAGATGATTCACACTGTGCGCGGGATCGGCTACATGCTGGACGCACCCGAGAATCAACTGGCCGCGTCTCCAGAGATATCGGCCACGTGACGTCGTTATGTTGTGGGCCAAGCTTCGGAACATCAAGCTTTTCCGCACGCTCCGCTTCCGTCTAGCTAGTACGTTTTTGGCGCTGCTCGCGCTGGTATTGGCGGGAGTCGGCGTAATTGGTACCACTACGCTCCGCAGTTTGCTGGCAACGCAGAGCGAGCAGGTTTTGCGGGAAGAACTCGGGGCAATGCGCGGCTATTTGCATTTCGACGGGGAGGGGAAGCCGTATTGGTTCGAAGATCCATCGGACCCCGAAGAACAGGCGACGGTCGGGCGGCTGATGACAGTTTTTGTGATCGCTAACGAAGACGGCGAACCATGGCGGGGATCGCCCGATCCCGCGTTGAGGGGACTCTACGATCAGAAAGAGATTCGACGTGAGCTCCAAATAATCGAGACCTCCAAAGAGCCGTACCTGAAGACCTTTATCGCCGCTGACAAGGTTCCGTATCAGATCATCAGCGGAGCGATGGTGGACGATACAGGGGCCAAGTGGTATGTGGCGGAAGGTCGCAGCCTGGCGGGGGATGAGTCGTTGATCCGGCGTTTCCGGAGAAATTATCTGATTTTCTTCCCGATTGCTCTTTTCGCCTGCGCCCTGGTGAGCTGGTATTCAGCCGGCAAAGCCTTGCGAGCTCTACAGTCCGTCGAAACCGCAGCACAGGAGATCACGGGTTCGAATCTAGGACTGCAGATTCCGAAGCGGGGCGCCGATGATGAGCTCGACCGATTGATCGGCTCCTTTAATCAGATGAGCCGGCGACTCAAGTTCTCGTTTGAGCAGATCCGCCGGTTCTCGACCGATGTTTCTCATGAGCTGCGAACGCCGCTAACAGCGATTCAAGGGCAGCTCGAAGTCGCGCTGTTCACGGCCACGCGCAAGGAGCAGTTGCAGGAAGCGATCGAGAACGCCTTGCAAGACGTCGAGCGGCTCTCGAATCTTGTACGGGCCTTGCTGCTGCTATCTCAGTCTGAGACAGGCCAGATTCCGATGAATAAGGCCATGGTGGACATGCAGCGCCTGGTTGAAGATCTGGTCGATCAGTTTCAAATTCCAGCCGAAGCGCACAACGTCCACCTGAGCCACACCACGCGTGGACCCGTTCTTTGCGACGTGGACCGCACACAGATCGAGCGGGTGGTAACGAACCTTCTATCAAACGCCATCAAGTACACGCCCGACGGAGGCTGGGTGCGCGCCTGCGCGGAGCAGACGGGAAACATGGTGCGTCTGATTGTGGAGGATTCGGGTGTGGGCATTCCGAAAGATCATCTGCCGCACATTTTTGATCGCTTCTATCGCGTACCCGATCCGAATCCGGAAAAGGGCCTGGGCTTGGGATTAAGTTTCGTTTCGGCCATCGTGCGAGCGCACGGCGGAGAAATACATGTGGAGAGTGAGCCCGGCAAAGGCTCGCGCTTTGAGGTGGTACTGCCCGGAGCAGTGCGGGCTCCCAGCGAAGCTCCGGTGCAGGTTTGAGCAGCGCCGTCTATTGGACCAAGCGCGCTGACAGCACGACAAACAGAGCCGAGTCGCTGCTTCCGACATTCGACTTACCGACCACAACTTTTTGGCCGTCGCGCAGGTCGACATCGGTCTGAATGCTCACCTCTTCGTTTTGCCATTGGCTGCCTGAGCCCACGGGCACATGCGTAACAAAGCGGAAATCGTGTAAATGAATCAGGGCCGTGCGTTCATCCATCGAAACCGTGCTGTCGGCGTAGTGCACGTTATACGTGCTTGGGAAAGGGGCCGAAGGAGTCTTCGAGAAGGCGTGCATCACACCGCCGTTGCCGGCGCTCGTCCCTTCGCGCGAGCGGATTAGCATTGTGCTCAGGACGTCATAGGTCTTGTAAGGGAAGATCGCTCTCAATTGCTTCACTACCGGCGCGATCGATTCGGGGATCTGCCCTTCGGGGGCAGATTCAGGATCGTTCGACCCGCCAATTGCCCAAATCGTGAGTTCGAAGTCACGCGATGAGGCCGCTGCCGTGTCAAGTTCCTTGACCATCTGCTCTACCGAGGAAACATCGGAGGTGTTGCCGGTTAGAACGATCGCCTGCAGCGCGTTGTCGGCGGCTGCACTTACGTTGCTGCCGTGCGCCGCCAGTTCAGCTAGGTTCCGGGCATTACCATGGTGAACCCGGACAATCTTCGTCACTTTGGCGGAGGGTACGGAACCAGTTACCGTTTGCACCTCCGTGTTTTGCGGGAGAGCAAGTACCGGGATGAGCAAGAGCGATGCGCAAAAAAAAGTCTTCATAGCGATTATTGAATTCTTTCGGAGGCTTGCCAGAGGATGACTACGTTCGGATCAGGAGTCGTCATCTTAATGAATGGCGATTCGTCCGCCCGCTGGAGCAAGGCGACGGTACGAAGTCCTGCCGTGGGGCGGACAGCTTTCTTCGGCAAGGCGACTGTTTCGAGCCGCGGCGTTGGTAGAGCCGGCAGGGCCGGGATTGTTTGAGGAACGATCACTTGACCGGTCGATTCTTCGCGGCTATGGCGCGGGTATACGAGCCGCTGCCAGGTCGTAACGAATATCAAGGTCAACGCCAATGCTGGAGTAAGAAGCGCGGGCCAGAGCCACGGGGCCGGAGCGTGGTGCCCGACACTTGTCAGCTCGTGGGCGATTCCGTCGCGGAGCCGCCGCAATTCGTCGGGGCTCGGGTCTTCGACAGACTCGGTGAGAAACGCCTGCGCGTCTTGATACTCAGTCACCAACGCCTGGCATTCGCCACAGCAGCGCAGGTGCGTTTCAACGCTCGCGGTTTCACGGGCCGGCAAGTCTCTCGCCGCATAGAGCGCGAGCCGCTCTTCGGAAATGTGTTCCGTCACGCTCGCCTCCACATTCGATCGGCCAAAAGTTTCTTTATCTTCATGCGCCCCGTGGAAAGCTGTGAGCGGACGGTGGTCTCGGAAGAACCCAGCATGCTGGCCACTTCGCTGGTCGGGCATCCTTCCAGATCGCGCAGAACAATTGCTTCCCGCTCACGTTGGGACAGTGCCGCCAGTGCATCCAACACCATCTCGTACTGCTCAGAGAGCATTACCGACTGCTCCGGAGTTCGCGAATTCGCAGCCGTCTGCGCTGCTGATTCGAGCGGAATATCCACTTTCGTCCGGCGTTTGAAATCGCGGCAGATGTTCACTGTCACCCGATATAGCCAGGGCGCGAGATCCTTCGTCTCATCAAATCGAGCCAGCCCGCGGTGAAGACGAATGAATACTTCTTGGGCGGCATCCTTGGCTTCTTCACTGCTAGCCAACAAGCGCCGCGCAACGCGCAGAACGGTTCGCTCGTTGAGCGCCACTATGCGTTCGAAAGCGGCGGCATCGCCCGCCTTTGCCCTGCTGACCAACTGACGGCACAGGGTCTGCTCCATGTCGAACGAGCCCGCCCAGGGGACTGTCATAGCTTTTTGGCCATCGGAAGCATCCACTTGTAATACGCAGGTGGGCGCGAAAGCGTTGAGGAGCAGCGATGAGTCGCTGCTCGAAAGGCTCAGGAACTCGGAGGTTTCACATATTTGTCATACCAGGCGAGATAGCGCTGGTAGCGGTCGCAGATGAAGCTGGGACGGGTGAAGCCGTGGAACTGCCCTGGGTACACCACCAGCTCGGTGGGAACCTTCAGAGCTTTCAGTGCTTCATACATCTGCTCGCCGCCGACAAGCGGAACATTGAAATCCTTATCGCCGCCCATAAACAGCGTGGGCGTGTGGATACGGTCGGCATGAAAGAACGGGTAAGACACTTTGACCCAGGCATCCGGGTTTTTCCAAGGCGGGCCGAGCTCGGTGTCGTATTGAAAAACATACTGGTCGATGCCATACATCGAGATCTGGTTGGCGCTTCCCGCTCCGCTGATGGCGGCCTTGAAACGGTTATCGGTAGCGATGGTGTAATCGGTGAGGATGCCGCCGTAGCTCCAGCCGCCAATGCCCAGGCGCGCGGGATCAGCTATGCCCATCTTGAGCACGCAATCGACACCGGCGAGCAGATCGATTACTTCTTTATGTCCCCAGTCGGCGAAAATGGCCTGCTGGAATCTTTCGCCGCGCCCTGCGCTGCCGCGATAGTTCACGTTCAACACGAGGTAGCCGTTCGCGGCGAAAAACTGATTTTCGAAGCTGAAGGCGTGTCCATTCTGGCCGTTCGGGCCGCCATGGATGCGCAGCAGCAGCGGATATTTTTTCCCAGACTCGAATCCAAAGGGCTTGGTAAGCAGTCCGTGTACTTCCACCCCGTCCGGCGATTGGAAGCGGAGATCTTCGGTTGCGCCCAGCTTGATTCCCGCCAGAAGCGCATCGTTTTGTGTGGTCAGCTTGCGAAGCGATCCTCCCTCCAGGCCGAAGACTTCATGCGGCGAATCGTCGCTCGAAACGAGGAGTGCCGTATGCCCTCCGCTGCTCGACAAATCGGAAGCCACGAACTTCCCACCTACGAGCCGTTCGGCGGCACCGCCGCGCACTGAAACTTGCGCCGGATACTCCGATTGATCATCTGAGGCGATGAACACAACGGATTTCCCGTCGGCAGCGAAGGCGGGGAACGAGACGGGACGGTCGAACTGCGTGGTGAGGACTCGGGCGGTGCCCCCGTCAGCAGGAACGACTGCCAGCCGCGGCATCTGGTAGGCGCTGTACTTTTGATCGAGCCCTTGCATGTACGCGATCAGGCTGCCATCGGGACTCCAGGCGAGGCGGCCGGTATCGGGACCGGGGAAATTGGTCAGCTTGCGCGGCGTTGCGCCTGGCCGCGCGTCCACCACGAACACGTCGCTGTTCTCGGTTCTATCGGGATCTTTGTCCTGATTCGAAATAAAGGCGATTTTGGTTCCATCGGGCGACCAGCGCGCGTCCGTTTCGTCGAAATCGTCCTTGGTGATCTGATCGAGCTTGTGGCTGGCGATATCGAACAGGTAAATGTGATTGTGCTTGGGGCCCAGATAACCGGCCATGTCCTCTTTGAAGTGGTAACGGTCGATCACAATCGGTTTCGGCGGCTTGGGCGGAGTAGCCGGCTTCGTCTCGTCCGCATCGGGCTCTTGCTTTTCCTGTAACACTAGCAGCAGCTTCTTGCTGTCCGACGACCACTCATGCTCCGTAAGATTCATGTTCTTCAGATCGGTGAGCTGCTGCGCTTCACCGCCGCGCCGGTCCATGATCCAAACCTGCGATCCTTTGGCCTTCCCCGGACGTGACGATACGAAGGACAGATATTTGCCGTCGGGACTCCAGCGGGGCGAGCTCTCCGATTCCGAATCGAACGTGAGTTGCAGGGTCTGGCTGCCGTCCCAAGCGGTCATCCAGACGTGGGTGACGTTCTTATCTGCTTCCTTGTCGACGCTTCGCACTGTGTAGGCAACCCAATTGCCCTCGGGCGAAACCTGCGGGTCCTCCACATCCCGCAAGCGATTCAAATCCTCCAGATCCAGATAGCGTTTGGCGCTAGTCTCAGCGAACGATTCGTTCAAAATGCGCGCGAGCCGGAGGCCGGCTTTGGCGATCTGGCTGCGCACGATGGGCTTCATTTCGTCGATATAGGAAGAGTTAACGTGCAGCTCGCGGCCGGTAATTGCCTCGGGCGCATCCTTGCAGTCCGCCGGGAACTGTACCGGCTCGGTGGGAATCTGCAGGCGCTGATAGATGTTTTTGACTGCAAGTTCATGCGAAGTCCAGGTCCAATCATCCGAATTGCCCGCTGCTGCCTCGCTCCTCTCTCCGGCAGGCATGGCCTGAATGTCGGTATCCATGGCAGAAGCGAGAGCTTTGTCGTTCGAGTTGATGGCGTTGACAATTTCTCCATCCCAGAGTGCATGCAGGTTTTGCGCCCTGCCGACGGGAAGATCTAACCGCTCGCAATTACCGCCCCGATCGGCATTTGAGACTGCATGCAAGGGCTGATGAATGTCTCCCAGGAAATGCACCAGGAAACGCAAGGCATCCAGATCGCTCCAGCGTCCACCGGGGCGCTTTCCTGCAAGCTGGGCGGCAAATAATTCAATGCGGGCAGTGGCGCAATTGTCGTCCTTGCAGCGTAGAGAAATGTCAGATTTCGAGTCCTGCAGAGCCAGGTTCGTATAGTGCCACTCGCCGGTTTTCGTTTCGTTGCGCGCCTCATCGGCCCAGGTTGAAATCCGGGCCAGCGCATCCGCTACCGCGTCGGGGTTGTCGGAGACATCGAGGAGATTCGCGATTCTCGCTCGGGCCACTGGATCGAGATGCGCGGCGGCGATACGGGCGATCGCCTGATGTCCGGTCTCCCACCACGCAAAGGAGGGAAGCGCCAGCACAGTTAGGATTAGAAAACTGCAAAAGGAACGTCGCATGGAGGTTGGGGTCAAGCGATTAGTCTAACGAACTGCGAGAGTGTGATCCTCGAGCATGGGCGCCGGAGGTAGAGTATGGCCAAAGCGGCCGGAGCGGTCGGCTCGCAGACTTGATCAGGCGAGGGCCAAGTTTAGGTTTTCGATAGCCTCGTCGATCTCCCCTGTGTTCTTATAGCCAACCGTCACGCTCTGGACACCCGCGTTTCGGAACGCGAACCTCATCGCGGCTTTGCGATCCTCACGGCTTGTAAACCTGCCCTCGCCGACCAGTTTCATACTGATGACGCCCATTCCGTCTGTCCGGGCCTGTTTCACGTGCATGACTACCTCGTTCACGTTGCCTAATCCATGCGTGGCATAATCCTCGGCGTCCATGGCGACACCCTTATGGTTCATGCGGATCATTGCGATTTGGAGCCACTTGTTGTCCGGGACTTGGCGCAGCGCGGGGAGCCCGTGAACCGACGCACCATGCGCGATGACAGCCTTTTTCGATTGGGCTTCGAGAATTCCGTCCTGCCAGCGCGCGCTGTCGGTAGGCCAGGACGCTACATGCTGCCAGTGGAGCAGCATTATGTCGAAGTATTCGGTATTCGCGAGTTTGCGCAACTCGTCAATCTTCTCCTGGGGATCGGTGCCTTCACGCGTGGTCACCTTAGACATAAGCCGGTAACTATCGCGCGGAATACCCTTCAGCGCCACGCCGAGCATCTGGTGCATTTCCTGATAGGACTCGGCAGTCTCAAAGAAACGAATTCCGCGATCGTAGGCATAGCGCACGAGCCGAGTGAACTGGTCTTGTCCCAGTTCCCGCTGGACTTCCCCGCTGATAGTTCCAGTGCCGAAGGCAAGACGGGTCACTTTGACGTCGGATTTTCCGAGCGTCACCCAATCAGTGGCGGTCTGGTGTTCCGCTGCTATCGCCGGCAGGGTTCCGGCACCGGCGAGAGCGCCTGCCGCGAATCCAGTCTTCAGGAACTCACGTCTGGAGTAGTGGGCCATTGCTTTACCTCCACTGCGCCGAATTTATCATAGACGCGAGCGTGTACAGTCCTCGGGCGGGTCAGGCGGCTAGTTGGAAGCTGGGCGGTCCTTACGGTCGAGCCATTTTTTGAGCGGCAACAAGGCACGCAAGGTGAACAGGTTCAGAAGAGAAAGCGTGATCGCAATTCCAAAGTGATTCATAGCGACCGCGGCGCCGATTACACCCGCGTTCCAGACGCTGGCTGCTGTCGCGGTGCCTTTCACAGTGGTGCCTTCCTTCAGAATTGCGCCGCCACCGATAAAGCCAATTCCGGTGATCAGACCCTGCAAGAGGCGCGACTGAGCGGCAAGGTCCGGCTGATTGCTCAATAGCAGGAGATATCCGCAACTTGCCATGCCGACGATCGGAAATGTACGCACACCGGCACTATGGGCCTGCTGTTCGCGCTCCCACCCAATGCTGGCCGTGAGCAAATAGGCGATGGCAACGTGTTCGAAATTGGTCCAGGTCTCCTGCCAAACACCAGATAGCTGAATCATCAATAAGATCCGATATTAGATCCGAACCTGTAATGGTACTCGATGTGCGATGGAATTCTGTCTCGCGGGCTCAGCAACGGCCTTTAAAGCAATTCAACGATGGACTCCACGCTGGCTGCTCTCATCTCCGCAACTTCAGAAAGGATGCCATGAAGCGTACCGGTTTTTTCAGCGGATTATGACAAGGGACCAGCCTGACATGACTGCCCTTTTGCCGGATCACACGGTAGCCGAGGTGTTCCAGCCCACGAGCCAGGCGATCCGCAGATACGCCGTGCGGCAGCTTCCTGCAGCTTCGACTGGAATCAATTCGTCTTTTACGTAATGTAGTTGCACGAGCCGCGGATGTATCGAGGCGTTTTCGAAATGCAGCGTGGTTGCCTCAAGGACGTTGCTGCGAAGTTCCTCCCAGGTTTCTGCCTGCGTAAAGATGGCGTGGCCAAGTGCGCGAGCGAAATAGCCGCCCTCCTCCGCGTCTCGAATCTCGAAAATTAATTCCACTCGCTCAGAATGGCGAAGCGGGCGCGGACTGTCGCTACAGCGCCGGTTGCAGTGGGCGTGCACACGTGTGCATAATGGTTGGAGAGGAACTGTTGCCATGAGCGCAATTGTGAGTCACGAACCGCTGAAAGAACTCGAGGAGTGGGACGATTTTGTCGCCACGCGGTACAAACAGGGGAAGTCGGAAGAGGAGTTCCGGAACTACAAAGCAGACGCGAATCCGACTGTGACCGAGTTCTACCGGCAGAACCATGCGTACCAGACGCTAGAGTTCGTGAAGGAGAAGAAAGCGCAGTACGGCGGTCTCACACGCCAGCCCCGCAGCATCTGGGACATGGCGGAGTACTTGAACACTCTGGTGGACGATAGCGATCCCGATACCGATGTGACACAGATTGAGCATCTGCTCCAGACGTCAGAAGCCATCCGCAAAGAAGGACATCCACGCTGGATGGTGCTGACCGGTTTCGTCCATGATTTGGGCAAAGTTCTGTGCCTCTATGGAGAGCCGCAATGGGCCGTGGTCGGGGATACGTTCCCGGTTGGCTGCGCCTATTCGGATCAGATTGTGTTCCCGGAGTTTTTTGCGGCCAACCCCGACAGCAAAGTTCCTGAGTATCAGACCAAGTACGGTATCTATGAGCCAAACTGCGGGCTCGATAACGTGCACCTATCTTGGGGCCACGACGAATACATTTATACGGTCACCCGAAAGTACCTGCCCGAGCCTGCGCAATACATGCTCCGTTATCATTCGTTCTATCCGGCGCACAAGCATGGAGCGTACCAGCACCTGATGAACGATCACGATCAGAAAATGTTCGAATGGGTCCGGAAGTTTAACCCGTACGATTTGTATTCGAAGGGTCTGGAGCGGCCAAACATCAAAGAGATCCGGCCGTATTACGAGGACTTAGTGAGCGAGTTTTTCCCGGACCAGATCGCCTGGTAGGTGGCGCGGTCGAATCGCGGACGATCAACTCACCTTTCACCCTAATCGTTGGTTTGATTGGATTTCCGGCCAAAACATCAAGTAGAAGCTGCATCGCACGGCGGCCTAATTCCCGCTTCGGCTGACGCACTGTGGTGAGTGCCGGCGAGAGCAGCTCAGCAAAGAAGAGATCGTCAAAACCGGCGACGGACAAATGTTCCGGTACTCGAAGACCATGTCGCGCGGCTTCCTTCATCACTCCGAGCGCGGACATGTCGTTATAGCAGAAGATCGCTGTGGGGCGGCTCTTGAGAGCGAAGAGCGCACGGGATTCTTTCGCGGCGCGCTCAGGCTTACCATCGCCCCTGACGATCGACTCCGGTGAAAAGCTCAAGCCTGCGCTGGACATCGCTTTCCTGAATCCGCGAAAGCGCTCGATATCGGAGTCCAGACCGAAGTTGTCACCAACATAGGCGATTCGACGGTGGCCAAGCGCGAGCAGATGGCGCGTTGCCTCGAGAGCGCCGACATAGTTGTCGATGGAAACAGAGTGAATGAATTTACTCGGGTGCTGATTGTTCAGAAGAACCAGAGGTATATCGATTTCGACGAGCAATGGCTGATAGAGGGCGCCTACGCGGGAGGAAGCGACGATGATTCCATCTACGCGCTGTTCCTGAAACAAGCGGGCGACGGTGAGCTCTCGCTCAGATTCCGCTTGCGAGTTCGCAAGAATAACGGAATAGCCGTGCTGGTTCGCGGTCTCTTCGATTCCCGCCACCACTTCGCCGTTGAACGGATCCGCGATGGTGGTGACGACGATTCCAATGACGTGCGTTTTTCTAGTGACGAGGCTTCTTGCGATTGCGCTCGCCGTGTAGCCGGTTTCACTAGCGATTCGCTGAATGCGTAACGCGGTATCGGCGGGAATGAGGGGACTTCCGCGGAGCGCTCGCGATACGGTGGAATGCGAAACACCGGCGAGACGGGCGATGTCCTTAATGGAAACGGCCATGCGGCGCAGACCTGAAGGCTAGAATAACTGTCTCATGGTGATAAGGGCGATTTGCACGTATGCCGCAGTATTTATTTGCGTGAGCGGCGCATTCGCGCAGGGACTCGACTTCTTGAACCAGAACCGGCCTATCCTCGATGGCCACAACTGTTATCCCTACGACGGCAAGTGGACGGACCGTATCAACCGCGCGCTGTCCACTGGATTCCCTGTGTCGATTGAGCAGGATTTAGCGTGGTATGTCGACCCGGCGAACGGACGCGGCCGCGTGGTGGTCAGTCATACGCCTCATCCAACCGGGAATGAACCGCCGCTGGAGCACTACTTTTTTGAACGCGTCAAGCCGATTATCGAGCAAGCACTACGAGAGAATCATCCGGACAAATGGCCGCTAATCATTCTGCATTTCGACTTCAAGGACGAGCAGCCGCCGCTTCTGCACACGGTCTGGAACCTGCTGGGCAAGCATGAATCGTGGATCAGCACTGCGAAGAAAAATAGCGATCCGCGTGACTTGAGCCCGATTGAGCGAAGGCCGTTGCTGGTCATAACGGAAGATTCGGATGCACAGGAAGAATTGTTTTTCAAGGAGCAACCGATCGGGGCGCAGCTACGCCTGTTCGGGTCCGCTCATACCGCTACATTAAGCGCGGAGAACGATGAGCAGCGACGTCATCTTTTGGCCACGCTGCCTCCCGAAAAGCTTTTGAGCGAGCGGCCGACGAACTATCGCCGCTGGTGGAACAATTCCTGGTATGTGGTGGAGGAAGGCGGCGAAATT
>Ga0213882_10000183_pt1 | contig 25863 bp, 25 predicted proteins | sample BarmaccoBMER_R09_FD_160106 | JGI IMG/M metagenome (GOLD analysis project Ga0213882, IMG submission 160106) | Barbacenia macrantha exposed rock microbial communities from rupestrian grasslands, the National Park of Serra do Cipo, Brazil - ER_R09 ...
ACGCGTCGTTCGACCAGCTCGCATCTTTGTACGCACTCGGATCGATCCCCTCGGTCACGAGATTCCGCGCCGGCTTTCGAAATCCTCGGCGCCGGTCCCATCGGCGCAATCCGCGTTGCAGTGCGGTCTCCGAAGCGATCTGCATGCGTAAGTCGAGCGTCGAATAGACCTTCAGTCCGCGCTGGTAGAGATTCTCGACGCCGAACTTGTCGCTTCGTTCGATGTACTGCCGAATCTCCTCGGAGAAGTAAGCGCCCACGCGCGGCGCTTCCTCTTTGTACGTGCCGAGGACGATCGGGGCATTGAGCGCCTGCTGGAACTGCTGCTTGTTAACGTAATGCTCCTCGTACATCCGCCGCAGCACGTGATTGCGGCGCGCCGTGGCGTGATCCATGTGCGTGATGGGGCTGTAGTACATCGGCGCGCGAATCAATCCCGCGATCAGCGCCGCTTCGGGGACGGTCAGATCCTTCGCGTGCTTCCCGAAATAGAGCCGCGAGGCCGCCTCCACGCCGTATGCGCCGTGGCCGAGGTAAACCTGATTCGCATACAGCTCGAAAATCTGATCTTTCGTGAAGTTCTTCTCGATGTCGACCGCAAGAAAGGCTTCGTTGATCTTGCGACGGAAATCCTTCGCCGGCGTGAGGAAGACCTGTTTCGCGAGTTGCTGCGTCAGCGTCGACGCGCCTTCCACTTTCTTGCGGGCGATGATGTCCTTCAACGCCGCGCGAAAGATCGCCTTCGGATTGATTCCGCCGTGGTGATAGAAATCGGCGTCCTCGGTGGCAACGACCGCCTGCACCAACGCCGGCGCCATGTCACGTTTCGCGACCACGATCCGCTTCTGGATCGAGTACTCGGCGAATCCGATCCCGTTGCGGTCATAGATGCGCGTGATGATGGCCGGCTGATAGTTCTCCAGCGATTTCACCAGCGGGACGCGGATGGCGTGCGCGAGCACGAAGCCCCCCGGGATGCCGAGGATGATGGCGATGCCGATGAGGATCAGCCGGGATTTGCGGCGCGCGGACACTCTAAGAGTTTATCCGCAGTTGACGCAGCTCAGTCACTCGGGTCTGCGCCTCCGCCAGAATAGAATGCCCGCAATGTCTTCCGCTCCCTCTCCAGCTGCTCCGGCAACCGCCGATTGGAGCCGTCGTGTGGCGGATTCGATCGCGCAGCACGGCGCGTGGCACACGTATCTGAAACTCGTCGAAGCGCGCGCCGCGTATCCGGACGATCTCTCGCTGCGCGGCTACACGGAAATCCTGCGCAACACGATCGTCCGCGACTTCCTCGCCCATCCGAAAGGAATGCGCTCGGTGCCCAAGCTGACCGCCGAGTTTCTCTCGAACTTCGACCGCTTCAATCTCACCGCGCAGGAGGGCTACCTGATGTCGCTCATCGACGGCCGCCTCGATCTGCAGAAACTGCTGATCCTCAGCCCCTTCGATCAGTTCACGACGCTCTTCACGCTCGCCAAGCTGCAACACGAACGCGCCATCACGGTGCCGCAATGAATCCAAACGAAAACTACGTCATCGCCAAGCATCTGAAAACGCCGATCGCGATCGTCAACGAACATGGCGGAGTGGAATGGCGCAATGACGCCTTCGCCACAACGTTCGGCTCCGACGCGAAAGACTGGTTGACGCAAGCCGCGCGCACAGTGGCCGGCGAGCGTGGATGGCTGCAGGGCTTCTTCCACGATGCCGACGCACACCGCTCGCTCGACGTCGACATCGAAGGCCGTACCTATCGCGTCGACAAAATCATGCAGGCCGACGACTACACCGTTCCCGCCGTCGCGCTCTGGTTCGAGGATGTGACGCGGCAGCGCGAGGCGGAGCAGGCCAAGTCCGATTTTACCGCGCAGATCGTCCACGACCTTCGCGGACCGCTGTCCGGAATCCAGGGAACGCTCGAGTTCGTCCTCTCGCAGGAAACGTCGAAGATGGACGCGCTCCACCTCGATTTATTGACCGAGGCCCAGCGCGAGTCGGAACGGATGATGAGCCTGATCAACGAGATCATGGACTTCTCCAAGATCCAGTCGGGCAGCTTCGCCGTCGAGCAGGAGCCGGTGCGCATCGCCGGCCTCCTCAAACGCGCCGTGCGCAGCCTGCAGAGCGTGGCCTCGCGCGACGAAGTCTTCCTCCTCTCCGCGCACGGCCGCGACGTCCCGCAGATCATCGGCAGCGTCGAGAAACTGACGCAGGCGGTCATCAACCTGATCTCGAACTCGCTGAAGTTCACGCCGAAAAAGGGGCTGATCTCGGTCGGCGCCCAGATCATCCGCAACGGCGATCTCCCCGAGGCGATTGTGATCACCGTGACCGACAGCGGCATGGGCATCAAAGCGGTCGAGCTGCAGCAGATCTGGGACAAGTACAAGCAGTCCGGCAATAAGTCCCTCCGCGGCGGCGGCGGCACCGGCCTCGGCCTGTACATCGTCAAGCAGGTCGTGGAAGCCCACGGCGGCGAGGTAACGGTGGCCTCGATCGAAGGCGTCGGCACGAGCATGGTGCTGAAGCTGCCGGTCACGCGCGCGGCGTAAGATGAATCGGTGCAGGCGCTCGCATACTGGAAAGCCGTGACGCAGGATCGCAGCGATTTCCTCGACGAATTTCTCGATCTGCTCGTCCAGAATCGAATTCGCTACGCGGTGATCGGCGGCCAGGGCGTGAATGCGTATGCGGAGCCGCTGGTCAGCCTCGATCTTGACGTCGCGGTCGCGACGGACGATCTCGACCGCGTCGAACGGCTCCTCTCAGAGCGTTTTCACGTCGAACAATTTCCGCACAGTCTCAACGTCAACGCGTCCGGCTCGCAGCTTCGCGTGCAGATTCAGACCGACCCTCGCTATGCCGCGTTCGTCCCGCGCGCGACGCCGCGCGAGGTTCTCGGCGTCACGTTGCAGGTCGCTGCTGTCGAGGATGTCCTGCAGGGCAAGCTCTGGGCATTTCTCGACGAACAGCGTCGCGGAAGCAAGCGCCAGAAGGATCTCGCGGATATCGGACGACTCATCGAGACGTATCCACACCTTCGCGCGCGCGTTCCGCGCGAAGTGCTCGACCGGATGGTTTGAACGACTTCCACCGCCGCGCGAACGCACTACAATGCGCGCCACTTTTGCGGATGAGGTGCTCATGAATCCTGTTCAACCGATCACAGTGGCGCAGTACGGAATCGGGCCGATCGGCGCGGAGATCGCCCGGCTGCTGCTGACCAAACCATGGCTGAAGATCGTGGCCGCCGTCGACGTCGATCCGAACAAGATCGGCAAAGACCTCGGCGAAGTGATCGGGCTCGATCGCGAAGTCGGCGTCAAGGTCACGCGCGAGCTGACGGGACATCCGAACGTGGTCTGCCACTCCACCGGTTCACGGCTGCGCGACGTTTCCCGCCAGCTCAAGGATCTGCTCGATCGCGGCTGCCACGTGGTGTCGACGTGCGAGGAACTCTCGTTTCCGCTCGATCACCAGATTCGCGAAGAGTTGCAGCAGGTCGCGCGCGCGAAGAACGTCACGCTCCTCGGCACCGGCGTCAATCCCGGCTTCGTCATGGACAAACTGCCGTTGACGGTGACCTCAGTCTGCCAGCACATCGATGCAGTCGAAATCATCCGCATCCAGAACGCCTCGACGCGGCGCGAACCGCTGCAGCGCAAAGTCGGCGCGGGCATGACTCCGGACGAGTTTCGGGCCGCCGTCGATGCCGGCAAAATCAAACACATGGGTCTGCGCGAGTCGCTGATGATGGTCGGGAACGGACTCGGCGTCGAGTTCGACTCCGTGAGTGACGAGAAGATCGAGCCGATCATTGCCAATAAAGAGGTGAAGACGCAGTACCTGACCTGCGCGCCGGGACAGGTGGCCGGCGTGCATCAAACGATCTACGGCAAAGGCAGGATCAACGTGAGTCTCGAACTGCGCATGTACGTCGGCGCCGAGGATGTCGCTGCGGACCGCGTGATCGTGCATGGCGTCCCGAACGTGGAGATGGAAATCAAAGGCGGAATCCACGGTGATCGCGCCACCGCAGCGATGGTCGTGAATTCGATCCCGCGCGTAGTCAGCGCGCGGCCGGGCGTGCTGACCATGGACGACATTCCGGTGTCGTTCCGGTAAAAAGGCGTTTCACCACAAAGACACAAAGAGCACAAAGAGATCTTCTTTGTGACCTTTGTGTCTTTGTGGTGAAAGCCTTTGGGGATGAACCTACGACGAATGGTCGTACACGATCCGCCACCCTTCCGGTCGCCGGTGAAAAATCAGTGTGAAGCGGCCGTGCGGCGTGTCGGCGTCGCGCGTCAGTTTCCAGGCGCCGGTGACGACGACGTCGTCGATGCCGGCCGGGCGGAGATCGAGATCGGAGAAGACGAGCGTGCCCATCTTCGCGCGGGAGTCGTATTTCGCTTTGTAGCGATCGCGGACTTTCGTCCAGCCGCGCGTCACGTCCGTTCCGACGAACATCGTGTCGTCGCTTTGGGCGTAGCCGGCCATGTAGGCGTCGATGTCGCCGCGGTTCCAGGCCGCGGCCTGCGCGTCGAGGACGGCGCGGATTGCAGCGAGATCCTTCGGTGACACCCGCGCCGCCGCGGTAGCGATCACAGGCAGAAGCGTCAACGCAACCAACAGAAAACGTTTCATTGATCGAGCGTCTTCACGCGCGACGCGAGGAACATGGCCGTGTCGCCGACCGGCCCATAGCGCTCTTTCAAGCGCGCACCGGCTCTGGCGTCGACGAGGTGTCCGTTGTCGAGCGTTAACTGATTCGATTCGACGACTTGACCGGCGGCATCGCTGATCGTGTAGACGACGCGGTAGCTGGTGATCTGTTCTGAGGTTGGGCTTCGAAAATTGAACTCTGGCGCCGCCTGTCCTTGCTCAGCCCGCGCAGGCTCCGAAGAAATGACCGTCGGCGTCTCCTTGAAGCGTGAGGCGATGTCCAGCTTCACGTTGATCGTCATCGGATGCGCGTTAGGAACCTGCTTCGCGATTGCATCAAGAGTGGTATCGCGAAACCACAGCTCGTAGAGGTTGTTGCCAGGGTCTGACGTGACCGTGATAGCGACAGGCGTGGACCTACGGGCTGGTGTCGTCGCACATCCGCTGATGAGCAGAAAGCCAAGGGCCGCAAATAGAGCTGCGTGTCGGGCCATGATTTCCCTTTCTTAATGAGCGCCGCCGCGCTTCATTGATCGAGCGTCTTCACGCGCGACGCGAGGAACATGGCCGTGTCGCCGACCAGCCCATATCGCGCTTTCAGTGGCGCACCGGCTTTGGCGTCGACGAGGCGTCCGTTATCGAGCGTCAGCTCATTCGATTCCACCACTTGACCGGCCGCATCGCTGATCGTGTAGGCGACGCGGTAGCCGGTGATCTGTTGTGTCGTTGTGGTTTGAAAGACGGAATTGTTGACCGGTACCGTCGGGACAGGGACGTCGTTATAAGGATCGCGGCTGAGACTCGGCACCGCCCGCTGCTCATTGACCGTGTGCAGTCCCCCGCCCATGCTCGGCGTCGATTGCCTCTTCTCGGTCACATCGAGCTTCACATTGATTGTCATCGGACGCGCGTTCGGGACCTGTTCCGCGATCACGTTGATCGTGGTGTCCCGGACCTGCTTCACGAAGTTGTCCGTGGCGGTGTCGGACGTGATTTTCACGGCGACGGGCGTCGACGTGCGCGCATGCGTCGCGCATGCGCTGATGAGGAGAGAACAGCTAACGAAAACGATTGCAGTACGTCGATTCATGAGTTCCTCCGCGGGTGCCGGCGAAGCGACCGCAACGCAACCGGCATGCCGAGGGCGATCAACCCTGCAATGCTCCAGAGGGCTATCCATGCGGCAGGTGCGGATCGCATCCAGTTCCACATGGCCAGAGTGATTGACCAGAGACCATAAACGAGGACAAAAATCCTGCGATGGTGACGGTCGTCGTCCACGCCGGCGGCGATACTCGCGCCGAGGATGAGCGTGGGGATGAAGCCGAAGATAATGTTGAGGATATGGATCACGTGCGGTACCGCACGTCGATCACTTTGCGCACGACGTCCTTCGCGACGCCGGGCAGGTTCTGAACGCGCGTCAGGACGTCGTTGAATGCGTTCGATTCGCCGCCGTGTTTGAAGCACTCCGCGCAGCGCGGCAGGTTGGTGAAATCGCGGCGCGCGAAGGCGTCCTGCATCATCGCGAAACGCGGCCCGTCGAGGATCTCGTTCAGCGTCTGCGTCTTCAGATCGCCGAGGACCTGATCGCCGTGCGCGTCGTAGCAGCAGTGCGTCACGCGGCCGTCCGCGAAGATCACCACCCACGTGAAAAACGCGCCCTGCACGCAGCCGTAGAACTTGCCGTGGAGGTCGGTCTCTTCGTTGACGTCGAGCGCCTCGCACGTCTTCTCGATGACGCGTGCGTTTTTGTATTGCTTGAGGTCGAAGAGATTCCGGAAGTCGTCGACGGTCTCGGTCAGGGTGAGCCGCGAGCGCATCTTCTGGATCTCGATGCGGATCGGATGACCTTTGGCCTGTTCGAGAAACGCGCGCGTGAGCACGACCAGCTTGTCGAAATCGCCGCCCGTTCGCAGCTGCGGGTAGACCTCGGGGTTGATCGAGTCGACGCAGATGCGGATGCGTTTCAGCGGCGAGGCCAGCAGCTTCGCACCGATCTCTTCGGTCAGCACGAGACCATTCGTCGACAAACTGGCTTCGGGGAAAAGACGGATGGCATCGTCGATGCGCGCGTAGAGCAGCGGCTCGCCCATCTCGTGCAGCCATTTGAGTTTCAGCCCGGCGCCGTGAATCTCGCGCTCGGCTTTCTCCACCATCGGCCACTCCATGTCCTCGTACGGGCGGCGCAGCACCGGCAGCGGGCACATGCCGCAGCGGAGATTGCACTTGGACGTCAGCTCGAGGCCGACTTTGATGCGGCTGGGGTTGAGTTTCATCGACGGTCCAGTAAGGCCGCAAACACAGCAGCGTATTCCGGCCAGGAGTAGCGGCGCGCCGAGGCCGCGGCGGCGCGTTCCATCGCAGCGCGGTCGCGCGTGGTGAAGAACTCATCCACCGCGCGCGCGAGTGCGGACGGATCCTCGGGGGGAATGAGGATGCCGTTGCTGCCGTCGATGATCTCCGGCAATCCTCCGACCGTCGTTGCGATGACCGGCCGCGCGAAATGAAACGCAGTGAGCGCGACGCCACTCTGCGCTTCGATGCGATACGGCGCGAGGACGACGTCGGAGGCGGCGAAAAATGTGGCGATCTCGGAGTCGGGGATGAAGCGGAAATCGAAGCGGACGTGGTCCTCCACAAACTCCGCGAGCTGTCGATACTCGTCCGCCTTCTCCCACCACGCCTCCCCTGCCACGACCAGCAGCACGTCGGTTTTCAGTTCACGCCAAGCACGTAACGCGATGTCGAGTCCTTTGAACGGACGGACGTGACCAAAGAAGAGCGCGACGTTTGGAGCAGCGATTCCAAGCGTTGTACGAGCCTCGGCGCGCGACGGAATCGCGCCGCCGAGCTCGTGTACAGGCAGGAACGTCTTCACGACTTGCCGGCCGCCGGATCGCGTCCACGCTTCGCGCGCTTCCGACTGCGCATGAACGACCAGCGCGTCGCCGCGGCGCAGGACGCGATTGGTCAGCCAGCGCTTCCACGGCGCCGGCTCCTTGTCGCCGACGTTGTGGCATTGCAGGATCACGCGCGTGCGCCGCCGCAGCAGCGCGATCATCGTCAGATACGCCGGCGCGAAGAGCCACACCCACCAGACGAAAATCACCGCGTCGTAGCGCCGCAGCCGCCAGCCGGCGCGCAGCCAGGTCAGCGGATTGATCACGTCGATGATGAAGTCGCCCTTGGCGCGCGGCAGCGTCGGATCGATGTCATCGCCGCCGGGATAGAAGCGCTTCGGAAACTGCCGCGAGAAGGAGACGACATCCGCCCCAAGCTCCTCGGCCAGCCGCGTCGTGCAATACGCGATGCCGGCGCGGAACGGGAACACGGGCCCGACGATGGCGACCTTCTCCATCGGAGATTGATATCACCACAGAGGCACAGAGAGCACAGAGGTTGAACTCGGTGTCCTCTGTGCCTCTGTGGTTAAAAACTCTCTCACACGAAGATCCGAATCTCTTTCAACTCGCGCAGCTTGTCGCGAATCTCCGCCGCCTTCTCGAAATCGAGATTCTTCGCCGCGTCCTTCATCTCTTTCGTCAGCCGCGCGATCGCTTTGTCGAGATCCTCGCCGTCCGTCAGGTCGAGGCGTGCTTTCGACGATGGACCGCCCGGCACCTCGAAGTAATCGAGGTTGGCCATCTTCACCAGATCGCTGTCGATCGCCTTGATGATCGAGGCCGGCTCGATTCCGTGCTCCTCGTTGTACGCCTGCTGGATCGCGCGGCGGCGGTTCGTTTCGGCGACCGCGAACTTGATCGAGTCGGTCATCTTGTCCGCGTACAGAATCGCCACGCCTTCGAGATTGCGCGCACATCGGCCGATGGTCTGGATCAGCGAGGTCTGCGAACGGAGAAATCCTTCCTTGTCCGCGTCAAGGATGGCCACGCACGAGCACTCCGGGATGTCGAGCCCTTCGCGCAACAGGTTGATGCCGACCAGTACGTCGTACGTCCCCACCCGAAAGTCGCGGATGATAGCGATGCGCTCCAGCGTCTCGACATCCGAGTGCAGGTAGTTGACCTTGATGCCGAGCTCCATCAGGTACCGGGTCAAATCCTCGGCCATCCGTTTCGTCAGGGTCGTCACCATCACGCGCTCACTTTTGGCGATGCGCTCCTTGATGACGCCGATCAGATCGTCGACCTGGCCTTTCACCGGCTTGATGATGATGTTCGGATCGAGCAGTCCCGTCGGCCGGATGACCTGCTCCGCGAAAAGTCCGCCGGTCTTTTCCATCTCGAACGGACCGGGCGTCGCGGAGACGTAGACGATCTGCGTGAGCTTCCCTTCGAACTCCTGAAACGCGAGCGGCCGGTTGTCGATCGCGCTCGGCAGGCGGAATCCATATTCGACCAGCGTTTCCTTGCGCGCGCGGTCGCCGCCCCACATCGCCCGCACTTGCGGAATGGTTTGATGCGATTCGTCGACGACGAGCAGAAAGTCCTTCGGAAAGTAATCGATCAGCGTCGGCGGTGGCTCGCCGGGCTGGCGTCCTGACAGATGCCGCGAATAGTTCTCGATGCCGTTGCAGTAGCCGAGCTCCGCGATCATTTCCAGATCGAACATCGTGCGTTGCGAGAGGCGCTGCGCTTCGAGCAGGCGATCGTTCGCGCGCAGCTCGGCAACGCGTTCATCGAGCTCCGTCCGGATGTTCTCCATCGCCACCATGAGCCGTTCGCGCGGCGTGACGTAATGCGTGCGTGGATAAACCGCCAGCCGGTCGTATTCACGCCCCGAGGTGCGGCCGGTGATCGGATCGATACGGGTCATCTTGTCGATCTCGTCGCCGAAAAACTCGATGCGAACCGCGTCGTCCTCGTACGCCGGCCAGAGCTCGAGCACGTCACCGCGTACGCGGAACGTGCCGCGCGAGAGGTCGTACGGCGTCCGCTCGTATTGCATCTCCGTCAAGCGGCGCAGGTACTGCGTCATCGGCTTGTCGATGCCGCGCTCGAAAAACACCAGCATCGAGTGGTACAGATCGGGATCGCCGATGCCGTAGATGCAGGAGACCGAGGAAACGATGATGACGTCGCGGCGTTCGAAGAGCGCCTTGGTCGCGGCGAGACGCAGCTTGTCGATCTCGTCGTTCTTGGTCATCTCCTTTTCGATGTACAGATCGTTCTGCGGGATGTAGGCCTCGGGCTGGTAATAGTCGTAGTACGAGACGAAGTACTCGACCTTGTTCTCCGGAAAGAAGTTCTTGAACTCCTGGTAGAGCTGTGCCGCCAGCGTCTTGTTGTGACTGAGCACGAGCGTCGGGCGATTGACGTTCTCGATGACCTTGGCGACCGTGAATGTCTTGCCGGAACCGGTCACGCCGAGGAGCACCTGGTCGCGCGTGCCGGCAGTGACGCTTTCCGTGAGCTGGCGGATGGCCTCTGGCTGATCGCCTTGCGGCGTAAAGGGTGAGATGAGTTTGAAATTCATGGGTTAGTAGAGTCGTGATCAGTGGATCAGGAAACAGTCGATCTCGCTGCCGGAAGAGTCATCGAGCGACACTGTCCCGTCGGCGAAGCCGGCGTGAGAACCGTAGCCCACGGCTTCAAGCCGTGGGAAATCGAGTGTCCGTCTTGGTGGGAGCCCGCTTAAGCGGGCGAAAGAAAGCTTTCTATCGCCCGCCAAGGCGGGCTCACAATCCGAACAACTTCTATTCCCCACGGCTAAAGCCGTGGGCTACGGTTCTTACGCCGGCTTCGCCGACGATATCGCGCGTAAGGCCACTGATCAACGAATCCACTACTTCACGCTGCGATTTACGTCGCGCACGACGGCGATCAGCTTGTCGGCCTCGGCCTGATCAATTTTCTCGTCGGAGTCGACCTCGGTGGCGAGTTTGAGGAACTCCTGCGTCTTGTCGAGCTTCAGCTTTCCCGCTTTGGCCGACGCGCGCAGCGTCTTCATCTCAGCGGCGAATTCGGCCTTCTGCGCCGGCGTGACGTTCTTCGCAAAGTGCGGCGTCATGTCGGTCTCGATCTTCCCGAAAAGCCACGCCAATGCGGCCCCCGACTTCGGCACAAACGCGCCGGCTGCGAAGAGCAGGACGACGAAGACGAACGCCGCCCAGCCACATCCGATCGGAACCCATTTCGGAAACAGCGGACGGAGAGTGCTGCCCGGCGTCGAGTAATAATCAGCCGGACGGCGGAACAGAAGAGCGTCTGCCGCAGGTTCCGGCGCGGGCGGAAAAACAGGCGGCGGCGCGGTGAAATTGAATTCGTCCATGTCGTTGCGGCGGCGGGAAAATGTATCATGCGATCCAGTCGCGTCCCGCAAAGCCAAAGTAGGAAGGAAGTACGAATGCCTCCGTCGTTGCCAAATGTCGCCGTGTTGATCCTGGACGACAATCCGCTCGTCCTGAAACTCGGCCGCGCGCTGCTCGAGCGCGAAGGATGCACCGTCCTGACCGCTGCGAGCTGGATCGAGTTCAATCATGTGCTGGCCGGTAACTCCCCTGACATCATCTTTCTCGACGTCAACCTGCCCAGCATCAAGGGCAACCGCCTCAGCGAAGTGCTCAAGTCGCAGTCGAGCAAGAAAGACATCCCGATCGTTCTCATCTCGGACCTTCCTGAAAAATCGCTCGAAGAGATGTTCCCCAGTTCCGGCGCCAATGCCTGGATGCGCAAGCCGCTTACGCGCGACAAAATGGTGGACATGATCAACCGCTACGTGCGATGACCGACGAGACGCGGATCCTCCGCACCGTCGGCATCCCGATCGTCATTGCCATCGTGCTGCTGGTCGCCGTGCCGAAGATGTGCGTCAAAGCAGTGCTGGTCTCGAAGGCGCGGCAGGAGAAAACGGCTCACCAAAACGGCCTGCACATCGAATCGACGCAGAAGCCGGTGTCGTATCCCTCCGGACTCGACGCCGATCGCATCCGCTACATGGTGGAAACGGACAATGGATTTTCTGCGCCTTACAACGCCCACATCGCCAAAGCGGCCTCCACGATCGGCGACCTGAAAATCCTCGGAGTGCTGCAGAGACTCGGCTACGTTGAGCGCGGCTCTGATGGAACGATGACCCTGAGCCGCGACGGTCTTCTGCACCTCGACGGTGTCGTCGACGACGGCGCGTCATGGACCTTCCCGGTCGCCAAACGACAATTCGAAACCGTCGCCGGAATCGAAGGCGACGCGAACGCCGCCAACGCCACGATCGCCTGGAAATGGCAGCCGAACACGGTCGGCGCATCGCTGATCCCCGACCCGAAACGCCACGAAGCGAAGGGCCAGTTCGCCCACGTCGCCACCGGCTGGGCAATGACCGGCCTGACGCTCGACAACGATCTGGATTGATGGATCGACCAATCTCCAAATCGCATCTACAATCCACCGCCGAATGACGACCACCTTTCCTGTCTGCGATGACCGCAGCCTCTCGCAGCTCGCGCTCGGCCTCACCGGCTCCGAAATTCTGAAGATCTCCGGCGAGATCCGCGTCCTCGCGGAGGCCGGCCACGACATCTGCAACCTCACCGTCGGCGATTTCTCGCCGAAAGAGTTCCGCATCCCGCAAGTGCTCGAAGGATTGATCGCCGAGGCCTTTGCGAAGGGTGAGACGAACTACCCGCCGTCGGATGGAACCAAAGAGTTGCGCCAGGCCGTCGTGCGCTACTACGACGACGTCCTCGGCTTGAAATATCCGCTCGACTCCGTCCTCATCGCGGGCGGCGCGCGGCCGATCATCTTCTCGGCCTACGCGGCCGTCGTCGATCCCGGCGACAAGGTCGTCTACCCGATCCCTTCCTGGAACAATAACCACTACACCTACTTCATGCGCGGCGTGCCGGTCGAGATCACGGTCGGACCGGAGACGAATTTCCTCCCCACGGCCGACCTGCTGCGTCCGCATATCCGCGACGCGCGGATGATCTGTATCTGCACGCCGCTCAATCCGGCCGGCACGGTCATGGCGCGCGAGGAAGTGGAGCGCATTGCCAGGCTCGTCGTCGAAGAAAACGAACGCCGCGCGGCGACCGGCGAACGCGCGCTGCTCATCCTGTGGGACCAGGTCTACTGGATGCTCACCTTCGGCGCGTCGCGGCATTACAGCCCGCCGCAGCTTGTGCCCGAGGTGCAGCCGTACACGATTTTTGTCGATGGGATTTCGAAGGCGTTCGCCGCCACCGGCCTTCGCGTTGGCTGGACCGTGGCGCCGCCGCCGATCACCGCACGCATGCGCGACATCCTCGGCCACGTCGGCGCGTGGGCGCCGCGCCCCGAGCAGATTGCGGTCGCGAAGTTCCTCGGCATGCGCAGCGCGATCGACGACTTCCACGAATCGATGATCCGCGAGCTGCAACTGCGCCTCGATCTCCTCTTCGATCGCATCGACGCCATGCGCGCCGAAGGTCTGCCGATCCGCGCCATCGCGCCGCAGGGCGCAATCTATTTGTCGGTCCAGTTCGATCTCATCGGCCGCGGCGCGATCAAGACCAACGAACAGATCCGCCGGTTGCTCCTCGACGATGCCGACTTTGCTGTCGTTCCGTTCCAGGCCTTCGGGCTGCCGAACGAGACGGGCTGGTTCCGGCTCAGCGTCGGCGCGGTTTCGCCCGCGCAGATCGAGACCGGGCTCGCGCGCGTGCGCAACGTCCTGGCCCGTTACGCGTAAACTCTTTCGCACATCTTTAAGGAGGCTTCACATGTCCGCTCTCCGGCGACTTCTCCCGATCCTCATCCTCGCTACGGTCCCGCTCGCCGCACAGACCACCGGCTCGATCAGCGGGCACGTCGCCGATACCAGCGGCGGCGCGATACCGGGCGTGACGGTGGAAGCGACCAGTCCGGCGCTGCAAGGCGTCCGCGTCGCGACGGCCGACATCCTCGGCCTCTATCGCCTTCCGCTTCTGCCGCCGGGGAGCTACACCGTGACCTTCACTCTCCCCGGATTCGGACCGAAGAAGCAGAACGCGGTGGCTGTCCTCCTCGGCAAAGACACGGCACTCGATATGGTGCTCTCCCCCGCCCTGACGGAAAGCATCACGGTCGGCAGTTTCGCGCCGCCGATCGACACCTCGTCGACCACGCTCGGCACGAACCTCAACGCCACGCAGATCGAGACGCTGCCGACCGCGCGCAACTACTCCTCGGTCGCACAGATCACCCCTGGCGTATCGACCGACGCGATTCAAACCGACGACAAACAGACGCCGACCATCACCGTCTACGGCTCGTCCGGCGCGGAGAACGCCTTCTACGTCGACGGTGTCAACACCACCAATTCCGAATACGGCTTCCAGGGCAAGGAGCTGAATTTCGAGTTCATCGAAGCGATGGAAGTGAAGACCGGCGGCTACGAGGCGGAGTACGGCCGCGCCACCGGCGGCATCATCAACGTGATCACGAAGTCCGGCGGCAACGAGATGCACGGCGATCTGTTCGGCTACGACACCAGCGATTCGCTTCAGACAGACTCACATTCCGTAGCCGGTCCCACGCCTGGAGGATTCACCAGGAAGGACTACGGCGCCGACGCTGGCGGCTTCATTCTCAAAGACAAGCTGTGGTTCTTCGGCGCCTACGACGAGGTGCGCAACAGACAGAGCAACATCCTGCTCCAGGGACCGCTCGCCGGCGGCAGCGTGATCTCGCGCAGCGACCGCAACCTCGGCTCGGCGAAACTGACCTACAGCTACAACCCCAGCCACACGTTCATTGCGACGCTTCTCCAGGATCCCCGCGTCGACGGCGGCGCGATCAACGACGCCAACCACAGCCTCATCGGCGACCCGACCACCTTTTTCGGCCAGCAGGATTTAGGCGGCCGCGATTACGCCGTGCGCTACGACGGCATCATCGGCGAGACGTGGCTTTTCTCCGCGCAGGACTCCCGCCATAAAGAGAAAAACTCCGTCGGTCCCTCGAATGCGGACGGCGACGCGATCGAGTACATCGACGCGCGCAACAATTTCTTCCAGACCGGCGGCTTCGGCCTGATCCAGCGGAAGTCATTCGAGCGCAACTTCTACGGCGGATCAGCCACCCACTACGCCGGTCCGCACCAGATCAAATTCGGAATTGAGATCGAGAACCAGACTGCGAACGTCATCAAGCGGATGTCCGGCGGCCAGCAGGTCGACATCTTCGAGAATCCGAACAATCCGGCCAAGCCGATCTACAGCCACAGCTACTGGACCACTCCGGATGCAACCGTCGCGAACGCCCCCATTTCGCAGCTGAACGCATCGCCGCAACACAAAAACACCACCGCGTATGTACAGGACCGCTGGACGATCAAAGACTTCACGCTCAATGCCGGCCTGCGCTGGGACCGCCAGCGCATCATCGATGCCTCCGGCGTCACGCAGATCGATCTCAAGAAAGACTACGCGCCGCGCCTCGGATTGACCTGGGACCCGAGCGGATCCAATAAGTCGAAGGTGTTCGCCTCCTACGGCCGTTATTACGAAGAAATCCCGATGGACCTGGTCATCCGCTCGTTTTCGTACGAGCGCCAGCCGCGCATCATCAATTACAGTCCGACCAGTGTCACTCCGGACGCGAACGCTGAACACGATGCTGACACGACGTCGGCCATCCTCGGCGGCTTCACCGAGCCAGCCGATCCCAATCTGAAGAACCAGTATCTGACCGAAATCCTCGCCGGCGCCGAGCGCGAGGTGATGCCGAATGTTTCGGTCGGCATCAAGGGCATTTACCGCAATTACGGCCGCGTCATCGAGGACTTCCTCTGCATCGACGACGGCACGTACTGCATCGGCAATCCCGGCGAAGGGATCATGAAGCAGGTCTTCACCCTCGACTATTCACAACAGTTCCCCGCGCCGAAACCGAAGCGGACGTACAAAGGGATCCAGCTCGACGCCAACAAGTCCTTCAGCAACAACTGGCAGGGCATGGCGTCCTACGTTTATTCGCGTCTGGAAGGCAACTACGACGGCGAATACGCACCGTTCACGAACATCGGCGCCGATCCAAACATCTCCGCCGCGTACGACTACTACGATTTCTTCACGAACGGCGCGGATCTCTCGCGGATCACGAACCGCGGCGATCTCTCCAACGACCGCCGCCATCAGCTCAAAGCCTCCGGCATCTACAACACGCCGTGGAAACTGAACATCGGCGTTTCCGCCTACTGGCGCAGCGGCACACCCGTCACGCGTTACGGCTACTCCGACGCCTACCGCCGCTACGAATTCTTTCTCACCCCGCGCGGCGCCGAAGGCCGCGCACCTAGCAACTACGACGCCGACGTCCACCTCGGCTACCCCATCGCCCTCGGCAGGTCGAAGTTGAACGTTCTCGTCGACATCTTCAACATCCTCAACACGCAACGGCCGGTACTTCTCGATCAACGCTACGGTTTTCAGGAGAGCGACGACGCCCTCGCACACTCCGCGAACCCGAATTACCTCAAGCCGCTGGTTCGTACTCCCGCAACATCAGCACGACTCGGCCTGCGCTGGACGTTCTAAACGGTTTATCACCACAGAGACACAAAGAGCACAGAGGGATTCCTTTGTGTCCTCTGTGTCTCTGTGGTGAAAATGTTTTTACGCCGCGCTGAGGAAATTCACGACCGTCGACGCGAAGTACGCACCCCACGTCCGCACATCGAACACCAGCGAGGATGACATAAAGCAGGAGTGCGTGCAGTGGCACTCCTTCGCCTTGATCGACTTCCGCTGCGCGTCGGCCTCGGGTGAGAACCAGAGCTTGCCGAAGTCGTAGCCGGTGTCGCGAACGTTGCCGACGGCGTCGCGCAGCTCGCACATCCGCACTTCGCCGCGGGCGTCGAGCACGCCTGAGATCCGGCCGGCGTGGCACGGCTTGACCTGCGTCTCCTGCTCCAGGATCTCCAGCTCCAGGCGGCGCGTGTAGATCTTCACGAACTTCAGGAAGCTGTCGTAGTGCGAGTAGGTGTTCCAGTACGCCTCGAGTTTTGGCAGCAGCTCGCGATACTCGTCCGTCGAGATCGGCTGGATGTTCTTGTCCGGCTGATCGCCGCGAAGCATCTCGAACGAATGAAACGAGATGGCCGGGAAATCGCGGCGGACTGCAACGAAGAGCTCATCGAGATCATCGGCGTTGTAGCTGCACAAGCACGTGTGCACGTTGACCGTGAGATTGCCGTATTTTTCGCGCAGCGGAATCAGCCCCGCGTACGTCTTTTTCGCCTTCTCGTAGTTGCCCGGAACGCCGCGGATCCAGTCGTGTTTCTCGCCGACGTGATCGATCGACAGGTTGACCACGATCTGCGTATCGGGGCAGCGCTGCAACGACGCCTCCACCTGCCGCGCGATCAGATCGCTCGTGATCGCGCCGGTGGGGATCGTGATCTGCTTCACGTGATTCTGCGTCGACAGCATCGCGCAGACGTCGGGCAGATCGCGGCGAAGGAACGGCTCGCCGCCGCTCATGACCACAAACAGCAGATCGCCGAGGGACGAGAAGGTTTTCTGAAGCTCGTCGAAGGAGAGCTCGTGCTCCTTGTTCTTGCGGAGCTGCTCCCAGTTGAAGCATGTGCGGCAGAACGAATTGCAGTCGTAGGTCAGCCCGAGAATCATGTAGACGGGCTTCATCCCTCGCTTGTCGACGAGGTAGCGCAGGTACTGCAGCTTGTCGGTGAACTTCATGTGTGGAACAGACGTTCTTGTCTGATGTGGAACAGACACTCTTGTCTGTTCTTCGGCGGAACCGGTAGCAGCCGTCTCGTAATCCTCAGTGTTTCCCGAAGAAGTTGCTGATATCGAAGTAGACCGACACCGAACGGCCGTTGGCGGTCTCGACATCGAGCTGATCGGCCGGCTTGTCGTTGCAGGTGGTCAGCGCCTGCTTGACGATTTTCGCTCCGGGATAGTTCTCGTTGATCCACGCTTTTTCCTTCGCGATCCCGTCATGCTCGTTCGTGGCCTCGATGACGATCGCGCTGCGGCAGGAGAGGCCGCGGGCCGGGATGATGATCCCGCGCGGACGGGTCTCGGCGGTTGCGGGCGGAGCCGCCGGTTCAGCCGCTGCTGCCGCGGCGGCGGCCTGCGGCGCCGTTTGCACCGCCGGCGGAGCGGGCGTGGTTGCGCATGCGGTGGTGAGGAGAAGAGCGAAAATCGAGAGTTGTCGGGTCATGAAAAAATTCTAGCGCGAAACCAACCCCACACGATCCCCCCAAAGTACGTCGCGTGATGCGCCGCGAATGCGAACGGCAGCATCGGCCAGTAACGCATCGGCAGCCGCGTGGTGCGCGCGCCGAGGATGAGCGTGAAGACGTAGTAGGGAACGATGGTGATCGGAGAGGCGATGATCGCAATCGCGCCGACGATGAGGAACGCCTTGATCTTGAGATTCTTCGAATACGCCGGGGCGCTGCGGGCCAGCATCTCTCCGGTCTTCAGGCGATAGCGCCAGCGCTGCCGAAGATACGGCCCCGGAAAGGCACGCCGCCGGTGAAACACGCGAACGCCGGAGTGATAGATGACATGCGGCAGCAGCGACGCGACCAGCGACGTGTCCTCGCCGATGTAGCCGATCTCCTCGTCGAATCCGCGAAACGCGCTCTTCCGAATGAACAGATTCACCAGCGCCACATCGCTCGCGTTCGTGATCGCGAAAATGCCGGGCCGGTTCTCATGACACGCCACGCCGCTGCCGATGAGCGGCGTCGCCAGCAGCGTTTCGGCGATTAACTCGGCAGGCGTTGAATCCTCCGGCGCCGGGTCGGGACCGCCGAGCGCCAGCACTTCGGCGTGCGAATCGAGGTACGCGACCGCCGTTGCAAGCCAGCCGGCATCCGCGATTGCATCGTCATCGATGAACGCCAGGATCTCCCCCGCCGCCTCGGAAACCGCTCGATTTCTTCGAGTTGCGGGATTACGATCCGGCTCGATGACGTTCCGTACGCCGGTCCCGAACCCGGTCGCCAACGGCGCAGCGGAGACCAGAATCAATTCGAAAGGAAACGGCGCCTCCTGACGCAGCACCGACTCGATCGCGCGCTCTGCGTCGCCGCCGATCCGCTCCACAGGCATGATCACGGAAACTTTCATTAGTGGATTAGTAGATTAGTGGATTCGTAGATTAGGGAGCGACTGCTCGTTCGTTCACCTGATTCGGATCCCTGATGCCAAGGCGCGCTCTCCTACGCCTTTCTAATCTACTAGTCCACTAATCTACTAATCTACTGGCACTACATGAAGCTCATCATCCAAATCCCCGCCTTCAACGAAGAAGCGACGATCGCTCAGACGCTTCGCGACATTCCGAAGAAGATCGACGGCATCACCGCCATCGAAACCGTCGTCATCGATGACGGTTCCTCCGACAATACTGCCGACGCCGCGCGCAAGGCCGGCGCGACGCATGTCGTCCAGCTCAAGACGCATCGCGGCCTCGCATCCGCGTTCCTGGCCGGCATCAACGCCGCCCTCCGCCTCGGCGCCGACATCATCGTCAACACCGACGCCGACAATCAGTACGCCGGCGCCGACATCCCGAAACTGATCGCCCCGATCGTGCGCGGCAGCGCGGACGTCGTGATCGGCGACCGCGAAGTGTCCAAATCGCCGCACATGTCGGGATTCAAGCGCCTCCTGCAACGCCTCGGCAGCCGAACAGTGGGTCTCGCCTCCGGCATTCGCGTCGGCGACGTCACCAGCGGTTTCCGCGCCTTCTCGCGCGACGCAGCCATGCAGATCAACGTCTTCAACCCCTTCACCTACACGCTCGAAACGATCATTCAGGCGGGCAACCGCAACCTCGGCGTGCAATCCGTGCCGGTGCGCACGAACGCGCCGACGCGCCCGTCGCGCCTCTATCGCGGCCTCGGCACGTACATGCGCAAATCGGTCGCCACGATTTTCCGCATCTACACGATCTACAAGCCGCTCAAAACGTTCTTCGCCATCGGATCGATCCTGATGCTCGCCGGCGCCTCTCTCGGCATCCGCTTCCTCTGGGACTTCGCGCACGGCGACCGCGGCGGCCACATTCAGTCGCTGATCCTGGCCGCCGTCTTTCTCATCATCGGCTTCCAGACGCTCCTCATCGCGCTGGTCGCTGACCTGATCTCCGTCAATCGCCGCCTCAGCGAAGAAGTCCTCGTGCGCATGAAGCGGATGGAGATGCCGGCGTCCGAGCGCCGCCCGATTCCCCACCGCGTCCCTCGCGAACCGCGAACGGCAACACGTCCTCCATTCCCGAAACGCGAGCGCCCCGAGCGCCCCGAGGCCAAGCCGCCATCGACGCAGTGGGTATGGCTTCTCGACGAAGACAAACTTCAGGACCGCGGCGTCAAACCCGGCCCGATCACCGAACCCGATCTGGACGACGACATGCCCGACCAGCCCGCAACTCCCGCCGGCCCACGCCGCCGCCGTCGCCGCCGCGGCGGATCGCGTCCCGGCAACTCCGAGCCGCCGACGTCGTAGCGTTCCTCCGCGCCCCCGCGCCTCCGCGTGAAAAGTGCGACACTTCGCGCATGCACGCCATTGCATTCGCGATCTCTCTTCTCCTCGCCCAGATGGAGCAGCACGACCATCACGCCGAGGGTGCTGAGCGACTAGGGACGGTCAGCTTCCCGATCAGCTGCACTCCCGCCGCGCAGGCCAAATTCGCGCGCGCGGTCGCGTTGCTGCATTCGTTCTGGTACGAGGAAGCGGAGAAGGCGTTCAACGAGACGGCGACCATCGATCCGCAGTGCGGGATGGCGTGGTGGGGCGCGGCGATGAGCAACTACCACCCCGTTTGGCCGAGTCCCTATTCGCCTGCGGAGTTGGCGCGCGGAGTCGCGGCGGCAGCGAAGGCGAAAGCAATCGGCGCGAAGACCGATCGCGAGAAGGGGTATATCGATGCGATCACCGCGTTCTATACCGACGTCGATCACGCCGATCTCAACACCCGCGCCCGCGCCTACGAAGCGGGCATGCAGCGCGTCACGACCGCCAATCCAAGTGACGACGAAGCGGCCATTTTCTACGGCCTATCGCTCATCGCGCACGGCATGTCGATGCCGACGGACAAGACATACGCGTACCAGAAACAGGCGGCGGAGATTTTCAACCGGCTGCTGAAAACGCATCCCGATCATCCCGGCATCGCGCACTACCTGATCCACTCCTTCGACTATCCCGCGCTCGCGCCGCTCGCGCTCAACGCCGCGTACGCGTATGCGAAGATCGCTCCGTCATCGCCGCACGCGCTCCATATGCCGTCGCACATCTTCGTGCGCCTCGGCATGTGGCCGGAGACGATCGATTCGAATCTGAAGTCGTCGAACGCGGCGCGCGAGCACGCGGCGCACGCACATCCGGGCGCCGTCTCGTTCGACAACCTTCACGCGTCCGACTATCTCGCCTACGCCTACCTCCAACTTGGCCAGGACGCGCCGGTCCGGCAATTAGTGGACGAACTGGCGGCAATCAAATCGCTCGACGTCGAGAACTTCGCCGGGTACTACGCGATGGCGTCCGTTCCCGCGCGATACGCGCTGGAGAGGAAGCGCTGGTCGGATGCGGCGGCGCTCACCGTGCGTCCTGCGAATTTTCCGTGGGATCGCTACGCGTACGCCGAGGCCGTAACGTATTTCGCGTCGGGTATGGGCAAAGCGCGCGGCGGCAATCCCGCCGCCGCACACGCGGACATCGAACAACTAAAGCGGCTGCGGCAGATGCTGCTCGATCAGAAAAATGCGTATTGGGCCGATCAGGTCACCGTGCAGATCGAGGCCGTCGATGGCTGGACTGCGCATGCCGAGGGGCATGAGGATGTCGCGGAAGCAGCGCTTCGCAAGGCGGCCGATCTCGAAGACTCGATGGACAAGAGTCCCGTCACGCCCGGCTCGATCCTCCCCGCACGCGAGATGCTCGGCGATTTTCTTCTGGCGACGAATCGCCCTCAAGAGGCGCTCGATGCCTACGAACGGTCGTTGAAAGATTCGCCGGGACGATTGAACGGACTCTCCGGCGCCGCACACGCCGCGCAACTAGCCGGCGATCGCGACAAGGCACGGATGTACTACACGCAGGTCGCGAAGCTGCTCCAATCGCCTTGAGCGCTGCGTGCGCCGTCGGAGCGCTGGCGTCCTCGCCGGCTGGCTCGGCGGCGTCTCGCCGCCGAATCGGAGGCAGGCGCCAGCGTCGTCGTTACCAGCAAATGTTGAGGGTTTGCCGGTTCGGCAGCGAGGACGCAGCCGGGCCAGCCGGCGAGGACGCCAGCGTTCCGTTGCGCGCTTACGAGTACACGCTGATGAATCGCGCCGTCAGCGCGGCCGCCATCGTCAGCTCGAACGGTACGTGTACGAGTGGGTGGATGGCGTTGTAGGTGTGGCTGGCGTTGGCGATGATCACGTGCGACGGATCGTCCGCGTACGACACGATTTCGGCTGATTCCGCAACCGGCACGCTCTCGTCGCGCGCGCCGTGAATGACCAGGATCGGGTGCTCGATCTGCGTCACGCATTTGAGAATGTCCAGACGATCGCGATTCGCTTCGATGTCGTCGAGCATGCGCGGCGACATCCGCATCATCTGTTTGGTGCGCGTGTTCTCGGCCTCGAGGTAACCGATGCGGCGCCACAACTTCTTCGTGTCGTCGTCCCAGCGGTCGGTGTGCGAGATCGCGCTCCACGTGACGATGCCGCTCAGGTTCTCGATGCCATTCGCCGCCAGCAGCGACACGCCGCCGCCGCGCGAGTGGCCGACAAGAAACGTAGGAGCGTCGATGCGCTGCTGCGCGTAGCGCACGACTTTCTGCAAGTCGGCGATCTGACCCGAATACGTATCGTCGGCAAACAGATCGAGGCGATCGAACGTCTCAGGGTTCTCGTCGATCCCGCTGCGCGACATGTTGAAGCGGCAGACGGCGAAGCGATGATTGCAGAGCGTCTCGCCGAGCCACGGAAAGAAGCCCCAATCCTTGAATCCTTTGAACCCGTGCACGATGACGGCAAGCGCCTTCGCTCCCGGCGGGATGTCGAGATCGCCGCGGATCGGAAGCCCTTCGTCGCTGAGGATGGTGAACTGCATATCAGTTGGTCCCTGTCATCCTGAGCCGCCGGAGGCGTTGGAGCGCGAAGCGCGGAACGCCGGAGGACGGCGAAGGAACTCAAGGTGCGCCACTTTTGCTGGAACCCGCTTGATGATCACGGGCTTCGGCAAAGACCACGTAACTTGAGATCCTTAACCGTCCTGCGCCGTTCCGTCGCTTCGCGACGCCCGGCTCCGGCGGTTCAGGATGACAACTCACACATTGAATCGGAACAGGATCACGTCTCCGTCCTGCACCACGTAATCTTTTCCTTCGCTGCGCATCTTCCCGGCAGACTTCGCTGCCTGCTCGCCGCCGAGGGCGATGTAGTCGTCGTAGGCGATCGTTTCGGCGCGGATGAAACCGCGTTCGAAATCGCTGTGGATCTTGCCGGCTGCCTGCGGACCTTTCGAGCCGCGTTCGATGGTCCAGGCACGCGCTTCCTTCGGGCCGGCGGTGAAAAACGTTTCGAGGTTGAGGAGCTTGTACGCGGCGCGGATCAGGACGTTCAATCCCGGCTCTTCGAGTCCCATCTCCTGCAAAAAGTCAGCTCGCTCAGCGGGAGGAAGATCGGAAATCTGCGCCTCGAGCTCGCCGCAGATGACGACCACCTCCCCCTTTTTCTCGGCGGCGATGGCGCGGACTTTCTGCAGCAGCGGCGTTTCCTTGCCGAGGTCGGATTCGGCAACGTTGGCGACGTAGAGGACCGGCTTGAGCGTGATGAGGTTCAACTCGCGCAGCGACTCGCGCTCTTCGTCGGTGAAATCGACCGCGCGCAACGGCGTCCCCTTGTCCGCCGCCGCTTTCGCCTTTTCCAGCGCCTCGGCCTGCGCGACGTACTCTTTCTGGCCGACGCGAGCCAGACGTCCGACGCGATCGATCTTCTTGCCGACGGCATCCATGTCGGCCAGCAGCAACTCGGTCTCGATCACTTCGATGTCGCGCTCGGGATCGACGGAGCCTTCGACGTGAACGACGTTCGGATCGTCGAAGCAGCGGACGACGTGGAGGATGGCGTCGGTCTCGCGGATGTTGGCGAGGAACTGGTTGCCGAGCCCCTCCCCTTTCGACGCGCCGCGCACGAGGCCGGCGATGTCGACGACTTTGAGGTCGGTGTAGACGGTCTGCTTGCTCTGCGCGAGCACGGCCAGCTTGTCGAGGCGCGCATCGACGACCGGCACGATGCCGACGTTCGGTTCGATGGTGCAGAAAGGATAGTTCGCGCTCTGCGCCCCGGCGGCCGTGAGCGCATTGAAGATCGTCGACTTGCCCACGTTCGGCAGCCCGACGATTCCGACAGAAAGACCCATGTGTGTCGTGACTCCTTAGTTCGCGACGACGAACGGATGAGGAAGGCTCGCGATTCCTCGCGAAGTGGTCAGTGGCTAGCGGCCAGTGGTCAGTCGGGAGAAGTTCTGGCCACTGACCACTGGCCACTGGCCACTCTCATCGCCATCTCCGCCGCGCCGAGCAGTCCCACTTTCGGATTCGTGATGAGGTTCACCGGGATCGCGGCGAGGATGTTCTGGAAGCGTCCCTTGCGCAGGAAGGCGGCCATGAACTTGCCATCGGTGAACCGATCGACGTTCTTCGCGGCGACGCCGCCGGCGAGGTAGACGCCGCCGCGGGCGAGCAGCCGCAGCGCCATGTTCCCCGCCTCGGCACCGTAGATGTCGACGAAGATGGCGAACGTTCGCGCCGCAGTCGGGTCGCCCTCCGCGAGCGCTTTGGCGATCTCCATCGGCAGCGTTTCGTCGTACGGCCGATCGTGGCCCGACAAGAAGTTGTGGATGTTTACCAGCCCCATACCCGACAGCAATCGCTCCCAACTGACATGACCGTACTTCGGGTGCAGATTCAAAAAGAGTTGCGTCTGCTCTTCATCCTGCGGCGCGAAATCGGCGTGACCGCCTTCTGACGGAACGACGTTCCACTTCATCCCGTCGTGGACGAGGTTCGCTTCGCCGAGGCCGGTGCCGGCGCCGAGGATGGCGATGGGAGCGAAGTTGACGCGCTTGCCGGCGTTGAGAACGATGAAATCGGCAGCCGCGAGAATCGGGACGCCGAGAGCAACGGCGTAGAAGTCGTTGATGAGGCTCACCCGTCCGATCGAAAACTGTTTCACCAACGCCAGCGCGTCGATCTTCCATGTCAGATTCGTGACCTCGGCGCGATCGGCGAACACTGGTCCGGCCACCGCAAAGCACGCGGCATCGATCGACGCCGGAGCGTGTTCGCTTACAAACTCATCGAGCATCGCGTCGAACGTCGCATACGCCTTACTCTCGTAGCGTTGCTCCGCGATGACGGTACGTCCGGCTTGCGATGCATCCACCAACTGCAGCAGAACCTTCGTCCCGCCGATGTCTCCCGCGACGATTTTCATGCGCGGTAGTTTTGCACAGGAGATGGTTTCACGCGGAGACGCGGAGGCGCCGAGTTACATCGCCTCGTCCGCGCTCGTGCCGTAGATCGCGGGCAACGGCACGTCGAGCAGCCGCAGGTAGACCGAGAGCTGGCCGCGGTGGTGATAGCTGTGATTCATCATCACCGAGCGGATGAAGACGATCTTCCGCGTTTCGTTGAGGACGTCGCCGTTGCGCGAGATCGTGAACGGCGCTTTCAGCGCGTCATCGTCCATCCCTGCCAGCGTCGATTGGATCGCGGCGAGATTGCGGCGGAACGTCTCCACGAATTCGGGATTCTCCGGCATCGGTTGCGGGCCGCCGTTCTTGATGTCGAACTTCCCCTCGGATACCAGCCGAACCGCGATCGACGGGATCGAAACCAGGTGCCAGGCCAGCCGGCCGAGCGTCAACGACTTCGGGTGCGGCGTCCAATCGAGTTTGTCGAGCGGGACGCGTTCCAGCATCCGCACCGTCGATTTCCCCTCCAGTTCGAGTTCCGCGATCAGGGCATTAGCGAGCGGCATTCAATTCCTCCGGCGTCATGATATCGGCGCCGCCGGAATGTCGCCCGGCGGAAAACCGAAGCTGATACGGATCGCGGCGTACTCCGGATGCACGGATCCGGATTTCGTGCGGATGATCAGCGGCGGCTCGATCCACGCTTCGCGTCCGGGCGGGAGGTCGGCGGCGCGCATCGCGGCGAAGAGGGAGATCATCGGCGGCTCACCTTCTTTGAAGACGACATCACGACGCCGCAGCAGCACCAATCCGTTCGACGCAATCGCT
>Ga0213882_10000184_pt1 | contig 25854 bp, 16 predicted proteins | sample BarmaccoBMER_R09_FD_160106 | JGI IMG/M metagenome (GOLD analysis project Ga0213882, IMG submission 160106) | Barbacenia macrantha exposed rock microbial communities from rupestrian grasslands, the National Park of Serra do Cipo, Brazil - ER_R09 ...
TGATGAAACACGATGGCGCGAGGGAATTCTTCTCATCTCCTGTTACGTTCTGCTGATACTGCCTTTACTTCCCGCCTCTAGTTCGTTTTTCCCGAGGGTGTGGTTGCTCTTGGTTTTGTTCGTATATGCGGGTTATCGGTCGAAGTGGCTCACGAACGCAAGACAAGTTGTTGGGACCATCGCGCTTGCCGCGGCAGTCGCGATTCCGTTTGCGTGGCGGCGCGAGAACGCTTATCTCCAGGAGCCAGGCCGCCACTGGGAGCGGATCGCCGTGCAGCGAGGCGCTATTTATTCGTCCTCACCTGCTGTCCTTCGATCCGGCATCGTTTACGAATCCATCGGGAGAGTACATTACGTGCTTCGCTGGTTCCATGACGGCCACAATGAGGAGTTCGCATTTCCGGGCGAAGCCTTTCACCCTATCGCGCAGTCGCCAGACGGCCCAATTGAATTCGAGCTGGTAGCGCACCGCACCTCGACAACGATGTTGCTCGATGTTTTTACAAAGAAATTGCTTCGAATATCACCCACGGCTCCGGAACGCGCGGGCGTTCCCTATCGCCCGCTGGATTCAGGGCGTTTCAAACAATTGATTTCTCCTGACCGTCATTGGCTTGTGTCCACGAAGTGGTCAGGCGGATCTCAACAGATTTGGTTGAAGCGGACGACTGGAGGACCGGCTATACAGCTCACAGGTGGAAACTGCAACAGCTTCTCGCCGTCCTGGGACCTCAATTCAAGCGCTGTCATATTTGCGAGCGACTGTGATCGCGGAATTGGACTCCCCGCGCTTTATCGCGCGCGATTGGACAAGTTCCAGGGGCAGTAACGATGAGCGGCAGTTTCTGTTTCCCAAAATTAGTCGGATCTCACTTGATCTGGACCGAACGACGCCTGTTCCGAGCGCCGCAGCCGGAAGAACATATCGTTCGGTGGGCTTCACGGTTACTCTTCCGCGGCGGCACATTCTTCGATGTAGGCGCACATTATGGCTGGATTGCGATAACAGCGGCTCACCGCGTGGGGAAGTCTGGACGGGTGATCGCCTTCGAGCCCGCTCCAATTTTGTTGAATATTCTCTTGGATCACAAACGGGTGAATCGTCTGCCACAGATCGAAGTCGTCGCGAAGGCGGTGTCGGACGTTAATGCGGATTCCGTTCCTTTTTTCCTGGTGAACGAAGGCCTTAGTGTTCGAAACTCGCTCACCATTGGGCCGGACGATACACCTTATGTCACGACAGACGAGAAGACGAAATGCGATGTGGGTTCAGTGACCCTGGACCGATTTGTGGCGGATTGCGGAATTATTCCCGATGCCGTCAAAGTTGATGTGGAAGGCGCCGAACTGCTCGTGCTTCGAGGTGCGGAGGAATTGCTTGATCAACATCATCCGCCTCTAATACTCGGCGTTCACTCGTATTGGCTACCTCGATCGCAGACCGTCGGCCAAATTCTTGATCTTCTCAACCGGCATGAATACCAAATCGAAGAGGAATATGTCATTCCTTTTCAGGGCGGCTATGTGGCCGATTACCTCTGCACTTATGGCCGAACCAAACCATAAAACATGGCCGCCGCTATCGCGATTACGGCTGCACAGGCGCCCAAGGTCAGACCATATCCTTCGTGAGAGATCATGGCGCCCGCTATCATTGCCGCAAAGATTCCGGCAAGCGCGATGATCATGAAATTCAGCGCAGAAGCTCCGCCCTGCTCGGACGGCACTACTCTGGTCATCAACATGCTCAACAATGACGGCTCACTCATGTACTGGAAACACATGTAGCCGACATACACAACACCAGCCAATAGCGGGCTCGATATCAGAGCCAGTGACGCAAGCATGACGGCTGTCGTGGCCTGCATGAAAGTGATTCCCTTAATGTCACCCATTTTTTTCAGAACAGTAGGTGCAAGAAGAATCACGAAAACCTGGGCTAACTGCCCGTAGGAAAAAATGGAGCCAATACCTTCGACCGATACATGAAGGCGGCGCGAAAAATAGACGTTAAAAAACGGATTGAACCCTCCGGTACCCAGGCTCCAAACAAACAGAGCTGCCATAAACGCATACACAAAGCGGTTGCGTGGATACAGCTTCTTCACGGTTTCCGCGGGTTTGATATCGGGAAATTTGATCAGCGCGGCGGGAATGATGGCGACCGCCGCAAACGCGGAACCTGCGAGCAGAGCGATTCGCTTGGACTGTAACGGTGTGATGGTCGAGCTGAGATGAGTGAGTAATCCGGGTAACCGGCCGCCTGCGAACCCGCCCAGGGCGCCCATTCCGATTCCCGCCGAAGAGATCAGGCTGAAGCCGAGTGCCCGATTGCGATCGTTCGTTAAACCCGCCACCACCGGCGGCAAGCAAACCGCCCAGAAGGACATGAATGCGCCATTCAGGAACGCAGTAAAGAGCAGAGCGGGGCGCCAGGGAAGCGCTGCCCGCAGCGTGGTGGCCATCGCGGTTCCGAGAATGGCAACCATAATGGCGTTCCGCATTCCAAGGCGTCGCGTAACTGCCGCCACCGGCAAGATTGCAACGCAGGTTCCGGCGGTTACTGCCGCTGAAAGTTGCCCTAAGAATTTCTCAGTATGGCCAAGATCCAGGAGGTAGAGATTGTACAGCAGGAAAAAGATGAACTCCCCGAAATCGAAGAGAACTGACGCGAGCAGAAAAGTCCAGAAATTTGAGCCAAGTTGCTGGCGCAGCCACCACCATTTCAAACCGCCAAAACATGTCGCAGGTATTGCTCGCGCGTGGTACCAAGCGCGCTGTATTAACAAGGTCCTGAGCGGGGTGTTTCGTTTCACGTTGGAGGCTGGGCTACTATCCTCGCTAGCGGTCATTGCCGCGGCGCCCAGCGGCAGCAAACGCCGCGAGAACACCCGGGCCTTATCCCTGAATGAGCGCAAGAAACAAAGATTCAACCAGAGTTCGTCTTTGTTGGGTACGAAAAGGGCCTCGACAGGCGATAAGCCGTATTCCCGAACCCAAAGCGCCACGTCCGGGGATATCTCTTCCGTTTCTTTCCTGATTAGCTCGGGCAGGCCGCACCCGAACCACTGGTCAGCCAACAATAATGGGACCAATTGTAATTGCCGCGCTTCTGCATTGTGACGGCTTCGCCACTGAGACCAGAATTCCTCGTCGTGAGAGTGGTTGTCCAGGGCATAGGCGAGTTCCCAAACTCGCTGTAAGCGAAGATCCCCATGTAAGAGGTGCATCATAACGTGGAGGGCTGCGAAAGAAAGTGCATCGGCCGGATCGAGGGTCGGGATGAAGCGGCCGTCCATTCCAACGCGAACACGCCGGTTCCACATCTCCTTTTCTGGAGGGCCTGGAATGCACTCCATCTCGGCGTCCCACAGAGTATAGTGCAGATCAACGGGCATGGGCAGATCAGCAGCAAAATAGTCACCTCGCCATACCCAACGCGTCTCGCGGATCATCGGATCGAGGTGCCGCCCTTTTGACTTACAGGCCGGGCGATAGCCGAGGTCTGATAACGCATCTCTCGCCTCAAACACCTGATCCGGCAGGCACCATAGATCGATGTCGCCTTGCGCGCGCAGTAGCGGGTCGGGGCTGAGTCCGGGAGAATGCGCGAAGCCCTTAAGCAAAGCGAATTCAATGGAGCGTTCGGTCAAAACGTCCGATATCTCGAATGCTGCTGCTTTGAGGCGCTCGAAGCGATGAGCGTTATCTATGTAATTTCGATCGATACGAGCCCGCACCGAGTCGGGAAGAAATTCGCGGCAGAGGTGGCCAAGAAGTAACGTAAATTGGGTCGTATCGGAAAGGGCTAAGAGCTGGTTCCACTCGGAAGTGTCAAGCTGCTCCAGCAATTTGCCCTCGCGCTTTGAGAATTGCAGAGCCTCGAGCAGAGCGATGCCGTACCTCGGTATGCGTCTTTTCCGGAGTGCTTTCGAGCGCAGCGGCGAAAAGTCACTCTCGATCCGCGGCACCAGGGCAGCAGAAGCTGGAGCTGGGGCCATCAGAAATCAAAGCGCAGCCCGAATTGAAAACGGCGAGGCTCGCCCGCTGAAAGGATCTTGCCAAAAGACGGCCCAAAATCCGGATACGGACCCGGGATGCCGTAGTTCGGGTGATTCAGCACGTTAAAGCTCTCTGCTCGAAATTCAATCGTGGAGGACTCAGTTACTACGAACCGGCGTGCCAGCGCAATATCGATGACTTCGTTGCCCGGTCCTGGAATGATATCGCGTCCGGCATTTCCGAACGTGTAGGGCGCGGGGTCGCTGAAAGCGGCAGTGTTGAACCAGTGGTCGACGGTTCGCTGACTGGAAGGAAGGCTGATACTCTGCCCATACACAATGTTCGGCCTGTTAGGCGTTCCGGTATTCGCAAAATCCGTGGCGATGTAGAACGGGTTCAGGGGTGTTCCGTCCTGAAGTGTGATAATTCCACTCAATTGCCAGTGACTAAGAAGTAAGCGCAGGACAGGAGAACTTGGCAGATTATAAACAAACCCAGCACTCAGCCGCCTCGGAACATTGGAGAACGATAATCCTCGTTCCAAGTGAAGGTTGTTCTCATTTTGCGCGCCCGCGCTGTCATAGAAGCCTACGTTCACGCTATCGGCATTGTCGATGGATTTAGACCAAACGTAGCTGGCAAGAAATGTGAGCGAACCACGGAAGCGCCTCTCGGCTTTGAGCTGCAATGAGTTATAAGACGAGTTGCCGATGTGCTGCCGCTGAAAAATCGTCCCAAGCTCCGGGAACGTACGCAGGGACTGCAAATCACCCGGCCGCGGGTTCAAGTCTTCACCAGTCTCGGTATGCAGCGGAGTATTGAAGCGGCGGAACACTCCGAGGTTTGTACCTTTGGTTCCGACGTAGCTCGCTTCAAAGACGACGTGGCCTGGCAGTTCGCGTTCGAAACCCGCATTCCACTGCTGTATGTAAGGCGTTGGTGCGTGCTGGTCCAGACCATAATAGCTTGGGAAACCCGTGCCGGCCGTTACCGGAAATCCATTGCGGGTGGTCAATACAGGCAATCCGAGACCGCTTGTTTCGTTTATCTGCGTTTGTACTCCGTTCAGCACCAAATCGTATGCTTCAACGGCGATTTCAGGGTTGAAGTATATGCCATATCCGGCCCGAAAAACGGTATCCCCCCCCCGAGAAAACCAACCAGGGAGCCTCCACGCGAACCCGGCGCGAGGCGAGAAATTCAAGCGATTTGGATCGGAGGCATCATGCACGGTGATGAGTTGAGGAGGCGCAGGAAGGGTGGAGTAATCGAGGTTAAGGAATTTATTTCGAGCCTCAGTCAAAGGGGAATCGTATTCATACCGGAGACCAAGATTGATCGAGAGCCGGCTTGTTGCTTGCCAGTCGTGCTGCATGAACGCAGCGTAGTTAGTCTGGCGCATATAGGCGAGAGGAGCGCCTACGGTACGCTCCGTTTCAATCGGATAACCTAGCAGAAAGTCGGCGAAGCCGTCTCCGCTGGCCGCGTCGGCGGGACTACTCGTGAAGGCGCCAGTGTAGTTGTATTGCCCGCGAATGTCTTGGCTTTGCTGATAATTGAGCTGGATATAAGTCCAATCAAAACCAACCTTCCAGGTATGGCGGCCGCGAACGAGCGATAGAGCTTCCGAAAGACTCCACGTATTATCACGCTGGGTCTGAGGCAGAGTAGGATCATCGGTAACTGTTGCATAATCGGTCACAAGGAAATAGGGAAGTCCGTAGGCAAATGGATCCGTCGGCGCATCTTCGATGCCTAACGCGGCTGCTTCATTCTGCTGAAAAGCACTAACAGGTAGATCGAACAGCCGGAGCCGGGTGAAGGCCGCGCGAAGCTCGTTCGTCCAGGTGGATCGGGCAAACGTGTGGCCCAACACCACCTGCTGTGCCAGCAGACTCTCCGAAGTCGGTCTTAAAGGGAAATTTCCCGCCAAGTCGCCGCGCTCGCTATTCATGGTGTATCTGCCGAACAGCAGGCCAGCGTCGCGAAATTGGTGATCGATGCGAACGGATGCACTGTCGTTATGGTTAACGCTTGGAGTTGTATCGAGATAGTTGCTGGAGCTATTGCCGGGCCGATTGGGCAGTGGCTCGTATTGCGCCAGGTAGTTCTTTGCGATGGGGTCGATCCGGTCAGCGGGAATTACGTTTCCTGGGAACGGCGTGCGCGCCCCAGTGACTGGGTCTAGCGTGAGCGGATCGTAAATGGTGTTGCCACCCTGAAAATCGCCGGACCTGACGGTGGCGTCGGGAACCAGTTGGACAGATGGCATTGCGGATTTTCCGCGCAGGCCTTCGTATGCGACGAAAAAGAACGTGGAGGGCACCGGCAACGGACCGCCCAGACTGCCTCCGAACTGATTACGGCGGAAGATCGGCGTGGGCAGTGTCGGATCATCGAAGAAGCTAAGCGCGTCGGTGGCTTCATTTCGCAGAAACTCGAACGCGCTGCCGTGAAATTTCGTTGAACCCGATTTAGTAGCAATGTCAATTACACCGCCTCCTGCCTGAGAAAATTCCGCCGCCGCGAGGGAAGACTGGACCCGGAACTGTTGCACTGAATCCAGGGGCGGAATGATGACCGTGCTGAAGGTATTCCGATCCGTGTTGAGCGCGCCGTCCAGGATGTAGGCGTTCGTGGAAGGGCGCGCTCCGTTGATCGGCGCATTCAAGGCGACAGATCCGCGCGAGCCTTGCTGTACATCGTTATCCGAATCATGTGTGAAACCGCCGAGCTGGCGTGGAATAGCCCCTGGGCCCACCGTCACGAGTGAAATCACGTTTCGGCCATCTAATGGAATCTCCGTAAGCGCGTGAGAGTCGAATAGGTACCCTTCCGAGTTGTCGTCGCTCTGCAGGGGTGACACGGAGGCATTCACTGTGACGGACTCGCGGGACGATCCCAACTCCAGCTTGAAATCGAATCGTGCCTCTTGATTAATCTCAAGCGAGACGTTTGATGCGACAGACGTCCGAAACTTGTCTCGCTCGGCAGTCAGCGTGTATGTTCCGGGAGCCAGATCAAGGATGCGATACGAACCTGACTCATTGGTTACTGCGTTTCGGACGAACCCCGTGGCTGTTTCGAGCACGGTGACGCGCACACCGGAAATAGGTGCGCCAGTTTGATCTTGTACTTGCCCGTAAAAAGTTCCGGAGGATATCTGTCCCAGCAAGAGAGAAGAGAATGCCAGGAAGAGAAGCGCGCATTTCATGGTTTACCTCGACGGACAGTCTGCTCCAGAAGGTCGATAGCTGGATCGAACGCTTTGTATGTCAGCTCTAAGAGTTGGGCATCGAGCAGCCGCTCGACAGCTTCCAGCCTTTCCTCGTTTGTGGACAACTCGGTTGGCCAGACGTTCTTCTGAAAAAGACGGCGCAAGGATTCGTCGCGGGCTACCGGAGTAAGGTGCGGTGGATCGACCTCGTCTTTTTGGCGGTTGAGGAAAACGACATAATCGATTCTGCATTGGGTAGTCGTCTTGCCGGCCCGCAACTGCTCGGTTGTGATCTCAACCGTTGGTTTTCCGTTCCGAAGCTTTGCATGGCCTTGCAACTCCGGAAAGAGAACAGAGGCGCTGGGCCGAAAACGAAAGCTCTGCGGATTCCCGACAACGACGCGGCCTGGCCGGCGCCGCAAGAGTGAGCTGCCATCGTCGGAGATATACGTCCAACCGCGCCGCATACAGGCGTAAGCGAGCGACGACTTGCCGACGCCGGACGGTCCCACTAAGAGGACCCCGTGATCCTCTATCGCCACGCAGGCGGCATGAACCGCGACCAGATGCCGGTTATCAAGAAGCATGCAGACCATCGACTCCAAGAAGTAAAACCGGAAGTAGTCTCTCTTGGCTACCGTCCCGGGCGCGACACAAGCGAACCCAAAACCATTTGCAAGATCACAGCAACCAAAGTTATGCGCATCCGCCACAAGGGTGAGCAAAGTTCCCTGTGCCCGATATATGGGTGGCGGCGGGCGCCGCCTTGCCAGAAAATCCGACACCAGAAAGCGCACCTCGATTGGGGAATCGCGAAAGTGCTGTTCAAAGCGTCCCCAGCTCTGCTCCGCCAGTCTCACCACAACTGAATCATTCGATTTTATTTGCACCGGAAACCCGAACGGAAATAAGACGTGCTGGAAGGGCATCGGCACATATGCTTTGAGTGGATCGGCTACCTCGACCCCGATATCCCCGTACTTTGTAATGCGTTCCTCCTCTAGAGCGCGGGTGCGCTTTTGAGACGCTGCAGGTATCACGTACCGGAGCATACCCGTGCAACCAACATCGAAATGCAAAGAAGTAGGAAACAAGTTGTAAAATCCGCGAGGGCCTCAACAAAACCTGCACTTTAGCCACGGAACCTGATTGAATTTGGTAAGAGCTGCTGAAGGCTTTCACGACCGACAACGTTTACTAAAGATTTACAGCGCTATTGTAATCTCAAACGGCGCCAGAAAGGAAACTCAAAACGTGGAGCAGTCCTCCTCCCTCGGGGCGCAACCCAACGCGTTGCGCCTTTTTTTTTCTTACTGCTTGTCGTAAACGGCGGTTTGACTGCAGACCGAACTGAGGTTTTGCCGCAGGGCTGGCGAGTTACTCCCGTCGGACACCAGGTACATTTGTTGGGAGATTTTCCATCGCGGATCATTCTGACAAAGGATGGAACCCGGCTTCTCGTTCTTACCTCCGGCTTTCACCACCAAGGTGTAGCGATCATCAGCACTGACCCCGCGGCGGTTGCTTCGAGCTCGAATTTCGGGAAGGCATACGGAGACATGACGCTTGACAAGGACTCCGCACGACTGTTCGTGACTGCCGGCGGCGTGGTAAATGCACCCACTTTCCTCGGGACACTGTTTCAGCAAAAGGAGGAACTTTCTTCGACTGATTTTGATGCCGCAATACTGAGAGGAACGGTCGTACAAAGCCGGCTCTCACTGCAACCGCCGATCAGAATTTCCGGATTGGCCCCGAAAGACCAATACATTACCGGAGTTGCGATAGGGCACGATGGATCCCTGTTTGTTGTCAATATCAACAACGACGAAGTCTACCGGCTGTTACCTCCGACTTACACGGTCGGGGCTCGAGCAACATCGGGATACGGCCCTTATCGCGCTGCGCTGTCCTCGGACGGGAGTGTCCTCGCCGTCACGAATTGGGGTGATGAATCGGTAACGCTCTTCAGGGCTGCCAGTTTAACACCGCTCGCCACGGTTCGAACCGGCTCCCATCCCAATGATCTTGCCTTTGGGCCCGATGGACGCCTATTTGTGGCAAATGCGGGCTCGAATAGCGTCAGCATCATTGAAGGCCGTCAATTAACCGAAACAATCAAGACGTCAATTCATGCTCTAGATCCGGTTGGGTCTACACCGGATGCGGTTGCCGTCGATCCGGCCGGGAAGCGATTGTATGTAGCAAACGCCGATAACAATGACATCGCTGTTGTAGATATTGCGCACCGGGGGGCGTCAGAGGTGGAGGGCTTTATACCAACCGGCTGGTATCCGTCAGCGCTCGCAGTTTCTCCGAACGGCAAAACGCTGTACGTTGGAATCGCTAAGGGACTCCGTTCACGGGCTAATGTTCCAGTGCTGGGCGCTGCACCACGCCGCGTGCTTGATCCCCGGAATCCTTTTGACTTCGTCGCCGATACGCTCACCGGCTATGTCTCGATTGTGGACGTGCCGAATGAGCAAACGTTGCGTCGATGGACACAGGACGTAATTCATAACTTCCCGACACCGAACTTGTCCGGTGACCGCGCCGCCCACGCTGAACAAGTGCGAAAGGAAGTCTTTCCTAAAATCCGGCACGTGCTGTACATCATTCGGGAGAATCGCACCTATGATCAGGTGCTTGGAGATTTGGGTAAAGGAAACGGCGATGCGACGCTGACATTATTTGGCAAGCAAGTTACTCCCAACGCGCACCGAATGGCGAATACCTGGGTACTATTCGACAACCTTTTTGTAAACGGCGAGGTCTCGGAAAACGGCCATCAATGGAGTGATGCCGCGTATGCAACGGACTTCACGTCCCAAGCTTGGTTGCAAAGCTATAGCGGGCGTCCCGAACCAAAGCTACCGAAAGCGAATTGGGCGCTGACGAGCGACTGCGTTCTTCCCCCGGTGGATATTTGTGGGACAACTGCGCGCGTAACGGGGTGAGCTTTCGCAGTTATGGGGAGTTTGCCTATTTTCATTCAGGGCCGGATCAGGGACCGCGATTTGTCGCTAAAGGTCTCGAGGGGCACGCCAGTTTGGAATGGTTGAAAGTCGCATCCGCAGGCTGGACTGACGTAACGAAGGGTCGTGATCCAGATCTGGCGCGAATCTTTATAAGCGAATTGCGGGAGGCGGAGCGAACGGGAAACTGGCCCCGATTCATGGTCATGTCGCTTGGGGAGGATCACACGCATGCGCTACGACCCGGTCACTACACACCCGTTGCGATGGTCGCGTCGAATGATCAGGCCTTGGGCGAGATCGTCGAAGCAGTATCCCATTCCCGATTCTGGCCGCAAACAGCAATCTTTGTTATTGAAGATGATGCGCAAGACGGGCCGGATCACGTCGATTGCCGTAGGACAGTTGGGCTCGCCATCTCGCCCTACGTCGAGCGAGGAATTGTAGACAGCACCTTTTACACAACAGCTTCCATGATTCACACTATGGAGTTGATTCTTGGCTTGCCTACGATGACGCAGTTCGATCGTGCCGCCACCCCAATGTACGCGGCGTTTGCGGCGACCCCAGACGCCACGCCCTACGGTAATTCCTCTCCGCAGACTGATTTGTTGGCGAAAAATCCCGCCAACGGGCCTGGAGCCAAAGCTTCCTTGCGCCTGGATCTGTCGGCTTATGATCGGGCAGACCCGCATGAGATGAATCGAATCCTTTGGAGTGCGCTGAAGCCCGGTGTTCCCCTCCCCGCACCGGTGAGAAGCGAATCCTTTTAATCAGCGCTGCAGCTTCCAATCATTTGGCGAGAACGTCACCTGTATTCCGGCGGTGATATTGCGTTGTGGATTCCCCAAAATTGGAATGTTGTATCGCTCGTACTGGCCGAACGCCGTGACCATCCACTCGGGGTGTACCTGCCATTGGGCAGTTAGAGACAGATCTGTTTGAGTGCCGCCGCCCGGAAGGAAATTACTTCCCGTCTTGGTTTGACGCCAGGAGGCGGTCAGTTTATTTTTCGCGGACGCCCAGTAGGTCATTGAAGTGATATAAGCACGCGCATCGCGTCCCACCCAGCTTCCAATGAGGTTCTTGTCATTGGTGTAGGCATCGTGATACTCGTCGTTCCAATAAAAGAAACCCCCTCCATGATCCAGGGGGTACAGCCAGGTAGAATACGTCTCCAGCCGAAAATCAAGCTTTCGCAGACCGGGCAGTTGGGTTAAATAAATGCCAGGTCCCCAGGCCGAGCGGCGGGGAGCATCTAGCGGATTCGGTTCGTCATCTGCCAGGGAATCGGAATAGATAGTTACGTAGCGTCGGAGTTTCGGGAGATGCCAGGTGAAATCAAAGCCGCTGCGGCGGTCGCCTGGATCGGCATGACCGAAGGTCGCACTTGGAGCCGCGGTCACGCTGAAGAGGCTTGCTGCAAGACTGCCGATCGTCAAAGGATGGCCCTCGCCTCCGAAGATGGCACTTCGAGTGAACCCCAATTCAAAATCTGGCGTGAGCTGAAGAGTAATTTTTTGAGCGTTTATGAACGGCTTGGGCGGAAACTCGTGCCCGCTGAGGCGTCCAACCAGGAATTGGGTTCGAATGCGGCCTAGAAATCGGAACGGACCGGGCAACACAATGGGCATCGTCTGAGCCGCCCGGATCATATATATGGGTTCGGCGTTATTGCTGAAGTGGAAGGCGCTATCTTGTCCGGGCCCCCACCAAATGCTCTCCTTGCCGACGGTCACATTGAAAACGCTTAGCTGGGCGCCCACGTACATCTCCAACGGGTCGAACCGGCTCACACCCGATACCGGCGATGGCGGCCGAACGGGTGTTTGGTCCACTCCGGCGATAAAGTTCCGGACTTCGGCGCTATACGCGGCGCCGGTTCCGGCCTGCTGATATTCGCCGCGGAAGTAACCCGAGAACCGGCCCCAGTTGCCATAGGCCGAAATTCCGTTCACCGAGTTCCCGCCGTGCTCGTAGGGCCGACCGTAATCATCCACGATCGTCTGCCCAAAGTGGTAACCGTCGCGAAGAGGCGTTCCTGAAATTTGTGTGCTTCGCGTGTAAAGAGATTCGACGCGAAGGACGTCAGCAGTATCAGTTTCTCGGGAAAACTCAGTTTTCAGCGCATCGATAAGGCGTAGCGCCTCTGCGTTCAGTGCGCCAGCCGAGCGCTTTGTAGAACGCCGTGACGCAATGTCTTCGGCCTCCTCGAGCAGCATGAGGCACTCGGCGCGGGTCCAGGGAGCAGCCAAGCGCTCCTCGTCGGGAGCATAGCCCATCGCTGCAAGCCTCCGAAAAACGGAGTAGGTCCAGCTATCGAGAGGAACGTAGGCGGAGCCTCGTGCTGATTCGGAATGAGGTCGTTCTGCTGCGACGCTCAAATGTGCGAAGGTACTCACAAGCGAGCACGCCGAGAGCAGGAGTATCGAGAATCGCCTAATTAGACGAAAGAAAATAAGGGACGTGTTCACCGATAAGTCTGGGTCCTGACAGCAACCATATGGTGCCGCAAATGTGAGCTGGAGCGGCATAAACGCTGTAAAAGGTTTGTAAATACAGCCGAGCGGCTGACCTGCTTTCTCCAGTTCACGGCCGATTCGGAACTTACCCAACTTTTACAGCTCCATAACGTGTTATCTGCAAATCATGACTTAGTATCGAATCGGCGGGGTAAGTGGGTGGTTGTGGTTATTTGCTCGAAAGAGGACAACTATGAGTGATGCGGAATCAACCAGACAAACTGGCTTGAACATCAAACGGCGGCAATTCTTAAACGGAATCGTTTGGGGACTAGGATCTCTGATCTTTGGAGCCCTAAGCGGATCGGCCGGAGCCTACCTACTTGCGGGGGCTGGCAAGGAACACCGCGAGGAGTGGACCGATGCCGGCGATTTGCCCGAACTGCGCCCCGGAGTGCCTCAAGAGATCACATTTGAGCAAAGCCGCGTAGACGGCTGGAAAGTGCGGAACGAAAAAGCCAGTGCCTGGGTGGTCTTGGACAACAACGGAAGTTTGGCGGCATTTTCGCCACTCTGCACCCATCTTGGCTGCGCATATCAATGGTCTGCTCAGCAAAAGCAATTCTCTTGCCCTTGTCACGGATCGAAATTTAGCGTAACCGGAGCGGTGATTTCCGGTCCCGCTGCTCGATCGCTCGACCGCTATCCGACGAAACTCGAAGGCAGCAGAGTCTGGCTTGGGCCTGTACAGGTGTCCCGAGCCTCTGACTAGATGGAAAGCGGAATCCGTAGAACTATAGATTGGGTTGACGGCCGCACTGGATTCGAGACAGCTCTCCGCAACTTCCTATCGGAAGAGATCCCGGGTTCGGCCGGATGGGCACAAGTCTTCGGTAGTGTCGCACTGTTTCTTTTTCTCACCCAGGCGATAACTGGTGTTTTGCTTGCGTTCAATTACGCCCCAACGCCGGGCGAGGCGTATGAAAGCCTGCTCTTCATCGTTCGAAAAGTTGCCGCCGGGAAGATGATTCACGGGCTGCACCACTGGGGCGCCAGCCTGATGATCATTGTTGTCTTTATTCACATGGCGCAGGTCTTCATTTACGGCGCCTACAAAAGGCCTCGCGAGGCGACTTGGATTGCCGGATCCATATTGCTGCTACTGACTCTCGCGTTCGGACTGACCGGATACCTGCTGCCCTGGGATAACCGAGCGTATTGGGGAACCATGGTGACAACCAGAATTATCTCCTCTGTTCCGGTCGTCGGCAGCTCCCTGTTACGGCTAATCGGAGCCGCAGAGGGCATTGGCGTACTCACCTTTGCGCGCTTTTACGCTCTTCACACCATGCTCCTGCCTGCGGCTAGCGTCACTCTCATCGCGATTCACGTCTACCTTGTCCGCCGCCATGGCATTACGCCACGTCCTTTCGAACCCAAACTAACTCAGAGGTTCTATCCGCGGCAGGCGTTTCGAGACGTCGTCGCAATATTTGCCACCTTTGCGATTCTGTTTGCGGCAGCCGCGCTGCTCGAAGTTCCATTGGAACGGCTCGCGGATCCTACCGACACAAGCTATGTGCCTCGTCCGGAATGGTATTTTCTGTTTCTGTTTCAGCTCTTGAAGCTCTTTCAAGGCGCGATGGAGCCGATCGGAACCGTCGTGCTTCCCACGATCGCAGTCCTCGCCCTGTTTGCAATTCCGTTCGTGGATCGCACTCGCCTTGAGAGAAGCCGCGGCCGTGTTCTGGCCGCTGCACTCGTGGTGCTGGTATTCGCGATCTGGGGGACACTAACGGCAGCGGCCGTTCTGACCTCACCGCCCGGCTCTCCGCCTCTCCTCACTGCTGCACCTGCGGCGGCGTGGGCCCAATTGCCCGCCGAGCAGATCGCTGGCCTAGGGTATTTCCATTCCGCGCATTGCGATACCTGCCATAACTTGCTTGCAGGAGAACCGAAACCGGGACCGAATCTGATCACCTCTGAAGTGCACCATGCCAGACCCTGGTTGATTCAGCACTTCAATAATCCAAGTCTGGTTTTACCGAGTACGAAAGTGGCGCCGATGCACTTTTCATTGCCTCAACTGAATGCTCTTTCGCTGTTTATCGAAAACTTGACTCCTGATAGCGCGTCGAAACTAGACGACATTCCAATGAACGTCATACAAGGCGCGCAAACGTATGTCGTCAGCGCGTGCGGAAGCTGTCACAAGGTCAATGGAGCCGGCGGAGGCATCGGGCCGCCTCTCAATGGCATTGCGGATCGGCGGTCAAAGCAGTGGGTGAAAGCGCATTTCCTCGCACCGCAAAAGCTTTCTCCCGAATCTATCATGCCTCCATACCACTTTTCTTCCGCTGAGGAGAACGCAATTCTTGTGTATTTATTCGCCTTGCCCGAATAGCAGATCACTCGGTTTTTCCTCGGGAACCGCGTAACACTTTGCGATCTTGTAAAACGCTTGTAAAAACTGACCGTCGGCGTTGTGAGCGCTGGAAAACGGCTGAAACTGGCCACACAATAAGTGTCAGGCAGCAAATGACGCGAAGGAGTTCAGCGGCGCAGTGGATCCGTTTATCACTCATACCGATTGCGATTACGGTCACGGCCGGGCTCTCTGCGCAGATGCTCGATCAAACTTCATCGAATCAAACGCAGGCTGATCAAACTGGATTATTTGGCACGCAACGCCAGCAGAGCCAATATCCGCCTTGCACACCAGCCGACTATGGAGATCCTCCGGCAGAGTGCATTCCGGCAAATCAGAGATCGCCTCTTCCGACCTATGGACCGGATGACTTCACAAACATCAGCCCGTCATTAACAGAACCTTTCAACACAGGCGCTTCATCACCCACTTTTCCGTATCCGCCGCAGCGCCAGCCGCGCGAGACCTCGCGAGACCAAAGCGCAACGTACTACGCCAAGGAGCCGCCCTCAGAATTTCAGCGCTATGTCGCCACCTCGACGGGAGTGATGCTTCCGATCTTTGGTGAGTCGCTGTTTGAGCGAGTGCCTGCGACGTTTGCTCCCGATGACCACATAGCGGTGAGCCCGGATTACGTGATCGCCCCAGGTGACGAGTTGCAGTTGACGATCTGGGGCCAACTAAATCTGTCGAAGCGTTTTGTCGTTGATCGGACGGGAGCGGTAATTCTTCCGGACGCAGGCCCAGTATCGGTCGCAGGCTTAAATTATTCGCAAGCGTCCGCGGTATTCAAGGCAGCGCTGGGCCGTGTTTACAAGAATTTCGATCTCAACGTGACAATGGGCCGGCTTCACTCCATTCAAGTGTTTGTAGTTGGTGACGCGCGCCGTCCTGGCTCGTACACTGTGAGCTCGTTGAGCACTCTCGTCAACGCGATATTTGCGTCGGGAGGTCCGTCGCCTCGTGGCTCGATGCGGGATATTCAGTTGAAGCGCAACGGGCAGACAGTCTGCCACTTTGATCTGTATGATCTGCTCCTGCGTGGAGATAAGTCGATGGATGCGCAGGTGGCCTCAGGGGATGTCATTCTCATTCCGCCTGCCGGCCGCCGGGTAGCGATCGCCGGCAGTGTCGAGCATCCCGCGATCTATGAACTGAAGGACGGTGCTACGCTGGGCGACATTCTGCGCCTGGCCGACGGGCTCTCTCCGCTCGCAGCTGCACAAGAAGCCACTCTGGAGCGCGTTGCTGGTGGAGCGGCGTTGGAAGTCCATCGAATCCAACTCAATCAGGACGGAATAGCAACCGAGCTCCACAACGGTGACATTATCCGGCTCTTTCCTGTTGTGCCGCGGTTTGAGAATGCGGTCACGTTGCGCGGGAATGTGGCCGATCCCGGCAGATTTCCGTGGCATGCGGGAATGCGTCTAGCCGATCTGATCCCGAACAAAGAGTCTCTGCTGACCCGCGATTACTGGAAAGAGAGAAATCGTCTGGCCGTGGATGGATATTCCGGCGTCGGACCAGAATTGCCAGTCCGTGAGGATCAACGCAACGCCTCTCAATTGCAGAGCGTTGACGGGCAGCAGAATTCTACTTCCCGAACCGAGCTTGCCATGCTCAGGAGCCCCGATAACCAGGTACCTAGACCGACTTTTCGCGAGGAGCAACGCAATTTTCAAGCTGACAGTTCCCTTGGGGCGGCAACGAGTGGGGACAATGTGGCTCCTTTGCGAAATTTCCTGCCGCATAACCTTGTTCAACCCCTGGCTCCCGAAATTAACTGGCAGTATGCGGTTATCGAGCGCACAGATAAGGACACACTGGCAACTCGGATCACTCCATTCAGGCTGGGCGACCTTGTGCTGTCTCACGATCCTTCTCAGAACTTATTGCTCGAGCCGGGAGACGTTGTGACGATATTCTCCAAAGCTGATTTTTCGGTTCCCCGAGCACAGCAGGCGAAGCAAGTTCGGGTGGAAGGCGAGATAGCGATGGCAGGTGTGTACACCTTGCTTCCGGGCGAAACGTTGCGCCAAGTGGTTACAAGAGCTGGCGGTCTCACGCGGAACGCCTACCTGTACGGTGCTCAGTTCACACGCGAATCCACCCGGCGTGAGCAGCAAAAAAGATACGACGATTTTCTTGCCCAGCTCGATCGCGAAATGACACAGAGCGCCGCGAACCTCTCCAATCGTGTCATTTCTCCCCAACAGGCGATGACCGCACAGGGTTCCATCGCGAGCCAGCACGATCTGATCGATCGTTTGAAGAAGGTGCCCGTCGATGGCCGGATCGTTCTTGATCTGGAACCGAATAGCCGCGGAGTGAACGCGCTCCCTGATTTGCCTCTCGAGAACGGCGACAGATTGTATGTGCCAAGCCGTCCTTCGACGGTCAACGTGATAGGAACGGTTTTCGAACAAGCAACTTTCCTTTATCAGGAAGATCTTCGCGTAAACGACTACTTGAAAGAGGCTGGCGGCCCGACGCGCTCCGCGGACAAGAGTCACATGTTCGTTGTTCGTGCGGACGGTTCGGTCGTGAGTCGCAGTGCTGCTGGAACCACGCTCTTTGCCAAGAATTTCGACACTCTCCCCGTGTATCCGGGAGACACATTGGTCGTTCCGACCTACATCAACAAAACGAGCTTTGCACGCAATCTGATGGACTGGTCCCAGATATTCAGCAATCTTGCATTGGGTGCCGCTGCCGTGAGCGTTCTGCACTAAGAGGAGCTGCGGTGCAATCCTACCGGCAACTTGAATTTCCACCCGACGCGCCTGACATTCTAACGGCACCGAACGCTACACATTGGAAGCAGCCTGACATCTCGCTGCTGGATGTGATTCGAGCCCTCCGGCGCGACAAATCGACTATCGGCCTTTCGGTTATTATCTCTGCCGCGATAATGGCCGGAATCGCTTTGTTGCTGCCGGTCAAGTACAAGGCTGAAGCGGTGATCTTTACCCCCCAACAATCGCAGTCCTCGTTATCTGCCATGGCGCAATTGACCGGATTGGGTTCGGCCGCCGGTTTATCGAGTCTGGGTCTGCTGTCGGGCTTAGGGCTGCGGAGCTCGTCAGACCTTTATGTCGGAATTCTGGAGAGCCGCACGATCGCAGATAGCCTGATCAAGAAGTTCAATTTGAAGCAGGTTTACCATCGCGACACCTTCTATACGACCCGAAAGCAGTTACGCCGCAACACAACGATTAAAGCCGGAAGAGACACGCTGATACATATACAGGTGGAGGATCGCGATCCTCGTCGGGCAGCACAAATCGCAAACGCTTATGTCGACGAGTTGGCAGAGCAGAATTCGAATGTCGCGCTGAGCGAAGCCTCACAGCGCCGGATCTTCTATGAAAGCCAGCTTGCGAAGGAAAAGGATGCACTCTCGGATTCGGAGGTCGCGCTGAGAGACACACAGCAATCCACCGGGCTAGTAGCACCGACCGGCCAGGCAGAGGGCCTCATTCGTGCGGTATCGCAGTTACATGCGGAGATTCTCACCCGCGAAGCGCAATTGGCGGCGATGAAGACTTACGCTACAGATGATAATCCGCGCCTTCAAACGGTAAAACGCGAAGTGAGCGCACTTCACGCTGAGCTGGACAAACTCGAGCGAGGTAATCACATTCCAGGAATTCCTGAGGTTGCCGCCGGCCAGCTCCCCGAGGCAGGGCTGCAGTATGTGCGGAAGTATCGCGATTTTAAGTATCACGAAACTCTGTTCGAGATTCTGGCGAAACAATACGAGGCCGCTCGCCTCGACGAAGCCAAGGCAGCGCCGATGATTCAGGCGATCGATCGCGCGGTTCCGCCAGAGAAAAAGAGTTGGCCTCCGCGCACGCTCCTGACGCTGATTGCCGCGGGACTCGCTGCTTGCATATCCAGCTTCTGGATACTGATGCGCGAACGGACGCATACGGGAAGAGAGTGACCTCGAGGCGCTTGCAGCACTCCGGTTCGCTAGTCAGAGAAAGCGTCGGAAGACTTTCACAATGAATCGCCGCCGGATCTTACGCGAGAATATCGCTTCATTGGCAGGGTTGCAGCTCGTGGGTTACATCGCGCCTTTGCTGACTGTGCCTTATCTGGTGCGCGTGCTGAAGCCGGCTGAATTTGGCCTGCTTTCGTTTGCGCAAGGAGTGGTCCTGTATTTCGATCTGATTACTGACTACGGCTTCAATCTGAGCGCGACCAGAGGGATAGCTGCCCAGCGCAATGAACCGGATTCCGTCTCAAGAATTTTCTGGTCAACGCTGTGTGCGAAGGCGATATTGATGCTTCTCTGCGGCGCTGCGTTGGCATTGCTCGTCGCGTTCATCCCCAGACTGCGCGAGAACTCTGCCGTTTACGCCGTAAGCTTCTTATATGTAATTGGAACGGTGTTCTTTCCGGTGTGGTTGTTTCAGGGTCTCGAGCGAATGAAGCTTGCGGCGTTCGCTCTCGGCACGGCGCGGATCCTAACGGTTCCTGCGCTGTTCCTGTTTGTCCGGAGCGAACGGGATTGCGTGGTCGCGGCGGCGATTCAAGCGAGCGTGCAGGCTGTTGCGAGCATTCTTGTCATCCCCGCGCTGGTGGGAATGAGATTACGTTGGTACCGGCCTTCATTGGCGGATCTCGCCTCGGCCTTTAAGAGGGGCTGGCCGCTGTTTATTTCCGGATCGGCTCTTTATCTCTGCACTTCAAGTACGACGGTTGTGCTAGGGTTCTGCGCCGGAAAGAGCGCAGTCGGCTATTACAGTGCCGCTGACAAACTCATTAAAGCGGCCACTTCTCTACTCAGCCCTATCTCGCAAGCTTTATATCCACATATCACGGCCTTAAAGGTGACCTCAACCACTTCGGCCCTAAGGATGATACGTAAGAGCTTTCTCTCAATTGGTTTGCTCTCCCTGTGTACCTCAATATTGACGCTGGTTCTGGCCCGCCCAATCTGCCATTTGTTTTTAGGACCCTCATTTGAGGGCTCAATTGCCGTTTTGCAATGCCTTTCCCCCTTGCCCGTTCTTTTCGGGCTGATGAGCGTGCTTGGAACACAAACAATGTTGGTTTTCGAAATGGACGACATGATGAGCCGGATCATGTTCGGGAGCGCCCTCGCTGGGATTCCGTTGACGCTGGCGCTCTCCTCACTATTTGGGGCGGAAGGTGCCGCTGCTGCATCGGTGATGCTAGCGATTGTTATGCTCGGCGCCATGATGATCGTGTTGAAGTCAAGCGGTTTGCCAGTATGGCAAGAAGCGCGAGAAGGAATATTGGCCTAGGACTAAGATCGCTTTGGATTTCGTTAACAGTCCTGTTGATACCGTCACGAGTCGATCCGGGCGGGATTGTAGATATGGCGCCGGACAGACCGGCCTCTCTACACGCCCTTGCTGGCCCATCATTTGGTTATGGCTTCTTTCAATAGCTCAATACAGTTACAGATACATTCTTCAGGTCAATGATCCGAACACGTCGCATGAGTATGGTGCGACACCCCGTTCTCTTAGCGCAATCAAGTATGTGATTGGCTTCGTGTTTGTCTCATACAGCATCTATTGCCTGGCAAGACGGCCCATTTTCATCGGCCCGAGATATCGAGTGCTGATATCCGCTATGTTCGGCGTATTAATGGTCTTGGCGCTTGTTGTGCTGGTTCGGTTAGCAGTTCTTCCTGGAGCATTAGATGAGACGATTGGTTGTGGACTCGAACTGGTCCCCTGGATGGCAATCGTCGTATTTGTTCCCTTTGTGTTTGGACGAAGCGACAGCCTCAGAAAAACATTACTTGTGTTCGAGCGAATCACGTTCTGGGTTGCATTTCCTTTTTGGCTAATGACCATAGCTCTGGCCGCCTCTGGAGTAAGATATCCCGCTCTCAGTTACGCTGGGCTGCTTGTAAGATTTGGCGGCATTCTTGACGATCCGAACGGCTACGCTTGCATGTGCCTGCTGTTAACGGTATTGGCCATCAGCTTCAGAACGGCACATTGGAGGGTGCGGGTGTTGGTATACGTACTTATGCTGATCGGCACATTATCTTTGGCCGGATACCTGACTGGCATTGTCATAGGCTTATGCTCGCTACCTTCTTTCTTTCGAGCCCGCATCAGTCGCAGCCGGTGGGTAGGTGCCCTGTGTGCGAGCCTTGTGATCGTGGCGATTTCGCTAACGGCGTTCTGGGTGTTCTGGGAAAAAAATGAAGATATTCTCGACGTGACTAGTGCCCTCTACTCGGGCAAGATCAGCAGCACGTCTGCCCACTTCTCGGATCTGGTTCCAGATGAGGCCGCTCTGGACGTATCGTCGCCTGTGGCGGTCTTATGTGGAACGGGAGGCTTCTCAGAAAACTTCTACTGGCGAGTTCTTGCAAACTTTGGGTGGTGCGGACTATTCGCGGTGGTTGGTGCACTAGCATCGTGGAACTTCTGCGCTTTACGGCGCGTGCACCGGGGGAATCGTTCCCTGCGCGCCTGGAGTATCGGAGTCTTGATTGGATCGAACGGAATTGCCTATCTACTTACGTTCCCACTAAATCTTATCTATTGGTCGTTGCTAGCATTGATGGTCCGGACAAGAGACGCTGAGAGTTCGCCAGAACTGATCCCGTAAGCTAAGCGCACCGTGTTTAGTACGTTTCCTCTCAACCTTTCCTGCCGAACCAGATGACACTATAGTGCGAGCCCGGCTCGGGCAGGAGCCATATGTCTCTGAGTCCAGCAGAGTCGAGCAAGTCATAAACAGCTCTGATTGGATATGGATTGATCTGCATGAGGGGCTCATCGATTGTTTTGCCTTGCAACAAGTTCAGAAGATATCTCGAGCCCGGCAGAGCATGTTTGCAAAAGTAGACCAGGCGTTTGAGCCGCGACGGATCGCGATCAACGGGGACATGCAACGCGCACACGCCTCCGGGCGCCAGTCGCTTTAAGAGGTGCTTCGCGATAGGTAATCCGCGGTTTACAGGAATGTGCTGAAAGACTATGTAGGATTGCACGAGTTGAACGCCCGACGGCACCTTGGAAACCAGGTCATCGGATGAGACGAACTCGGTGTTTGACACTCCAAAAGAGGCGCAGTTTTTGCGAGCCTCGTCGAGCATCGCCGGGGAGATATCGACAGCAATCACGTTCTCGAAGCGTTTGGCTAGAGGAATTGATAGCCGTCCGACACCGCACCCGAAGTCCACAGCCGTCCGGCGAGGCAGCCCGGGGTACAACAGCTCGATGTATTTCATAAGAGAGCCGATGTATGATTCCCCGGTATCAAAGAACTCACTCAGGTTTTCATCGAGCGAACTCCGCTTGTACTTTTCTTGGAACAGAACACCGTGATAGGGGTCCAGCTTTCCCCATTGCTTCCAATGCGTATCTGTATTTTCCATAGCGGCAGATCAGTGCGGTGCGCTCGCTGCCTCCTCCACGACGCGGCGAACCTTTTCCGCGACTGTGTTCCAGCAGAAGAGCCGGGCGCGCAAGAGACCGGCTTCGCGTGATCTCCGGCGCAGAGCGGCGTCGCCGAGCATATGTTCGATCGCATTCCGGATATCGGTGACGTCCAACGGATCCACCAGCAGACCCGCGTTGCCAACCACCTCAGGCAGAGCAGTCGTGCGCGAGACGATGACTGGAGTTCCGCAGGCCATCGCCTCCAAGGGAGGCAGCCCAAACCCTTCGATAAGGCTCGGAAGAATCAAGCAAATAGCCCCGCGGTAAAGAGCCGGCAGGTCTTCGTCCTTCACGCAACCTAAGAAGTGAACGCGCTTCTGAAGCTTGCCTTTTTCCAATTGGGCAGCTATTTCCGCGGTTTCCTTTCCAGTGAGAATCAGGTGAAGATCGGCGGAGTCGATGCGCTCGAAAGCCGACAACAGGCGCCCTATGTTCTTGTGCGGCCGAAGAGCGCCGACATGGAGAATATAAGGGAACCCCGGCTCATGACGCGGCCCCTCGCAGCGGAATGTTGGATCGACGCCGTTACCCACATTCACGACACAGTCTTCGGGCAATCCCGTCCATTTCAAGATCTCCATACGGGAGTACTCCGAGACAGTGATCACTCGATACGCGCGGCTAGAGGCTGGCTTTACCAAGAAACGGTAATAGAGACGACGACTGAAGGTTGCAAATGCTGGCAGGCGTAGGTGTGTGAGGTCGTGAATCGTAATAACCAGAGGTATCGCGCACACCGCGGGCGGATTGAATCCTGGCGAGAAGAAGACCTCCGGGCGCTTCGCGAGAATTTGATAACTCAGCCAGAGAGGATCAAGAATCGACAGCGGTTTGGGTCCAGAAGTCAGTCGCGTGCAATCCGGCAGCCGCGTCAAAACGTTCTGAGCAAAACGCCCAATACCATGTAAACCGAACCATCGGGCATCGGCGAGAATTGATGTTCTCATCGCCATGGAATCCGCGCGGAAACGAACTCAGAAACTCCAGAGAACGCTGGTATATCCGGTATTTGCAATGTAATTTTCTCCGGAAAAAAAGCTCTCGCGGTACCCGTAATACTGATAGCCCACGTTCCAGCGCACTTTCTCCGAAATACGGAATGATAATCGCGCGAGCGGAGATTGAAATCTCATGGGAAATGTCTGTGCGGTCTGAAATGCGGGAATGTTTGGGCCGACTATCGTGCTGACGGGCGTGGCCCGGCCGTCCCCCGCGTCTTGCACGATGCTGTATCCGAGGTATAGATCCGCCCGCTTCAGGCTAAATCTGCCAGTGAATGTTCCCGCGTGAAGATTACTGACATAATACGAGACCTGGTTTGGGAACAGTTGAGACTGCGCGAAGAATGCGATCCCGCCCCGCGTGTCCAGATGTGATTTAGAGTATGTCGCATCGAATCCGAACCATGAGCGCGGATTCCACGATGCGGAGCCCGAGTAGACTCTGCCGTGAGAACTGTATGACGATAAGATCACCGAGTTCTGGTTGTAATCGCTACGCGCGTTCGCCATGAGCTTCAAGGTTTTGAGCTGGTAGGTAATTCGGCCCCCCAGTGCGTTGTAGTTCTTATCGCCCTTTGGAGTGAAGGGCTGCGTCGACCGGCCAATCTCGTCATCGAGTTGGATTTTGAGCTGTTTTGTGGGCGAGATGTTGAAACCGAATGTTCCTGTATTCAGTTCATTCGTTTGGTAATACGGAAGCGTGGCTGCCGTCCCCACAAATCCAAACTGTGAGTTGGACGCTATCTTGCGATTCGAGTATTCATAGCCGGCGTGTAGGCTCAACCACGGCTTCACTTGATACTTAGCGTCGGTTTCGTTGGCTATCGTGCGAATTCCCAAAAATTCGAAATACAGCAGGTCGGCCGATTGCGTCGCGTTATCGAACTGAAGATATGCGCTGTTTCCGTCCGTGCGCACGTTATAGAGCGAAGTCTGATTTGTGATCGTGAGCTTTTCGGTAGGAAAGACACTCACCGTGAAGTTACCCGTACCTACGGGCCGCCGTGCGTTACCAAATGCGAGGGTCTGCTGGTTCGCTGCGGCACCGAACTGGTTTGTGCCGATTGCATTCTCGTTCAAAATGAAGTCTCGCGTGCCCCCTGAATATGTGAATCGAGCATTGATATTCACCAGACGTACATTCTGAAATAAACCGATCCTCCAATATGGGCTGGTGCCATGATTCGGCTCATTTCTAAGAAAAGACGTGAGGGATGTCGGGTTGGTGGGGTTATCGCCCGGAGAGAAACCACTGAATTGGTAGGGAGTATCGTCTTTGAAATCCACCCAGCCGTGCATGACGTTCAGTACGAAGCCAAGCCAATGAATTTCGCCGCCCAGCCTGTACTCGTTCTGTACAAGCTTCACGTCGGTGAAGAGCGGAAACACATCCCCAGTGGGGTCAAAAGGTCCGGCCGGGTTAAACAACTGCACAGTGGAAATGCCTGCTCCGTCCTGGACACTGCGGCTGTAGCCTAGCGAAAAACGGATGTGGGATTGCGGCAAGAGCGTGAGATTGTCGTCTTGCAGAGTGTAGGTAGTGTTGAGTACATGCTCTCCGCCTCCGCCGTCTGTTGTCAGTCCGGGATTGGCGTAGTCACTGCGCCGCCAAAGCAGGTCGTATTCATACCACCGATTCTTCTGGACCCGAAGCGTGGCAGATTCGTACGGATCCCCTCCGAGCCCTAGGGTTGTGAGTACGATTTCATCGAACAATTTGCCATGTCCGTCCTTCGAGTTGACGCTGAGAAAGCTGCTTAGCAGCCTGACGCCATTGGCATAATTCACTTGAGCGCGATACATCTCTTCGTTGCCGCTGACGCTAACAAGGCGGTAACCCGTCTCGAACGAATTGAGAATGTTGTAGCCGTGCCAGTCATCTCCGCGAGTCGAACCGACGGGTTCATTGGTTGGAGCGACGGGCTGCTGAGCTCGACAATAGGCAGCGATCAGAACAACGGCAATGCTCAAACGGAGCGTTCGCACGCTAGACCTCATCTCAGGAACAATGGATCTGAATTCGATCCGTGTATACGCACGTGACAGTTCGTGCAGTTCTGATAACGCGGATCCGCCATGTTGTGAGCCGGCGAGAGCATCGGGTCTCCCGTTCCCGTCCGCCCAAAATTGCCGACGCCGTTATGGCATTCGAGGCACATCGTGAAAACGACTGGCCGGCGGAGCAGCCGCGAATTCGATGAACCATGCGGATAATGGCACATCTCACAGCCTTCTACGCGAACGGGAGGGTGCTCGAACGTAAACGGTCCGCGCTTATCTATATGGCATTTCAGGCACGCTTCTTCGTTCCCGAGTACTTGTTCCAC
>Ga0213882_10000185_pt1 | contig 25774 bp, 19 predicted proteins | sample BarmaccoBMER_R09_FD_160106 | JGI IMG/M metagenome (GOLD analysis project Ga0213882, IMG submission 160106) | Barbacenia macrantha exposed rock microbial communities from rupestrian grasslands, the National Park of Serra do Cipo, Brazil - ER_R09 ...
CCCGAGCCATTTATCTTTACCATCGGAACCGGCGGTTGCCCGTCGATGGAAACAGCCGCCATCGAAGCGTGTACCGGAGCGGAAGTTGCGTCCGGCGCCAGATTGCTCACAAACAGATAATCTTGGCCCCAAACCGCTGTTCCGCCGTGAGGAGAAAGTGTTTTGCCGATCAGATCGGCCAGTCCCGGCACTCCCGGACCCTGCCGCGCAACTTCAATCAACTGCTGCAGTGGATGGACCTGCGCTAACACGCATGCGGGCATAGCGCTACACAAAATTGCGAGTGCAATTCTCTTCATTGGAGTTCTAGAAATGCTATGCGATATCGGACAGGAAATTCAAGCGGCCTTCGCTGTCGCCGAGCTTTTCCGCCGCGACGCCCATCTCATTCAACATGCTCAGGTACAGATTCGCTACCGGCGTGCTCTGGTTGAAACGGATGTGACGGCCAGGCCGGAACGAGCGTGATCCACCCGCGAACAGAACCGGCAGGTTGTCATGGTTGTGACGGTTGCCGTCGCTGATACCGCTGCCGTACACGATCATGGTGTGGTCGAGCAGCGAGCCGTCCCCGTCCGGTGTGCTCTTCAGCTTATACAGGAAGCAGGCGAACTGCTCCAGGTGATAGCGATTGATCTTCGCGATCTTGTCCATCAACACCGGATCATTGCGGTGATGCGAAAGCCCGTGATGGCCGTCGGGAACGCCAATCTCACGATAGGAGCGGTTGCTGCCTTCTCGTGCCAGCATGAATGTTCCAATTCGGGTTGTATCCGTCTGTAAGGCCAGCCGGAGCAGGTCGAACATTAGCTTGGCGTGCTGGTCGAATTCGAGGGGTATTCCGTCCGGCCTTGCAATTGTGGGCACGGCCAGAGTATTCTCTTCCGCCTGCTTCTCCATCATCTGGACTTGGCGTTCCACTTCGCGGATGGCGCTCAGATACTCATCCAGCTTTCTGCGGTCTGTGGCTCCCAGCCCGTTCTCCAGGCGTTTGGTGTTGTCGCACACCATATCCAGAATGCTTTGATCGAAGCGTGCGTTTCTCGCTCTGGCTGCGGGATTGCCAGCATCTTCATCGGCTCCGAACAGCCGCTCGAACACGGCGCGCGGATTCACTTCTGGAGGATTCGGGACCGTTGCTGTCCGCCACGAAATGCTGTTCACGTAAGCGCAGCTATAACCCGAATCGCAGTTGCCAGCTAGATGGCCGTCTTCGCATCCCAGCTCGAGCGACGCCAAACGCGTTTGCTTTCCGATGCTTTGAGCCGCCACCTGATCGACCGAGATGCCAACCTGAATGTCCGCGCCCGCAGTCTTCTTCGGATGCACGCCCGTTAGAAAGCTCGAGGAAGCGCGCGCATGGTCGCCTGGTCCATCCCCCAACGCTTCAGCGTTGTGATCTACCAGACCGCTCAGCACGAGAACGTTGTCCCGCAACGGTGCGAGCGGCTCCAAGATTTTCGGAAGTGTAAACGACTCCCCAACCGCATCCGGGGTCCAGTTCCGCATATCAATCCCGTTCGGCACGTACGCGAACACCATTCGGTTCGGCGAAGCTTTCTTCAAGAGCTCGGTCGCCCTGCTCAATGCCGGAACCATCGAATCAAGCATCGGCAGCGCTATCGCCGCTCCCATGCCGCGAAGTAGAGTCCGGCGCGAAATGTGCTTCCGGGTGATGATCATCTCACTCCTCCACTATTTTCTCGATTTGCGTTCAGGGCTTCGCTTGTATCCGCTCGTCCCATCTGAAACGGCACGCTGTCTACGATCCCGTTGATCAGGCTCGAGAAGCGGTAACCCTTCACTGCGGCCTGCTGCACGATTTTCTTCACCGCCGGCCTGTCGTACGTCTCTAACCCCCGGCCCAGTGCATAGATCATGAGTTTCTCGGTCAGGCAGTCAGCGAAGGCATCGCTGTCTGATGCCAGAATCTTCTTCAGATCTGCCGGCCCGGTAAATTTTGTCCCGTTCGGCAATACCCCGCTCGCATCAATCGGAAACGGACCTTCGTGCGTGCGCCACTTTCCGATGGCATTGTAGTTCTCCAAAGCAAATCCGAGCGGGTCCATGCGCGTGTGGCAAGCTGCGCAAACGGGATCCGCCCGATGCTTTTCCATCTGCTGGCGCATGGTTCCGCTGAGAGCGCCCGGTTTGGCGTCAATGGATCCCACGCCGGGCGGAGGCGGTGGGGGTGGGGCATTCAGCACGTTTTCGAGAATCCATTTACCTCGCAGTACTGGCGATGTCCGCGATGGATATGAAGTCACCGCCAACACGCTCGCCTGGGTCAGAACTCCGCTCCGCTCGGTCCCATCCAGCGTCACACGCCGAAATTGAGGACCTGTAATGCCTGGTATGCCATAGAATTTGGCGAGCGTTTCGTTCAGATACGTGTAATCTCCATCCAGGAAGTCGAGAATGCTGCCGTCGTCACGAATGATCGAGCGCACGAACATTCGCGTCTCGGTGTACATCGCCTTTCGCAAGCTCTCCGTGAATTGCGGGAACTCATCGGTATCCGGATGAATGCTTTCCAGATTGCGGAGCTCGAGCCATTGGCCTGCGAAGTTGTCCACCAGCGCATCCGCCTTCTCGTCCGTCAGCATCCGCTTTACTTGCGTGTGAAGAACGTCGGGCTTGCCCAGCGTGCCTGCCTCCGCAGCGTTTAGAAGTTCTTCATCCGGCATGCTGCTCCACAGAAAGTAGGAAAGGCGAGAAGCTAACTCGTACTCGCCGACTGGATGAACCGCGCTCGGATCGAAAGGATTCGGGTCGCGTTCGATTCGATACAGGAAATTGGGCGACACGAGGATCGCCTCCACCCCAAGGCGCATCGCCTGCTCAAAGCTCAATCCGCCTTGCCGCCCGGAGGATACCAGTTCCGTGAGTTCCTCGATCTCTACATCCGTTACTGGTCGCCGATAGGCCAGACGCGCCAGGTGCGCAAGATCCAGACGGACGCATTCGGGAGTGTGCTTGCCCGGGGCATGACCGCAAATAAAAATGCGCCGGTAACTCTCCGGCAACGGGGGCGGGAGAGCGTTGAAGGGACCTCGGATCTCCAGCGCGTCCACATACGTCGGCACATCTTCAACGGCATGCTGTTTCCGTATTTGTGCTTCCTCGGCTGGATGCTTCGCGATCTGCCTGGCGATTTGCGCCTGTTCCTCGGCCGCGAGCACCTTGCCGAGCGCGGCTTCCTCCGATGTCGGAGCGCGATGGGTGATGACGGCACGCAATACATGCGAGCCGTATGGCACATGCAGATGAATTTCGCAGTATCGAGGCTTATCCTTTACGATCGGAATGTCGCTCGCTTGAATTTCTCTATCGTCAAGCGTCAATTGAATTCGAAACGAGTCCTGCCGCCCTGAGACTGTGCCGCGCAGATCATAATCGCCCTCGGCCGGAAAATCAAACGTCTGCTCCAGCTCGAGCCGTTCTTCTTTTAACCCGTGCTCGGGCGAATAACGTGTCCGTGTTGGGTTGGGAATGACTCCGGGTGTCGGAATCGCCTCGCCGCCGATCTTCTTCGCTGCGTTGAGATATTTCTCCATCAGCACCGGTGACACAGAGAGAACATCTCCGATATTGTCGAATCCGTAGCCAGAATCGTCGGCGGGGAAATCGGCTGCTGGCTTGAAGCGAATGGCGAGCAGATCGCGAACTGTGTTGTTGTACTCGACGCGATTCAGCCGGTGTGCCGTTAAGTGGCCGGGGTCGGGCTTACTCGCTTTATCGAACGCCGCAAACTGCGCTTCGATCCAATCGGTCGTCGCGGCGATCTGTTCGGCGCTCGGGCGAGGCATGCCCTTGGGCGGCATCTCGCCAGCGCGAAGCCGGGCGACTACTCTTTCCCACACGGCCCGATCCTGCAGCATGGAGGCGGTGTCGTGATATTTCGTGAGAACTAGCCCGCCGGTCTTGAGCTGCTCGTTGTGGCAGACGGCACAATTTTGTTTAACGAACGCGCCTACATGTTGATCGAATGCCAGCGGAGAAGAATCCACGGCATCCGTCGTCGCTGATTGAGGGAAAGCGATCAAGCCTGTGGCCGTTAGCGTTCCTGTCACCCAAATAAGCGCAATGCTCCTCAAATCTCGTGTCCTGGAATTAGAAAGCGCCAAATCGGACCTGTTATCGAGAGGATGACGGTTAGCCGGCGACCGATGTTACCGGGGCGACACTCCGGTTTCACTCAACATATCACGGGCGTTCACCGATCACCGCGCAACTCTTAGCTCCCACGCCGAATTCTAGGAGCCGCGCGTCACTCGAAACGCGATAGGCGGTAACTTGATATACTCCGCTTGTCGGGCTCGAATCATGGGTGAAATGCGATTAGGCGATGTGATTGATGATCATTGCGTCAAATGCCGCCGAATTACGAACCATTCCGTAGTGTCCCTGGTAGACGGAGCGGCGGCTAAAGTTCGCTGCCGGACCTGCTACCATGACCACGACTATCGCCATGAGCAGCCGCCCCCTTCAAAGAAGGATTTGAAGAAAGCGGAACTCGAGGCCCAGGCCCATGCGAGCGGCTCCGATTCCTCCGGCGCGTAGGGAAAAGCCCCTACAAAGGTCCGGAACTCGTTTTACGTTTCAATGACCTGGCCGGTCGAGTCCGGTCGGTCCAACGTGCAGATGCTTCAGGAGTGTTCCCTAGGCGGCGTTCCTGCGAACCTCGCAATAGCTCGGCAGGCTCTCGCTCTTGCCAGCGTCCGGCGCCTTCGCGCATCGAGTTACAAAGCTTATCTCGTGGGTGGTTGCGTTCGGGACCGTTTGCTCGGGATCATGCCGAAAGACTTCGATATCAACACCGATGCCAAACCCGATGAAGTGCTCCGGCTGTTTCCTGGTTCCCAATTAGTTGGCATTCACTTTGGTGTGGTTCTCGTTTCGAGCGGCGGAGGAGTGCAGGTTGAGGTGGCGACATTTCGGAGTGAATCCGATTATTCCGACGGGCGTCATCCGGACCATATCACCTTTGAAAGCGATCCGAAGCTGGATGTATTGCGGCGCGATTTCACGATCAACGGAATGATGGAAGATCCGCTGACGGGCACAATTCTTGATTATGTCGGCGGACGGGCCGATATCGCAGCGAAAGTAGTGCGTGCAATTGGTGATCCTGAAGTTCGCTTTCGAGAAGATCATTTGCGAATGCTCCGGGCAGTGCGGTTCGCGGCTCGCTTGAAATTTGTCATCGAATCGAAAACTATGGATGCGATTCGCCGTGAAGCATACTGTATCCAGAAAATTTCGGCTGAGCGTATCCGAGATGAACTTGTGCGCATTCTGACGGAGGGGGGCGCGCGCCGCGGCTTCGAACTCCTGGAGGACTCCGGGCTGCTGCGTTTTGTGCTGCCAGATGTAAAGGCGCTGCAGGGCGTCCAGCAGCCGCCCGAATTTCATCCCGAAGGTGATGTCTGGACCCACATATTGCTTATGTTGGCTGAGATGGACCATCCTTCCCCGAGTCTTGCCCTCGGAGTCCTGTTGCATGACATAGGAAAGCCCGGAACTTTCCGCCTCGCAGACCGTATCCGCTTCGATGGGCACGCCGAGCTAGGGACGAAAATGACGCACGATATCATGTGCGACCTCAAGTTTTCGAACGAAGAAATTGATCGGGTTACGTCGTTAGTAGCGCATCATATGCGCTTCAAAGATGTTCGCCAGATGCGGCTCAGCACCTTAAAGCGTTTCCTGAACCTGCCCCATTTCGATGAGCATCTGGAGCTGCACCGGCTTGATTGCCTATGCAGCAATGGCTACACCGATTCTTACGATTACGTTCGGGGAAAGCTCTCTGAACTGGACAAAGAGGATCTCCGGCCTCCACGTTTGGTTACCGGCCGGGATCTCATTCACGCTGGTTACTCGCCGGGTCCGGCCTTCGGGCGTGCCCTGGAGGCGGTTGAAACTGCTCAATTAGAAGGCGAAATCTCAAACAAAGAGGACGCTCTCGCGCTAGCACGTTCCGTTCTGGACCGTGACTCGGCCTGATGGCATTCCGCTGCGCCCAACAAAATTTCGTACTGGAACAAGTCCCCGCGACATCCAAAAGCAGTACGCAAAACACCACGTCGACAGGAGTGTCTATGGCCGTTGCGCGAGCGGCACCCATCAAAGTACGTTCAGAACTCGAATCCGCCCGAAAACAAGGCGACGATCTTTTCACTCTATTGAAACCCGACGCAATTTACGATCGGCCTATCGCGGAACGCCATCGGGTCATCTTCTACATCGGACATCTGGATGCGTTCGATTCCATTCAAATTTGCCGCGAAGGGCTCGGCCTGAAGTCTACAGATCCGGAACTGGACGCGTTGTTTCAGGCCGGCATCGATCCAGATTCAGGTCACCTCCCGGCGGATACTCCCGCGGATTGGCCTTCTCTTGACGCCGTAAGAAGCTACGTGCAGAGGTGCAGGAAGCGTGTTGATGAGTATCTCGATGATGCGCCGGAGGAGAGCGTCTGCATGGCTCTGGAGCACCGGGTGATGCACTTTGAGACGCTCGCCTACATGTTTCATAGTTTTCCGTACGACAAGAAAATGGCACAGAACGCGGAAACCGAAAAATATGCATCGCGCCCCACACACGTGAATTCATGGCGCGATATTCCGGCAGGCTCCACGCTTCTCGGGAAGCCGCGAGATGGTACGTTCGGCTGGGACAACGAATATGAACAGTTCGAATCGCACGTCCCCGCCTTCCGAATTCAGCAATTCGATGTAGCTAACGGTGAATATCTGAAATTTGTGGAGGATGGCGCGGAATTACCGCATTTTTGGATCAGGCGCGACAAAGACCTCTTCTGGAGAGGGATGTTCGAGGAGATACCGCTGCCTCTCGACTGGCCGGTTTATGTGAATCAGCTTGAGGCGGAGGCATACGCTAAATGGTCGGGAGCGACACTTCCGTCCGAAGCTCAGTTCCAAAGGGCCGCTTATGGCAGCGAGGCGGATGGCAACCGCTTGTATCCCTGGGGAGATGCTGCTCCATCCGTAGCCACGGGCAATTTCGACCTCACACGCTGGAATCCCGAACCGGTTTATGCACACCCACAAGGCGAGAGCGCTTTCGGCGTAAGTCAGTTAATCGGAAATGGCTGGGAGTGGACACGAACGCCCTTTGAGCCGTTTCCCGGTTTCAAGCCGCACCTTGCTTATCCTGGATATTCAGCTAACTTCTTCGATGGCGATCATTTTGTCTTGAAAGGTGGATCGCCACGAACCGCTTCGCGCCTGCTGCGACGCTCCTTCCGTAACTGGTTCCGTCGCGATTACCCTTACCTATACGCGACGTTTCGTTGCGTGTTGGAGTAGCGCGTGCCGCCCATCGCCAAACCACAACTGAGCCGGTTTGCTTCAGACACGGCCCGTGGCCTCGCCTCGGAAAAGCAGAAATCGATCCCGTCCCGCTATTTCTACGATGAACTCGGGAGCGTACTTTTCGAAGCGATTACATTGCTGCCCGAATACGGCCTTACTCGCGCGGACGAACGGGTGTTGCAAACGCATTCGCGAGAGCTCCCAAAGTTCATCCAAGATCCGATCGCGGTTGCGGAACTGGGGAGCGGCAGCGGTCGTAAGACACGCTCGATTCTTGAAGCGTTGCGCGCTCAGCCGAACGATTTCAGCTACGTCCCGATTGATGTATCAAGCTCGGCGCTCGCTTCCTGCAGCAAAGAATTAGGCGATCTTGCTTCCGTGGAGCCGATTTGCGCGGATTGGCAGGAAGGATTGGCGCAATTCGCAGAACTTCGAAGGGGTTCCCGGCCGGTTCTTCTGCTCTTCCTGGGAAGTTCAATCGGAAATCTCGAACGAAAATGTATTCCCGAGTTCTTGCGTGGCATTCGCGCGTGTCTCAGGCCGGGTGACTTCTTTCTCATCGGAGCAGACCTGGTGAAGGACGTGAGCACGATGCTTCTGGCCTATGACGACCCGACCGGCGTAACCGCCGCTTTCAATCTGAACGTTTTGGGTCGCGTGAACCGCGAGCTTGGCGCCGAATTTGACCTTCGCACGTTCGCACATGAAGTACGGTGGAACCAAGCTGAGGGCCGTATCGAAATGCACCTGAAGTGCTGCGGCGATCAGCACGTATACATCGCCGCTCTCGATGAAACGATTGCGTTTCGGGCTGGCGAGACGATCTGGACGGAATCGTCTCACAAGTTCACGACGGTTGAACTGGACGATTATGCGCGTGCGAGCGGATTCGCTTCTGTCACAAACTGGGTCGATGCCGAATGGCCGTTTGCCGAGGCGTTGTGGCGCGTCGATGCAACCACAGCTACGGCGCGCCCGCGTTCGCAGAGGAAGGATTTAAGCAGGTCTTCTACCACGCGCTGAAGCCCCTGCAATCGTTTCCAGTCTGGCCATGCCGACCGGCATAGAGCGTAAAAGCGGATGTCTTCGAGTAGCGAGCCGAAGGACGCCGCGTTTCGGATATGGTTCCACAGAGTGCTATACGAGCAGTCCATGGCTGCCGCCAATGAGTGGATTTCTGCCTCGGCTACGTGTCGATCGTATTTCTGCTCTAACCAGACGCTTCGAAGTTGCCGGCGCGTGCCGAACAAGAATTCAAGAAATGCCTTCGATTCGACAAGCGAATTGACTCCGCGCGGTCCGGATTCGCACCAATCCGATAAGGTTTTAGATAGTCCGTAGCGGGCTCTGCCTATCAGGCGCGCGGAGGTCATCACTCGGACTTTCATACTGTGCTTGATCCGAATGTCGTGACGTAGGAGGGCGCGATAGAATGCTATGTCCTCCAGATGGCGCCTCGGAGGAACGCCTCCCACTCTCTCGTACACATGGGGCCAAATAGCCAGGCTGGCGCCAAAATGATGAGGGTGGCGCGGCCATGGGTCATGCATCTCCGGATCGAGTTGTGACTCAATCCAGGAGACGAGCCTGCGGTATAGCCGATCCAGCTTTAGGCGGGTGCCGGCCGCGGTACTCAGGGTCGCTATTTCATCGCCGTTAATGAGAATTCGGCCGCCGACAACATCTGCGCCTGCGCACAATTCTGCGAGATTTGCTGCAATCCAATTAGGAGCGACCTGAGTGTCCGCATCCGTAGAGAGCATCAGCGCATCACTGACGTGTGAAGCGCGGGCTCGCCGGCACGCCTCGTCCATCAATAGGCGCCGGACGTAACCAATATGCGCAGTTCCCGGGCGCAGATCCCGCTCCACAACGTGAAGCCGCAAACTCGGGTATAGCCGCGCAAAATGCCGAGCCACCTGTGCGGATCGGTCCACACTGTTGTTGATCAGCAGGACTATTTCATAGGCGGAGTGCGCGAAGGGCGACCCATCAGCGCACTGCTGCTCGGCCAGCGCGTGCAGAGCGTTCGGCAGGAGATCTTCCTCATTGCGAACCGGAATCACAATGCAAGCCTTGATTGACGGCTCTGGAGGCTGTGTTACGAGAACCTCTGCTCTAAATCGCGGCATAGCCAATTACGTGACTGCAATCCAATCGCGGGCGTGTTGCGGTATCCAGAGGCGTTCTCCTTCCCCGTATCTGGCCGAAAACCGCGCGATCACGGCGCCCTCTTCCGGTGAGATCTGCGATTGATAGCGCGAGATCGTGCGGCGTTTCATCGACGATGCGAATTCACTGCGGATGATCGAAGGCTGCAATCTCATCCGGGTCCTCTGCTCCGCTTCACGCACTCGCGCATTCAGAGTCTTCTCCGACGCCCAAGTCGCGTAAGGAAGATCTTCGAAATAGGCCAGCCGATGAGCATCTGCAGACTCTATGGCAGCGTCGCGAACGGCGATGTGATCGATATGGTCGCCCAAAGATAGCGGCGCGATCAACAGGCCCGAGCGGGCCCACCGCCGGATGAAGTTGCTGACCTCCCGAATCTCGCCGTTCTGCAGAAGCGACCTAGTTTCGTGCCGGCATACCGCGCTTGCATCAATGCCCAGCCGCAATGGCGCATCAAATAAATCCGCATCCCGCACGCGGATCCGCGGACTGATGAGCGCAATTGTGCGGCGGTCTTCGCGTTTTCGGATACCTGAGATCGTGAGCGCATCCTTGGAGCTGGCCTGAGGTCCGTATGCGCTTACGGTAAAAAAATTGATGACCGTAAGTTTTATGCCCATTGCTGCCCACCGGCGAAGGGCTACACACAAAGAGAATGCTGCATCATCACGGTGCGGGGAAAGAACTGTGATTGTCCGCATCACCTCGCGAAGGCTGGTTGCGGTACGAGTCCTGAACCTGCTGCGGCCGCGACCGCCTTTGTGGGAACAAAATCAGGCGATGCCACAAGTTGCTTCACGAGCGTCAGGGCCTGGGCCACCACCTGATCCATGTTGTAGTACCGATATGTCGCCAGCCGGCCAGCGAAATGGACCCGCTTAGTTTGGAGCGCAAGCTCCGCATATTTTTTATAAAGCGCGCCATTCTCCGGAGTGGGTACTGGATAGTATGGATCACCCTCGCTCGCCGGATACTCATAAACCACGCTTGTCTGGTGGTGAGATTGTCCTGTTAGATGTTTGAATTCCGTAATGCGAGTGTACGCATGATCGTTAGGGTAATTCACAACAGCAACCGGCTGGAGCAACTCCTGGGCTAGGGTCTCGTGAACGAAGCGCAGCGAGCGATACGGAAGCTCTCCAAAGCGAAAATTGAAAAACTCGTCGATAGGTCCGGTATAGATAACCTCCCGGTAATGGACATTTTCCCCCAGATCCCTGTAATCGCACCCTAACCCAAGTTTGATGTTCGGATGATCGAGCATGTTTTCGAACATGCGCGTGTAGCCATGTTTCGGCATCACCTGAAACCGGTCCGTAAAGTAGCGGTCATCACGATTCGTGCGGACTGGTATACGAGCCGTAACTTGCGCGTCGAGTTCGGAGGGATCTTTACCCCATTGCTTCCGCGTGTAATTGCGAAATAGTTTTTGATAGAGGTCCCAGCCAACCTTACTGACGACGACATCCTCCGAAGTTCTAACTGTAGGACGCGATTGCGCCCGCTCAGCAAAGAAGGCGGCGACCTCCTCGTCCGTTCTCAGGTTCAGATTGTAGAGCGTGTTTACTGTGTCGCGGTTGATGGGAACGGGAACTAGTTTCCCGTCCACACAGGCTAATACCCGGTGCTCGTAGCTGCGCCACGCAGTAAATTGCGAAAGATATTGGAACACCTGCTCAGAATTCGTGTGAAAGATGTGTGGTCCATAACGATGAATTAAGAGACCGTCATCGTTGTAGTGATCATAAGCGTTTCCGCCCACGTGATTACGGCGATCCACGAGCAAGATCTTCTTGCCGTAGCAGCGAGCCATCCGTTCAGCAGTAACGGCCCCCGCAAAACCGGCGCCGACCACAAGATAATCAAACATGCGCCATGCCTTCGGCAGTTGCCTGAGCAACATCCGGAGTGCCGATGCGGGTGGCACACTTAGTGTCTACGACTTCTCTGATTAATTGATTCATGGCGCTCCAGGTCTTATCCCATGACGAGTGAGATAGAAAGTTGTCGATTCGGTGTAACAAGTCTCTAGTAGGTGGACTCTTTATCGAACGTTCAGCAACTCTGATAAATTCACTGGCATTCCTTGCTATATCTACTAGCCCGAACTCGCCGTAAGGACTGACTACATCCTGAATCGGGGTGGAAATGACGCGCAAGCCGGCAGCGAGATATTCGGGAGTTTTTGTCGGGCTGATGAAACGCGTGGATTCGTTCAAGGCGAAGGGCAGCATTCCTATTTGCCATCCGGAGAGATAGGCCGGCAGATCCGAATAGCTCTTCAGCCCGAGGTAGTGAATGTTTTCGGATTTTGGTAAGCTGCGGGGGTCAATTTTTACTACTGGGCCTAATAGGACAAAGTGCCAGTCAGGCCGCGCCGCTGCCAAATTGCGCAGAAGATCAATATCCATACGCTCATCGATCACTCCTGCATACCCGAGCCGGGGAAATGGAATGTGAGCCTGATCTTCCGGGTCCTGCTGACGCGTACGTGCTCGCGAGAAATGCGGAACATCAACGCTGCTAGGAAACAAGTGAACCGAAGGATGTTGCGTCCGCTTCGATCTATACAGACTTGCACCTCCTGTAAACACGAGATCTGCTTCCTGGAACAGAGCAAGTTCGTGATTGCGCAATTCAGGAGGAGCACCCGCAAAGGCCGAGAGTTCATCCATGCAGTCGTATACAATTGCCGCGGGTTTAAGTCCGGAACTGAACTGTCTCGCCATCGGCGTGTAGTACCAAAGAACAAAGTTTTCGATACCGTGCATCTGGATCAGGGTTGAGACAGAGCGGCGCATTTGCGCTGCATTTTCTTTTGGGCTCTCCAATGACCGCAGCACTGGTGTAATTACGTGGACACCCGTGTCGGGACACCGCACCGCCTTGAGGTACGGTTCAGTTGGCTCAAAAAGTGGCTCTTCGAGAAAAAAAACTCTTTGAGTCTTCGCGAACCGGCCCATCAAATGTTGTGGCCGTTGAAAAACGAACCCCCACCGGAGGTGCGAGAGACAGATCAGATCGATTGAATTTAGAGACATGGTCGAGTTCTTCGCGGCGGATAAAACGCCGCTGGTGTTAATGATTTCGTTTCCGGGAGGTCAGTGAACTGCGCAGTTGTGCCTGCGCGCATGCGGATTGACGGAGGCACCATCGCCGGCAACGCGCGCCCGTGCAGATCGTACGTCGAGTGTAAGGCCGCAGAAGAGGAAAATCAGCGCGCATTAGCCGGTCTTGCTCGGTTAAGCGAAGCAAATTGAGGCGTTCGCCGCTGCGCCGCTTGTACCTCGAGCATTCGACACGGACTTGTAAAAAACTTTGAAATAGCGGCCTTTCCGGCAACCACGTCCCCCCGGATGGCGCACGACGCTTCAATACACCATCGCATACGTCATTCCTAACGGTGAGAACAGACGTTGTTCGACAGGGCTTAGACACTCGCCTTCGCCCTGCTTAAGAGTGGATGAGTTTATCCAGATTTAGTTACTTAGCGGACAACTAACTGGGAAAGTTCCTGATAATGCGTCATTCATTCCACTGATGTGCGGCCCTCCGACCTAAAGCCGTGAGCCCTTGAAAGAGCGCATTGAGTGCGGGATTCAACACCTTGCCTCGTTGCGTCTGCTTTGTGCTGCTAGAAGGCAGGAAGTAATCTGTCATAAGTCCGAAAGCGGTTCTCGTGGCCTCGGGAGCCAGAGCTTCACACGCGATCAGAATTTTGGCGGGCAGGGAAATGGTACACATTTTATGTCCACTCTCGAACGACTCGCGAATCCGTTCCGCCGCATACTCTGCTGCTACCGAAAGCCCAGGCAGATTTCCTAGCAAGCCAAACCAGGCGAATTCATGTTTCGCATCCCCTTGAAATTCTGCATTGAGATAGGAGCCCGTTCGCATCAATCCGGGCACCACGGTCAACACACGGATATTCTTCGAATGCGCCTCAGCGCTCAGGCCGGTAGAAAATCCGACAAATGCAAATTTCGCGCAGCTATATGGCAGCAGATGAGGGACGCTGACGCGACCGCCTACCGAAGTGATGTTGATGATGTGGCCGCTGCGGCCTTTCATATGAGGCAGAGCTGCTAGCGTGAGGTTTACGGGCGCCCAGAACATGAGATTCATGGCTTCCTCGAAGTCGGCGTGCGTGAAGCTGTCAAACGGCCCTACAGAGATACGTCCGGCATTGTTGACCAGCACGTCCAGACTGCCCAAGCGGCTGATCACGGAACTGACGAGCGGCTCGATGTTCGCCGCGTCGGTGATATCGGCCGGAAATGAAACTGCCTCAATTCCCTCAGCCGCTAGCTTTTCGCACGCTTTACGAAGTTCTTCGTCATCCCGAGCGCAAAGAGCTACGCGTGCGCCTTGCCGGCCAAACTCTCGCGCGATTGCTAAACCGAGGCCGCGCGATCCACCCGTGACCAGGACAACCTTGTCTCGTAGTTTCACCAGAGGTTGATCGCGTCGCTTGATCAAATGCCTCGCAGCAAGCACTGCAAGCGCCGAAACACCCGCGGCTGTCAGCCAGGAAGAGCCTTTTCCAACATCGGGCCGATTCACGCTGACTTCGGACATCCCACAAGAGGAACTGCGCCAACAGGCAAAGGTTTCAGGTAACGTTGCAGAATTTGGTTGGGAAGAGAAGTGCCAGGCCGATGTTATCCTGAAATTCGAAATCGCTCAGCGGGCCGGTAGCTCAGTCGGTAGAGCATCGCACTTTTAATGCGGTGGTCGCGGGTTCGATTCCCGCCCGGCTCACCATTCCTTACTTCCAACAAGCAGCCAGATTCTGTTCGTGCAACACACTTTACGATGAATGCAAGTTCTTCCAGAAAGCTTGCGCTTCGCAGGCGCTCGCTGCAACGCACACCCTCCGCTATGCAGCGTGCTCGCGTCGGTCGGCCGGCCATGCTTCGGATAAAAACCGAAGAAGATACGTGTTCACCTCCGACGGCCTTTCCTGCTGCACCCAATGGCCCGCTCCCGGAATGAGAGTCTTAGCGGTGAGACCTGGCATCGTTTGGTCCAGTAGGTCGAAGTCGCGACGATACATCGCGACAACCACGTCTTCCTCGCCGGCAATAAATGTCGACGGCTGCACGATCCGGACGCCCGCAAGGAACGCTAACAACTCGCGACTGCGGTCCATGTTCCGATACCAATTCAGACCGCCGGTGAATCCCGTGCGTGTAAATTCCGTGACGAAGAAATCGAGATCGGCCGCGCTCAGCCAGTGAGGAACCTCTTGCACGCGCGGCAGGGTGTCCAGAAAACTTTGGGAGGAGGGGTACAGAAAGCGCCATCGTTGCTCTTGCGCAATACCGCCGCTCGCTCCGACGAACAGCCCCAGCATCGACCGACGCGGATCTTGCGCCAACTCGCTGTCCGCTTGGCCAGGCTCCTGAAAATAGAGTTGGTATAGCATCTGCCCGCTTGCCAGGAGTTGTTTCATGGAAGCCGTCGGCGGAGGTCCGTCCCAAAGTCCGGCGAGATAAGGCACGCTCAGTAGCGCCACAGCTTCAAATATGTCCGGGCGCAGGAGCGCGCAGTTCCATGCGACGGCAGATCCCCAGTCATGCCCAATAACCGCGGCATGCCTTTCTCCAAGCGCGTGCACCAGTCCGACCACATCTCCAACCAAGTGGCACAGCGTGTAACTCTCAACGGGGGCAGGCCGATCAGTCTGCCCATAGCCCCGCTGGTCCGGCGCTATCACGTGGTAACCGGCGTCAGCGAACGCCGCGATCTGGTGACGCCAGGAGAAACCCAACGCTGGGAACCCGTGCAACAAGACGACGAGGGGGCCGTCTCCTGCTTCCAGGAACTGCATACGGATTCCGTTGCTCTCTACAAACGAACTCTTGAACGGATGCATGCGATTTCTCATTGCGCCAGATTAGAACCAAGAGCGCCGGCCACCGCAGGCGCAAGAGCGCGCGAGCGAAGATTGCCCCAGAAAACGCGGGCTGCGACACGGGGGTGCAGGATGTGCGAGGGAGGCCGTAACAGGTTACCCACCTGATGGAATGCGAATGCCACGGCTGGATCATGATGAGCTGCCTTGTGCAGCTTTCCGATATACGCATTGATCATCCTGACAGCGGCGGAGCGCGGGCCCGTCGTCTCGGGCATGCGGAGATCATTACCTACTGCCATGCTCCAAGGTATGTCGACAATTTTCGAGGCGCGCGCAAAAAACCGTCGCGCCAGGTCTGTCGTTCCCTCCGCCAGACAGCCTTTCAGCGCTACCGCCTCGAGCGCCGCAACCGTCATTCCCTGTCCATAGATTGGGTTAAAGCTCGAAAGGGCATCGCCGGTCACCAGATATCCTTGCGGGAAGCGTTTCAAGCGCTCGTAATGGCGCCGCACACTCGCTGGAAAGCGTGTACTCGACGCGTCACCTTGGGGTTTGACGCGTCGGACCACCTCATGGATGTACGGCGCGGGGAGCGTACGCGAGAATTCGACGAAGCCATCCAAGTCCGCAGGAGCAGCGGGTCCGAAATGTGAGATCAGGGTGACTGTCCAGCGCCCGCCTTCCTGCGCGAGCATCACACCCCCACGCTTTCCTGAGGGGGTTGGAGGAATGATAACCGCCATGTCTCCATCGAGATCCTCTTGCCGCCGCTTGAAGAATCGGGTCGTATAGCGGAGCCCCACTTCTACCCGCTCTTCCTCCGGTTTGGGATAACCCATCGCTTCCAGCCACTGCGGTGAGCGGGAGCCGCGTCCTGTGGCATCCACCACAAGCGAACTCTCGAGCACTTCTTCTCCAACCGTAACGCCTGTGATACGGTCCTTTGCTGGAGATGCGGCTAAGCCGGTAACAGCAATGTTATCCCGAAACTCCACGTTGGCAAGACGGCGCACGCGCTCTCGAACCACGGACTCGAGGAACGGTCTAGTCATGAGTAAGCCGGTTAACCCGCTCGCAAAACGAGCATGGCAAGCCCCTTCCATGAACCAGCGGCTCTCTTGGAGAATGTCGCCCGAAATTGCTCCATTGCTGACGCACTCCGCGGAGATGCCCGGAAAAAGTTGTTCGAGCGCCTCACGACCGCCCGCCAGCAAACCGTGCGTGTGTAAGCCTTGGGGAACGCCACGCCGGTTTTCGACTGAGGTTGGCAGTTCATCTCTTTCAAGCACAATCACCTTGTCATAGCGCTCCGCAAGTACGCGAGCGGTCAACAATCCCGCCATGCTTGCGCCTATTACTACTGCTCGTTCTTCGTTCGGAATTTTGTAAGTCACCCGGTCCCCCAAAAAGTTACTACGGAGTTCGTTGTTCATTCAGATCTCGCCGCCATAGTGGCGCAAATCGCAGCCACGAGTCCTAAGGAATTTCTAAATAATTTCCAAAGACCTCTGGCAAACCGCTGGATCCTGCGGCGGACGAAACTCCCTGCGCTTGTCTTTGCAGATGCTCGTCCAACTGCGTGGTCGCCGTCTTCGGATGAAAGATGTGTTCGCAAGAATGCGCTCGGATGGCGTCGCATTCATCCAGCCGCTAAGATCGGATTGCAACGCGGGCAGTTACGAGTTGCCGGCCTAGGCGCTATTTCGGCGTATGAAGTTGACGCGAGGCCGGATGATTAATCATTTAGATAACGTCTGATGGTGGTACTCACGTGGCCTGCATCTCGGGCGGATTTGGGGAGGTAGAGATTGCGCAAAGTAATTTCAGGTTTCGGGCTTTTGCTCTTTGCCGTCGCGTTGCCGGTGCCGGGCCAACAAGCGGATCGGGTTATAAAGCTGCTGGAGGAGTTGTCAAATGCTCCGGCGCCCTCAGGATATGAAGGACCCGTGCGTGACATTCTGAAGCGCGAATTCCAGGCGGCCGGACTGGATGTTTCCAGCGATGGGATGGGCTCCGTCATCGGAGTGCTACGCGGGCCCACCGACGGGCCACGCATTATGTTGGCTGCGCACATGGATGAAGTGGGAGCGATAGTCCGTTTCGTAACGCCGGAGGGTATGGTCAAGTTCCAATTGCTAGGGGGTTGGCTTGACCAAGCCTTGGTGGATCAGCGCTGGACGATCCTGACAGACAAGGGGCCGGTCGCGGCGGTTAGCGGACTGAAGAGCGTTCATGTGACTCCACCCGAGGAGCGCACCCGCGTAACGCCGCGCGACGACGTCTTTTTGGATGTCGGCGCGAAATCGAAAGAAGAAGCAGAGGCCCTTGGCATTCGCCCGGGCGACCCCATCGCTCCCACGGGTTCCTTTGCGGCACTCGCGCCGGGCCGCTACGTCGGGAAGGCCCTGGACGACCGGGTGGGCTGTGTCATGTTAATCGAAACGATTCGGCGGCTCAAAGAGCAGGGCATCAAAACTCCGAACACCATTTACTTCGTGGGGACCGTGCAAGAGGAGATAGGATCACGCGGGGCGCACACAGCCGTTGCATTGGTGAAGCCGGCCATCGGACTATCGCTGGAGGCCGGCATTGCGGCGGATCATCCGGGAGGACGTTCTGATTTCGCTCAAGAAAGATTAGGCGCTGGGCCAGTGATCTACCTCGCGGACGCCGCGATGCTGGTGAACCTCAAACTGCGTGACTTTCTTTTCGAAGTGGGGCAAAAAAACAACATACCTCTTCAGACCGAGGTTACCCGTGGTGGGTACGAGGACTCGGCGGAATTACAGGCTTATGGCACCGGTGTGCCAGCGGCGAACATCGCCGTTGCCACGCGCTACCTTCATGCTCACAACAGTGAAATAGAGCGCTCCGATCTTGATCGCACAATAGATCTGTTGCTGAAGGCACTGGCCCAACTTGACGCGCGCAAGGTGGCCGAGATCTCCGCGTTCTAACGACGAGTAATGAGAGAATCTCTTATCCACACAAGACAGGAGATCAAAGGATGAAGACACAGTATTCGCGTATGGTGGAGCGGAGCTTCCGGTTAGCGGGGCTGCTGGCGCTCTGTACTGGGAGCAGCATTTTCGCCCAGCATCAGGCCATCCACTTTACAAAGGGAATGCCCTTCAGTGAGGGGTATGTCGCGTGCAACACGCTTTACGTTGCAGGGCAGCAGGGGCCTGATTCGCAAGGCAAGGTCACGGGCACCGATATCACCTTACAAACTACAAATGCCATTGCCGCAGTGGAGAAAGTTGTGAAAGAAGCGGGTTTTCAGATGACAGACATCGTTTCCGTGACGGTGTATGTTGCCGATCTAAACGATGTTTCAAAGATGAATGAGGTCTACAAGAGGCTCATGCCGGATCCCAAACCCGCGCGAGCTACTGTGCAGGTCGCGGGATTGATTGGCGGGGCGAAGATTGAGATTTCGGCGATTGCCGTGAAGCGATAGCACTATCTGACTCGACAAGAGAACCGGCGCCCTATGAATCATTTGACGCGATCAATTTTAACTAGTATCTTTACGATCTGGAGGGATCGCAAAGATGTCCAGATATTTTGCTGAATTCGTTGGAACCTTTGTTCTGGTATTCGGCGGTTGTGGCGCTGCGGTATTGGCTGGCGACAAAATCGGATTTGCCGGCGTGGCGTTTGCGTTCGGGCTATCACTGCTCGCAATGGTCTACACCATCGGTCACATCTCCGGGTGCCATATCAACCCGGCAGTCACGCTGGGCTTACTGATCGCCAAGAAGTTCGAATCGCGATACGCAGTGGGGTATTGGGTAGCACAAATTTTGGGCGCAATTGTAGCGGCGGCTTGCTTGCTGATCATCGCGAAGGGCACGCCTAATGGGTACGATCCGGGAGCGCTCGGATTCGCCGCGAACGGATTTGGCGCGCATTCTCCCGGGCACTACGGACTCGGTGCTGCCTTTTTCGCTGAGGTCATTCTGACCTTTTTCCTCGTGCTGACGGTGATCGGGGCAACGGACCTGAAAGCGCCGGTCGGCTTTGCAGGGATTCCGATTGGACTGGTTTTGGTTCTTATCCATTTAGTGGGAATCCCGGTGACAAATACGTCGGTGAATCCAGCCCGCAGTATTGGGCCGGCTCTTTTCGTGGGAGGTTGGGCACTGGGACAGCTTTGGCTGTTCATAGTCGCGCCACTTGTAGGAGCCGTGCTCGCAGCAGTAGTGTACCGGGGTTTTGGCGTCCCGATACTGGCGCCGAGAGAAGCAGAACGCGCCCTGCCGACAGAGCAAGAAGAGCGCCTAAGGAGCCGCGCGGCCGGGTCGTAGCGCATTGCATTCCGGCCAATGTTGCCGCTCGGCGAAAAAATGAGCGGAACCACGGCGTAGCTGCAACTTATACCCGCGAGAGAACGTATTCCGTTTCGACGCTCGACAATCCTTTGGGGAGACTAACGGAATGATGGGTTTCGCGTGGGCCGAACAGATCCTTCAAGACATTCATTTTGGAGTGCGCAGCCTCAGGAAAACATCGGGGTTCGCAACCTCTGCGATTCTTTCGCTGGCATTGGGAATCGGCGCGACAACCGCAATTTTCAGCGTGATTTATGGCGTGATCCTCGATCCGTTTCCTTATTCGCACCCCGAAACACTCGTCAGCTTTTACGCGAACATTCCGAGCCGGAACTTCTATTTCCAGCCGGAGACGCCGAACGACTACATCGAGCTGAAACAAAACACGCACGTGTTTTCAGACCTGATCTCGTCGACCATCAGCGATGTCGTCTGGACCGGGACGGGCGAGCCGCTGCGGCTGCGCGGAAACTACGTAACCGTGAACACATTTCAGGTGATGGGAGTGAAACCGCAGATCGGCCGCTACATCACTCCGGGCGACGGCGAGCCTCAGGCCCCAGCGGTCGCGGTGCTTGGCTACAAGTTCTGGATGCGGCAGTTCGGAGGAGATCCCAACGTGATCGGGCGGGAAATGCGGCTGAACGACAAGGTCCGCACCATTGTCGGGGTGATGCCGCGGCGGTTCATGTGGCGCGGCGCGGATGTCTACCTCCCGATCGTGTTCCAACGAGGACGGTTCGTTGAGGACGTGCGGTTCATCTTCATCATGGGCCGCCTGAAGCCGGGAGCGACGGAAGCCGAGGCGAAGACCGATCTGCATCCGATCTTCGAGGACATGATCACGCGATCAAGCGGCGAGCACGTCACAAAATTTCGCATTGTGGTGAACAACTTTTATGAGACTTTCCCCAGCGACATCCGGCAGTCTCTCTGGATCCTCTTTGGAGCCGTAGGCGTCCTGCTGCTGATCGCGTGTGTGAATGTCTCGAGTCTTCTGCTGGCGCGGTCTGCCGCGAGAGGTCGGGAACTGGCGGTTCGCGCTTCTCTGGGCGCAGGCCGTTTGCGCCTTGTCCGGCAGCTTCTTACGGAGAGCACAGTCATCGGAATCGCTGCCGGCGCATTAGGCGTTCTTTTCGCCTATGGAGGTCTTCACGCGATCCTCAGCATCGTACCGCCAAATACTATTCCCGACGAGTCCGTGATTACGCTCAATCTGCCGGTTCTGCTTTTCACTCTGGCAGTTTCGCTGAGCGCCGCGCTCCTGTTTGGATTGGCTCCGGCGTTTCATGCAGGGCGCGCGGATGTGGCCGGCGCGTTGAAGAGTGGTGGGCGAGGTGTGAGTGGAGCTTTTGGGGAAGCGAGACTTCGCAACATCTTTGTGATCGCGGAAGTGGCGCTCGCGACGATTCTGCTGGTGGGCGCGAGTCTCATGATCCGGACCCTGTTCCGTATCGAGCAGATCCAGGTGGGAACACAGCCTGAGCACGTGCTCAGCATGGAGATTCCGTTGCCGGACCGGCGTTACGCGACGCGCGGCGCACGCAACACATTCTTTCTCAACCTGCTCGATCGGGTGCGGCGGGTGCCTGGAGTAGAGTCTGTCGCATTGAATCAGTCCGTGCACCCGTTTGTCTATTTCGGGACAAACGTAACGGTGCCGGCAAGCGCGGTTCGCACGAAAACGAGGGCCGTTGTCAGCCAGATCAGCAGCGGCTATCCGGAGATCGTCAACGCGCGATTATTGCAAGGCCGGCTCCTTACACCGGATGAGATCCGGAGCGCGAGACGGTTCGCGGTGGTGAATGAGAAATTCGCCAAATTCTTTTTTCCGAAGGGCAACGCGCTAGGGCAGGCGGTTCAACTCCTCGAGCTTCACCCGCCGCCGGATACCACAACGGAGGCATTCGAGATCGTCGGAGTTGTCGGCGACTTGCCCAATAGAGGATTGCAGCGCGAGACGTCTCCTGAAGTTTACATTCCGTTCACGATGTCCGGCTACGCCGAGTTATCGGCGATTCTGCTCGTCAAGAGCGCAGTCCCCGTGATGAACCTGGTGAAACCGATTGAGGCGCAGATTCACGGGCTTGATCCGGATCAGCCCGTGATGGAAGTGCGATCGCTCCGGCAATGGCTTGACATGCGCGGCTATTCCGAGCCGCGTTTCAGCGTCTTTCTTTTCGGGGTGTTCGCCAGTCTCGGGCTGCTGCTAGCGGCATTGGGCATTTATGCCGTTATCAACTACTCGGTTCTCAGACAGACACAAGAGATCGGCGTCCGCGTCGCGCTTGGGGCGCAGCGCTCTCGTATTCTGAGCATGGTCGTCGGCTCGGGAGCGAAGTTACTCGGGATCGGAGCAGTGTTCGGCCTCGTCGGAAGCATCAGCACTGCTTATTTCCTGCGAAGCATGATCTGGGGCGTTTCGCCATTCGATCCGGTATCGTTTGGAGCGGTCATTGCGGTGCTGTTCGCGATCGGACTTCTCGCGTGCGTGCGGCCCGCGCTTCGCGCGTCAAGAGTGGACCCGATCGAAGCGCTGAGATACGAATAATCACAGGTGCGTTATGATGATGCGGAGCTGCAAGGAGGTCCTGATGTCAATGAGGTTGCGCGCACTAGCGGCACTCGCTTTCGCTACGGCTGTTTATGCAGATCTTCCACCTTTAATCGACCGTAACGCCTTCTTTGGCGAAATCAAAATAACCGCTGCCCAGATCTCGCCCGATGGTAAGTACATCGCATTCCTTAAGCCTTATAACGGCACGCGCAACATATGGGTGAAGGCTGCGGGAGAGCCCTTTTCAGCCGCTAAACCGATGAGCGCAGAAACTAAGCGCCCCGTGTCTGCCTACTTCTGGAGCCGCGATTCCAAGTACCTTCTCTATGCTCAGGATCAACTGGGCGATGAAAATTTCAACGTGTTCGCGATAGATCCTACTGCGCCGCCCGACAAGCAAACGGGCGTTCCTCCGGTCCGCAATCTAACGAACGCGAAGGGATCGCGCGTGATGATCTACGACGTCCCGAGAAAGAATCCCGAGATCATCTACATCGGTATCAACAATCGCGATAAGGCGTGGCACGACCTATACAAGCTGCGAATCTCTACGGGCGAGCTCACCCTCCTTCGGAAGAACACCGATCGCATATCGGAATGGATGTTTGATAACTCGGGCATGCTGCGCGTCGCAATGAGAACAGATGACAGCGGAAATACGGAGATTCTGAGAGTTGACTCGGATAAGTTTACTCCGCTTTACTCCTGCAACGTCTTCGAGACTTGCCAGCCTGTTCACTTCGACCACGCAAATCAGAAGCTCTACATCATTACGAACAAGGGCGCGGATGTGGATCTGGTCGAGCTCTCGACGCTCGATACGGCGACGGGTAGCATGACGCGTCTCGAACAGGATCCGCTCAAGCGCGTAGATCTTAAAGACGCAATGTTTTCGGATCTCGACGACCGGCTACTGGCATCGGTTTACGAGGACGACAAGGAGCGGATCTACTGGAAGGACAAGGCGTACGAAGCGGACTATGACTGGCTCAGGAGTAGATTACCAGGCCGTGAAATTGGATTTACATCGCACACAACCGATGAAAATGTGTGGATCATCAGCGCACGCGCGGATGTCGAGCCCGGCGAAGTTTATATCTTCGACCGTAAGGCAAAGAGAGTCGAGCTCCAATATCGAATGCGAGACGAGATCCCGCGGGAGTCTCTCGCCGAACAGAGGCCAATACTGTATAGATCCTCTGATGGTCTCGAAATTCCTGCCTATTTAACACTGCCGAAAGGAGTGCCTGCCAAAGATCTTCCGCTCGTTGTGTTTCCGCATGGCGGCCCTTGGGCGCGCGATCAGTGGGGATACAACACGTTCCCGCAATTCTTTGCAAATCGAGGCTACGCTGTGCTGCAACCCAATTTTCGCGGATCGACCGGCTATGGCAAGAAGTTTCTGAATGCGGGCAATGGCGAATGGGGACGAAAGATGCAAGATGATCTAACTTGGGGAGTCAAGTACCTTGTCTCGCAAGGCATTGTCAACCGCAAACGTGTCGGAATCGCCGGCGGTTCCTATGGCGGGTATGCCACTCTAGCCGGTGTCGCATTCACCCCAGATCTTTATGCAGCGGCAGTGGCGATCGTTCCCCCATCTGACCTCGTGTTCCTACTGCACTCGATCCCTCCTTACTGGGAAGCCGGGCGAAAAATAATGTACGCGCGCATGGCTGATCCCGACACGCCGGAAGGAAAGAAAATTCTTGAACAGGAATCGCCGGTCGATGCGGCCTCGCAGATCAAGACTCCGTTAATGGTCGTTCAAGGCGCCAATGATCCCCGTGTGAACAAGCGCAACTCGGATGAGATCGTCATCGCTGTCCGCGACCATCACATTCCTGTTGAATACCTCGTGGCTCCCGACGAAGGCCATGGCTTTGCCCGTCCGATCAACAATCTCGCGATGGTCGCGGCCATGGAGCGCTTCATGGCTAAATACCTGGACGCGCGTTTTCAACAATCGATGCCCACGGATGTAGCGGATCGTCTGAAGCAGATCACCGTAGACCCAGCGACGGTCACTCTGGCCACGATGACAGGCGCAACAAATTAGTGGCGAACGGCGGTAGAGTAAATTCTGTGTTCAACGGGGCGATGATCAGTTCGTGCTAATGCGCGGACTGGCTGTTCTTGATGACTTCCTGAGCGCGCTCGGCGGTGGTGGCCCGCGCCTTTCCTTCGAGTTCGCTGAAGGATTTCATTTCGGCTTGAGCTTTCTGGGTTCGGCCCGTTGCGCGGTAGGCCTGAGCAAGCAGGAAATGCGTGCTCGGTTCGGCGGGATTCGATTTCTCTACGGCTTGTAGTTCCGCGATTGCTTCCTGGTCGCGATGGAGCTTCAGAAGCAAGCGGCCGCGATCCGCTCGAGCCTCGGTCAGGTTCGGGCAGGCGGCAAGCGCTTTATCCTCTTTGGCCAGAGCCTGTTCGGGCTCAATGCTCTGCTGCATCAGGATGTCACCGAGTTTCCAATCGATCATGCAGTTATTGGGATCAATGGCGCGCTCCTGCTCGAATTGTTGGGTCGCATTGTCCCACTGCGAGAGACTCCAGTAGAGATCGCCGAGCTTGAAATGAACGCCGGGTTGCCTGGGAGCAACCTCAATGGCCTTCTTCCATTCGACAATGGCTCCGTCGTAATTCTTCATGCTCTCCATCAATTCGGCGGAGATCTCGTGGGCCCAGACGGAATCAGGATTGAGTTCGTTGATTCTGGCCAGCGCTCCCTCAGAGAGCTGCATATAGACCTTCCCGAGCAGGTACCAGACTTGTTGGTTCTGCGGCTCGCGTTTGGCGAGACGTTCGAGATGCGTGGCAGCGGCGTGAAAATCTCCGAGCTTCGTCAGATCATTCACCAGCATGAACTCAGCATTATTGTCGGCTGGGTTCGCCGCTACGACCGCTTCCAGGCGCGGGCGGGCCTTCTGGTACTCGCCCGTCTGAAACAGCGCGAGGCCTAGTAAAGCAGACGCGGAGGTCATCTTTGGATCGACCTTGAGCCCGCGCTCGAGCACGGCAGCGGCATCTCGAAAACGTCCTTGCTTGACGTAGATCGCCCCCAGATTGTTGTACGCCGGGCCCAGGTGAGGATCCAGTTTCAGGATCTGTTCATACTTAGCTGCTGCCGTGGCAAGATCGCCAGCGGCTTCGGCGGAACGGGCCTGATCGTGGAGGGTCTCGACATCGGCTTGCCCGCGAACGAGACCGCCTGTCGAGGCGATCGCGAGAAGCGCAAAACTTATGGCCAAACGAACTGCCATGCCTAACACTATAGAGGGTGGGGCAGTGGGTGACGGGTGTTTCATAATGAGCGTTTGCACAAGGCAAGTTTCGGAATCATCGCAGGCGCCGCACTCTTAGCTGCGGCACTCTATGCGACGGGAAGCGCGGCTTTGCGGTTTACCGATGTTGCGGCGCAAGCGGGGATTCGTGCCACTATGCGTTGCGGAGGGCCGGAGAAGCGCTGGATTACCGAAGCGAACGGCAGCGGAGTGGCCTGGCTCGATTACGA
>Ga0213882_10000187_pt1 | contig 25566 bp, 22 predicted proteins | sample BarmaccoBMER_R09_FD_160106 | JGI IMG/M metagenome (GOLD analysis project Ga0213882, IMG submission 160106) | Barbacenia macrantha exposed rock microbial communities from rupestrian grasslands, the National Park of Serra do Cipo, Brazil - ER_R09 ...
GGTTGACCCGCGTCGTGCCGAGCTCCGGCATGGTCAGCCTGGTGGAGGCGGTCCCACACGCACTGAGTTGATCCACGCCGAGATCAGCCTCGGAGCCCTGTCATGATCACGTCGGCGGTAGCAGGAAGGTGCTCAAGCATCCATGAGACCGCTCGCGGGGAGGGAGTGCAGGGCGGGCGCCACGTCGGGGGGCGGAGCGTCCACCGGCCACCAGGTCAGGGCGATGGACTCCGCGCTGCGCACCGGCGTCGCGTCCGCCGGGGCGCGCAGCAGGAACCGCACGTCGAAATGCCGGGTGGGCAGGCCCAGCGAGCAGGTGATCGGGTGCACGTCCAGATGCAGCGGCCGCGGGTCGATCTCCAGGTTACCGAGGCCGGACTCCTCGGTCGCCTCCCGCAACGCCGCCGCGGCGAGGCCGGCGTCACCCTCCTCGCAGTGGCCCCCGAGCTGCACCCAACGCCCGACCCGGGGGTGCAGGGTGAGCAGCACGTGCGCGCCGTCGTGCGAGAGGACCACCGCCGAGGCGGTCAGGTGGCCGGGGACGCATGAGCGGGCGCCGGCGTCCGGGCGGGCGGCCAGGAACCCGAGGAAGGCCTCACGAAGCGCCCGCTGCCCGGGGTCGTCGGGCTCCCAGCGGGACAGTGTTCGCACCGCGTCGGCGTGCACAGCGGCATTCGGGACGGTGACGTTCGCGGCTGTGATCATGGGGGGAATCATCGGTGGGGATCATCGCAGTACCAACCCGTCCTCCGGATCGCATGGTGGGCGCGGGCGCAGCGGTTGTGTCGGGTAGCCGACGGCGATCGCGCCGAGCGGCCGCCAGTCCGCCGGCAGGGCGAGCTGGGCGCGAACCAGGTCCGGGCAGAACAGCGTCGAGCCGACCCAGCACGAGCCCAGGCCCTCGGCGGCCAGCGCCACCAGCAGGCCCTGTACGGCGGCACCCGCGGCGACGGTGAACATCGCCTCCTCGGCGGCCTGCCGGCGTGCGTCGGGGTAGGTGTGCGCGCCGTCGGGCACGGCGAGGGGCACCAGCACCTCCGGTGCGTCGTAGAGCAGCTCCCCGCGCCGCACCCGGCGCTCGATGCGGTCCTCGGCCAGCCCGTCACGGCGCAGGTCGGTCCGCCACGCCTGGGCCATCGCGTCGAGCAGCCGTCGCCGCAGGCACCGGTCGGCCAGCCAGACGAACCGGACCGGCCGGGTGTGGTGCGGTGCCGGTGCGCGCAGCGCGACCCCCACCGCGCGGCGCAGCGCCGCCGTATCCACCGGGTCGGGACGAAACGAGCGCACCGAACGGCGCAGCAGCACCGCATCCGCCCGGCCCTGCGCCCGCCCCTGGTCGATCGCCTCGTCGGTGCCCAGCCAGAACAGGTCGTCGGCCGGCGGGCGGACCAGGTCCGCCGCGGTGCTGCCGTCCGCGCTGCGCGACAACCCGCGTAGCACCGCCACCGGCACCCCAGCCAGCTTGCCCTTGACCAGGTCGGCCGCCGCCGCGACCTCGTCGGCGACGGCGACCTCGGTGACCGACAGCTGGTTGCCGTGCCGGTCGATCGCACCCGGGTAGCGGTGCAGCACGCCCAGTCCGGCGGCCCCGATCGCCGCGTCGGTCTGCCCGACTCGCCACGCCCGGCCCATCGTGTCGGTGACCACCACGGCGACATCGACGCCCAGCGCCCGCGCCAGTCCGGCCCGCAGCCGCGCGGCGCTGGCGTCGGGGTCGACGGGCAGCAGCGCGATCTCATGGCGCGCCACGTTGGAGGTGTCCACTCCCGACGCGGCCTGCACCACACCCAGCGAGCTCTCGGTGATCAGGGTGCGGCCGCGGCGGGCGAGCACCCGCCGGGCCTGCTCGGTGACCAGCCTGCGGCGGGCCGCTTCCCGGGCCGGCGGGTCGGCCGGCACCGTGACCAGCCGACCCTCCACCTTGGAGACCACCTTGCTGGTGACGACGACCACGTCGCCGTCGGCGAGCCACGGCGCTGCGGTGACCAGCGCGCCGATCAGGTCGTCCCCCGGCCGGAACTCGGGCAGCCCCCGGAGCGGCAGAATGCGGACCTCACCCGGCGCCGCGTGGTCGATCGCCGTGTGTTCGATCACTGCGGCGTGCTCCCGAGCCCCGCCAGCTCCAGCGCCGCCCTGGCCATCGCCGCGGTCGCCGCCACGTCCGTCATCAGCAGCGGGACCTCCCGGACCTGAACCCCGGGCACCGTCGCCCCGTCCCCGGTGTGCACCAGCCACCCGTCCAGGATCCCACCCGCACGGCGGGCTCCGTAGTGCCCGGCGACCGCGCAGGCTTGGCAGGGTACGCCGATGGTGGCCAGGCAGGCCTCCGCCATCCCGCGCACCGCGCGCCCCCCGATGATCGGGGACAGCCCGATCACCCGGGCGGGCGCGCCGCGCAGCGCGCGGCGGATCCCCGGCACGGCCAGCACGCCGCCGATCGACACCACCGGGTTGGACGGCGCGAGCAGCACAGCGTCCGCTCTGGCGATCGCCTCGCGCACCCCGGCGGCCGGCTCGGCGTCATCGGCGCCGACCGGCACGAACTCGCTGGCCGGCAGCGTCGCGCGGTGCCGGACCCACCACTCCTGGAAGTGCATCGCGCGGCGGCCCGGGGTTTCTCGACCAACGAGGGCCTCGGTGACCACGACGTGGGTCTCGCAGCGGTCGTCGGTGGCCGGCAACAGCCGCACCCCGGGTCGCCACCGGTCGCACAGCGCCGCTGTCACCGCGGACAGCGGGTAGCCGGCCCGCAGCATCCGGGTGCGGACCAGATGCGTGGCCAGATCCCGGTCGCCCAGCCCGAACCAGTCCGGATCGGCGCCGTAGCTCGCCAGCTCCGCTGTGACCACCCAGGTCTCCCCGGCACGTCCCCAGCCGCGCTCGGCGTCGACCCCACCGCCGAGGGTGTACATGCAGGTGTCCAGGTCCGGGCAGATCCGTAGCCCGTGCAACCAGATGTCGTCCCCGGTGTTGACCACCGCGGTGATCTCATGCTCGCTGGGGGCCTGATCGTCGCCGGTGCCGACGGCGGGCAGGCCCAGCGCGGCCTTCACCCCGAGCAGGAACCGGGCGCCACCCATGCCGCCGGCCAGCACCACGACCCTCACGACCGTTACTCGTTGGCCGGGGGCTGGCCGTCGAAGGTGGTCCGCACCTGCTCGAATGTCTTGAAGCGCTCGGTGCCCGCGTAGGAATGGTAGGAGGCACGGTCGGCGGGGGTGAGCGCGACGTCGTCGACGAAGGGAGCGAGCAGGTTGCGAGGCCATAGCCGGCGCGCCCGCACCACGTTGATCTCCGCGCAGAACACCAGGATGACCGCCTGCAGGTACAGCCACGCCAGCAACCCGAGAACCAGCCCGAAGACGCCGTAGATCCGCGAGGCACCACTGAGCTCATCGTTGACGACCAACGCTCCCACGGTCTGCAGCACCTGAACCGCGACCCCGGCGCTGACCGCACCGGGCATCAGATCAGCCAGCGGAACGTCCCGGGCGGTCAGCACTCGGAACCCGACCAGGAACGCGCCCACGTTGACGATCGTCGCAACGGCGGTCGCGGCAAGGGGTACCCCGGCGCCCAAGCCGTAGCCGGCGGCCACCGGGCCGACCGCGGCCAGCGCGGTGGTGATCAGAACGACCGCCGCGATCAGGAGGAACAGCACCAGGCCGCGTAGTCGGGACAGCACCGCGTCGGGGCGGGCATAGCGTGGCACCGCCCACACTCGGTTCAACGCCGTCTGGATGGCCACCGAGACGCCCAGGCCTCCGTAGACCGCGCCGAGGAGGCCCAGGACCACACCCGGGCCGCTACCGTGGATCGAGCTGACGTTCTGCTGGAGCTGCGGCCCGACGATCGGGAAGTCCCGCAGTGCCGAGCCGAGCAGGGCCTGCTGCAAGGCGGGGTGGCTGTGCAGCGTGTAGCCCAGCACACTGACCAGCAGGAGCAGCCCGGGAAACAACGAGACAAAACCGTAGTAGGTGACCAGGACGGCGAGGTAGCCACCCTGGTCGTCAACGAACTTGTAGACCACCGCCAACGGGAAGCCCAGCCAGGTATGACGCCGCTGGAAGCTGTCCAGCCTGGCCGTGACACCCATCCCCACATCCTCGCAGTGTCTCCGGTTTCAGCGCCAGAACAGGAGCTCCTGGAAGCCGGTGACCGCTGCCGCCCGGTCGCCACCGAGAGCGTCGAAGACCGCGAAGCCCGCGCCGAACAGCGCATTCCCCACCGCGGGCACACCGATGATCAGTACGAAGAGCAGCATGGGGGCATACCAGGCCAGGCTACCGGCGAACCGGCGGGTCGAGGCGGGCAGGTAGGGCTCCAGCGCGCCGAACCCGTCCAGCCCCGGCACCGGCAGGATGTTGAGCACGAACGCGAGTACCTGTACCAGCGCCAGGCAGGACAGGCCGTCGGCGAGCCCCTCGGGGAGCCTGCTGGTGGCGACCACAGCGATGAGCGCCGCCCCCAGCGCCAGATTGGTCAGTGGACCGGCCAGCGACACCGCCGAGGCGACCGCTCGCGAACGCAGCGCGGCTCGGTTGATCCACACCGCGCCGCCCGGCAGCGGAACCCCACCCAGGGCCAGCAGCGCCAGTGGTAGCAGCAGCGACATCACCGGGTCGGTGTAGCGCCTGATGTCCAGGGTGAGGTACCCCTTGGCGCGCACCGAACGGTCGCCGCCCCGGTAGGCCGTCAGGGCGTGCCCGAACTCGTGCAGGCAGAGCGCGACCGCCCATCCGCCGAGGACCAGCAGCACGATGCCGGCGGTGCGCTCGGCGCCGGTGGTCAGCGCGGCGAGCGCACCGCCGGCCACGGCGGCCGTGACCAGCACCAAGAACAGGGGGCTGGGGGCCAGGCCGGTGGCATGCACCGACGCAGGGTGTCACAGCCGGCCCCCGCTCGCCGCGTCCGCTGCTCTCCCGGGCTCCCGGAGGAGACTGTGGCTACGCGGCGTGTCAACGGTGACACGCTGGGTAGGCACCAGGAAGGGGCGGGATAACTTGCATCTCCGATGACAGAGGTGTAATCACAGACTTGTTATTCTCCGGTCCACAGTCCGGGGAGGCGGCGAGCCGGGGAGGAGCTCTATGGCGAAGAGGGCGGAGCGCCATGGATGACTGGGAGATCAGCCGGCCTGCGGATGGAGGGGTCGCGCGCCAGGGCAGCTGGGACCTGCTTGACGGGCCCGACCAGCAGGGCTGGCAGGAGCGGGCGCTGTGCGCCCAGACCGATCCGGAGGCGTTCTTCCCCGAGAAGGGCGGGTCGACCAGGGAGGCGAAGCGGATCTGCGCGGGCTGCGAGGTCCGGGCCGAGTGTCTCGAGTACGCGTTGGCGTTCGACGAGCGGTTCGGCATCTGGGGCGGGCTCTCGGAGCGGGAGCGCCGCAGGCTCAAACGCGGCGCGGTGTGAGGTGCGGCCGCAGCCCGGACGCCGCGCTGGTCGCCCGGGAACGTTACCGTGTGCCCCCACCGACGCCGGATGGACAGTCCAACGGGGATGACAGGGAGGAGTCGGCGTGTCGCGTACTGCTGGGGCACCTGCCGGTGACGGCGATGCCCGCCCCGCGGCTGGCTCGCACAGCTCCAGCCCCGTCGCGACACCGGTAGCGCCCGGCACGCGCGTGAGGCCTCGGCCCGCGCCGTCGCCCCGGTGTTCTGACCGGCAGGAGCCGCGTTCCGGCCCGCAGAACGTCACCGACGGTAGCGACTCGGGCGTGGTGATGCTGGATGACGTCGGAGTCGGCACCCGCGTCCGGGAGTTCCTGCTTTCCCCGCCCACCTTGCTGACTGCGGCGATGGCCGTGCTCGCCGTGTTGCTGAACCGCCATCGGCTGGCGCTGGACCTGGCCGGTGGCCGGCTGCTCCCGGTGGAGAGCCTGGGCCAGACCTGGTCGTCCTACCTGTCGTCCTGGCATCCGGTCGGCGGTGGGAGCGCGGCACCCGCGCCGGCCGCGCCGGCCGTGCTCGGCATGCTCGGCCTGCCGGTGGGCTCGCCCGCGGCCGCGGTGTCCCTGCTGCTGCTGGCCGCGCTGCCGCTGGCTGCCCTGGCCGCCTACCGCGCCGGCCGCGACCTGCCGGTCAGCCGCGAGCGTCGAGCGCTGGCCGCCGCCGGGTATGCGTTGCTCCCGCCGGCCATCGCCGGGCTGGTGCAGGGCCGTCTGGACGTCGTGGTGGCCTACCTGTTGCTGCCCCTGGTGCTGGCCGGTGTCGCTGCGGTGCTGGGCGGTGGGACGGTCCGGCGGTCCGCCGGCTGGCTGTCCACCGCGGCCGCCACCGCGCTCGGCATCGCCGTCCTCGGCGCGTTCGCTCCCCTGTTGCACCTGATGGTGCTGACGGTGCTCCTCATCGGCTTTGTGGTGGTACCGGCCCCCGGGGTGAGGACGACTCGCCGCGCGATGGGGTTGTTCGCGGTGGTGCTCCTGCCGCTGGGGCTGCTCGTGCCGTGGCCGGCGGTGGTGATCCAACGCCCGACGGTGCTGCTGCACGGGGTGGGCGCGGTGGTGCCTGAGCGGGTGCCCGGCTGGCTGCGCCTGCTCTCGTTGGATCCCGGCGGTGCGGGCGCCGCACCGTGGGTGGGCGTGGTCGTGCTGGCGGCGGCGGTGATCGCGCTCGTCGTCCGGCCGTCGTGGGCGATGCTCCCGGGTCTGGGAGTGGCGCTACTGGGTGCCGGCGCAGTGATGCTGCTGGCCCGGCTGCCGATGCGGCCGCTGGCCGGCGGAGACCCACGGCCGGGTTTCACCGGGGGCGCGCTGCTGTTCGCCGGCTGCGGGTTGTTGTGGATCGTGTTGCTGGCCGGCCGCGCCTCGGCGCCGACTCGGCGGTGGGTCCTTGACCGGTGGAGTCGGGGATCGTGGGGTAAGGCGTTGTCGGTGACGCCGTGGGTCGGGTTGGCCGCGCTGTCGGCTGCGGCGCTTGCGCTGGGCTCCGGCGGCCCACTCACCGCCGGTCCGCCGGCCGGCTTGCCGGTGCTGGCCCCCTCGCTGGCCGCGGAGCTGGCCCGAGCTGACACCTCCGTGCTGGTCGTCGGTGCCCCGGGCGAGCCGGTACGGCTGACCAGGTCGCGGACCGCGCGCTTCGGTGACGATGACATCGCCCCGCTGCGCGCCACCGGGTCCCGGCTGGAGCGGGTGGCCGCCGCGCTACGGGCCGGGCAGCCGGGCGAGACCTCTGCCGCGATCGCCGACGTGGCCGCCACCGGCGTGCAGTTCGTGGTGCTGCCCACCGCCGCGCAGGGCGCCCGAGCCCTCGCCGCGGCCGGACCGTTGGCCCAGCCCGCGCCGCGGACCGCGGACGGCAGACCGGTGTTGCGGGTGGTGCGACCAGTCCCGGGCGCGGAACTACTCGGTCCCGCGCTGGCCGAGCAGGCGCGTAGCGGCGCGGCCCCGCCCATCGAGCCTGGAGTCAGCGGGGTCCTGGCGCCGGCCCAGCCGCCGCGGGTGGCGGTGCGAGTCGCGCCCGGCGCGGAGGGGAGACTGCTCGTGGTCGCGGCCAACGACGAGCCGGGCTGGCAGGCCAGCGTGGACGGCCGGCCGGTGCCGGTGGTACGAGGGTGGGGGCACCAGGTCGCGATCCCCGTCCCGGGTACGCCCGCCGAGGTTCGGGTGGTTCGTTCGGACATCCCCCGGACGGCGCTTCTGCTCGTCCAGGGCGCGTTGCTCCTGCTCGTCGCCGGCACCGCGGTGCCGTCTCGGCGGCGCCCGAGGCACTAGGCCCGCCCGGCGTGGTCAGCCCGCCTCCTCGGGTCCGTCGATGACGTCCGGGTCGAGGCCCAGGTAGTTCGCCACCTGCTCGACCAGCACCTCATGCACCAGGTCGGAGAGGTCGACGCCGTCGGGCGCTCGGGTCTCCAGGGGCCGTCGGTAGAGCACGATTCGGGCTCGGGTGGGCAAGCCGGCGCGGTCCACCCCCGCCGGAATCAGGCGGGCCAGCGGGATGTTGCCGTCCTCCACCACGTCGCTACCCCAGGTGACGGTGGTCGGGTCGCAGTCGGTGACCTCTGGCACCTCGTCAACCGCGACATCGAGCCTGTCAAGGTCGGCGTGCCAGCGCTCGTCGATCGGTTCGAGCGCGCCCAGCACGATCGCGTCGAACCGCTCCGAGCGGCTGCGCGCCGCGGGCAGCGTGGCGGGGAACAGCAGCCCCCGGACGCCGCGGCCGCGCCGGTCCCGACGCCTGCGTAGCCGAGAACGGACTGACCGAGTCCCCGCCATCGACCGAGTCTAGCGAGCATCGGGACCGCGCCGCGCGCCTACCGTGTTCGGCGGGACCTGCGCGCTATGGTCCCGGCTGTGCGCAGCACGCGGCGGTGCTCGAGAACCGGGTGCACGAACCCGGCGGTTGCCACGCTCACCTTCGCCTACGCCGACTCCACAGCGGTGGTGGGTCCCCTGGCCACCTCCAGCGAGCCGCACTCCTACGACCTGTGCGAGCGGCACGCGCTAGGGCTGACCGCTCCGCGGGGGTGGGACGTCGTGCGTCACGACGGTGACCTCGTCGAGCCGGAACCCTCGGTGGACGATCTCACCGCGCTCGCCGAGGCGGTACGCGAAGCCGGCCGCGCCCTCCGTCCGATCGAGCCCGTTCCCACCACTCCAGCACCCCACCGCGCCCACCTCCGCATCCTCCCCACCCCCCCCGACAACTGACCTCTCTTGTCTTGTCGCATTCAGCGGGCTCAGCGGGGTGGTGGCTACCCTGATAACCCCGCTGAGCCCGCTGGTTGCGTCCGGGGTGTGATACGTGGATAGGGTCGGTGGATGGGGCTCGGTGGAGGGAGAGCGGTGGCCGACCTGTCTGCGATAGTCAAGGCCTACGACATCCGGGGTATCGTCGGGAGGGAGCTGGACTCCGAGGTGGTGCGCGATATCGGCGCCGCCTTCGCCGACCTCGTGGTCGGCTCCGGCGGTTCGACCGGCCCGCGGGGCGTGGTCGTCGGACACGACATGCGGGACTCCTCACCCGGCCTGGCGGCCGCCTTCGCGCGGGGCGTGACCGACCGCGGTCTCGATGTCATCTCGATCGGCCTGGCCAGCACGGATATGCTCTATTTCGCCTCCGGGTGGCTCGGGTTGCCAGGGGCGATGTTCACCGCAAGCCACAATCCGGCTCGCTACAACGGCATCAAGCTCTGCCGGGCCGGTGCCGCCCCGGTCGGCCAGGACAGCGGGCTGGAGGAGATCCGGGTCGCGGTCGAGCGTGGCATTGAGCCGGGGCCGGGCGGCGGCGTCGTCACCGAGCGGGACATGCTCGCCGACTACGCGCGCTACCTGCGCTCGCTGGTGGACCTGTCCGGGATCCGGCCGTTGCGAGTCGTGGTGGACGCCGGCAACGGGATGGGGGGGCACACGGTGCCAGCTATCGTCGAGGGGCTGCCGCTGCACATCATTCCGCTGTTCTTCGAACTGGACGGGACCTTCCCGAACCACGAGGCCAACCCGCTGGATCCGGCGAACCTGGTGGACCTGCGGATAGCCGTGCGAGAGCATGGCGTCGATCTGGGCCTGGCCCTGGACGGCGACGCCGACCGCTGCTTCGTGATCGACGAGCGTGGTGATCCGGTGAGTCCCAGCGCTGTCACCGCGTTGGTCGCCACCCGGGAGCTGGCCACCGAGCCCGGTGCCGCGGTGATCTACAACCTGATCACCTCGCGGGCCGTGCCGGAGATCGTCGCCGAGCACGGCGGGCGGCCGGTGCGCACCCGGGTCGGCCACTCGTTCATCAAGCAGCGGATGGCGGAAACCGGCGCGATCTTCGGTGGCGAGCATTCCGCGCATTACTACTTCCGCAGTTTCTGGCGCGCCGACTCGGGGATGCTCGCCGCGCTGCACGTGCTCGCCGCACTCGGTCAGCAGCAGCGCCCGGCCTCGGCGCTGATGGCCGAGTTCAGCCGCTACGCCGCGTCCGGTGAGATCAACTCCATAGTCGCCGACCAGCGGGGCAGGATGGAGGCGGTGCGGGAGCGGTTCGCCGCGCGAGAGACCGTCGAGCTCGACGAGCTCGACGGTCTCACCGTACGGTGCCCTGACGGGTCGTGGTTCAACCTGCGCCCGTCGAACACCGAGCCGCTGCTGCGTCTGAACGTCGAGGCGCGCGACACCACAGCGGTCGAGGCGTTGCGCGATGAGGTGCTGGCACTGGTGCGCGGCAACTGAGGAGGACGACGATGGCCGTGGACTTGGACCCTGCGCTGATGGAGATCTTGGCGTGCCCGTGCCCGGCGCACGCCAAGCTGCACAGCGGTACCGCCGCTGATCCCGAGGCTGATGCGCTGACCTGCGCCGAGTGCGGGCGCAGCTTCCCGGTGACCGATGGCATCCCGGTGCTGCTGCTGGACGAGGCGTTGCCCGAGACCGGTCCGGGTGTCGACGGGGTGCACGGCAGCGACGGCGGCGGGCTGGGCTCAGGGTGACGCAACCTGACCGTGGCCTGTCCCACGCCGGCCGGGATGCCAGCGGTGACGACGACTTACTCGATGACCCTGGGCGCCTGGAGGCCACCGACACCGGTGGGTTGCTCCGCGCCGCGGCCACGGCGGGCGCCCAGGTGCGTTCCACGGCTGCGGCCGCGCAGGAGGCGGGCCTGCGGCGGCTGGCCGGTGAACGTCCGCGAGCGCTGGTGCTGCTGACCCGGCCGGGTGCGACGCCGGCCGCCGCGCCGCTGCTGTTGGCGCTGCTCGGGTCGTCCTGCCCGGTGCCGGTGGTGACGACGCGGTCAGTCCCGATGTGGGTGGGCGCGCTGGACGTCGTGCTGGCCAACACCACCGACCCCGGTGACCGGGAGCTAGCGGAGGGTCTTGACCGCGCGGTCCGTCGGGGAGCCCAGGTGGTGCTCACCGCACCCGCCGAGGGCCTGGTGACGGCTGCGGCGGCGGGTCGATCGGTGCTGCTGGTGCCCCGGATCGAGGTACCACCGGGACTGGCGCTGCCGCGCGCCCTGACCGCCGGTCTGCTGCTGCTGGACACCCTGGGTTTGCTGATCACCGACGTCGAGGCACTGGCTGGTGAGCTGGACCGGGAAGCGGAGCGCGATCACATCGCCCATGAGTCTTTGGTCAACCCCGCCAAGTCCCTGGCGTTGCGGCTGAGCGCGCGAACCCCGTTGCTGTGGGGCACCGACCCGGTGGCCACCGCCGTGGCCGGGCACTGCGCCGGGGCGCTGGCCGCGCACGCGGGGGTGGTGGCGCATGCCGCGGGATTCCACGAGGCGGCCGCGCTGCCGGTGCTGCGTCAGGAGGCGACCCGCGGCGGTGGGGCCGCCGACGTGTTCAGTGACCCGTTCGAGGACCCGTTCGGTGATGTGCCACCGCGCGGTGGTATGCCGGTGGTCCGGCCTGTCCTGCTCGGTGTGCTCGGAGATCCCCGCAACGAGCCGGAGCGCGCCGCGGCGTTGGACGCGCTGCCCAGCGCTGATCTGGTGACCGTCGACGAGGAGCTGATGGTGCGCCAGGACGAGCCGAGTGCCACCGCGTGCGCCGCCGCTGTGTTGGCCCTACGGTTCGACTTCGCGGCGCTGTACCTCGGGCTGAGTCGTGGCGTGTTGGGCGGCCCGGGGTGGGTCGGCTCGGTTGGGCCGGCCATCGGATGAACGAGTATCCAGGCGGTAAGGGAGTGGTTGTGGAGTTGTTGCGCAACGCGGTGCGGCCTTACGCCTGGGGCTCCCGGACCGCGATCGCGGAACTCCTCGGCGGCCCGGTCCCGGCCCCGCACCCGCAGGCGGAGCTGTGGCTTGGTGCGCACCCGGCGGACTCGTCGGTGCTGCTGCACGCGGACGGTGCCCAGACCTCCCTGCTGGAAGCCCTGCACGCCGACCCGGACCGCCATCTCGGGAGCCGCTGCGCGCAGCGCTGGGGGCCCCGGTTGCCCTTCCTGCTCAAGGTACTCGCCGCCGAGGAACCGCTGAGCCTGCAGGCCCACCCGTCCGCGGCGCAGGCCGCCGAGGGATTCGCCCGCGAAGAGGCCCGGGGGATCCCCCCAGACGCCCCGGAACGCAACTACTCCGACCCCAGCCACAAACCTGAGCTGATCTGCGCGCTCACCGAGCTCCACGCGCTGGCCGGTTTTCGAGATCCGCTGCGCACCGTCGAGCTGCTCGCCGCGCTGGACGTGCCGGCGCTGGAGCCTTACCGCACGATGCTCGCGGCCGAGCCGAATGCCGACGGGCTACGCACCCTGTTCACCACCTGGATCACGATGCCCGAGCCGGCGGTGAAGGCCGTGCTGCCCTGCACCCTGGATGCCTGCGTTGCGCTGCTGCGCCGCGACGGCGTGTGCGATGATTTTCGACAGCCTCGAGACGGCGATTTCCGACAACCTCGCGGTAGCGATTTCCGACAAGAGTGCCGGGTGCTTCTGGAGCTGGCCGAGACGTATCCCGGCGACGTCGGGGTGCTCGCGGCCTTGCTACTCAACCACGTCGTGCTGGCGTCGGGAGACGCGATGTACCTCCCGGCCGGCAACCTGCACAGCTACCTGCGGGGCACCGCTGTGGAGATCAGCGCCAACTCGGACAACGTGCTGCGCGGTGGTCTGACCGCCAAGCACATCGACGTTCCGGAGTTGCTGCGGGTCCTCGACTTCTCCCACGGTGAGCTGCCGGTGCAACGCGGGGAACGGGTCGGGCCGCAGGAGACCGCTTATCGCACCCCGGCCGAGGAATTCCAGCTGACCCGGCTCGAGTGGGCCGACGGCGAGTCGACCCCGGTCCTGCTGCGCAGCTCGTGGCCGCAGATCTTGCTGTGCACCCGGGGGTCGGCGGAGCTGCGCTCCCGAGACGGCGGCCGCGTCACGGTGCGCCGAGGCGGGTCGGTCTGGCTGGCCGCCGCGGACCCCGACGTCATGATGTGTCCAGGCGCCGGCCCCGTCCAGCTCTTCCGTGCCCTGCCCGGACTCGCCGACTGACGTCGCCGTCCCCTGGAGAAGCTGAGCTGCGCAGCGGTTCCCCCGGTAGGACACCTCGGTCACTTGTACGCTCGCCGGTGCGGCGAGACGGGAAGTGTGAGGAGGCGCCGGGGGTGTCAGCGGGCGGCGGGACGATAGTGATCATCGCGGCGTTGCTGGCCAACGCCGGTATCGCGCTGGCGAAGTTCATCGGGTACCTGGTCACCGGCTCGTCGTCACTGCTCGCCGAGGCGGTGCACTCCGTGGCTGACACCTCCAACCAGGGTCTGCTGCTGATCGGGCGCCGCAGCGCCCGGCGCGCGGCCACCCCTCAGCATCCGTTCGGCCACGGCCGCGACCGCTACTTCTACTCCTTCGTGGTGGCGCTGCTGCTGTTCAGCCTCGGTTCGGTGTTCGCGCTCTCCGAGGGCGTCCGCAAGCTGTACAGCCACGAAAGGATCAGCTCGCCACTGGTCGCGATGGCGATCCTGGTGGTGGCGACCGTGCTGGAGAGCCTGAGCTTCCGCACCGCGATCAGGGAGTCCCGGCCACTCAAGGGTGAAGGGAGGAGCTGGTGGCAGTTCATCAAGCAGTCCACGACCCCGGAGCTTCCGGTGGTGCTGCTGGAGGACGCCGGCGCGCTGATCGGGCTGCTGCTGGCCTTCGGTGGCGTCGGGCTGTCGGTGCTCACCGGGGACCCGGTCTGGGACGGGATCGGCACGCTGGGCATCGGCGTCCTGCTCGGCGCCATCGCGATCATCCTCATCGTGGAGACCAAGAGTCTGCTGATCGGGGAGGGTTCCGGCCCGGACGAGCTGCGTACCATCTGTACCGCGATGGTGGGGCGCGGTGTGGACCGGGTGATCCACCTCAAGACCCAGTACCTCGGCCCGGACGAGCTGCTGGTCGCCGCGAAGATCGCGGTGCCGGCCACCATGTCCACCGCCGAGGTGGCCCGGGTCATCGACGAGGCCGAGGCGAGGGTCCGCGGCGCGGTCCCCGCTGCGCGGATCATCTACCTGGAGCCGGACTTGGACCGCACCCCCGCGAGCACCAGCTGAGCGGTACGGTCACGACCTCGACGAAAGGGGTACGGGCGCGTGTTCGAGTCGGTGTTGGTCGCTAACCGGGGTGAGATCGCCCGGCGGGTCATCCGCTCCGCGCGGAGCCTGGGAGTACGGACCGTCGCGGTGCACTCCTCGGTGGACGCCGAGCTGCCGTTCGTCGCCGAGGCGGACGAGACGCTCGAGCTCACCGGGCCACCGGCACGGGCCTACCGGGACACCCACCAGCTACTCGACGCCGCCCGCCGGGCCCGGGTGGTCGCGGTGCACCCCGGCTACGGGTTCCTCTCCGAGGATGCCGGGTTCGCCCAGGCGGTGCGCGACGCCGGCCTGGTGTGGGTCGGCCCCAGCGCCGAGGCGATCTCCGCGATGGGTGACAAGGTGGCCGCCCGGGACATCATGGCGGCCGCCGGGGTACCGGTGGCGCCCGGTTCGACCGGCGCGGTGGCCACGGAGGCCGCCGCGGTCGCGGACGCCGAGAAGATCGGTTTCCCGGTGATGCTCAAGGCCGCCGCCGGGGGAGGCGGGATGGGTATGGCGGTGGCGGCCGACGTCGCAACGGTGCGCACCGAGTACGCGAGGGTCAGCGCACTCGCCCACCGGCTCTTCGGTGACTCGCGGCTGTTCGTCGAGCGGTACTTCCCGCGGGTGCGGCACGTCGAGGTGCAGGTTCTCGGGTTGGCCGACGGTCGGGTGGTGACGCTGGGAGAGCGGGACTGCTCGGTGCAGCGGCGGCACCAGAAGCTCGCCGAGGAGAGCCCGTCGCCCGCCGTCGAGCCGGATCTACGCCGCCGGATGGAGCAGGCCGCCGCGCTGGCCGCCGCCACGGTGGACTACCGCAACGCGGGAACGGTGGAGTTCCTGCTCGACCAGAACAGCGGTGAGTTCTTCTTCCTGGAGATGAACACCCGGCTGCAGGTGGAGCACCCGGTCACCGAGCTGCGCTACGGCGTGGACCTGGTGGCGGCCCAGCTGCGCATCGCCGAGGGGGCCGAACCCGGCTTCGACCTTCACGCTCCCGCTCCCGCCGGGCACGCGATCGAGCTGCGGGTCAACGCCGAGGACCCGAAGCGGTTCCTGCCCGGCCCTGGGCCGGTCACCGAGTGGGTGGAACCGACCGGGGACGGGGTACGGGTGGACGCCGGCTACGCGGCGGGCACCACGGTGACGCCGTTCTACGACTCGCTGCTGGCCAAGCTGGTGGTGCACGGCCGCGATCGGGAGCAGGCGCTGGCGCGGGCCCGGGCGGCGGTGGCCGGGTTCACCGTCACCGGGCCGAAGTGCAACCTGCCCTTCCACGCCGAGCTGCTGGAGCACCCGGAGTTCGTCTCGGGCCGCTACGACACCGCCCTGGTCACCCGGATGCGCCCCTAGCCGCTAGGAAAGCCACGATGAGTAGCCTACCTGCGCCGGACGTTGACGGCCTCCCTGTCGTGGTCGCGCCTCCGGATCGTCGGCTCGGATCGCCGCCTCGACGTAGGCTGCGGTCTGGAACAATCCGGCACCACCAGGGCGTCGTAGGACTCGATCTGCGCCGCGCTCGGCCGGGCGGCCCTCGCCGGCCTCTTCGGCCGGCAGGGTGGCGGGTAGCATGATCCCACCCTCACCGAATGGGCTAGGCCCGTTCAGCTAAGCCCCGTGGCACGGGCTGCGGGCGATATGCCAGTTCACCACACTCGAAGGATGACTCATGTTACGGGTCGCGGTGCCGAACAAGGGGTCGTTGAACGGTCCCGCTATGCAACTGCTGAGCGCGGCCGGGTACCGGGTGGACCGCGAGCACAAGGCTTTGTTCGCCACTGACGTGACCAATGACGTGCAGTTCGTGTACCTGCGGCCGACCGATATCGCCCGCAATGTCGGGACAGGGGTGCTCGAGGTCGGCATCACCGGTCAGGACCTGCTGGCGGCTGCGGGCAACGCGGCGGCGACCATCGAGCTGCTGCCACTGGGTTTCGGCATGTCGAGGTTCTACTTCGCGGCTCCGCACGGGGTGGCGGCCTCGATCGCTGATCTGGACGGGAAGCGAGTGGCCACGTCGCTCTCCGCGCTGGTGACACAGGCCGCAGCCAAGGCCGGTATCCACGTCGAGCTCGTCGAGCTCGACGGCGCGGTGGAGACCGCCGTCGAGCTCGGGCTGGCCGATGCCGTCGCCGATGTGGTGGAGACCGGCGCCTCGCTGCAGGCGGCAGGCCTGCACACCATCGGAGAACCGATCATGCGCTCGGAGGCGGTGCTGGTACGCGGTGCACAACGCATCCTCGCGCCGGCCGGCGAGCACGCCGTCGAGGTGCTGATACAGCGGCTGCGGGGAGTCCTGATCGCCCGGCAGTACGTGATCATGGACTACAACTGTCCCATCGCGGCGCTGCCGGCGGCACGGGAGATCACGCCCGGGGTGGAGGCCCCCACTGTCTCCCCACTGGACGAGGACGGCTGGGTCGCGGTGCGCGCGATGGTGCCGCGCACCCAGGCCCAGGCCGTGATGGACCGGCTGTGGGTCGCCGGGGCCCGAGCGATTCTGGTGACACCGCTGGAGGCATGCCGCCTGTAACCGTCGAAATACGTTGAGTCTCTACGGTGGCCCGTCATGGGTCGGTTGGTGGTCATCGAGGGACTGGACGGTGCGGGCAAGCGCACCCTCGCCGACGGACTGGTCGCGGCGCTGACCGCGCGGGGCGCGTCGGTGGCGCGGATGGCGTTCCCCCGTTACGACGCCGACATCCACGCCGACCTGGTGCGTGACGCGCTCTACGGGCGGCTGGGCGACCTGGTCCGCTCGGTGCACGGCATGGCGGTGCTGTTCGCCCTGGACCGGCGCGCGGCAGCCGATCAGCTGCGTGCGCTGCGGCGGCGCCACGACGTGGTGCTGCTGGATCGCTACGTCGGGTCCAATGCGGCGTATGGCGCGGCGCGGCTGCACGAGGACGCCGGTGGCCCTTTCGTCGAATGGGTTCGCGGGCTGGAGGTGGACCGGTTCGACGTCCCGGTGCCCGACGCCCAGCTGCTGCTGCGGGTGCCGATGAGCGTCGCCGCCGCCCGAGCGGAGCGCCGGGCCGAGGCCGACAGCGCGCGGGCGAAGGATCTGTATGAGGCTGACCGCGGACTGCAGGCTCGGTGCGCGGCCGTCTATGACGGGCTGGCCGCCGGTGGCTGGCTCGCCCCATGGACTGTCATCGACGGCGGGGTCGGAAGGGGCCCGAGCGGGCCCGCGCTCAGCGACATGGCGATGCGGATGATCGGAGGGTGAGCCGATGGCGCCGCCCGACCGGTGGGAGCCTCGCGCGCGGTGCCACGATGGGCAGTGCCACGATGGTGTGTATGGCGGCTCGTGTGCTTGTGGTGGAGGATGACCCCGCATCGGCTGAGATGCTGGCTATCGCGCTGCGTCAGGCGGGCTTCGAGACCGCGGTGGTCGGTGAGGGCACCAAGGCGCTGCCCGCGCTGCGTGAGCTGAAGCCGGATCTGGTGGTGTTGGACCTCATGTTGCCCGGTATGAGCGGTATCGACGTGTGCAAGGCGATCCGCGCCGAGTCCGGTGTCCCGATCGTGATGCTCACCGCCAAGAGCGACACCGTCGACGTGGTGCTGGGCCTGGAGTCCGGCGCCGACGACTACATGGTCAAGCCGCCCAAGACCCAGGAGCTGGTGGCGCGGCTGCGAGCCCGGTTGCGCCGTATCGAGGCCGACCCCGCCGAGCGGCTCACCATCGGCGACCTGGCCATCGACGTGCCCGGTCACCAGGTCAGCCGGGATGGGACGCCGATCTCGTTGACCCCGCTGGAGTTCGACCTGCTGCTCGCGCTGGCCCGCAAGCCGCGCCAGGTGTTCACCCGCGAGGTGCTGCTCGAGCAGGTATGGGGTTATCAGCACGCCGCGGACACCCGGTTGGTCAATGTGCACGTCCAGCGGCTTCGGTCCAAGGTCGAGCGGGACCCCGAGCATCCAGAGGTGGTGCTCACCGTGCGCGGCGTCGGGTACAAGGCCGGCACGTCGCGGTGAGGCCACTCGCCGGCCGGGCGACTGATGGGCTGCGCCCGTCCGCCGGAGTGGCCAGTGAGCTGGCCGCGATATTCGGCGCGGTGTGGCGCCGCTCCCTGAAGGTCCGGGTGGTGAGCAGCACCGTGGTACTGTCCTCCACCGTTGTGCTGGTGCTGGGCATGGTGTTGCAGGCCCAGCTCGCCCAGCGGCTGATCGACAGCAAGACGCAGGCCGCGCTGGCGCAGGCCGAGAACAGCAGGGGCCTGGTGGAGTCCGAGCTGGGCGCGGTGGATCCCACCTCGGCGTCGCTGGCCGGCAGGCTCACCACCACCGTCGATCGGCTGACCAACCCCGACCCGACCGGTACGCCCGCCGCGACGACCAACGCCGGCGCGTACGAGCCGGTGCTGGTGGACGGCGGCGGCCCGCCCGGGGTGGCCGGGACCGGGCAGGAGATCGGCCCACTGGAGGACGTCCCGTCGGTGCTGCGCTCCGCGGTGGAACGCGGCGCGTTCGCTTACAAGATCACCACAGTGCGGCGGGGCTCGACCTCGGTGATCACGCTGGCGGTCGGCATGCCCGTCGCCAGCGCGGGTCGCACCATGCAGCTCTACCTGCTGTTTCCGCTCACCGCCGAGCAGCGCACGCTGACTCTGGTGCAGTCCACCCTGGTGCTCGGCGGTGTGGTGTTGCTGGTGCTCATCGCGGGCATCGCCAGCCTGGTGACCCGCCAGGTGGTGGTCCCGGTCCGGCAGGCCGCCGAGGTCGCTGAGCGCTTCGCCCACGGCCATCTCGACGAGCGCATCCCGGTCGTCGGGGAGGACGACATGGCTCGACTGGGCACCTCGTTCAACGAGATGGCCGCCAGTATCCAGCGCCAGATCCGCCAGCTGGAGGAGTTCGGTGAGCTGCAACGTGGTTTCACCTCCGACGTCTCCCACGAGCTGCGCACCCCGCTGACCACCGTGCGGATGGCCGCCGACCTGCTCTATGACTCGCGCGACAAGCTGCACCCGGCGCTGCACCGTCCGGCCGAGCTGCTGGTGAGCGAGCTGGACCGGTTCGAGGCGCTGCTCGCCGACCTGCTGGAGATCTCCCGGCTGGACGCCGGGGTTGCGGAGCTGTCCGCGGAGACGGTCGACGTGCGCGTCACCGCGGCGCACGCGGCGGCCTCGGTGAGCGCGGTGGCCAACCGCGCGGGCACCCCGCTGGAGCTGGCTCTGCCGGCGGCGGAGGTGCTCGCCGAGATCGACCCGCGGCGGGTCGAGCGAATCGTGCGCAACCTACTCACCAACGCGCTGGACCACGGCGAGGGTCGCCCGGTCCAGCTCACCGTCGCCGCGGACTCCGAGGCGGTCGCCGTGCTGGTGCGCGACCACGGCATCGGGCTCCAGCCCGGTCAGCAGGACCTGGTGTTCACCCGGTTCTGGCGGGGCGACCCGTCGCGAGACCGGCGGACCGGGGGCACCGGGCTCGGACTGTCGATCAGCCTGGAGGATGCCCGGCTGCACGGGGGTTGGCTGCAGGCTTGGGGCGAACCCGGGTGGGGCAGCGCCTTCCGGCTCACGCTGCCTCGAAGCCGGGACACCGTGCTCACCGGCAGCCCCCTGCCGCTAGGCCCCGACAACGCGCCCGGGGACTCCCCGAGGCAGGACACACCCCCCGCGCCGGATACCGCGGTGCCTGCTGGACCGGGGCGTCAGTGATGCGCGGGCGCCCGGTCATCGTCCTGCTCGCCGCCGTGTTCGTCGTCGGGCTGGTGACGCTCGCGGGATGTGCGGCTGTCCCGGCGAGCTCGGACCTGCAGGTGGTGCGCTCCGTGCCGGTGGGCTCGCGACTGGTCTCGCCGGCCGGTCCGGAACGGGGCGTGGACCCCTTCCGGCTGGTCCGTGAGTTCATCGGGGCCACCGGCAGCCCGGGCGGTGGGCACGCCGCGGCCCGCGCTTTCCTGTCCCGGAACGCGGCGGCGAGCTGGAACGACCGCGCCGGCCTGACCGTGATCGAGGACGCCCCCGGCGCCGCCCCGCAGGCCGGCCCCACCGCCGGGGTCCGCCGCATCAGGGTCGGGGGCTCGCGGCTGGGCGAGCTCAGCGCGGATGGCAGCTTCACGCCGGCGGCGGGGACCTTCTCCATCCCGCTTGACGTGGTGTCCGAGCATGGCGAGTGGCGGATCACCAACCCCCCGCCGGGTGTGCTGGTGGAGGCCGGCGTCCTGCAACGCAACTATCGCCAGGTTCGGGTCTGCTTCGTCGACCCCAGCCGCGGCACACTGGTTCCCGACCTGCGCTGGGTGCCCGCCCAACCGGCGTCCATGCTGCCGGGACGGGTGTTGGACATGCTGCTCGCCGGGCCCTCGGCACGGCTGGCCGGTGCTGTCCGGTCGGCGATCCCGGAGGGCACCCGGCCCAGATCCAACGTGCTGGTCAGCCGCTCCGGCCGGACCGTGATCAACCTGAGTGGCCTGGACGCGCTGACCGAGCAGCAACGGCGGCTGGTCGCGGCGCAGATCGTCGGCTCTCTGGACGGCCTGGCTCCCGCCCCGCTGCGGCTGCTCGCTGACGGCGAGCCGATGGTGGCGGGGCAGGCCGAGTGGCGCCTGGACGACATCGCCTCCTACGCCACGCCGACCGGGCCGCGGCCTGAGGTGGCCGGGCAGGTGGTCCTCGGTGGCCGGCTGCGCGGCCTGGACGGCGCCCCGGTGCCGGGGCCTGCGGGAACCGGCCAGCTCACGGTGCTCAGCGCGGCCCGCTCGAACCCGGGTGGGGAGCTGCTGGCCGCCGTCGTCGCCGGCCCGGACGGGCACCCGCAGCTGCGGGCGGGCCCCTCCGAGGGGGATCTGGCCGCGGTGCCGTTGGACGCGGTGACGATGACCCGGCCCACCTGGCGGCCCTCCGGTACCGAAGTGTGGACCGTGATCGACGGTCGCACCGTGGTGGGCGTGGCGCTCTCCGGCGCCGGCCCGCCGTTGGCCTACCCGGTCGACGCCACTGAGCTGACCCGGTTGGGCTCCATCTCGCAGCTGCGGCTGTCCCGGGACGGGGTGCGGGTGGCCGCGGTGATCAGTGGGCGGCTGGTGGTGGCCGCGGTGGTGACCGCGTCGGGCTTGGTGAGCCTGCGCCATCCGCAGGTGCTGCGAGACGGCGGCCTGCCGCCCATCGCGAGTGTGGACTGGGCTAGTCCGGAGGTTCTGGTGACGGCCTCCGCCGGGCCGTCCCCCCAGGTGTTCTCGGTGTCCGTGGACGGGCTGACTCTTCGGCAGTCGTCCAGCACCAACCTGACCGGCCCGCTGACCGACATCGTCGCCGCACCCGGCCGCGACGTGCTGGTGGCCGACGCCACCGGGTTGTGGGAGTACTCGGACACCCAGGAGGTGTGGGAGCCCCTGCTCGGCGGGGTCGGACCCGGCTCGGTACCGCTCTACCCCGGCTGACCGCTTTACCCGGGCTGACCGGCTTGCGCAAGCCGGGCGTCGCGGCGGTGGGGAAGGTCGGGGCCGCTGTGCACAACGGTGCCGCCCGCGGGCTGTCCTGAGGCGTCCCGCTGGGTGGCCGCGGCAGGCTTGGCGGGGTGCTGCGACCACTGCTGGACCTGCTGCTGCCCGTCGAGTGCGGCGGTTGCGGGGTGCCGGGCCCGCTGCTGTGCACCGACTGCGAGGTGCTGCTGGGAGCGCCGGTCCGGGTGTATCCGCTGTGCTACGAGGCCGGCCCCCCGGTGTACGCGCTGGGGAGCTACCGCGGCCGGTTGCGTGCCGCGCTGCTGGCCTACAAGGAGCGGGGTCGCCGCGACCTCGCCGGACCGCTGGGCGGCGCGCTCGCCTCCGCACTGCTTCAGCTGCGGCTCGGACCCGGGTCCGGCGGTGTCGGGATTCCGCCCGGGTCCGGCGGGGTGTGGTTGGTGCCCGTGCCGTCTCGGTGGTCGGCGGCGGCTCGGCGCGGTGGGCAGCACGTCGAACTGCTGGCACAGCGGGCGGCCGCCGCGCTGGCCGGTGGGGGTGTCGTCGCCGCGGTCGCCCCGGCGTTGCGGGTGTCCTCCGGGGTGCGCGACTCGGTCGGGCTGGCGGCGGCGGCTCGGCAGGCCAACCTGGCGGGACGGGTGCTGCCGCGGCGGGCCGGCCTGCCGCCCGCCGGTACGCCCGTCGTGCTCGTCGATGATGTGGTGACCACCGGGGCGACTGCCGCGGCGTGCACTGCGGTACTGCTCCGGATGGGTGTCGAGGTACCCGCAATCGTGGTGCTCGCCGCAGCCGGTTGTCACGCGCCGTCGTCTCCGTCGGAGGGGCCGTACCAACCACAGCGTTGACCCTGGGACGCGGGGCCGCAGACTCTGGCGGGAGCACCGGGAGCGGACTACCGTCCGGGCATCAGCATCGCCGCGAGTTCGGTGAGGAGGCGCGAGCGCCATGGTCCTGGCGCCGGAGGCCGAGTGATCATCGCGGGTGGACCCCCGCTGCGCACCATCCCAGTAACGATCACCGCAGTGCCTCTGGCGTCCCTGAAGTCCCTGTTGGACAACGCGAGGAGGTCGCCCTGTGAACATTGTCGTGAAGGGTCGTAACGTCGAGGTACCCGATCATTACAGGGTGCACGTTACCGAGAAGCTCGCCCACGTCGAGCGGTATGACCACAAGGCCGTCCAGTACGACGTCGAGCTGTTCCACGAACCCAACCCCCGGCAGTCCAAGAACTGCCAACGAGTGGAGATCACCGGTCGGTGTCGCGGGCAGGTAGTCCGCGCGGAGGCGTGTGGTTCAGACTTCTACGCCGCTTTGGACGTGGCGGTGAGCAAGCTGGACAACCGGCTGCGGCGGGTCGCGGACCGCCGCAAGGTGCATTACGGACGCCGCCACCCCACCTCTGTCGCCGAGGCCACCGCGCCGCTGGCGGCCACCCTGGTCTCCGATACCCCTGCTCCGGCCCCCGGTATCTCCACTGCGGCCGAGAGCAACGGCCATCGCCACCGGATGGGCGTGCTCGAGGAGCCCGACTACGAGCTGCCCACTCAGCGAGGAGAGTCCCCGGATGCCCGGGGGCCGGGTCGCATCGTCCGGCGTAAGCGGCACTCCGCCAGACCCATGACCGTCGACGACGCGCTGTATGAGATGGAGCTCGTCGGCCACGACTTCTACCTGTTCTCCGACGCCGACTCCGGACTGCCCAGCGTGGTGTACCGCAGGCACGGCTTCGACTACGGCGTGATCCAGCTGTTCTGAGAGGCCACCCCTGGCACCGTGATCGTCAGTGATCACGGTGCCAGGGACGATATGGAGACATATCGGGGTAACCGGGGCCTTCATAGCCCCGATATTCCTCCATATCGGGGCTATGAGCTGCGCTGATAACGCCGGAGCCGGCGCTGGGCATACGATGGCGCGCAGGTCGGCGGCGTTGGCGTGCCGTACGGTACGCCACTGGCCGCTCCCCCGCCGACCCGCGCCCCGACACGCGTGCCCCGATACGAGTGAGGTCTCCCACGGTGGTCCTGTCCCGACTACTCCGCGCCGGCGAGCACAAGACTGTGCGCCGGTTACGCGCCATCGCCGACCACATCAACGGTCTGGAGGACGGCGTCGCCGGCTGCTCCGACGCCGACCTACACGCCAAGACAGACGAGTTCCGCCAGCGCCATGGTCGGGGTGAGTCGCTGGATGAGCTGCTGCCTGAAGCGTTCGCGGTGGTCCGGGAGGCCGCCAGGCGGACCTTGGGGCAGCGGCACTTCGACGTCCAGCTGATGGGCGGCGCCGCGATGCACCTGGGCAACATCGCCGAGATGCGCACCGGTGAGGGCAAGACGCTGACCTGCGTGCTGCCCGCCTATCTCAACGCGATCGCCGGCAAGGGCGTGCACGTCGTCACGACCAACGACTACCTCGCCCGGCGCGATGCCGAGTGGATGGGCCGGGTGCACCGGTTCCTCGGCCTGAGGGTCGGGGTGATCCTGTCTCAGCTGAGCCCGGACGAGCGGCGCGTCTCTTACCACGCCGACATCACCTACGGTACGAACAACGAGTTCGGCTTCGACTACCTGCGCGACAACATGGCCTGGAGTCTCGAGGACTGCGTCCAGCGCGGGCACGCCTACGCCATCGTCGATGAGGTCGACTCCATCCTCATCGACGAGGCGCGCACCCCGCTGATCATCTCCGGGCCCGCCGACCAGTCCTCCCGCTGGTACGGCGAGTTCGCCCGGCTCGCCCCGATGCTCCGGCGCGACGTGCACTACGAGGTGGATGACCGCAAGCGCACCGTGGGTGTCTCCGAGGAGGGTGTCGCGCTCGTCGAGGACCAGCTGGGCATCGAGAACCTCTACGAGGCGGCCAACACGCCGCTGGTCGGCTACCTCAACAACGCCCTCAAGGCCAAGGAGCTGTTCACCAAGGACAAGGACTACATCGTCCGCGACGGCGAGGTGCTCATCGTCGACGAGTTCACCGGCCGGGTGCTGCACGGCCGGCGCTACAACGAGGGCATGCATCAGGCCATCGAGGCCAAGGAGAGGGTGGAGATCAAGGCCGAGAACCAGACCTTGGCGACGATCACGCTGCAGAACTACTTCCGGCTCTACGACAAGCTCGCCGGGATGACCGGTACCGCCCAGACCGAGGCCGCGGAGCTGCTCCAGATCTACAAGCTGGGTGTGGTGTCGATCCCCACCAACCAGCCGATGATCCGCCGGGACCACGGTGACCTGGTCTACAAGACGGAGGAGGCCAAGTTCGCCGCCGTGGTGCACGACATTGCGCAGCGGCACGCCAAGGGCCAGCCGGTCCTGGTCGGGACGGCGAGCGTGGAGCGTTCCGAGCACCTGTCCAGGGCGCTGGTGGCCGCCGGCATCCCGCATTCGGTGCTCAACGCCAAGCAGCACGACAAAGAGGCGATGATCATCGCCGAGGCCGGCCGCAAGGGTGCGGTCACCGTGTCCACCAACATGGCCGGTCGCGGCACCGACATCATGCTGGGCGGCAACCCGGAGTTCCGCGCCGACACCGCGCTGCGGGCCTGCGGGCTGGACCCGGTGGGGACTCCGCAGGAGTACGAGGCCGCCTGGGCGAGCGCGGTGAACGAGGCCCGCGCCGAGGTGCAGGCCGAGGCCAGGGAGGTCATCGCCGCTGGGGGGCTGTACGTGCTGGGCACCGAGCGGCACGAGGCGCGGCGCATCGACAACCAGTTGCGCGGCCGCTCCGGGCGTCAAGGTGACCCCGGAGAGTCCCGGTTCTACCTGTCCTTGCGCGATGAGCTGATGGTGCGGTTCAACGGTCCGCTGGTCGAGTCCATCATGACCCGGCTACGGATGGAGGATGACGTCCCGATCGAGGCCAAGATGGTCAGCAGGGCGATCCAGTCCGCCCAGACCCAGGTCGAGCAGCAGAACTTCGAGATCCGCAAGAACGTCCTGAAATACGACGAGGTCATGGACCTGCAGCGCAAGGTGATCTACGCCGAGCGCCGCCGGGTGCTCGAGGGCGAGGACCTTCGCGAGCAGGTCGAGCACATGATGACCGATGTGCTCACCGCCTATGTCAACGGCGCCACCGAGAATGGGTACGCTGAGGACTGGGACCTCGATCGGCTGTGGTCGGCGCTCAAGGCGCTGTACCCCGTCGGCATCAAGTACGAGTCCATCGCCGACGACACCGGTGACCTGACC
>Ga0213882_10000188_pt1 | contig 25549 bp, 22 predicted proteins | sample BarmaccoBMER_R09_FD_160106 | JGI IMG/M metagenome (GOLD analysis project Ga0213882, IMG submission 160106) | Barbacenia macrantha exposed rock microbial communities from rupestrian grasslands, the National Park of Serra do Cipo, Brazil - ER_R09 ...
TTCCTACTAGTACTGTTGGCCCTCAGCGTAATCGCTAACAATATTCCCAATGACTATAGCCTCGGCCTCTCAATGCAGGTGCTCGGTAAATCCTTCCAGCGTGTCAATCGCGCCGTATGGACACTTATCGGAGCTATCATTTACGTGCTTGTGGCTATACCTGCTGCCGCAAACTTCAATGAGACGCTGGCGAACTTCCTACAGATCATTGCCTACTGGCTAGGTCCTTGGGCCATTATTCTGGTCTTAGAGCACTTCGTGTTCCGCCACGGTCGCTACAATGTTGCTGATTGGAATACACCCACTAGGCTTCCCGTTGGTTGGGCTGCCATAGTCTCGCTCTTCCTTGGTCTGGTAGGTGTGTATCTCGGTGCGGCGCAATCGCTCTTTGTCGGTCCTATCGCTAAACTCTTTAATCCTCCCTTTGGCATGGATATTGGTTTTGAGTTAGGCATCATCTTTGCTGGCATCGCATACTACTTCCTACGGCGCGTGGAGTTTACTATGAACAGGCGTTAGATCCCTTAAACGAGGTGCGACTATGCACTATGATCTGCTCATTCGCAATGCACACCTACATCGCCAGCAAGAGCTGGTAGATATTGCTGTAAAGGATGGCTATTTTGCTAGCATAGCACAGAGCGACCAGGGCACGATAAATCTCGCCCCTACGACGAGTGCAACCCGCGAGATAGATGTTGGCGGACGGCTGGTAATGCCACCTTTTATTGATGCGCACGTCCATCTTGATGCTGTCCTCACTGTTGGCCAGCCGCGCTACAACACAACAGGGACACTACTGGAAGGCATTCAGATTTGGAGTACACGCAAGGCAAGTCTTTCACGTGAGGATGTCAAGCGTCGCGCACTTGAAGCGATTCGCTGGGAGGTGGCACAGGGAACATTGCATATCCGCAGTCATGTCGATGTCTGCGATCCCAACCTGACGGCACTGCGGGCACTACTAGAGCTACGCGAAGAGGTACGCGACATATGTCACCTGCAACTGGTTGCCTTCCCACAGGATGGTATTTTCTCTTTTCCCAATGGTCCACAGTTGATGCGTAGGGCGCTGGAACTCGGCTGTGACCTTGTTGGCGGCATCCCTCATTATGAGTGGACACGCGACATGGGAGTCGAGGATGTCCATTACGCTTTTGCCCTAGCGAAGGAGTTCAATCGTGACATTGATTGCCACTGCGATGAGACAGACGATCCCCTCTCGCGCTTCAGCGAGGTCATGGCGGCTGATACGCTGCAGCAGGGCTGGCAGGGGCGCGTGACGGCTAGCCACTGCACAGCTATGCACTCTTACGACAATGCTTACGCTTTTAAACTGATCGGTCTCTTAGCGCAGGCACAGGTACATGTCGTTGCCAACCCGTTTGACAACATTGTGCTGCAAGGACGCTTCGATTCCTATCCCAAGCGCCGAGGAATCACGCGCATCAAGGAGCTAGTAGCGGGTGGCGTCAACGTGGCCCTTGGGCACGACTCAATTATGGACCCTTGGTTTCCTCTTGGGCGCGGGGATATGCTCGCTGCTGCACAGCTCGCTCTTCTTCTGTGTCATCTGAACGGCTATGAAGAGATAAACACAGTGCTTGATCTCATTACCACGAATGCTGCCAAAGCGCTACGTATCCAAGACAGCTATGGTATTGAAGAGGGGAAACCTGCTGATTTTCTCGTGCTCGATGCCCCCAATGCCTTCGAGGCCCTACGGCTCATTCCCGTGCGCCTGCATGTCTTTAAAGCTGGGCGCGAAGTAGCCTTTACAAGTCCAGCACGTAGCGTGCTAAGAAGAAGCGGTGACAACGAAGAAAAGACGGTGACATTTCACCTATAGCGCTGATAGGTCAAAGAATATTTACAGAACGGGCTATCAGTAGCACGATGATGACAAACGAAATGATAGCTTCAAGCATCATCAGTGCTTTAGCCGGACGCGTCAAAGGGAACGTATCGGCGGGACTAAGCGCCGTTGCTCCAGTGAAGGCAACGAAAAGATAATCGAAGAAGTGCGGTGCCCAGCCAGCAATCATATTATTCGACTGCTGGGGAAACATAAAATCTGCTGCCTGGTGGCCTGCTTGATGACGCTTCAGAGGCCCACCGCCGTCAATTTCCCAATACCATAATGCAAATACGAGAATATTGGACAACCACAGCAGCGCGGCGTCTCGTAGCAAATCTCCTGCTGTTGGCTTTTTGTCTGTGTTGAGCGTTAGTATGGTGACAAGCACTGTAACAGCAATGGCAAGAGCGAGAGTAACGACGGCTAGAGCGATAAAGGCGATAGTGCGTACTAGAGAGTGTGGAAGTGGATGCCTGAGCAATTGTGCTACGAAGAATGGTAGTAATAGAACAACCACAAGCACCAATGGCAACCAACTCGGCTCCAGAGTTAATCTTTCAGGAAGTGCTGCGTAGACGATGCCAAACACTAAGAGAGCAATCATAGCAGCCCAACGAGGCGCTATGGGCACTTGATTTTTGTGCGCTGTCCTATCTTGCTGCTGTCGAGTCTCGTCAACCCATGCCATGGTTATGCTCCTCCATTTTTGCACCACCTACTAATATATATAAGATGATATCACAATCTTTGATGCACAAGAAAAGATTTTTCGTACATTTTTCTTGTGCGTTCTTGCTAAAAGATAATCTCAACTGTTATAGTGTCTGAAAACAGAACTACTATCCACAGTCTATAGGCTTAGTGAAGATAAGAGGAGCGTAGGTAAGTGAATCTTGGTATTTTTAACCACAATGATCCCCGAGATTACCTCGTTGGACAGAGTGAACGCATGCGCGAAGTATTTGACCTTGTTACTCGTGTAGCACGCAGCGATACGACTGCTGTATTAATTACAGGTGAAAGTGGAACAGGCAAAGAAGTTGTGGCACATGCAATCCATGAGCAAAGCGCGCACTCCTGTGGGCCGTTCCATGCACTCAATTGCGCTGCCATAGCCAATAATCTATTTGAAAGCGAGCTATTCGGCTATGAGCCGCATGCTTTCACCGATGCGAAAAAACAAAAGCCTGGTTTACTTGAACTTGCCGAAGGCGGCACCCTATTTCTTGATGAGATTGGCGAGATGCCACGCGAGATGCAGCCAAAACTTCTGCGTGTCTTAGAGACACGGTCTTTTTTTCGCCTTGGGGGGACGAAAGAAGTCAGGATGAAAAACGTGCGCGTGTTGGCAGCGACTAATTGTGATTTGAAGCAAGCTGTGCAAAATGGCTTGTTCCGCTCCGACTTATATTTCCGACTCGCTGTCGTCAAGATAACGCTACCTCCTCTGCGTGAACGGTCAAGTGACATACCGCTCTTTGCATCGCGCTTCTTAGAAGATTTCAACAAGTTGCATGGACGTAGCATGCAACAGGTTACACCCGAAGCACAACGCTCTCTACTTGCCTACAGTTGGCCTGGCAACATACGCGAACTCAGGAACGTTATTGAGCAAGCTATAATTTTACACGATGGCAAGGAATTGCAGCAGAGCTATTTACCACAGGAGATCGTTAGCCAGAACGGACAGCAGGAATGTTTCTGCTACGACCCTTGGGAACAATGGTTGAAGACCCACCCACAAGAGGCTGTCTGCCTAGAGAGGATCATTGAACGCCTTGAGCAATACCTTGTGCGCTGGGCCTTAGAGGCAACAAGTTACAATCGGCAGCAAGCTGCTATGCTGCTCGGTCTCTCCAAGGTCGAGCAACTGCGTTATCTTATGCACAAACACGGCATCAACACAAAAAATTCGCCACCCAAGGGGAACAAGCACTACACGCTATAGGAACTGGAAGAATCTATAGGGAGCTTGAGTAGTTCGCTCTCAATCTCCTGCCAGACAAGCAGCTCCACCGCCTGATTGCTAGGACGCTCTTGACCTTGCGCTAGCGTTCGGAATTTCTCCCAGACGCGTTCTCTAAAGGTCGCTACAATGGGCTGTTGTTTCTCTGGTGGAGGCATGACGCGCATATCCACTAATTCTGGAGAATAAAACTCATCTTTGTTGAGTGCAAGAGCGATCAGGTTACTAAATGTAGCAAGCAGGGCAAGCCGTTGTTGTGAGAAATGTCCAGGTTGACGGCTGGCAGCAAGAAGACATCCTGCAATACGCCCTTCGAGACAAATAGGGTAAGCGGCAGCACTGAACTCATACTCGCCCCTATAAGCGGGAAATGTTGTATTCTTGTAGAGGTCATCGTGGTTAATGACATGACGCACCTCTACTGTATACCCTGACATAGACTCTAGCCCGAGAAAAATCACTTCGTGTTCGAGATCTGCCGTCCAGGGAGCAGTCCCCTTTCCAGCAATCTCACGCAGACTGCGTATTTTCCCATCGTGAGAAGGAGGCATACATTGAATCAACTTAATGGACATTCCGAGTTGGTTGGGGTCAAGTTCATCAAGAGCTTTTCTTAACACCATATCACTAATACGCCAGAAAAGAAGGCTCTCTGTTGTAGTAGTGCGCACATTGAGCACCTGAGCGAAAAAATCGGAGTCAATAGAACCAGTGGCGTCAGTGTCGTCTAGCAGCCAAGTGTGAGCATCAGGATATTCTTCTTCAAGTGCCTCCAGAAATTCCTGGCGATATTGTGATGGCACAACCTGTAAGAGACGAATCAAGTCAGGCCGTTGCGGCTTGGATTCTGAGTTAGCCCAACGAGAAAGAGTTGTCGTTGTAATATCCAGAGCCGTAGCTATCTTCTGGCGCTCGTTGTGTGATCCGATGATATCCTGGAGGACGCTGGTCCAGGAAGGTATACTCATTGCTAACCACCTCGCTACTTGATTAGCCAGTTCAACATTTCAGAACGTGTCATGAAGGAGGATATGTGCTCATATCTTCGATATTTCAGCACATATAGTAACACAACACACGTGCTAAGTCAACAGTTACGAAGGGAGCAAATTCTCCTCCAGCATCACCTGTCGCAAGGGCTTGGCTTCGCGTAGCCACCTGCACGTCAGACCAACGGGTATCCTAAAACGCGTTCCCTCCGATACATCTATGATGTCACGCTGCTTCAAGTGATGTAATACCTGTAATACCTCTTTCTTTCGATAGGGCAGGCCGTTATCACGATAGATGGCCTCAATATCAGTAAGTGAGACATAATGACCGTCGTCACCGCTCTCTTGCGCTACTGCGGAGAGTACAACGCGCTCATCTGTCGTCGACTGCTCACGAATCCAATTGAGGAGAATATGCCCGGTCTCCATCACCTCTTCTTGCACAACGTTCACGTCGTTGATAGTAACATAACTTTTGCGACAGCTATTACAGTGCTCTACCAGCACGTTGCAAATCAATTGAATTAAGTATGGCTGATCACCTGTAAGATGATGAATTTTCTCAATGGCGAATGGGTCATATGTTATGCTACCCTCGACTGGGCTGGTAATCAGCTTGTGTGCGGCTTCTTCACTGAGCTTTGAGAGCCGACTGTGACGAGCAATATTGAAAAAGACCGACCAGTAACCAGATGTGAACTGCTCAAGAGTATGGGTGCCTGCTAGCAAGAAATGGATGCCTCGGCGATGCTGCATCAGACTGCGCAGATAGTCAAAAATCTCCTTGTCGACCCTTCCTTGGCGGACTTGCTCTTCCAGCATCTCAAACTCGTCAATTAGTAAGACAAGATTGCGCCTCTTGAGCCTATCTTGCACTTCATCCAGAAAAATATCGAGGGCAAAGGTTGCATCTTCTTCAAAAGGAGCAAGTTGTGGTGGTACCACTATCACACCTTGCTCTTGCAAATCCTGATGAATAGTACGTGCCACTTTGAAGAGCAATCTACTTGTGCTATTGGAGAGCATCAAACCTTGCATATCAATATACACGGGAACGTGTGGGGATAAAAGAGAGGTGTTGCGTAACTGGTAGAGCAGGCTAGACTTACCAGAACGGCGCTGACCATACAGTACGATTACCGTGTTTGTCGAAAGACGGGTAAGATTTTCCTGTAAAAACTTTAACTCCTCATCACGCCCATAGAACATATTTGAGTCTCTGATTGGCTGACCTGCTATGTAGGGATTGGGGATAGGTCTGAACTCTTGCTCCATTACTACTAGTTCTAACAGATCTGCAAATTGCATTTCCTTTCCTCTATGCTCTGCATCGTCATAAACGATCTCGAAGCAGAGACGCAAAGAGGGCTTAAGAGGACGTACCGTAAACTCCACCCGCACGGCATCTCGTGTCGAAATGGTTACAAATTGCTGTTTACTTACTCCCACTACGATGAAAGCATCACTGGGCATCAGAGTTACCATGACATTATCGGCCGGGCTACGCCCACCATTATGGATTCTTAGCCAGACAGTGACTTGGGTTTCCTGTCGCACGCGTTGCGTTTGTAGTTCTGCGCGCAGCTCTGCTTTACCGCGCAGTCGTGCAATCTCTGCTAGCACGATAGCATGCCAGCGCGTCAAGAGTAGCCTGAGAATAGACAGATCTGGAAATTGCTGCTGTCCGCACCATTTGAAGTAACTACATTCTTCTATATCTGCCATCAATGCTTCAATGGCATGCGTTGCCTCTAGGAGGCTAGCGAGACGATCTCCTAACCCCTCACGTCTCAGGTAGGTCTTGAGAACGGTGACAGGCTCGTTCAGACCATGTAACACTTGGAGCGTATCTGTAAAATGGGTTTCATCACCCGTTGGCATCATCTTTAGCGAACATCTGTAACCAGCAATCTCGTCGATGGTACACATACAATGCAATCGGTAGAACTCATAGTGCATTGCCCACATGCTTTCACCGTTGGTAAGCGCTCTTGTTTGCTCCAATGCCTCTACAGCACCTTTGAGTCTTGCAAGAATAGTGTCTGCCGTCAGATCCGAGAGCAGACCTGCCAATGCACTGAAAATATTTTGTACAACGGGCACCTTAGCGCAACGCATAATCAATTCGCAGAGAGAACAGTCCACTCCCTTCGTCATTAATAAACGTGTACCCGTTACCAGCATGTGCGTGTGAACATCAAAATAGTGAGCAAGCACACGCGCCGACTCTTGGCGTATCCACTCTGCTTTTTTATCACCAATAGTATTGAGTAGAAGCTCAAACACTTGCTGCTCAAACATAGGTGTAAGCTGGTCTAATTCGCGCACAATGGTGCGCCGTATCAACTTCTTGATATTGCGCGTAAAACGGTCTAAGTATTTAAAGCCGACTTGTGGGTCTTGTTGCGTCAGAGATGGTAAGCTATTGATGAAAGCTAACCGAACGTCATTGCTAAGGTCAGAAGAGAGCAGATCAAGATAGTCACGAGCGCAACTAGGGTTCGCTTGATAAATAGATGCGATCACCTTAGCAAGCCTCGTCCTTACTTCGTGGGAGGGGTCCGTAAGGAGAGGGCGAAAGCGCTCAAAGTCATGCTCTGTTAGCTCAGGATAGGTGGCCAGTTCCATGAGGGCAAACGAGCGCAGATGGGGATCCGCTTCTAATGACAGGGTGTAGATAAGCTCCTGGTGAGAACGTCCTGTAAGCAATGCCTGCCGACTCTGTGCTAAGTACTGTTGGTGTTGCCGCCGATCTATTACTCGCAACAAGTATAATCGATCTTCTGAGCCGACAACGATCTCTACCACACCGTCGTTGTCTATATCTGCCGCACGTACCACACGAACGCGATCATTTGCCTGATAGCGCCAAAGCAAGTCCCCGCTTCCATTCAAGACATAGACAAAGCCATCGCCCACTCCAACAAGCACCTCTATCTGACCATCTCCATCGATATCAACTGCGTCAATATCCATGACCCGATGACGTGCGTGATAGCGCCACTTGAGAGCGCCCTGATCGTTGAGGACATAAACATAGCGATCCTCGGAGCCGATGATGATTTCTACTCGACCATCGTCATCAATGTCTGTGACATGCAGTACTTTGATGCGGTCACGTGTCGGGTAGGTCCATTGTAATTCGCCCTCACGTGTGTAGGCATAGACATTGTTATCAATACCTCCTGCAATAATCTCTTGTATTCCGTCCTTATTAAGATCATAAGTAATAACTGTATTAATACCCTCAGGCGTTATGATTGGTTCTGTAACAGGCAGATAATCCCTTCCATAGATATAGATACGTTTATTCTCTGACCCGAGGGTCACCTCTGTATAGTCCTGCTGAGATGTAGGGGGAACGATAGAGATACTTTGGATTGCATCGTCTACGGTGTAGTTCCACTTGATCGTCTTGCCATCCCTGTCCAAAGCACACACATGACCATCAAGTGTCCCTACCACCACCTCAAGCTCGCCATCACCATCAATGTCCCCTAAACGAACCGAGCGAATACGGTCGTGCCAGGGAAATGTCCACAATCTCTCTCCTCGTATATTAAAGGCTTGCACTTCGCCCATATCGGTTCCTATTACCATGTCAAGTGTGCCTGCCTCGGCAATGTTGCCGAAACGGAGAGAACGAATGCCTTTCACTTCTATCTGCCAAAGTACCTCAACGCGTTGCTGTTCTAGCTTGACTAGAGTAGATAAGGCTTGCAGATAGTCGTGTGCAGCAAAAGCTTGCTCTACTTGTGTGGTAGTAGGTGAAGGTGTGGACTTGGTTTCCGCAAGGTCCTGCAGGAGCGTACATTCTGTCGGAGACAAGGGAAGGAGTTCGGGAGAATAGTGATTTATAGCTTGATGGCAAGCGTGGATTTTACTCAGTAAACCCTCTGTCAGCTCGACACGGAGAAGGTGTACGTTATCATCATCGGAGCCAACAAGAATTTCTAGTATGCCATCTCGGTCCAGATCAATAGCAAAAATGCTGAAAATGCGAGACCCGAGAAAATGTTTCCAGAGCAATCTGCCTTGGTGGTCTAAAAAATAGATGTGTTCGTCTTCTGAACCAGCAATCACCTCAAGATAACCGTCTTTATTAAAATCTTCAACGCTAATAGAGTGTATTCTGTTCTCAGGAGAGAAAGACCATTTCTTTTGACGGTCTGGCGTTAGAGCATAGATATCTTTGGCATCCGAAGCAATCAGAATTTCAACGATGCCGTCTCTATCAAGATCGACAGCGTAGATAGCATGAATTTTGCTTTCAACATTGTACTTCCATTTCAACTCACCTTTACTGTCAAGGACATAGAGGTGCTTGTCACCGGAAGCAGCAAGTGTCTCTATTTCCCCGTCGCCGTCTATATCGGCTGAGAAAACAGCACGAACCCAACCATTGGTTGGGTAGCGCCACAGTAATGCACCATCTATGGATGACAGGACATAGACAGACCAATCTTCAGAGCCAAATACGACCTCAACGTTGCCATCATGATCTATATCGTAGGCACGTACACGACGCACCACCTGCTCTGCAGTGTAGGACCACAACTTCTGTCCCGTTTCATTGAAGGCGTAGACCTTATTGTCCCGCGATCCAACGATGACACGTGCTCCTGTTATCGACTCAGCAGTGTTCACGCCAAAGACGGTCCCAAACCAGTCGCTACGCTCCTCAAACTGCCACTTGACTATACCTTTCCGTGTCAGCACGCGCACACTGCCTTCTCGCGAGCCAACTAGCACCTCAATATCTCCATCTCCGTCTATATCTGCGGCGTGAACACTAGTCACCCAGTCGTCTGTGCTGTGAGACCATACTTCTGATACGACGGCTAGCCCAAGCCTGAGCGCTTCACGCAAACTCTGTATACCTTCTTTTGAGGGTTGGTCGTCTGCTATTAGCGACATAATGCCTCCTTGTGCCAGACTTGAGCACTTCTCAGACACTCCATCTCATGCTTATTTACGATGGGGTGCTTGCGTATATCAAAACTACTCAATCTCGACGCTGTGCAGTGTCTCTTCCTCCATATAATGGACATGTGCCTGGTCGCCATTATCGTATGTAGGGGTATTCACGACCATTGCTAGTAGTCCATCTTCGCCTGCCCCAAGCTTATGCACAATTCCTTTCCTTACCAGACAGCACTCGTTTGGTTTTAGGGTATACACTTTAGAATCATATTCTATAATACCGGTGCCTTCAATGATAGTGATAAAATGGTACGCATTGGGATGAATGTGCCGCGCAAAAGCTCGCCTGGGCGGGATGGAGATGAGGCGTGCTCCCATCTCGTGACTTGTACTCGCAAAGTCGAAGAGGGGAATCTCTAGTGCCGTTTCGTTCGGGTTTTGCCCTTCAAGAAGTTCACAGTGCAAAAATGGATTACTCGGCGTGAGTTGCCGGAGATGACTAATCTGTAACTGCTCCATAACTTTCTCCAATTACTTTTTTGGGCACACCTGAGTGCCCTTCGCTTTTTTGAGTGTAGCATGGAGACAATAGAAATCATGTCATAGAAATGCCCTAGAAATGCCCTCCTTACCTGCAAGCACTGTATATCGTTTCTCTTTTTTAAGACACCCGCCTTTTAAACGTCTTTATTTTCAAATGACTCATTTATGATAGATATTTATTTGACACATCTATGGTATAGGCATACTCGTGGCACTATTTTGTAATGCAAAGGCACATATATGCACGTATCATAGGTATAGAAAGTGGGAAAGACATATTCCTCTTTTAAGACCTAGAGTGAGGGCATACTCGTGGCACTATTTCGTAATGCAAAGGCACATACATGCATATATCATTCTTAATAGGAAGGAGGAAAGACATGTTTCCCTTTGACATAGTTGCGATTTTAGTGCTGATATCGTTCGTTCTTGGCTTGCTTTTCGGCATCTCTCTTGGGAGACCGCGCCATTACTAGCAGAGAGCTAATCGGAGGGGCTACACCCCCAGAAAGTGGAGTTTCATAATGAACTTTGACACGACAGTTATTCTGACCCTCGTATCCTTCATCATCGGGCTGCTGACTGGCGTTTCGCTTATACGCCCGCGCTATCGCCATTATCCCGGCCGATATATGTATGATCGACACGACATACTATAATAATGAGCGTTTCGACAATAGTATGTGCCAGTCAGAGGAACACGGGTTACTTATCTCTGCTCCCCACCTGCCCTTGACATTCAGGCGGACAGGTCGGGGATGCAGATGTTTGTTTCTAGGCTTGCTGTGCAACAACATTCAACACGATTGTCAAGCTGCTCTGCACTGAAGTATAATGGGGCAGAGACGCCTGTCAAGAAAGAATAGCGTCCATAAAACGCCAAAAAACCACTACATTTGGCTAGACTTTGGAAGCTTGTTTCTCTACTTCATCATTAGGCGGTGAACAAAGGGGTGAACTGCTCAATGCAATATTATGTGGCGCTTGGCGTCAATGAACTCAGGAGGCTCTTATCATGGAACCCCCACATAATCCGTATAGTCATGCCAGAGCACTACAGCATCCAACGTACTTCTTTGGGCGTGCTCGCCTGATGAGCCAACTCTATTCACTTATCAAAAATCAGCAGAGTGTCTCTTTGGTCGGGTTGCAACACATCGGGAAATCTTCTGTTCTCCACTGTCTGCGTACTCATGAGATGCAACGGCGCTTTGGGGTCGAAGCTGAGTTGCAGGCATATCTCTTTGCCTTCATTGACTTTAATCAACATCTGCATCACACTCGTCCAGACTTTTTCCGTACCATCTGCACACAACTGATTGAGCAGAATAGAGACCGTCTCAGCATCTCTCTACCCCAAGCAGCCGGTGAAGAGAGTTTTAGTACACTACTGCGCCACATTCATACACATGGTATTCATCCGGTGTTGCTCCTGGATGGTTTTGACACGGTGACACGCAATCTTCACTTCGACGCGAATTTCTTTTCCTTCCTCCGAGCCGAGGCTAACAATGGGATGGTCTCTTATATCACGGCCTCCTTCGCCTCTCTGGATACCTATTGTCATCAAAATATCGTAGGCTCCCCCTTTTTCAACATTTTTATTACCTTGCGCCTGGGTCCCTTCACGTCAGAAGAAGCACACCAACTCATTACTACCCCCGCAGCGACTGTAGGCTACCCCTTCACTGATGCAGAGATCTCATTCATTCTGGAGTTGGCTGGTCGACATCCCTTCTTCATTCATCGCGTCTGTCACCTCCTCTTCGAGGAGAAATTGCACAGTAATAGCATAGATACTGCATGCTTTGAACGTGTGAAAAAGCAGGCATATGATGACCTGTTTCCCCACTTCTCGCATCTCTGGAAAGCCTGCTTCAACGAAGCTCAACAGGAGCAGTTTAAGAACGAGGTGCGCAGAAACGATGCAAGTGGGAGCAAGATGCCTGAATTGAGTGAGAGCGCTCTCTTTCGCACCTTTGTGAGCAACATATGCACGCTTCCTCCTAGCGATGTTACCATCAAAGCACTGGAACAAGCTTTGAAAAATCTCAATAATATAAAATTTCTGGGTGAGAGCGACTTAGCCTCTCTCAATCTGGTCTATGCCCGTGCAGATACTCAATTGCTGCTCTCAGTCACTGACAAAGGGATGTTAGTCAGTAAGATACTGCATGAGGCGTGCGAAAAACTACGTGGCCATACAGGACATCACGAAGGTAGCTCTCGTATCTATGAAGTCCTCCAATACCGTTACTTCAAATCCCATACCCGAGTGAGTATTCCACAGATTGGTGCGCGCCTCTGTATTAGTAAGCGTCAGGTGGATCGAGATCGCAAAAAGGGTATAGACGCCTTGTTCAGGGTGCTGTGTGAGATGGAGATGGCATCGCGAGAAAAGTGAACTGGTGCTTGCATGAGTTTGCATACTAGGATATACTGCAAAACGTAGTGGACTAGAAAGCATGGTGACCATAAGGGATCGCCACTATTATACATGCAATAAAGGCATAACGGGTATTGTAGGGGCAGTCCCTTGTGGTCGCCCTGCCCTCGCACTCCCATAGAATATAGAGGAGAGAACGACTTATGTCGTCAACACCAGACTCTACACGACTGGAAGACTGGATTCGCGATATCCCTGATTTTCCGCAAAAAGGTGTGCTGTTCAAGGATATCACTCCCTTGTTACAGGATGCTACTGCATTTCGCTCCGCTCTAGAACGTCTTGCTGCACACTATGCTGGTTCTGGCATACAGACTGTGGTCGGTGTAGAGTCGCGAGGATTTATTTTCGCTGCTCCCTTGGCATACTTGCTCAACTGTGGCTTTGTGCCTGTACGCAAGTTCGGCAAGCTACCCTTCAAAACACGTAGTGTGGAATATGCACTGGAGTATGGCACCAACGTCGTAGAGCTACACGCAGATGCAATCAAGCCTGGCGAGCGAGTCTTGATAGTCGATGACCTACTGGCGACAGGTGGCACCGTTTCGGCGGCTATAGAACTGGTAGAGGAACTGGGTGGCCATATCGCTGGTATTGCTTTTCTGGTCGAGCTTACCTTCCTCAAAGGACGTGAGCACCTTAAAGGCCACGATGTCTTCGCGCTCATCAAGTACTAGATGTATCACGCCCTGGGATTGCGTTGCCCTACCCCTAGGGCGTGATACATGCTCACACTAGCTCGTTGGCTCCTCTGGACTAGAGACAAGAATGTGCAGGAACCGTCTAATGGCCCAAAAGATGAGCCAGTAGACCAACATAGCGATCAACGTCGGCAAATCGAACGTCGGAACAGGGCCCTGAGAATGAGGAACGGCGGCAGGCGAGCTTAAAATACCGACGAAGGGAACTAGCACAATAGAGGTCAACGCATAGAGAAATCCAGTGAACAGGTTATCTGGGTGCGCGGCAATCAGCATGAAGAGAAAACGTAATCCTAGTGCCACCTCTAATACGGCCAGAAACCAGCGGAGGAAGTCGTTGAGCTTGCCAACAGCATAGCGTACTGTACGCGCCTCCTCTTGTCGCATGTCTATGGTCTCTAGGTCACTGGTAGTCTCGGGAGCTGATGATTGTGACGTTTGCTGAGAGACCTGTTTAGGTTGTAACCCTTCCATGCTATCCACCTTCCTGGTTGGTATATTGGCTGACTACACACGTGTGGAGATCATCAAAGAATGGGTTATGGGACATTTTCTCTGCCTCCTACAACTCCTTGCTGCCCGTCATGCTGTTACTATAATCGCATCAGGCATTGTTCATGTCCCGATTATAGCACGTTTGAAGCAAGGTTCCAAGAGCTATCACTCTTCATCGCTCAACAATTTCCTCTGGTGGAAGGCCCGTGCTAACAATACTACACCTTCAGCACGTGCTAGGACACGGAATTGGCCAGAGTTCACCAATTGATTGAGTTCGTTAGTGGTCTTAACACGGTCTTCAGGGAACAGACTGTCGAGATCAACAATAATATATTGTACTATGTTGTTGACATGTTTCACCGAAGAAGAGAAGGTGATCTCAGGAAATAGGGTGATATACAGGCGTTGGCTCAGATGCGGGTTGAGTGTACTACTTGCGCTAACAGAGGCGCTGGGAGGAATCATAGCAAGCAAATGCTCAATATGTTGTTCGCGGCTCCCCAGTGGATGATCCGGCCAGAAGGCACTAAGCAGAGGGGCCATGATGACAAAATTGAAGATACACATAGCCAGCAGCCAGCCATAGAGTACTTGTTGCAGACGTGCATTTCCCAAGCTTTTGGCTAGAGGTATCATGCTATCGCTAAATCGCTGCCATTGACGGTTTCCCGCCTGCGCGAGCGTAACCGTCATACATCGAAATCGGTGCAACAAGCTGATGCTTACTCCTTGCATGAACCTTGCCAGTAAGGTTTTCTGTTGCACGATTACGTTTTTCGTAGAGAGCAACGCTGTGAAGTCTCCACGCCATATATGCCAGAGTATAATGATGCGGCGGGTACCTTCGATGGAGGCGAGCATAATAAAAGGAATAATGGTAGCGTTATACTGGAAGACACCGCTATAGAGCAATGAATCGGTACTGAGCAAGTTAATAGCGAGAGCGGGTAAGGCTGGCAGTAACCACTCTGGCGCAAGCAATGCTAGAAATCCTGTACTGCGTAAAAGGTTTACTAGATAGTAGAAGCGGTCAAGGGTGATAAATGTTGTGAACAGCAACCAGGGATGTAACAGGATATTGACTATTGCAGCACCTGGTGAGCTACCTAAAGCCTCATAGCGATACCAATAGTTGTTGTGCTGCGCTCCGGGATAGAAATGAGGAATAATCACAAAGAACGCGAGTAGACTCCACAGTAGACCCCCAACAATGAGCACCGTACCTAAGCGTGGTGGTAATTTATATTTCCAGACCAGCAATAAGCCAAGTAGCGCGACAGTCATCGGCACGTCTTCTTTACAAGCAGCGGCCAGGATCACAGCAACTATACCCCACATATAGCGTCTGCAGTCTATAGCTAAGACGGCATACAGCAGTAGCGGCGTAGCCAGACTCACGGGATGGAAATCGAAGAGATTGATGCCGAGCAAAGCAGGCATGAGCAAGTACATAGCCGCCATTACTACTGCAAATAAAGGGAACTCTGCCACACGCCGACGCGCTATCAAGAAGACAGGTACCGCCCCCAATGCAAGGGCAAGCGTTTGAAAGACTAAGAGAATATACGGCTGTGGTTGAAAAAGATAGAGCAAGGAGAGTGGCAAGATGATTGGCTCAAAATGAATAGCTAGGCGTGTAGGTGGCCCATACCAATCGACACCTTGATTAGTAAACTGGAAAGGACGGCCATGCAGAGTATTCCAAAGAACTTGGTCCATGTTGCCCAGATCAAACGCTGTAGCTTTAAATATGTCGTACCTTAGTAGAACCTGCTGACTAATGAACACTACATAGACGATTACTATGACAGCTAGTAGCAGCCAAGCTACCCGCTCTTGTACCCTGCTATCAAATTTCTTCATGTCACCCTTATATGAAGATAACGGATTGCCAGATGCCGATGCCGACTAGAATTATAAATGACCAGACAATGACAAACTCAGGCCATGTGCCTGTGCGAAAACGCCAGTGTGAATTGGGCGGAAAGCCATAACGCTTGTGGCTGGGCCACAGTAGCGGAACGCCACCTAGCGTCAAGGCATCTGCAGCTATGTGCATAATGCAGCCAAACAGGACGCCGAAGAAAACGAGGTGTGAACCAGCTATAAACGATGCTGGCAGAAACAAGCTACGCTGCTTCAGTAAATAGATTACCACCTGTTCTGCACCGATAGCTAGTAATGACCCTAGTGCAAGCCCAAGCAAACTATGGAATAGTGTACGGTGCCCCGCAATACGCTGAATTTCTTTGCTCACGATACCAAAGCGACGTCCCAGCGTACTACGCGCATTGTCAATATCCGGTAAAAGTGAACCGAATCCTACTGCCAGATAATACACTGCTTTTCTCACCAGCAGTATGAGTGGGACAGTCTTCGCTAGTGTGAGCGGGTCACCCGTCAAGTGAACCACACTGTCAAGAACAACTCCGGCGGCTAGAGCAACTAGGAGATGTGATCTGCCTTCCATAACCCCCCTGAATACATTGAGATTGTGGGCTATTGTAGAGGATTTTAGAACAAACGTCAAGGGCAAAAAAAACCGCATGTATAGCAGGGGCGAGCCTTGCGGTCACTGACTACTATGCTTCGTCTGGGAGACTAATGAAAATTGACTCGCCCTCTACTTTGACCGGGTAGGTTGGCACATCCTGCTGTGCAGGTCCGCACAAAACCCTACCCGTGCGGATATCAAACTGCGCACCATGCCACGGGCAGGTGACCTCATACCCTTCCAGCTCTCCTTCGTTCAGTGGGCCACTGATATGAGTACAATTATCGCTAAGGGCAAAGACAGTACCATTTACTTTTGTTAGACAGACTAGCTCACCGTCTGCCTCCACCTGCATCATTGCGCCCTCTTCTATCTCATTTACATCTGCTACTTTGATAAAATCCGCCATAGTGCGCTCTACTCTTCTTCCTCTTTAGTTTTTTCTAAGCCAGCAATAGCCAGTCCGCGATGCAGTACACGCAAGGATAAAAAGGCGCATTTCATACGCGCTGGGCTGATCGGAACACCCAGTGCATCAAGAATATCCTCCTTGCCTAATTGCACGACTTCTTCTACCGTCTTACCCTCGACCATCTCGGAGAGCATGGATGCCGCAGCCTGGCTAATAGCACAGCCACGCCCCTGAAAGCGTATCGCCGTGACGTGATCTCCCTCGACCAGCAGATCCATGCCGAGCTGATCTCCACACAAGGGATTCACATCTTCGCTATGGACAGTGGGATGTTCAAGCTTTCCATAGTTGCGTGGATTGCGGTAGTGGTCCAGAATGTATTCACGATAGTCCATTGACATATACATACCCTCTTCTCTGCGTGGCCATCACATTTTCGCGATAGGGGCCCAATTTATTGTGCCCTGGGTTGGCTGCAGGGGGCACGGTAAACCGGGCCCCTACAGGGCGAAAATCTTCTGTGCTTTTTTTAGCCCCTGCACCAGAGTGTCAATATCTTCCTTAACTGTATATACGTAGAAACTGGCGCGAGCGGTGGCTGCCAGCTCATAGCGTTCCATGAGGGGTTGCGCGCAGTGATGTCCTGCACGTATTGCCACACCCGTCTCCTGGTCAAGGATAGAGGCCAGATCATGCGGATGAATATCATCCAGCGTAAAAGAGATTACTCCACCACGCTGTGCAGGTGACGGACCGTAGATCGTGAGTCCAGCAATGGCCTGGAGTTGTGCCATCGCATAGGTCGTCATTTCTTGCTCGTGCTGTCTCACCTGTTCCATGCCTAAAGCATTGAGGTAGTCAACTGCTGCGCCTAGACCGATTGCTTCGGCGATCGCTGGGGTACCCGCTTCAAACTTCCACGGCAGGTCATTCCAGCTTGATTGACGCAACTGCACTGTGCGTATCATGTCACCACCACCCATGAATGGCGGCATCGCTTCGAGCAGGTCACGCTTGCCATAAAGCACGCCTATACCTGTCGGACCCAGCATTTTATGCCCACTGAAAGCCAGAAAATCCACATCAAGTGTCTGCACATCCAGCGGCAGATGCGGCACACTCTGCGCTGCGTCAAGCAGAACAAGCGCACCTACTGCATGGGCTTGCGCAATCATCTGCTGCGCCGGATTGATCGTGCCCAGCACATTCGACATATGCGTGAACGCTACCAACTTGGGCTGCTGTTGCAACAATTGCTCGTATACATCCAAGCGCAACAAACCATCATCTGTGACGGGAATGAATTCGAGACGAGCGCCGCTACGCTGAGCAAGCAATTGCCAGGGAACGAGATTACTATGATGCTCCATCTCGGTCAGGACGATGAGATCGCCAGCGTGAATATTAGCGTAGCCCCAGCTATAGGCAACAAGGTTAATGCTGCCAGTAGTGCTGTTTGTGAAAATAACCTGCTTGCTTTGGCGGGCATTGATGAAGCGCGCTATCTTAACGCGGGCCTTTTCCATTGCTGCCGTTGCCTCTTCGCTGATCCGGTACACGCCACGATGTACGTTAGCATGGTAGGTCCGGTAGTAGACGTTCATGGCATCAATGACGGCATTTGGCTTCTGCGAACTGGCAGTGCTATCGAGATAGACTAGGGGTTTACCATGCACTTGCTGCGACAAGATAGGAAAATCGTCACGAATATCGTAAGCGGTCCATCTTCCTTTGTAGGTCAACTGTGGCGCATGGGTTGCGGCAGCATTATCCGATAGTAACATAGTTTTTCCCTTCAAGGGCGAGAGCAAGGGTTCGCACCCACCTTACCTCCTCCTCGCTCCTACTAATATTCGGTAAGCTTGATTTCTTCTTCGGAGTGTTCATCCAGACTAATAGCGCTCTCATCGACATCCTCAATCTCCCAGCGCTCCTGGGCATCGACCCAGGTGTCAGCCTCGGCCTGATAGGCTCCCCGCATACGACGCACGATACTACGGCGTAAGCGAATGCGCAGATTCTCCAAGGGAATGCGTTGTAACACAGGCTCGAAGAAACCCTGCACGATGATACGTTCAGCCTCTTGGCGAGGAATACCACGTACCATTAGGTAGAAGAGTTGTTCCTCGTCGATCTGACCACTGGTGGCACCATGACTGGCACTGACCTCATTCGCTGCAATTTCTAGGCCAGGAATCAGCTCGGCACGGGCCTTCTTGCTTAACAACAAGCCATGTGCCGAGAGGAAGGAGGCCGTCTGCTGCGCCTTAGAGCGTACGCGGATCATGCCATCAAACTCGACACGCGACTCATCGGTGAGTACACCCTTGACAAGTGTCTCCGCATTGGTCGAGAGAGCTGCATGATCAGAGAGGGTGTTGATGGCATAGCGCTGATCGTTGTCGGTAAAGAAGATGCCTACCAATTCACCTGCACTGCCGTTGCCCCTAAGGCTGGCTCCAATGGTCTCGTGTGTGAGCTTACTGCCCAAGTTGGCTATCACAAATGTGACGCTGCCATCTTTGCCGTAGACAGCGTTCTTATTCGTAATATTCCAGATGTTCTGTCCTAGGTCCTGCAGATTACTAAATTCGACGCGCGACTCAGGCTGAGCATATACCTCCACGACATCGTCAAGCAGTGCAAGGTGCTCCTGTGCAACATCAGAGGTGTACTCTTCGACGAAGCGCACACTGCTCATCTCGTCGGCCACAACGAGCGTATGAGAGAAGGTAGCAGCCATAGCTGCATCAATCCAGACCTGCGCCAGGATAGGATTTTCGATTTCGACGCTCTTAGGAACATAGAGGAAGAAGCCGCTGCTCCAGAAGGCGGCGTGCAGTGCTGTGTACTTGTTACTTTCTACTGGTACACACTCGGTCATAAAGTACTTTTGCACTAGTTCAGGATACTCGCGCACCGCTGTATCCAGGTCGGTGAGGATCACCCCTTGCTGTTCAAGTTCCTCTCTCAACTGCGTGTGAATGACCGAACCATTGTGCTGTACGATCAGGCCAGCCTGTGCGTTGACCAGTGAGCCGTGCAGTGATTCTTCTATAGCTGCGGACAATTTTTCGCCTTTGTACGCAGGGACAAACGGCGTCAACTGTTGAAATTTGAAATTTGGAGATTGCCCGCAATGTACCTAGGTCGCCACGGCGGCCCAACGGAGTTGGCGTAGTCTCGTAGACTTCCCAGGCATGCAGGCGCTTCTGCAACATCCATGCAGGCTCACCCTTCTGGCGCGACAGTTCTTCTACTGCGCCACGCGAGAAGCCCGTTGCCATCGCACTAAGCATCGACAGTCACCTCATTCCCTGCATCAGCGGGCTTGAGCCACTCGTAGCCTTTTTCCTCCAACTCCAGCGCCAGTTCCTTACCACCTGACTTGACGATACGACCATCAAACATCACATGCACGAAGTCAGGCTCGATGTAGCTGAGCATACGCTGGTAGTGTGTGATGAGCAAGATACCCAGGTTAGGGCCTGTCAAGGCATTAACACTCTCTGACACAATCCTGAGCGCGTCAATATCCAGGCCAGAGTCGGTCTCGTCCATGAGAGCAATCTCAGGCTCCAGTAGCGCCATTTGCAGAATTTCTGCACGCTTCTTCTCACCGCCAGAGAAGCCATCATTGATAGAGCGGTTAATGAAACTATTATCCACTTTGAGCAGTTTCATCTTGGCCTGCAGCAACTTGCGAAACTCACCAGGAGCAGTACTTTTGCGCTTGCTCACCTTGCCTGTAGGATTCTCACCCTCCTCCAATGGCTTATTGCCCTCGCGCACAGCCTCAAGCGAGCGACGGAGAAAATTAGCCACGCTCACACCCGGAATAGCCATGGGATACTGGAAAGCCAGAAACAGGCGCATACGTGCGCGGCGGTCGGGAGAGTACTCCAGAATATTCTCGCCCTTAAACCAGATCTCACCGTCGGTCACTTCGTACTTTGGGTTGCCCATAATCACGTTTGCCAGCGTGCTCTTGCCAGAGCCATTTGGTCCCATCAGGGCATGTATTTCACCCTGCCGCACCACCAAGTCCACACCGCGCAGGATTGGCTTACCTTCAATATTTGCATGAAGATTCTTAATTACCAGTTCAGATACCATTACCGAAACACACCTTCCTAATGCAATGATTTATGACAGGGGACGAACTTCGGGTTCGCCCTGCTGTTTAGGGATGTAGAAAGCCCCTACATGAACGTCAGAGAGCGCGATGAAATGAGCAGGCATACCTTTGTCTTGTTCCGATGACTCGTTCATCAAGTCGGCCAGAGTCATCGTATCAAGCGTATGGGCAACTGCATCGCGTACCTTAGCCCAGAGATACTTCGTCTTGCACGAGTCGAGGAAGCCACACACCTGTGTCATATCCCCTTCAACGGCACAGATCATTGGTGCTATTGGTCCCTCCAGCACACGTACTATCTCGCCCATCGTGATCTTGTCTGGACTACGGCTCAGGCGGTAGCCGCCATGTGCTCCACGCGTGCTCGTTACCAAGGAGGGACAAGCCTCGCGTAACAACTTCACCAATTGCTCTAAATATGCCAGCGGCAACGCCTCTACTTGCGCAATGTCTGTCAGAGAACGGGGGCGTCCATTATAGTGGCGAGCCAGATCGACCAATATGCGCACGCCGTACTCACCCTTTGTAGATACTCGTAACACGATTGCCTCTCCCTTCCTGTGCCCACACACGATCTCCTCGGGCGGCACAGCTCTTGTACAGCCTAGCACTAGCTTAATCCGACTTATTCACTAGGATATATTCTAACACTTCTAACGGGGGAGCGTCAACGTTTGCGCCCAACTACAATTTGCCGCGTCCCTTTGCCGAACGGCTTCCAGTCATAACTACCATAGATGGCTTCTATGCTGAAATCGGTTGCCAGGAAGAGCAATTGCAGTTCGCGGGGAAAGAAGACGTGCATATCGAGGTTTGTCAGGTAGCGTTCATGCTCGCCTGTTAGGAAAAACTTTTCGTGGATCCAGACGGTGTGCTGCACCTGTTCAATCTGGTCATACTTGCGGCTCGTATAGAGTAGCATGGTAAAATCATTGGCGGGCGACTCAATCTCGTCCTCTAGGTAGACATACGAAGGCCGATTGAGAGCATTACTGAGATAGTCGATATCAGGTAGAAAGGTATCAATAACAAAGCGTCCACCAAGGGTAAGATGGTCATAGGTAGTTTTGAAAGTGCTAAGCTGTTGCTCAAGCTCATAGAGGTGGCTGACGGAGTTGAAGGACAGGAAGATCAGGTCGAAGGTTCCCTTATTGGGCAATTCGTAATCGCACATATCGCCTTCATGCAGCGTTACGCGTCGTTGTAGCGCTTCTGGCTCACGCTCCAACTTACGCTGATACGCAGCCAGCATCTCTGGCGCGATATCCAGGCCCTCTAGCGCAAAATCACCGAGGCCACGCAATAGCTCAAGGCCAATCCGTCCGCTGCCGCAGGCAAGCTCCAACACGCGCTGAGGTGTGTAGCGCACCACCAATTCCTTCCAGAAGGGCACATCCTGCTCCGATTGGCTCTGATACTCCAAGTCGTAGTCGCTCACGCGCTCGTAATATTCTCCCATAGCATAAGTCATGATATAATTCCTCAAAATGTTAGAAAAATAGGCAGGCATGAAAAGAATGCACACAGGTCGTGCATTTCCGTGTAGAGCTTAGCATATGCAGTAGAGGGAATGCAATAGCGCAAGGCAGCAGAATATGATTACACAGATCGAGATAGACGGCTTCAAAACCTTCAAGGACTTCAAAGTAGAGCTGGCTCCCTTTCAAGTCATCGTCGGACCGAATGGCTCTGGGAAGAGCAATTTGTTCGATGCATTGCAATTGTTGTCGAGATTAGTGGAAACAGACTTGTTGTCCGCATTTCAGGGATTACGTGGAAATCCTCGTGAAATGTTCCATAAGTTTCCAGATGGACGTACAAGTAACCGCATACGTCTAGCTGTCGAAATGCTCGTTGATCGTCGAACCCAGGATGAACTGGAAAACGTAATAGAGCTTAATTACAGGCGAATGCGTTACGAAGTAGAAATAGCCTGGCGTCCAGATGAACTGGGTCAGTTGTACTACGTTACACATGAGTCACTAAAAACAATTCCCAAAACAACTGACAGTTGGCTGAAAAGGTATAAGCTTGACATAAGGAGCAATCAGATACCAAAGTCCAAGCCCGACACCACTTTCATCTCCTATACAGAGAGTAATTTGACCGTTTGGTTAGATCGCCAACAACAGCCGCTTGAGAAAGATGAAGGGACAGAACCAACTAGGCAGGCCTTTTCGTTTCCAAAATCTCTTGATCGTACCATATTGAGCAGGAGTCTCGTCGCTTCAATGTCCCATGCCACCGCTGCTCGTAAAGAACTAGGCTCACTGAGTCTCTTGCAGCTAAATCCAGAAGCTCTACGCCGACCTAGTTCAACTGAAAGTCCTCGCTTTCTTGCAACCAATGGTAGTAACCTACCAGCAACGCTGGCTCGCATGGAAGCAGAAGACAAATTTGCTTTAACTGATGTCTCCCGTGATATGGCAAACCTAGTGCCGGGCATTTTCACAATTCGTGTAAAGAAGAACGAAGCAAGCAACGAGTATGGTATCTCCGCTGAAACTTCGGATGGGCGCTCTTTTCCAGCACAAGTGCTCTCTGATGGAACTTTACGCTTACTCGCCATTGCCACGTTAAGAAATGATCCTAAATTTCATGGTGTGCTCTGTATGGAAGAGCCTGAAAATGGTGTAGATACTCTACATCTACAAAACATGACTCGTCTACTACGTGAAATGGCGACAGACTTTACTGATGTACAGCAGGCTGACGAGCCTCTGCGGCAAGTGTTGATTACTACACATTCTCCTACGTTCATTAGCCAACCGAATGTGATAGATTCACTACTTCTAACACTCACGCCAACACACATTCAAGGTGAAAATGCTCAGCCCTTACGGATCACGAAAATGGTTCCAGTCACTCCGCCAAGCACCCTATCTGCATCCGCAACAGGTGTTGATAGAGACAAGAAGATAGAAATATACACGATTGATATGGTGAAAAAATATCTCAGTACCGACAACCTTGACGAGGCACTGGACCAACTCCAGAAGGTTCGCGATAGTCTCATTCAACAATAAGGTAGCATCGTAGTGAGTATATTAACATTAGCATTGTATTGCGAAGGAACCACTGATGAACGCTTTTTATCTCCGGTGATTCGCAGAACTGCCGAGCAGGTATTAGCACAACATGGAAGTAAACAGATGGACACTCTAGTGCTTCCTATAGAATTAACTAAAGATCAAAAAAAGAACCGCAATGAAAGCATCCTCTACGCCGCACGTAATTCATACGGCTATGATGCCCTCATTGTCCATGCTGATGCAGATGATCCTAAGTATGAGAAGGCTTTAGTCCAACGATACAACCCAGGATATAGCCTTGTGCAGCAGAAAAGAGAGAAAGTATGCCTGGACTTACTTCCTATCATTCCTGTACAAGCTATCGAAGCTTGGATGCTGGCAGATCATACCTCGCTGCTGATGGAAATCGGAACAGATGTCACCGCTCATGAGCTAAGTATACCTGAAAAGGCTAAGCAGGTTGAGGATATCTCGAAGCCCAAGCAGAAACTCAAGACTGTCGTACAGAAAGCATATGCAAGTCGTACTAAACGAAAGCGCGATGTAGATATAGACTTTCTGTACCAACCTCTGGGTGAAAAGATCAAGTTAGAGAGACTGCACGCAGTACCTTCATACGCCAGATTCGTGGAACATTTGATAGCGCTACTTAAGACTCTCAAATTAATACAATAATCAGAGAAGCAATTTGCAGATAGCGCAAATTGCTTAAAAAATTAGTTGAGGTTTCTACATGCCCTACACTTCTATACAAGAGATCGCCGAAGAGATACATTCCGGCGTTATAACACCCACCGAATTGGTGTTGGAGACGCTCGAACGCATTGATACACTAGATGGCGAGATCCAAGCATTTATCACGGTGATGCGTGAGCAGGCGCTTAAAGACGCAGAACAGGCTGAGCACGAAATGCGTACCGGACTCTACCGCAGCCAACTTCATGGTATGCCAATTGCCATAAAAGATTTGATTGCCGTCAAGGGTGTGCGCACAACGGCAGGCTCACGTGTACTGGCAGATCATATTTCGCAAGAGGAGGCGCTGGTAGTTGAGCTGCTACGCAAGGCTGGAGCTATCATCATTGGTAAGACCAACACTTTTGAGTTTGCCTACGGTCCTTACTCACCGCCTACACGCAATCCTTGGGATTATACGCGTACAGCCGGTGGTTCCAGTGGAGGCTCAGCGGCGGCAGTGGCGGCTGGAATGTGTCCCGGCGCTATCGGCACGGATACGGGCGGCTCGATTCGTATTCCGTCGGCGTGCTGTGGTATTACGGGTCTCAAGCCGACTTATGGGCGTGTGAGCTGTTATGGAGTTATTCCTCTAAGCTGGTCACTCGATCATGTTGGCCCACTGGGGCGCAGTGCCCAGGACTGTGCCATTCTCTTTGACGCCATTGCCAAGTATGATCCACGGGATCCCAACAGTGTCGCTGGCCCACCTATCACGCCGAGTCGTTACACAGCAACACTCATCGGTGGCACCGAGGGACGTGGGCCGCTCTCGCTACAAGGATTAAAGCTCGGTGTGCCACAGGAGGAA
>Ga0213882_10000189_pt1 | contig 25395 bp, 26 predicted proteins | sample BarmaccoBMER_R09_FD_160106 | JGI IMG/M metagenome (GOLD analysis project Ga0213882, IMG submission 160106) | Barbacenia macrantha exposed rock microbial communities from rupestrian grasslands, the National Park of Serra do Cipo, Brazil - ER_R09 ...
TACCGGAGCTTCGTTCGCCCACCGGCGCGACACACCGAAGATCATCAATCTTGCTCAGGTCGACTGAGTCATTAAACGATCTTGGAACGACCCTGGCTGCCATGGTCCGGCTCGCCGGTGAGTCGCCCGGACGCATGCTCGACCCCTGCTGCGGGTCAGGGACGCTTCTGGAAGAGGCGCTCTGGGCGGGTTGGGAGGCAGTCGGTTCGGATCTGGATCCGGAGGCAGTCGCGATCGCCTGCGAGAACGTATCCCGGGCTGTGGTGGAACAGGCCGACGTGCTGAAGCTGCCCCATGACGACGCCACCTTCAACGCTGTGGTGTCGAACCTGCCCTTCGGACGGCAATTCCAGGTTGAGGACCCGGCCCGGTGGCTAAGACGCGCCTTGACCGAAATGGCGCGAGTCACGCACCCTGGTGGGCACGTCGTGGTCCTTGTCCCACCGCCTGTTCCCCGTAGCCTCAGCGGTCTCAACCTGGCCAGCAGTTACCCGCTGCGCCTGCTCGGTGTCTCCACCCGCATCTGGGCCTTCGAACGTCACTAAGTGCAGCAAAGCACCCCTGCGCGGCATCACCAGAATGCTGCACCCGCGCACTCGTGAGGTCGAGCGTCACCCTGGTCGCCGCCAGCACCGACCTGGATAGCGCGGTGGGCGGCCGCATCGACGCCTTCGCTGGCGGGCTCAGCCGGCGCGGCTGGGATGTCACAGTCATCGACCCGCCGTTGCCGCCCACCGACATGGTCGACCGCCTTCTCGCACACGCACCCGAAGTCCTGCGCTCGGTACCGCGAGACGCCGGCGTTGAAGGCGACCTCCGGCCCGGGGCGGGATGGGGCGCACGGCACGGGCTGAGGGGGGCGGTTGCCGACGTGGCCGTTGTTTCGGTGCCCCCGTTCTCCCTGCTCTGGGCCGCCGCAGTCATGCTGGACCCCCGGCTGCCACTCGTCGTGGATTACCGCGATCCGTGGAGCGCCCGCAGCCGCCCGCCGTTACTGGCCCGAGCGACCAGGACGATCGAGCGACACGCGCTGCGGCGCGCCGCAGCGGTCACCTATGCCGGTGGGCCCGCGCTTGGCGATCTGCTCGTCCGACGCCTACAGCTCACGTCGAGCCTCGTGATCTCCGTGCCCAACGGCTTCGACGCCGCCGACGTCGAGGGCCTGCCCGAAGTGCCACTCCGACCGGAACGTAACGGACAACCACTGGACCTCGTGATGAACGGCTACTGGTACGGCCGCAACGGTCCGGGGATCCTCCTTGACGCGCTGCAGCGTGTCGGGCCAGCGGTCGCCGAACTCACCGTCGTCGGAGGGGTATCGCCTCCCATCGCCACCCGACTGCACCGCGCCACCGGGCAGGCGCTCGTGCCTCATATCGCAGGATCCCGACGAAAACTCTACGAACGGCTCCACCAAGCCGACGCCGCACTCGTCACCACGGACAACGCCAGCGCCGCCGAGTCCCGAATCCCCGCGAAGATCTACGACTACCTCGCGACAGGCGTTCCCGTCATCGCGGTCTGCCCACCCAGCGCAGCACTGCTCCGAATCCCCGGGGCGCAGCGTTTCCACCACGCCCATCACGAGGACGCCAGCGGCCTTACCGCGCTGCTCCGCAGCACGGTACGAGACCGCACCGCCCTATGCCCCGGAGTACTCCGCGCTGGACCCACCAGGGAGCAGGGCGTCACAACGCTCCACACGCTGCTCCGCAGCCTCGTACAGCAACCATGACAAGGAGCCACCTGGCTTTGATCGCCCCGTTGCGCTACGACCGCGATGACGGACGAGAGCACGGGGGTTCGCGCGGGGATGGACCTACTGTCACCGGGCGCGGGCAGGGGGTGGGTATCTCTTGGTGATCGCGCGTGTCGGGGCGGTGTCGGGGTGTGATCGCCGGAAGTGAGCTGTGGCCGTGCGCCGCTGAACGGCCACAGCTCACTTCCGGCGATCATGGTGGGCGAATCGAGTCTTGGCGCAAGCTCCGGATTGATGATCTTGAAACGACCGCGGCGGGGTCACCGCCTCAAGTTCCCGGGCTCTTCGCAGCATGGACGTCGGCTGCTGAGCTGAGCGGGTCCCGCAGGGGGAAGTGGCAGGCGGCGAGGTGGTGGGGGCCGAACGGGCGCAGTGGTGGTTCGACGTCGGCGCAGAGCTCCTGGGCGCGCGGGCAGCGGGTGCGGAAGCGGCACCCGGACGGCGGGTTGATCGCTGAGGGCAGCTCGCCGCGCACGGTGGACCGCGCCGGACCGGCGCCGTTGCCGCGGCTGACGCGCTTGGTCGACTCGAGATCGGGAACGGCCCGCAGCAGGGCCTCGGTGTAGGGGTGGGCGGGGTGGTCGGAGACGTCGGTGGCGGGACCGATCTCGACCAGCTTGCCGAGATACATCACGCCGATCCGGTCGGCCATGTACCGGACCACCGCCAGGTCGTGGGAGATGATCACGTAGCTGAGACCGAGCCGCTCGCGCAGGTCCCGCATCAGGTTGAGGATCTGCGCCTGGATGGAGACGTCCAGGGCGGAGACCGGCTCGTCGGCGACGACCAGCTTCGGTTCCAGCGCCAGGGCGCGGGCCAGTCCGATGCGTTGGCGCTGGCCGCCGGAGAACTCGTGCGGATAGCTCTGGGCGGCGCTGGGCCGCAGGCCGACCTCGTCGAGCAGCCCGTCGACCCGCCGGTCCTGGTCCCGGCGGGAGCCGATCCGTTGGATGGCCAGTGGCTCGCGCAGGATCGCCCCGACCCGCATTCGCGGGTCGAGCGAGGCGTAGGGGTCCTGGAACATCAGCTGCAGGTTCCGGCGGATCGGGCGCAGCTCTCCGGCGGGCATGGCGGTGATGTCCTGGCCGGCGAAGACGATGCTGCCCGAGGTGGGCTTCTCCAGCGCGACGAGCGCCCGGCCGAGCGTGCTCTTGCCACAGCCGGACTCCCCGACCAGGCCGAACGTCTCCCCGGGGGCGATGGAGAAGCTCACCCCGGCCACCGCGCTGACCGCCCCGACCCGGCGCTGGAGCAGCCCGGCTGTGATCGGGTACTCCTTGACCAGGTCGTGGACCTCGACCAGCGGCGCGGCCCGCGCATCGACGCTGCGACGACCGTCTGACGAGCGCTCGGTGAGCGTGAGGGCGGAGCTCGCGGTCTCCGCGCGGTAGGCGACCGGGTGCAGGCACGCGTGCTGGTGTCCGGGGGCGACGGTGACCAGTGGAGGGTCGGCCGTCCGGCAGTCGCCCCCGGCGTTGGGGCAGCGGGGATGAAACCGGCAGCCGACCGGTGGGTCGGACAGGTCCGGCGGCAGCCCGGGGATGCTGTAGAGGTCGGTGCCGGCGTCCTGGTCGCGACGGGGCACGGCCGCCATCAGCGCCTCGGTGTAGCGGTGGCGCATCCGCCGCAACAGCGGCCCGGTCGGGCCGGTCTCGACGATCCTGCCCGCGTACATGACCGCGACCTGGTCCGCGTAGCGGGAGATGACCGCGAGGTCATGAGTGATCAGCAGGATCCCCATGCCCAGCCGGGTGCGCAGGTCCTCGAGCAGGTCGAGGATCTGCTCCTGGATGGTGGCGTCCAGCGCGGTGGTCGGCTCGTCGGCGATCAGCAGTCTCGGTTCGCCGGCCAGCGCCATCGCGATCATGACGCGCTGGCGCATGCCGCCGGACAGTTGGTGCGGGTAGTTGCCCAGCCGCTCGCGGGCGCGCGGCATGCCGACCAGCTCGAGTGTCTCGGCCGCCCGCTCCCGGGCCGCGCCTCGGGAAGCGCCCCGGGAGCTGCCACTGTGGCGCCGTACCGACTCGGCGATCTGGTTGCCGATGGTCATCGTGGGGTTCAGCGAGGTCATCGGGTCCTGGAAGACCACCCCGATCTCGTTGCCCCGCACCTGGCGCATCGCCTCGTCGCTGAGCGAGGTCAGCTCCTGGCCGCCCAGGACGACCGAGCCGCCGACGATGTGCCCGCCGGGCGGCAGTAGCCGCACGATCGACATGCCGGTCATGGTCTTGCCGGATCCGGACTCGCCCACCAGCCCGAGGATCTGCCCCTCGCCGAGGGTGAGCGACACCCCGTCGACGGCGTGCACGACCGAGCGACGCCCCCGGATGTCGGTCCGCAGGTCCCTGATGTCGAGCAGGTCGCCCATGAGGAAGTCCCTACGTTTGTCTCAGCCGGACGTCGAGGGCGTCCCGCAGCGCGTCGCCGACGAAGTTGAACGCGAGCACGATGAGCAGGATCGCCACCCCGGGCGGGTAGATCTGCCACCAGTACCCGTCGTAGAGGTACGCCGTGCCGCTGGAGAGCATCTCGCCCCAGCTCGCGGCCGGCGCGGACAGTCCGAACCCGAGATAGCTCAGCACCGCGAAGATCAGGATCGCGTCGGCCACCTGGAACGTGGCCTGCACGACGATCACGCCGACCGCGTTCGGGATGAGGTGCCGGAGCATGATCTGCGGGCCGCGCCCGCCCATCACCGTCACCGCCTGCACGTACTCCCGGCTGCGCAGGCTGAGCACCTCGCCGCGGACCAGCCGGGCCGGTATCAGCCAGGCGAACAGCGCGATGATGGCGATCATCGTGCCCAAGGTGGGAGGGATGATCGTGGCGACGAACAGCAGGATGAACAGCCCTGGGATGGACAGCACCACGTCCACGATCCGCATCATCACCGTGTCCAGGACCCCGCCGGCATAGCCGGCGAGCGCCCCCCAGATCACCCCGATCGCGGACGCCGTCACCGCCGCGGCCAGCCCGACCTCGATCGAGCTCTGCCCGCCGGCCATCAGCCGGCCCAGCTCGTCGTAGCCGAGGTAGTCGGTGCCCAGCGGGTGGGCCGCGCTCGGCGGCAGGTTCGCCGCCGCCAGGTTCGTGTAGACCTGGTCGGTGTGGTAGATCAGCGGTCCGAGGAAGCAGAACAGCACGATCACCACGATCAGCCCGATCCCGAGTACGGCCAGCCGGTTCGCCGTGAACGCCCGGCTCATCGCGCGCCACAGGCCGCCGTCGGCGCGGACCTCCCCGCCCTGCGGCAGGGTCAGCGCATCGAGGCTCGGAGCGGTCATGCCAGCCTCACCCTCGGGTCGGCGACCCCGTAGGCGAGGTCGGCCACCAGGTTGCCCACCACGACCAGCGCCGAGCCGAGCAGCGTCAGCGCGATCTCCACCGGATAGTCGCGCCGCAGCGCGGCGTTGAAGAACAGCAGTCCCACCCCGGGATAGTTGAACACCTGCTCGACGACCAGGTTGCCGGCCACCAGCGTCGGGATGCTCAACCCGATCAGCGTGATGATCGGCAGCATCGCGTTGCGCAGCAGGTGCCGGACGAGGATGGTCCGTTCCGCCAGCCCCTTGGCCCTGGCGGTCCGGATGTAGTCCTGGGCCAGGTTCTCGATCGCCGCCGAGCGCATGAACCGGCTGAACGACGCGATCGAGACGATCGCCAGCGCGGCCACCGGCAGCACCATGGCGGCCGGGTCGGCGAGCGCGCCGCCGAGGGTGGCCGTCTGCGGCGCCTCCGGCGGCAGCAGCGACAGGTCCACGGCGAACCAGGTGATCAGCAGCAGCCCCAGCCAGAAGACCGGCATCGAGTAGCCGAGGAACGCCCCGGTGGTGACCGCGTAGTCGAGGAACCGGTTACGCCGCACCGCCTGGGCGATCCCCAGCGGCAGCCCGACGATGATCGAGATCGCCAGCGCCAGCAGGCTCAGGTATGCGCTCTTGGGGATGTCCTGGGCCAGCAGCGAGGCCACCGACTGGTTCTGCGTGTAGGAGAACCCCAGGTCGCCGTGCAGAAGTGAGTTCAGGTAGCTGAGGTACTGCAGCGAGACCGGTCTGTCGTAACCGTGCGCGTGGTTGAACGCGGCGATCGCCGCCGGGGTGGCCCGGATGCCCAGGATCGCCCTGGCCGGCCCGCCCGGCAGCAGGTGGGTGAGCGCGAACACGATCACCGACACGCCGAGCAGGACCACGACGGTCTGTCCGATGCGCCGCAGCAGGTAGCCGGTCATGACGTGAAGTGCCACCTCTCCGGTTGCAGGTTGCTCTGGGTGAGCTCGGTGAACGTGCCACTGGTGGCGAGGGTGGACTTGACCACGACAACCTCGTCGGGATCGGGCTGGTAGATCACCGGCAGCTGCCGGGCGAGGTAGTCCTGGTAGGTGGTGAGCGCGTTCGGGTCGCTGCCGTAGAGGGTGGCCTCGATCAGCTTGTCTGAAGTGGGGTCGCTGTAGCTGCCGGAGTTGAGCGCGCCGCCGGTCTCGAACAGGGGGTCGCCAGTCGGGTAGGTGCTGAAGTTGATGCCGCCCCAGTCGGACATCTGCCACCCGCAGGCGCTCTGGTCGGGCGTGCAGACGCTGTCCTGGGACAGGATCGTGTTGAAGGGCTCACCTCGCAGGTCGAGCTGGATACCGACCCGGGCCGCGTCCGATTTCATCGCGCTCACCTGCGTCGCGGTCGGCTGGATGGCGTTGGTGTAGTCGAGGGTGAACTCCAGCCTGGCGCCGCGCGGGATGCCGGCGCCGCACTGGTCGGCCGCGGCGCCCGGGTTGACGCAGGTGTCCACGCCACCCGGGATGACCGACCAGCCGTGCGAGGACAGCAGCTGCCTGGCCGCGGCCAGGCTGTAGAGGTAGGTGCCCCGCTTCTCCAGCGCGCTGGCGTAGGGATTGGGCGGGCCGACCGGCACCGGGCCGTAGGCGGGGATCGCGTACCCGGAGTAGACCCCGTGGATGATCGCCGGCTGGTCCACCAGGTGCTGCAGCGCCTGCCGGATGTAGAGCTGCCTGAACACCGGGCCGGCCGCCGGGTTGTTGAAGTTCATGTTCATGTACGTGATGAAGAACCGGGGCATCGCGAAGACGTGGTAGCCCCCACGCTTGATCGCCGCCAGCTGCGGGAGGTCGTCGGTGGGTACGTACCCGACGTCGATCGCGCCGGCTCTGACCTGGTTGAACTCCGCGGCCTCGGAGGTGAACGGCAGCTCCTCGAAGTGGGGGATCGCCGGCTTGTAAGGACCGCCGTAGTGCGGGTTGGCCGCCATGGTGAGCTGGCCGGTGGTGGAGTACGAGGTCAGCCGCCACGGCCCGTCCACCACCTGCCACAGCGGGTTGGTGGCGTAGGTGGACAGGTTCGCGGCCTGGCCGGCGAGGAAGTCATAGACCTGCTTGGCCCCGGCCGGAGTGAGGTCGTAGTCACCCCTCGGGCCGGCTGCGGAGGTCTTGTCCCAGGCCGGCGGCAGGGGGGTGAGGAGCTCGAGCTGCTCGGTGGTGAACCATTCCGGGTTCACGCTCCGGGTGAGCGTGAACGTGAGCTGGTACTTGCCGGTCGCGGCGTAGCCGGCGAGGTTGTCCGGGATCTCACCGGGCGTGTAGTTGCCGAAGTTGGCCGGGCTCTCCTTCACCGCAGCCTTGAGCAGGTTGAGGGAGAACACCACGTCGCGGGCGTCCACCGGCTCGCCGTCGGACCACAGGTAGTTGGTTTTCATGTTGACGGTCACGACGGTGTTGTTCTGCGAGTACACCGGCTCGTCGGCCAGGCTCAGCACGTCGTCGATGACCGGCTGGTCCCCGCTGGGCGCGTAGTACAGCGGCCGGTACATCAGGTACTGGAACTCGAGTACGGTGGGAACGCTGGTCTGTTGGGTCGGCGTGATCGGGAAGATGTAGTTCGGCGCCGCCCCGGGGGCCTGGGCGAACGTCACCGTGTCGCGCTTGGCCGGCGTGGCGCCCGACCCTTGGGCGCTGGAGCATGCCCCGGTCAGGATGAGGACACCGACCAGCAGCACCGCCCTCAGGTCCGCCCCTCGACGAACACGACCTCGCATCGCGACACCCGTCATCGGCCTGGTCAGAAGATGTTCTGGATGATCTCGTCCCCGATGCCGAAGCCGGCGCCGGTCGCGATCGCCCGCCCGAAGCCGCCGCCGAGGAACCGTTGCAGCATGCCACCGCCACCGCCGCCGGGGTAGCCCGCTTGCGCGGGGTACGGCTGTTGGTAGCCCGGCTGTTGTTGGTAGCCCGGTTGTTGGTAGCCCGGTTGTTGGTAGCCCGGTTGTTGGTAGCCCGGTTGTTGGTAACTCGGTTGTTGGTAACTCGGTGGTGGTGCGGCTGCGGTGGCGACCTGCTGGACATGGTTGTCGACCATCGCGTGGATCGAGCCCAGCAGCGTCGAGGTCTGCCCCTCCTCGTCGCGCACCGCGAGCGCGATCTCCTTGAGGTCAAGCTGCCATTCCCGGGCGTTGCGGTCTCCGGCGGCGGCAGCAGCCTGGAGTTTGTTGGCCAGAGTCTGGATCAACTGCATGGTCTGCCGGCCCTGCTGCTGCAGCTGGGCGTAGTTCTGGTCGATGGTCTCCGCGTCCATCACTGGCCTCCCGGATCGGTCGATGTCGGCGGGTGCGCCGATCCAGTGCTACCTTGCCGCATACGATCGGGGCGGGTTCGCGAGGCCGCCCGCTATCCGGCGTTGCTGCGGTGTGAGGTCTGTGAGGGGCCTGATCCCGCCCACCTTGCCCGCCGGCAACTCGGCCCGCCCTCGGCATCCGCAGCGTCACCTACCAACCTGGCCAACACGCCTTGGCGATCCGCGATCATCGGCTCACGCAGACCCGACACTCTCCCCGCCGCCGGTGCATTGGTGCCTTGACGTCAAGCCGTGACACCGACGAGGCGAGCGACCGACGTCCCGGTTCGCAAAGATCATCGACGTGGGCGAAGTCCTTCGATTTCAGGTATGAGCTGGGCATGGCTGGTACCTGTGATACCTCTCTCCCGTATTTCGTGTTTTTACAGCCGAAATAGACGAGGGTCCTGATGGGCCCGTTTATGTGCTCGTGTGACTGGGTGGCACCCAGGGCCGGGGACGGCCTTGTCCTGAAACACTGTCGGGGAGGGGCGTCTGCTTTCGTGGGTGTTCTCTCGGGAGCCAGGCAGGCGCCACGACCGTGCGGAAACATCGGCCCTGGGGGCCAGGGCGTCACGCTAGGGCGGTCGGCGAGGGCGCGCCAAAGGGTTTGCTTGAGTTTGCTAGAAGTAGGATGAGGTAGCTTGGCCAGCTGGACAGCCTGGCGGCGCTGCCGGAGCATCGCGGGTGGTCAAGCAAACCTGAGCAACTATCTACGGGAGGCGATGGTTGTGCAGCTGACGTTCCTGGGCAAGGACACGCAGGGTGGAGGGTCGCCAACCCTGTTCGCGACCGACCGCGACACCTACGTTCTGCAGGACTGGCGAGTGCCCGGCCGCGAGGCCGGCGTCGAAATCCCCATGAGCCTGTTGGAGTACGCGGAGGCCAACACCACGGGCCACGGGACCTATGTCGTGTCAGGGGCGGCGGTGCGTGATGCCCAGGCATTGGCGCAGATGGACGTTCCCGGTCACGAGACGTGCATCGAAGTCGGCAAGGTTCGAGAAGGTGACGTTGATGACACTGCTGCAAGGCCGGGCGTTTGACGATCTCTTTCGTACTTTCCGTCACACAGCGTTCCACTTGGAGCTGAAGGATTCCTATCACGCTGCTGAAGAGGCAGGCCCCTTCGAACTGTTCATGAAGGGAGAGCCTGATGACTTCTCCTGGCATCGACCCTGGCTCAGCCCGGTCCGGGAGGCGACACGGGCGGGCAAGAGGATCGGACGCGTGCGTGTGGTGACGGTTCCGCACTGCGATTACACTCGCTGGGGCCTGAGTGTGGCACCATCGAACATCGAGGCTGGAGAGGATCTTCGCTGGTTACCGCGTCATCGTGCCACAGGCATTGACCTCCCCCGGAGGATTACTGGCTCTTCGACGACAACCGGGTCGTGTTCACCCTTTTTGCCGAGGATGGCCGCTTCGCAGGTGGGGCGGAGGTATCTGAGGCGGAGATCATCGAACAGTGCCGTAAGGTCCACCACCAGGTGTGGGCTCTGGTGATCCCGCACGACGAGTACATCTCGATGTAGCGCGGTATTCGTTGTCGAGCACGGTTGTCCAGGCTAGGGAAGTTCTCGGACACAGACTCCGCGACTTGCGCAAAGACGCTGGACTGACCGGGCGTGCGCTGGCCGCGCTGGTCGGGTGGGACAGCCCCAGGATATCCAAGATCGAGTACGGTAAGCAGATGCCAACAGAAGACGATATCCGGGCCTGGTGCCACCGCTGCCAGGCAACCGATCAGATATCGGATCTGATCACCACCGTTCGTAACATCGACGCGATGTACACCGAGTGGCGCCGCGTGCTTCGAGCAGGCACCCACGGGCGTCGACAGGCGTCACTCTCACTGGAAGCACAGACTGGGTTGTTTCATTGGTACGAGCCGGTCTTGGTACCCGGTATTCTGCACACCGTCGAGTACGCAACAGCTGTTATCGCCTTCTACCAGACCCCCGACGACCTGGCGGACGGTGTTGCCGCGCGCATGCAACGCCGACACGTCCTCTACGAAGGCAACCACCGATTTCACTTCATCCTCGCCCGTCAAGCACTCCTCACCACCGTGGGCGACACCCAGGTGATGCTCAGCCAACTTGACCGTCTACTCACGGTCATCTCACTACCCCGTATACGACTGGGCATCATCCCAGCCACCGTCGCCTACCGGGTACCAACCAACCAGTTCATCATGTTCGACGAGCGCCTGGTCCACGTCGAGACCATCTCCGTCCTGCTGGCGCTGGGTTCGGGCAGTCGGGTGCTCTTCGGCCTGGTCTCCCGGGCCCACCGGGCGCTACGTCTACGCGCTGGCGCTCTGCCTCACCGCGGCGGTCGCCGAAAGACCGGGGCTGGCTGACCACATCGGTGTGCACGCCATCAACACCGGCCGCCCCACTGCGGACTGGCCCACCGGACAACCTGTGCTCACCACCGAAGCCGGGTCCTACGCCCACTGGGGCGTCGAGGTCATCACCGTGCCCTGAGCCGTTTGGCGGTGTATGACACACGGCTTGGGCGTGGGGGCGGTGAGACGCGATGATGGGTCGGTGGAGTTCATCCCTGTCTCGCCGCGGTTGTGGACGGCCCGGAAGCTGCAGTGGGCCGCCGTCGTGGTGCCGGTGACCGGGGCCGGCACCGCGTTGGCGTGGGTGCTGGCCGGTCGGACCGGGGGCATCGCGGTGCTGTTCGGACTCGCCGCGGTGAGTGGGCTGTGGTGGCGTGGTCTGCTCGGTCGCTACCGGGCCTGGGGCTATCTCGAGCGTGACGAGGACCTGGTGGTCCGGCGCGGGGTGCTCTATCGCCGGCTGTCGGTGGTGCCCTACGGGCGGATGCAGTTCATCGACGTCACCGCGGGCCCGGTCGAGCGCTGGTTCGACCTGGCGACGGTTCAGTTGCACACCGCGGCGGCGGCCAGTGACGCAAAGATCCCCGGGTTGCCGAGGGCGGAGGCCCAGCGGCTGCGGGACACCCTGGCCGCGGTCGGCGAGGCTCGGGCGATGGGACTGTGACCGGTCCGGCGATGGCGGGATGGGCGCGGCTGCACCCGCTTTCGCCGCTGGTCCGCTTCGGCCGGGCGGTGGCTGTGCTGCTCGTGGCGGGGGTGCCTCGGCTGCTGTGGAGCGGGGACCGGACCGGTGGCTGGATCGAGGCCGCGGTGCTCGGCCTCGGCGTGGTCGGCGGCGTGGTGTTCTGGCTGGTCACCCGCTGGCGCGTGCATGACGGTGAGCTTCAGATCGAGACCGGACTCATCCGCCGGCAGTCCATCCGGGTACCGCTGCGTCGAGTCCAGGCCGTCGATGTGGTGGCGCCGCTGATGGGCCGGCTGCTGGGGATGGCCGAGGTGCGGGTCGAGGTCGCCGGTCGCGGCTCGGGTCACAGCCGGCTGGCCTACCTGCGCCAGGACGAGGCGTGGGCGGTGCGCGCGCGGCTGCTCGCGCTGGCCCACGGCCTGCCCGAGGAGACGCCGGCCCCCGCCGAGCAGTCGCTGCTGGTGATGTCCAATGGCCGGCTCGTTGCCTCCGCCACGCTGGGTGTGCCGACCTTGCTGCTGGTAGTGGTCGTCGTTGCCGTCGCGATCGGGGTGTGGAGCTCACCGGCCCTGCTGGTGGCGCTGCCCTCGACGCTGCCTGTGATAGTGGGCATTGGCGCGGTCCCGGTGCGCCGGATCGTCGCGGAGTTCGGGCTTACCCTCGCCGAGGCGCCCGACGGGTTGCGGCTGCGCAGCGGCCTGTTGCAGACCAGAGCCGAGACGATCCCGCTGGGTCGGGTGCAGGCGGTGCGGTGGATCGAGCCGTTGACCTGGCGGCCCTTCGGCTGGTGCCGGCTGGAGGTCGATGTGGCGCGCCAGCGGTCGGGCCGGCGCGGCGACGAGGGCGACAGCGCCCGGGTGACCCGGGCTTTGCTGCCGGCGGGCTCCCGGGAGGAGGCGCGTCGGCTGCTCGCCCGGGTGCTGCCCGGTGCCTCGGAGTGCCCATCGCCGGGCAGTGCCCCACCCCGGCGCGCCATGCTGCTCACGCCGCTGTCGTGGTGGGCACTGCGGGCCTGGCACGACGAGCGTTTCGTGATGACCCGCTCCGGCCGGCTCTGGTGGACGACGGTGCTGGTCCCCCTGGACAAGGCGCAGAGCGTGCGCTGGCGTCAGGGCCCGCTGCATCGTCGACTGCGGCTGGCCACCATCGAGGTCGACACCGCCGGCCGCAACTGGCGGGCGGTGGCCCGGTGCCGCGATGCCGCCGAGGCCGGCGACCTGCTCGCGACACTCCCGGCGCTCGCCCATCACCGCCGCACCGACGAAGCACTCCCCTGACCCGGCACCACGCGATGAGCATGCCTCAGACGTACACGTGGCGCAGCGCCGGAACCTGAACGCCGAGCGCCGGCGCGGGAATTTCCCACCCGTTGAGGCGGTTGACACTCCCGTACCCGCCCGCGCCGACGGGTCGGGTCAGTGGAGAGTGCGGGCTGCGGGTGACGTGCATCGAGTGCGGCGATGAGCTGGTTTCCGAACGCGCGGAACTGGGTTACCAGTACTGTACGAAGAAGCGATGCCAAGCCAAACACCACCGGGGGCTGGCAATCACTGCGATAGGGGTGAACAAGAGTGCTGACACCTTCATCGTCGGTGCTCAGGAGGAGATCAGGAAACGAGCGGAGGCCGGCGAGTTCGGCAAGAAGGACAGCGGTCTCGGGATCGGTTACCGATCCCCACAAGCCGCTGCGGAGGTACCCTCCGGGTCGAGTGGCTCGGTAAGCCGGAAGATACCCGCTCGACGTCCGTGGACACGTGAGCAGGAAAAAGTCGTGCGGTTGTACAACGGTATGGGGCTGACTCCCCGGCAGATCGTGGAACGGGCCCGCGAGAACACCCCGAAGCTGGGCATCACCGAAAGTCTGGTCACCAAGATCATGTGTTCACCGCCCGCTCGCTAGGAGACCGCTTCCAGGCCGGTTTCGATCTCGCCCAGGATGCCGCGTCGCCGGCGCGAGGCGATGAGCAGCCAGGCGCCTCCCACCGCCATATAGCCCAGAAAGATGTACGGGAACGGGTCCACCGGGTAGGCGGGCAACGGGTAGAAGCTGCCGATGGTCGGGACCAGCAGGAACACGAAGGCGAGCACCGCCACGTTGGCGGGCTTGAGCTCGCCGAGCTTGCGCAGGTGGATCGGCGCGGCCACGGACATCATGAAGTAGGCCACAGCCGGATGTCCTTCACCGCCGGCGTCCAGCAGAGCACTGCGCTGCGTGTGTCCACGGCGCAACGCCGCATGCACTGAAACTGGTCATACTGCTCCGGTCAACCGTTTGATGATCTTCGCGGGCGGGCATTCCAGCGCATCACGGCTGACCAAGAAGCCGCCTGCTCCATGCGCGCCGCGCTCCGTGGGCCGGGCGGTCATCCATCACAGAGTGAGGTGAGGACCAGATGGCAGGCACACTTACCGGTCTTCGAGTGGCCATCCTGGCCGCCCGCGGCGTCGAGCAGGTCGAGCTGGTGCAACCCCGGGGGGCCGTCGAGGCCGCCGGCGCCCGCACCGAGCTGATCTCCGTCGAACCCGGCGAGATCCAAGCCACCAACCAGGACATCAACCCCGCAGACCGGTTCGCCGTGGACCGCGTGGTGGCCGACATCTCGACCGAGGACTACGACGCCCTCATCCTGCCCGGTGGGACGGTCAACCCGGACACATTACGCCAGGATCCCTCGGCCGTGGCGTTCGTGCGAGACTTCGTGTCCTCCGGCAAGCCGGTCGGCGTGATCTGCCACGGGCCCTGGACCCTGGTCGAGGCCGACGTGGTCGCGGGCCGCACGCTGACCTCCTATCCCAGCCTCAGGACCGATATCCGCAATGCCGGCGGCACCGTGGTGGATCGAGACGTCGTCATCGACGGCGGCTTGGTGTCCAGCCGTAACCCCGGCGACCTGCCCGCTTTCTGCGTCGCGATCGTCGAGGAGTTCGCCCGTAGCCCGCGCGCCGTCGCCGGCGGCTGAGCATCCGGCATCACCACGACGACCTGTTGGACCTCGCGGGAGAAGCATGGTCGCCATGGCGGGCTGCGACCGGTGGAGGTCCAGGCCGCCCGAAAGTAAGGAAGGTGCCCCGCGATGTCTCCCACCACACCTGGGCTGAGCGCTGACGGGCGGGAGCGGCTCGAGCGGGAGGTGGCGCTGCTGCGCGAGCAGCGGCGAGAGCCGGCTGCCGACCTGAGCGATGCCGACCCGGTCGGGGACCGGGCGGACCAGGCGGAGCTACTGGAACGAGCCGATGACCTCGCCCAGCTGGACGGGCGTATCAAGGAGATCGTCGAGCTGCTCACCCGCGCCGGCTGGACGGATGAGCGTCCCGGCGGGCTGGTGGACGGGACCGTGGTCACCCTGCGGTTCGCGGACGGTACCGTCGAGACGTTGCGGGCCGTGATGGTCACCGACGAGGCTTCCGAGGACGAGGGGGCACAGGTGCTCACCGTGGACAGCCCGCTCGGTCTGGCGCTGGCCGGCCGCCATGCCGGCGACACGGTCACCTACCGCACGCCAGACGGCGAGACCAGCGTCGATATCCTCGCCGTCGCGCCCCCGAGCGGGTTGACATGATCTGTTCGTCGACGAGCGCGAGCCGGCGGTGCCCGCGCTCGTCGGCGAGGCTCATAGCGTACCGATAGTGGTGGAGGAGCCTTATGCGCCCGCTGTCCGTGACGGCCCTGAGAGTCGTACTGCTGACGACGTCGACACTGGCCATCGCGGGGTGCGGTACGCGCATCGGCACAACCACCGCGCAGAACTCTTATACGATCACCGAGCCGGTCACCTCCCTGAGGATCGACAATCCGGTAGGGAACACCGAGATCGAGGCCACCGACACGAATACGGTGTCGGTGGCCGAACAGCTCCGCTACACCGGCGAGCCGCCCCAGACCCGCTCCCCCGTCTCCGGCGGCCGGCTCAGCTTGAGCTACATCTGCCCGGGGATCCTCGACGTCAACTCCTGCAGCGTGACCTACGTGCTCAAGGTGCCCCGACGACTAGCGGTACAGATCGACGGCAAGGTCGGCGTCACCACACTGACCGGACTGGCGGGGCCGCTGACCCTCACCTCCAGCACCGGAGACATCGACGCGACCGGGCTCACCAGCGCCATGGTGACCGCCCGTGCCGAGGCCGGCACGATCACACTGGGATTCACCGCGCCACCGACCACCGTGGACGCGCAGGCCCAGGTCGGCTCTGTCACGGTCCGGCTGCCTGCGGGTACGGCCTATGCGGTCGACGCGGGCAGCCAGGTCGGAAGTGCCGACGTGACGCTCCAGCGGGATCCCGGCTCCCTGCACCGCGTCACGGCCCACTCGCAGGTCGGTTCAGTGCGGGTCGAGAACGGCTGACCGCACCCCGATCTCCCTACTCTCCGCGATGCGGTGCCCAGCGCAGAACAGTTCCCCTCGCGGAGAAGCGGCCGGTGAGGCATGATACCCCAATGAGGGGACACACTGGGAATGACCTATATCACCCGAAGTGCTCGAACAGGGGGCTGTGCAGACAGCCGGTGACTGGCCGAGGGTCGATGCGCCGACGGCTCACACTCGCCGTAGTCACCGCCGTCGTGGCCGTCATGCCGACGGCGTGCGCGTACAAGGGGCTCACCATGGCTGCGGTGACCGCGGCAACTCTCCATGGCGAGGGGACGCTCGCGGCGCCGAACCCGACGTCGAACGCGGCCACGGCCTCTGCCACCACCACGAGGGCCGAGACGTACAACCCGGCATCAGCACCGGCCGGCGCCCACGTGAAAGCCACCTTGACCCCGTCTGGCGAGTCCACCAACGTGGAGTTCACGGCGTCCGGCCTCTTGCCCAACCGGGACTACGCGGTGCGCGCAGACGTCAACTCCTGTGGTGGCCTCCCGGAAGCCGAAGGTCCGCACTACCAGAACCGTATCGATCCTGCCGCCACGGCCCAAGCACCGTCGACCAACCCCGAGTACGCCAACCCGAGCAATGAGATCTGGCTGGACCTGCGCACCGACGCAACCGGCTCGGGCACGGCGCGCACCACGGTGCCCTTCGTGTTCACCGATCGGGGACCGGGATCGATGGTGTTGTCCGAAGCGACGGAGACGGCAACGGGCCAGCCAGGTAAAGCGGGTGCTCGGGTCGCCTGCCTCACCCTGTCAGCCGTGCAACCGCCGGGCGTTGAGCCGCGGGGCTCCCGATAGCGCATCGGAACACGAGTGCGTCCACGGCGGACGAGGACGGCCCTCCCGTTTCCAGGAAAGGAACATGCGGGAGGGCCGTCGCACGTCGACGACGTGATGAGGCGGCTACCTACCAGCCACCCGCGGCCACCTGGGTCACAGATCCAGATGCACACTGATGAGCGGGCCGCGGCCCCAGTCACCCCACCCGCCCCAGTGGTGGCCCCAGCCGCCCCAGTCACCCCTGCCCCAGTCACCCCAGCCGCCCCAGTCACCCCAGCCGCCCCAGTCACTCCAGCCGCCCCAGTCACCACCCTGCTGATAGCCATCCTGGCCAAACCGGAAGATTCTCGTGATCCTCATGTTCGCCCCTTCTTTCTTCCGAGGAACTCTCTCCCCGAAGACGCCGAACGCGCTTGGGCTACCGGAACTCGGTGGCCGGTCCGCGCTCAGTGGTCAGCGTAATCCCGCGCCTCCCCGGCGGGACCCTCGGTGACAGCGGCCCGCCATCGCGTGCTGCCTGTTTCCTGACTAAGGATAAGGATAGGAGCCGCGCGCACTTCCGCAAGCGCGCCAACGGATCCTCGCGCAGAACCGACCACTGTTCGGTGCCCGATGGGAGTCTTGTATCGGCGCCGGGGCTGCGATAATCAGCCGGGCCTCCGGCCGTTCCTGGGACGTCTGGCGATGTAGACGCGCGCAGGGGGAACGTTGCGCCAGATCGTCTCGCTGATCACCACCTCTTCGAAGCCGGCCCGAAGCTGCCGCAGTTGTCGACGGGCCGCTGGAGCCCACCGCGTCCAGGCGTACGCGGCCTGGGTATAGGCGCCGCCGCCGACCAGGGACTCGACGAGGGTGGCCAGCAGCGGCCGCTGTGTCGCCGACGGGGCGAAGGGCGCCCACGGTAGGGTGCTGATGATCACGTCTGCGGACGGTGTACCCCGATCGGCCAAGAACTTGGGGAGGTCCGCCGCCTCGCCGCACACGACCTCGACGTGTGGGTGCCGCTCGGTCAGCAGCTCCGCGAAGGTCGGGTTGACCTCAACCGCAATGTGACGGCCCCGCCCGCGCAGGCGATGCTGGATCACGCCGGTGCACGCTCCGGTGCCCGCGCCAAGCTCGACGACAACCGGCTCACCGCTCTCGGGTATCGCCACGCTCAGCACCGTGGCCATCGCGGCGGAGCTGGGCGTCACTGCCGCGATCCCCATGGGGTCGCGGAGGAACGCGCGCAGGAGCAGGGTGTCCACCACAGATCGCCATTCTGCCGGCTTTCCCTCACGGCGTGATGACCGCGGGCAGCACGGTGCCGCATCGGGCCTTGGGCACTTCCCCGGGGTGGTCCCCTCAGGTACTGACCGGGGCCGCGAGGTGGTCCAGCGGGGACCGCGCCCAGCTCACCGGGTGCCTTCTCTGCGATGGGCGTCGCACGCTGGGCATATCTGGGCACGGTCATAGGGATGACCGGGCAGGCTCACGCGACCGAGCGGGAGCGGTCTCGGCTGGAACCTCGCGCCGCACGAGGCGGTCACGGTGCCATCGGCGGCCAGCTCGCCGCAGTGCGTGTCGTGATCACTCATGGATCGCAGGTACCAGGTCATCCGAGCCACTCGGTCGGCGTGTCGCGGAACGTCCGGCACGTGCGGGGAGTCGTTCGGTGGTTCCCGGCTTTCGGGGGTTGCCCGGAGCCTGTCATCGATGCCACCTTCAGCGTGCGGTGCGAGAACTGGGTAGTGCGTTCGGACAGCGCCTGCCGAGGACACGCCGACCGGTGAACTCCATGGGTGCACCCGGCACGGGGGAGGGGCGGGGCGCACGGTCCACTGCTGTGTGGAGGATCGCTAGCTGCGGCTCGTGCTGACCCGGCGCCGGGTGCTGAGTGCCACCGAACCGGTTCGGGTCTGGCCCGCACAGAGCAGGAACGTGGAGGTTCCGTGGCGGGAATGTGGCACTCCGGCCGTTGGCCTGAGGGATCAGTGGGAGCTTTGATATCGTGATCACGGAGGAGAGCTGCGGGGAGGTAGCGAAGTGGATGGTGTGCGCCGCCGGACGGCGCTGGCCGGAGCGCGCAAGGCTGCGGGCCACACGCAGGAGAGCCTGGCTGCGGCGCTGCGCGTCGACCGGTCGACGGTGATTCGGTGGGAGGCTGGCGATCACGCTCCGCTGCCTTATCTCCGACCGAGGTTGGCTCGGCTTCTGGGCCAGTCGCAGGAGCAGCTTCGGGAGCTGGTCGATGACGATTCCGATGTCCGGCCCGAGGTTGATGGTGCGAGCGCCGACGTCGAGGTGGCTTTCGACTGGTTGGACCGGCACGCCGGGTGGTCGCCGGGGACGAGCCGGCGGAAGGTGATGTCCCGGCTCGGGGCGCTGGATGAGCGGGCACTTCACGACCGGAACGGTCGGCGAGCGAGGGCGGGCCGGAGCGGAGTAGCGCGCGCGTTGTCGAACTATTACGGGGATCGGTATGTCCAGGGCCTCGGTACGTACCGAGTCCGTTACGGTGGCCGAGACGTCACGACCAGCATTGTCACTCGACCGGAATGGCTTGATCTCGCGTGTCCATTGACGCCCGCGCATGACCGGTTGATGCTGGTGAGCTCGGCGCCTGGTCATCCGACGGAAGTCGATGATCTCGCCGCGAAGCACGCCGTGCGCCGGCTCGTCGAGGCGGTCGCTTTGGACGTGCGACTCACTAATGCGCCTATCTACCGGTTGCTGGGCCTTGACGTTCGGCAGGGTGTCATAGGTGGCGCGGTGGGGCTGGCGTGGTTTGTGGACTACGCGCTGACCATGGACCTGCTCGAGGGTGAGCTTCTCGACGCAGTGGTTCGCAAAGTCGCACCCGGGCCGGGATCTCTGCCGCTTCGTGACCGGTATCTTTCTGACCTCGGCTCGGTACTCGACATGTCTAGCCGCTTGTGCGCAGGGGGCGTGGCCGCGTTGTGTGCGATCGCGCGACCACCTGATAGGTATCGCGGCGCGGCGGACTACGTTCTCCTGGTGCAGGAGCGGTCCGGGCATGTCCTCAACGCCGCACATCAGCTGGCAGTCATCCCGAAGGGCTTCCACCAGCCGCTCGCCGACTACCGAGTCGACGCACAGGTCGGTGCCACAGTGCGACGGGAGATGGAAGAAGAGCTGTTCGGGCGGACCGACATCGACAGCACGATTCCACGCCATACAGCTGCTGCTCCTATGCATCCGAGCCGGCTGTCCGAGCCGATGCGATGGCTGACCGGCATCCCCGATGCGCTGAGGATGGAATGCATCGGGTTCGGGTTGAACCTGGTCAGCGGGAACTACGAGTTCGCGTCTCTGGTCGTCATCGAAGACGAGGAGTTCTGGGCTCGGTATGGTGGTCATGTCGAAGCCAACTGGGAATCCGCCGGGCTGCACCTGTACTCCAGTCTTGACCGCGAGTTGCTCACCGAGCTGATCGCGGATGAATGCTGGAGCAACGAAGGTCTTTTCGCGCTGCTGCTGGGGCTCCGCCGGCTCGCGGAACTGGGTGGGAAGCGCGTGAACCTGCCCACCGTCGAGTGAGCGGCGAACATCCGACGGTCAACTGCTCGACGGCGGTGACGATGGCCAGCGGACGGTGATGACCACGGAGTTCTCTTTCGCTTCCCACGAGTGGTCGATGCCTGGCCCCCATACCGCGTAGTCGCCTTGCCGGGTGAGCTCAGCGCTCCCTTCGGTGAGGTTGATGAGAAAGTTGCCGTCGACGAGGAGGGTCAGGGTCGTTCGTTGCTCGTCTCTCGTCCACTCGGCCCGCTTCTCTCCCGCACGATGAGTTCCCCACTTGATTTCCACATCTTTCGTCGACCGCACACCTTCGGTGCTGTCGATGAAATGGCCGAGCACCCAGCCGCGGGTATCTCGTCCATCGTCGGCGGCGTTGCCGCAGTGCCAGTCAGCGCTCACGACCGTATCTCCCAGTCGATCGTCGGCAGGTTCACCCGATGTCCACCAATCCGCGAGAGTCGTCGAAGGCCTTGCCGCGTCCTTGTGTACCAGGCCGATGTTCCCGATCACGTCCGGGCGCCACTCGGCCCAGGTGCCCGAGTCCGCTCCATCAGCTCCCGCACCCGCTCCGGATCGCTGCTGCGGCCCTGGATGACCTGCACAAAACCGGCGTTGTCCGGGTCACCGTTGACGTCATGGGTGACGTCGTCGCTCTCGCGGAAAGTGGCTTGTCCCGCAGACAGCGCGGGGATCTCGGCCCACCATTGGACCTGCTCCGGTCGGTCACGGGTGTGCCGGGAGGCTTCTTTGGACTCGAAACGAGCCGGCCTGAGGCGCTCGTCGCCAGATCCTGAGCCCACCGATCGAACGTGGCATGCGCCTGATCAGGGTCGAGTACCTGGCCCTGCGGTACCTGGACGGACATCATGGCTCCCGCTGTGGGTACTCATCTCATGAGCAAAGCCACGGCCTCCCGGGCACAGCCCCACGACAGGGTGACCCCACTGCCGCCGTGCCCGTAGTTGTGCACGCAACGCATCCCGTCGAGCTGTTCGATCTCCAACCGGACTTCCGGTCGCACCGGGCGAAGCCCGACCTGGTGCGCGCGCACCCGCGCATCCCGCAGCCGCGGCTCGACCTCGATGCAGCGTTGGTGGATCTGCTCAGCCAGCACCAGATCCGGCTCGGGGTCCTCGTCGTCCGGTATCGCGATCCCACCCAGCACCACGTGCTCGGCGTAGGGCCAGTAGGCCACCCATGCCGGTCCCCACGGCATCTCGACGAAGAATTCCGCCAGCCCGGGGTTGTCGACGATGACGTGCTGGCCGCGCAGCGACCGCACCGTGCGGTCAGCAACGAGCTCACGGGCACCAAGCCCGGCACAGTTGACCACCAACGGCGCCCGCCCGGAAAGCTCGTCCAGCGAATGCAGCTCGCGATACTCGATCTGCCCGCCGGCGGCCTGCAGGCGCCGGATGAGGTAATCGAGGTAGACCGGCATGTCCACCAGCGGCAGCGTGGTCCAGAATCCGGTGCTGAAACCCGCCGGGAGCTCCTGCGGTGTGCAGTGTTGCAGACCAGCCGGCAGTGGGCTGGGCTGCCTACTCACCAGCCGCCCCCGGCGCGTCGCCACCCCGGTCCCCTCGAGGGCAGCCAAGGTGGTGAACTCCTCGAACGAGACCCGTTCTCGAACTCTCGTCGCGGCGTCAGCGACCAGATCCGGCCGCACCCAGATCATAGCCGAGGCAACGGCCGAGGTGGTGGCCGAGGGCGCCGACCTGGTGCACACCTGGACCCGCAGTCCCTGCTCAGCCAGGCACACACCAACGGTCAACCCGATAACGCCCGCTCCCACCACGACGACGTCCGCTCGCACGTCCATACCTGAGATGCTCCTCTGCTGTACCGCCGAAATCAGTTATAGATCACAATAGTGTAAGAAGAATTCCTGGACTACCTGGACCGCCGCAGGAGTGATGCAGTGCCCGTGGTTCGGAAGCACCGCCGGCTCGCCATGCGGCAGCGCACGATAAGCGGGGACACCGTCCTCCGCCGAGCAGTACTCATCCCGATCACCGGTCAAGACGAGCGTTGGCACCGCAGTGGTGCGCAGATCAGCGAAGGTGTAGCCCGCGTATTGCGTGTACCGGTCGCAGGTCTCGGTGATCAGCGTTTTCCAGCGATCCGATCCTTGCGCGTCGTCGTGGTCGGCTTTCATCGACTCAAAGGTCGCCCGCATCTCGGGCGAGGTGTTGACGGTACGTGCCATCGCCTCAGGAGCAGTGTGCGTCGCGTCCGCGCTGTCACCCAGCATCTGGCGACTCATGGCGAAGCTGGGCGCTTCAGGGTTGAAGAAGTCGTACCCTGAGTGGTTGACGATCGCCCGAACTGATCCAGGGTGCCGCAACTCGAGAACCGTAGCGGTGCAGGCACCATCGCTGAAGCCACAGATGAGCGGCTGATCGAGGCCTAGGACATCGATGAGCGCGCGGACGTCACCGGCCGGCTGCGGGTACGAGACCGGCCCTCCCGGGTGGACCGTCCTGCCGTACCCTCGCTTGTCTGGCGCGATAACTCGAAAGTGCTCCCTACCATCGTTGCGCGCGCCGGCCACCTTCACCTCCATGCTGGCCTCCATCGACGATCTGTGCCGGAAACATGAGATTTCTGGCATCCACCTGTCCCCGGCTATCTCACCGCGAAACCAGAGCGAAATTTTTGACTGTTGTGCTTGCGTGGCCTGGGGTCGGTTCGCGCCAGTGTACTCCGCCCTGAAGGAGATCGCAGTGAAGGTGGCGCTTGGAGAACTGGAAAAAATGGCCAAGAAGGCGATTCTCAGACACGGCTGTGATGAAGCCGGGACGCGAACGGTCCTGCGCGTTCTCATGCACGCCCAGCTGCAAGGGAACAACCAGGGAGTGGTGAAGCTGATTGGGCTGGGAATTCCGATCGACCCGGCAGCCAAGCCCCTGTTCATCGAGAAAGAAGCGCTGCTGTCGGCCCTGGTCGACGGAGGCGATAAAACGCGATTCCGGTCATCAACCAGGCCGTCGATGTAGCGTTGAGAAAGGCGGCAGATCACGGTATCGGACTGGTCGGCGTCAATCGTCGGTGCCAATCCGACAGCCGTTGCGGTCTGCGGCGAAAAGAACCCGTTGTGCTCGATACGACCACAATGGCGATGACATTTTTTGGGGCAGTCCCTCAGCGCTACAGTAGTCCAGTTCTATTGATCGTTGCCGGTGAGCGGTCGGTAGTACATGCCGTTACGTTGGCGGATCTCCATCGCTCGGCGCTGCGTTGATCGGGCAACGCGGGTGCGTGGTGCGGCGATACTCGGTTGAAGGTGTCCAACGCGGTCCAGTGGGGAGCCCAGGAGGTGACGTGGTGGCTCGTAGAGCCTGACGGGGACTGGTGATCACTGCTGGGGTGGTGGTGGTTGGTGCGGCGGACCAGGTGGTGACCAACTACGCCACCTCGTTGGTGCCGGGCTGGTTAGGGGATCCCTGGCACGTGTGGTCAGTGCTAGTCGGGTTGGTGTTGGTCCTGGTGATTCTTGCCTTGGTTACCGAACGCTCCCGGGAAGAGTCGGAGGTGGTTCTGCAGCCGGTGACCGTGTCGCCACCGGTCCGGTTCGCGGTCCGTCCAGTTCATTGCGTCCACCGCACGTCGAGCCGGGTGCGGTGCGGGGTCGTGATGGTGAACTGACCCGCTTGGCGGGGTTGGTTGCGCAGCGCCCGGTCCAGGGGGTGGGTGGGTTGGTGGTGGTGGGGCCGGGGGGATGGGTAAGACCTCGCTGGTTGCTGCGGCCGCTGCGGATGCGGTGCGGGCGGGGCGGGTGGTGTTTTGGATACGTTGGCGGGTGGGGGATACCGCGGAGTCGTTGACCGCGCGGATGGTTGAGGCGGCGACCACGTTGGGCCTGTCGTCTGAGCGGGTGGGTGTCGCGCAGCGGGCTGGGGCCAGTCTTGTGGATCTGGTGTGGGCGCACCTGGAGACCATCCCGGGGTGGGTGGTGGTCGTGGACAACCTCGACCAACCCACCACCCTGGATGGGGAAGGGGAGCCGGTGGCTGACTATCGGGGCTGGATCCGTCCTAGCCGGGCTGGGTTGGTGGTGGTGAGCAGCCGTGATCAGGATCCCGCCACGTGGGGGCCGGGCGCCCGGTTGATCCGGTTGGGCCCCCTTGATGAGCATGCCGGTGCTGAGGTCCTGCTGATGGCCGCTCCCGGGGCGGGCACGGTGGAGGAGGCGCAGGAGTTGTCGGTGCGGTTGGGGGGTCTGCCGTTGGCGTTGCGCGCTGCGGGGCGGGCGCTGGCCGAGCCCACCGCGGCCCTGCGGTCCTTCAGCGCCTACCGGCAGGCGTTGGCTAGTCGGTCGATCAGTGTGTTGCCTGGTCTTCCCGTCTCGCCTGATGCCAGTGACCCGGAGATGGCGCGCCGCCTGGTGGGATACACCTGGGAGTTGTCCCTGGACCAGCTCGCCGCAGGGGGCCTGCCGTTGGCTCGTCCCCTGCTGGGGCTGGCCGCGCTGTTCGCTGAGGCACCGATCCCTCGATCGCTGCTCACCCCCGAGTTGCTGGGCCAGGTCACCGGCAGTGACGTGAGTACTGCGGCGTTGGATGGAGCGTTGGCCGGGTTGGGTCGCTACGGCCTGCTGGAGGTCCCTGACCCGGCCCGCACCCACCAGATCTCGACGCTGGTTCTGCACCCGCTGGTCCGGGAAACCACCCTGTTGCTCCTTGAGCAGACCACTGACCCACGGTCCTGGCAGGAGGCCCTGAGCAGGGTGTTGATCGCCCACGTGGATGACACCGCAGCGGTGGGGCGTGGTGGGTGGGACACCGCCCGGGTGCTCGCTCCGCACCTGCCGCTGCTGACCGGGCTGCACAGCGCTGACCCGGCTACCTTCCGGCCTGCCCGAGACGCCCTGGACACTCTCGCTAGCCAGCTGCACGCCGCTGGTGCCTTCGCCGCCGAGCTCGGCCTGCGGCAGACGGTTCTGCACGCCGAGGAGCGGGTCCGGGGCGCCGAGCACCCCGCCACCCTGGGCAGCCGCAACAACCTCGCCACCGCGCTCAACGGGCTCGGGCAGCGTCGATGGTGGTGGCCGCGTCGAGCGACTCATCGAGGGATGCCGCCGACGGCGCACCAATAATGGGCACAACCGTCGCCGCTCCTCCAGCTGGGCGGTCGCGCTGGCCAGCGTCGGTGAATCTCAAGACCATGCTTCCTGTGGGGTGCCCCGAGGTTCTCGGACCACGACCCGATAGGGTTGTATCCGAAAGGCGCCATCGAAAATGTCTCGGAAGTATCGGAAGTTCAGTCTCGAGTTTCGGGACGAAGCCGTTCGACTGGTGAT
>Ga0213882_10000190_pt1 | contig 25114 bp, 27 predicted proteins | sample BarmaccoBMER_R09_FD_160106 | JGI IMG/M metagenome (GOLD analysis project Ga0213882, IMG submission 160106) | Barbacenia macrantha exposed rock microbial communities from rupestrian grasslands, the National Park of Serra do Cipo, Brazil - ER_R09 ...
ACGCACCACCACTTGGATCTTGTGTTCGAGGACGGCGAACTGAGCGTCGTGGGCGGTACACAACTTACTTGGCCTTGAGGTCTTTCGGCGCTGCTTCCCGCGAACAGCAGCTTTCGTGCGGCTAACGTCCCTTGGTGTAAGCCGCAGCGGGCTTCACGTGCGAGGAGCGACGCGGCGCGACAGCCGCCGCCGAACAGTGCGCAGACGCAATCAGGCGCCTGCGGCTGCCGTGCCGCCGTGCAGAATGAGATACTGTAGGCGGCTCGGCCGCCGGGCCGGACGGCCAGCCCGGTGCCGACTTCACACCAAAGTTAGCCCGCGCCATCCGCTTTGCGTGCGCCGGATCCGGTCGTATAGAAGTTCCGAGCGAGATCCGCCCTGTTTCGGTACGTAACTGTTGCGATCGAAACGAGTATCGACGACGCGGCCTGGCAGACCACTCTTGCGTGCCACCATCGATTATGACAATCATTGTTGTAACGATCACCGTAGATCGTCAGCTAATATCGATATTCTCTGATCCGCACTCGTCTCTTCCGCTCGCCCACGCCATGTTTGGTTGTGCTCAGACTAATCCGTGATCCGAGTGATGGTTCCCGGCGCGATCTGCGCAATTGCGGCCCGTATCTCTTCTATCTTCGCAAGTAGCGGTGGCAGGCGCACATCGCGAAGCGCAAGCACTACCAAGCCAATGTGGAACTTTGGGATGTTCTGTTGATACTGCAGATTCTTGTCGGCGGTGAGAAGTACCGCGAACTCCGCGGATGCCGTTCGGAGCAACTCGCCATTCTTCAGCGCCGACCAACCCTGTTCTTGCACGGTTCGGATTTCGAAGTCAACCAACTCTTTGCGTAGCTGACGGGGCACGTCTTCATCAAACAGAACTTTCTTCACGCGATTTGCGCCAGTGCAGCTCGACCTGCTTCGTGAAGAAAGGCGACCGCCTGCTCACGGGTAACGCTAGGAAAATTATCCAGAAACACGTCCAGACTGTCGCCGCCTTCAATGTAGTCGAGGAGCGTTTGCACCGGCACACGCGTGCCCACGAACACTGGATCCCCGCTGTGAATCTCGGGATCTGCTTGGATGATGCTCTTCAGGTCTGGCATCGGAGGCTCCTACTGTTAGGAAGCATAGATCAGCGTGCACCGACGCGCAACCGTTTGCGCTAAACGCGGCCTCGGCGGCCGTCCGCATCCTTTCGTCGGGCTAACGGAGCGCACAGTAAGCTGTCCGGCCGCCCTCACGCGCGAGAGAGCGGCGCGCCGCTTGCTGCGGCTCAAGAGCATTCGGCAGGCGCGATCTGCAAGCGGCGTGACGCTTGTTGCTAGATACGATGAACGAGGCGCTTTAGCGCCGGGCGCGGGTCCGGCGGCCGGGCAGCTTCACTGTGCAGTTGGGCGGCTTCCAAGGATTGCCGTAGCAGCCGTTGGACTCGGCCGCTGCCTTCGAAGTGGGGACAGCGTTCTCCGCGAGTCTCCACTTGAGCCGTCCGAGCTTACTCGATGATCTAAGTCCGGTCGCCAGACGGCCTAAGATGGCTTCGAGCGGTTATCGCTGTCTTTCCTGATCAGTGCCATCATTTGTGGGTAGTAATACGTTGCGCTCTTCGCAGGATGGTCGTTCGCTGCGGCGACCATCGCTTTGGCGATCTGCTCGACACTGATCGATTTGTATTTCGCTGGACTGACGAACGCGAACATCGGCAGCGTCTTCTCAAGCAGCCAAGGCGTATGCCGAGAGCCAATGATCATCGCGGGGCGAAATACGCTCACAATCGCCGGCCCGCTTGACCGCACGGCGTCCTCGCCCTCACCCTTCACGCGGTTGTACCGCGACATGCCTGCGGCACCGCCGCCTCCGCTTTTCTCGGTCGGATCTGCACCCGCGGCACTCATGAATGCTAGATGCCAGACCTTACCGGAGTCTTTCAAGGCTCGAGCGAACGCTTCGTTCAGCGCAACATCGACCGCGCGGTGTTCCTCCAACGTCAGCTTTGCTGTGCCAGCGCCGACACCGAGTACGCTGAATCCTTCCAACTCGCCATCGAAGTCTCGCGCTGCATCGAGGGTCGCTGCCTCTAGGGACACCGGATTCATGTCGGGGACGACCTTCTCCACCAGCCTGCGACCAGCGCTGCGTGCCATCGCGACAGCCTCCGGTAACGATCGACGCGATAACGCGATTACAGCGGAGAAGCTGGCGTCTCGAAACAGCTCGCTGAGCAGGGCCGCTCCGACCGACCCGGAACCTCCGAGGACGATGGCGGCACGTTCGCTAGGCATAGCACTGCGATTCTAACCGGGAGTCGGAATGAAAAGGACGCTCAAGCCACAAATTACCAACGCGAGTTTGTCAGCGCGTATCTTAGATAACGTAACAACCCTCGCCCTGCTGCGCTCGCGAAGCGTGCCGGGTCCGCCCAACGACCCTGCCAGTAAGCTGACAAGCCGCCTTCACGTACCGGCGGCCACGCGGCGCGCCGCTTGCCACGCAAGCGGCGTGACGCCGCGCAAGATGGAACTACCCTAGGTGCTTCAGCACCGGCAGCGGCGAACGGCGGCTTGTCAGCTTCACTGGCAAGTTGGACGGCGGCCAAGATGGCATGAGCCGCGTGAGGCACACGCACAAGCCTGAACCTAGCATATCGTGAACGAGCTTTATAGCGGTTGATTGTGCCGCGCGCACTCTCGTCTGCGCGCGCCGAAGCCGCTGATGTTGAATCTTGGGTGCGGAAAACGCGCCGCCGCGTTCAGACCATTACCGTGCAGCTCGGACACGAAGCCCGTGTTCCTCGCCGCGCCGAAGCCGCTGCATGGGCCGGGCAGCTCACGCGATCAAAGCGCCGTGCCACCGCTCAACTCGCGCAAGACGGACGCCGTGCGGTAAGCGTCCGAGCCGAAGCCATTGACCGTGAATCTTGCGCGCGGAACACGCGACTTGGTGCGTCTTCCGAACACGCGCCTGGAAAAACGTGCCGAAGGGCGATGCCACCTTAGCGCATTCGCTTCTCGTGCGTTCCGACTTCGCGTTCTACACGTTGCGACATGGCATGCGAGACTCAGGAAGTGGAGCGTATGGCTGCGTAGCGCATGCAACTAGCTGAGCCGACGCCGCGTAACACCGGTGCGGTCGCGCCACAAGCACTTTGCTCGTACGGAACGCGTGCTTCGCGTGCCCAAGTGACGCGCCGGGTCTCCGAGGGAGGGGTTCTGTGTGTTTCCAGCCGCGCCGACCGCTCCGCGTGGTCAGCCGGCGAGTAAACGCGCCGTGCAAGCTCCAACACACGTGCTTCGCATGTTCGCGCCGTGGCCGAACGTTTGCTTCTCGAGCCGAATTACAAGTTGCAGGCGACAACGACGCGGGTAGGCACCTTGTATGTCTTGAGATGACTGCGACTCGTCGGCTGACCGTCTTGACACCCGCCCGCCGTCAGCCCGACAACAAGCGTCTTGTGGCAAGCCGAACGTACCGTCCGTCCAACGTCCTTGGTGTAAGCTGTGCGGCCGGTCCCGCGTGCCGAAGCCCGAGCGGCGCGGCGGTTGCCGCCAATGACGTCCGAAGAACGGAGTGGCGAACTGCAACCTCCGTGACGCCGTCGCGCTGGCGACAACGCAGGCAGCTCGGCTGCCGGGTCGAAGCCGGGCCGCACCAGCTTCACACCAAAGTTAGCCGCTGAAGATATTCTGAATTCGGTCGTGAAGTCGCTTTGTAAAAGCCTCTTCGGGTCCAAGCACCAACTCGCCGAAAAGATCATTGCGTGAGAGCCAACCCATGGCCGTAATGATCGTCGCCACAGTTCCAAGCGCCACAACTGCATGAAGGACCGTGACGATGCCACGAAACTTGCCGTCATCGCGGGCTCGGAGAAATCTCACTTCTTTCTCTTTCATAATAGCCGCGTGCGTTTCTTCCAGCGTGATGTGCATGGCTTTGACGGCGTCGCTACCATTTCTGAAGACTCCCCAACTTGCGCACCAGGTTCTCCGAGTAGCGGCATAAACTTCTTGTGATCGACGCGATTCGTGACGCCGACGGATACCAGACCGTAGTCCGAATCGAACCGTCGTACCTGCGCGATCCCCTCCTCGACGCGATTGCAAAGCGTCACAGGGTTCTTCGAGTAAATGAGCTTGCACGCGACATCCCACGATGCATTATTGTGTGTGAACAGAACGTCGGGTTCGTCAGCGCTTTCCACGTCAGCCCCCCATCGAGCCAAATATTGCAGCCATCTCCAGCTCGAAAACGAAGTCTCGTTCATCGGTCCTCTTCACATTTTGCGCTACAGGAACTGCAGCATCGCCTGCAAGTGCGGACAGTAATCGGCTTATCTTGTCAAATGTCGGGTTGTTACTCGCGTCCTGCAACGCACGAGACAGAAAGACTAGATCTAATGGGGCACGCGAACGCCTCAGGAATGCCGCGAACGTGTTCTTTCCGAAGCGATGCGACCGGCTGCCGATCGTGTGCACTCGCGTAAAGAGAAGTACAGTACACGACAAATGCGCCTTCAGGCGCGACCACTCAAGAGCGCAGCGCGGGCAGCCGGTCGCATCGCGAAACTCGCGGCTCGCGTATACGCGTTCGCTTCGAAGCGGAGCAGCAGTCGCTTCACACGTGCATCTTGCCGATCGCGAACCTGAATCTACGCGGAACACGGGCCGTCCGCACAACGTCCCTTGGTGTAAGCCGCCGCGGGCTTCACGTGCGCAGAATCCCGCGGCGCGACAGCCGCCGCCGAGCACGCGCGAAGACGTAATCAGGCGCCTGCGGCTAACGTGCCGTTGTGCAAGATAAGATGATATAGGCGGCTCGGCCGCCGGGCCGGACGGTCAGCCCGCCGCCGGCTTCACACCAGAGTTAGGCCGCGCGTCGAAGACATAGCTCTTCGCGTACTGACGCCTAAACTCCATGGCGGAAGTACATAGGCGTCACCGCCAAGCAATTACTGCCATGCCCCCGAGTAATAGCGATTCCATTCCAACTTGTAGCCATATTGCGGCCACCACATGCATTTGAGATCGCATGCCGATGCGGTAAGGCGTACATAGCAGTCACGCGAGACGTCATGCAGAATGATTTCGTCGGAGTCGCGGCTATATTCACGGAACGTAAATGCCACATCACCATTACTTCTCAACTCATTCCATGACGTACCGTCGACAAGCACAAATGAACCTTTTGCGTGCAGCCAGCGGTTCCTGATGGCTCACGAGATGACGGCGACGAGACTGTTCGTTCCGTAACTGACTCACCCGCCGGCGATGTTACCGCCGTTGTAGGCGGTGCATCTTTGGTTTCACTCGAAATAATCTTCGTGCCCGCAGTTAACGCGGTGCCAGTCGCTGGTTCGGGAGTAATAGGTTGTGGATGCACTGTGGAAACTTCCGAAGTGTCCGAAACCTCGGCGGAACCGATTGGTGGGCGAATACTCTGCGCAGCTCTTTCGTCTGACCTGATCACGATGGATGCAGGCGATAGACCAACAGCACGAAACGGCATAAGCCACGACAGAAGGCCAACAATCACACCGGCGCCTGCAAGGACGACCGCCACGGTTTCACGCTTCACGACTGCGACATATTACAACCTGTTCAAATCCGCAACGTGGTTCCGTCTGCGAGCGCTATTGGCGCCTTGAGGCCCCGCGCGCCTGCTTCGCGTCACGCGTGAAGCCGAAGCGGCACGCCGCTCGCCGCCTTGCTTGAAGGGACAAGTGAGGCACGCGCTTCCGCTGAACGCGCAAAGTACGTGGAGCGTCATGGAAAGCTGCCCTGGCGTCATCCGCCATTCGTCGGCCTAACGTCCCTTGTGTAAGCCGCGGCGGGCTTCACGTGCGGAGAGCGGCGCGGCGCGACGGCCGCCGCCGAAGACGCGCACAGACGCATTCAGGCGCCTGCGGCCGGCGTGCCGCCATTCGGACTTGGAATGATGTAGCCGGCTAGGCCGGCGGGCCGGACGGGCAGCCTGCCGGCGGCTTCACACCAGAGTTAGCCCGCGCTCAATGCCTACTTTCGAGCTCTTCGATTCGGTGCTCGTACTTCGCAAGTATCGTCGGCATGAAGCTCGTCAGTCGCCGCCCGCGCACCAGCCGTAGCGCTGCGTACACTGCGAACACCGCAAACGTTATTATTGACCACCAAGGGTTATTGGACGTGATCGCAAGGATTACAAAGACTCCCGCTCCGATGACATACTGAAATGTGACACGCGTCGCACGTGTCGTATCGGCGTGCGCACGTTTGTAGAGCGTCAAGAATTCCAGCTCTTTTGAGGTAAGGACATCTTGAGCGGCCATACCTTCCCCGTTTTGGTCCGCACCCGAGGCTCAGTCCGCCATCGGAAGCGACCCGTTACGACATCGTAACTTTGGCGTGACGTCAGCCCGCCGAACTCACCGACCGAAAGGGCCCCGTTAGCGGGCCAACTTTGACCACATGGGCCTTAATAAAGTGTCGCTTTACCGGCCCCCAGTAACGTGAATCGTTTGAACTATCTCGATTGTCACCCATCATGAAGTATTCATCGGGCCCGAGTCGCAGAGGGCCAAAGTTGTCGCGCGAACGATAGGGCTCCCGTAGCGCACTGGCCGCGAAGGTTTGTTCATCGTAATGAACAGCATATGGCTCGACGAGCGGCTGACCGTTGACAAAGATTTGTTTCATTCGACATTCCACCGTTTCGCCCGGAAGAGCGACGACACGCTTGGCCAGCATGATTTTGCGATCCCGCGGGTACTCGAACACAACGATCTCCGAACGCACGGGCTGCTGCGAGCCGTCAAGATCCCGCGTGAGTACATACTCACCTTTATGGATCGTCGGCTCCATGGCCGTGGTAGGGATGTGATAGGGCCGCTGGCCGGCCAGAAGGGCGCGCTGCTCTTCATCGCATCCGACTACCAAGGACGCGAGCGCGACCAACGATATCGCGAAACGAAGTCCTGCGAACCTTCGCACGTCGGCGGATGGTACCACCGACTCCCGCCCACTGCTTATGCCCCGTGGTACGGCGCGCTAGCCTGGGAGACATATTTCTCCCGTGGCGGCTCGACCCCGTAGACCATCGCGGAGCTTCGCGTCCGGCCGCTCGACAGATCGTGCGCGGATGCATTGTCGACTGCCGAGGGGCGCTCGATATGAAGGCTGCCTTCCTGATGTCGTCGGGCTAACGTCCCTTGGTGTAAGCTGTGCGGCCTGTCCCGCATGCCGATGCCGAAGCGGCACGGCGGTTGCCGCCGATGACGTTCGCAGAACCGGGTGGCGAACTGCAACCGCCGTGACGCCGCCACGCTGGCGATGAAGTAGGCAGCTAGGCTGCCGGGCCGAAGCCGGGCCGCATCAGCTTCACACCAAAGTTAGGCGTTCCGCCACTACTTGCGGCGTTTCTTACGCTTATGTGAGTTGCGAACCGTCGGCGCGGTGGCTCGCGATGCAGCTGATGTTGTTGTCGTACCGTTGTTGTTCGATCGCTGTTTACTAACACTGCTCGGCTGCACGAGCACCTCTCCGCTTTTTAGCACCGTCGAAACGTGCCTGAGGGTTCCGCCGGGAAGCAACTCCGCGGAGATTCTGTCGAAATCGGCTGCCTCGGCGAGAGAAAGCAACTTCTCGAGCTGCTCGCGAGTAATCGTAGCGACGTCCGCCTCAGTGCATCGCGGGTCGGCCCGAATGACAATAACCGGACGCCTAGGCGGTTCGTGAACGTGAAGGTGAAATTGAATCTCGACGGGTCCAGCCGGCTCGTCAGAGCGCACCAATCCCTTCGCAGCTTGATACAGATCTTTTCCCGCTTCCTCGAAGAAGCCAGAGAAGACGTGCGCGATGGCGGAGGCCGTAACTTTTGCGACGAAGTAACCCCCGACGGCGATGCCAATGATCGCCAGGGTAGCGACGTCGATTTTCTCTATGCGTTCGACCAGCTCGAATGGCGTACGTGCCAGCTGTCGCGATAACGACGGGCCAGCCGCCTCGAAATCGAATTGTCGCGTGTTTATCGTTACACGTGGATATGATGGCGCACGACCGAAGCGCCAATGACGCCGCGTAAAGGCGATACTATATCCACCGTAGGTGGCGTATCGCTCTTCGTCGAGGACTTCGATATCTACCACGATCGCAAGGTCGCCAGCCGCGGTGCGCACAAGGCGTTTATTGAACGAGCGAAAAGCCGGCACTTGGGTCAGATCGTGCGAGGCTGCGCCAACGGCGCCTTCGGTCATTTGATTGAAGTACGCCGTCAGCTCCGCCTCCGGCAGCCGCTCGCCATGAGAATCGAGTGACGTCGACGCTACGATCTGATCGGTTATGACTCTCGCCATCCCCACGATTATGCCACGTGATCTTCTGCCGGACGTCGATACGCCTAACGTCCCTGGTGTAAGCCGCTGCGGGCTTCACGCGCGAGGAGCGGCGCGGCGCGACGGCCGCCGCCGAGCACGCGCAAAGACGCATTCAGGCGTCTGCGGCCGGCGTGCCGCAGTGCATAATTAGATGATGTAGCCGGCTCGGCCGGCGGCCGGATGGCCAGCCCGCTGCCGGCTTCACACCAAAGTTGGGCGGCGACTTATGGCTGAGAACCGTAGGATCGGCGGCGCGAAGTCATCGCGCTCGCGGCGTTTTGATCGATCGTGCGCATAACAGCAACGCTCAGCACTACGACTGACACGATTATCCCCTAATTCGAACGATGGATATGGTAGCGATCGCGATGCCTAACAGGAGGAGCATCCCTTCTGAGAGAGCAGGCGTAGCCGCAGGAATCACGTTGAGTATGGCTGAGGCGACCTGACTCGGAGGGACACCAGTTCCAGTGACTTGCGAAGTCGAATTTGTGATCTGGCCCAAGGTGGTGGCATGCATGAGCATGGGGACACTGCACGAAGCACCCGCGCCAAGAGTGACGTTGCTGAGCGACCAACCAGAACCTTGAAACACTGCGTTACCCGCGGAACACGTATACGCGCCGACCTGATCGGGCACCAAACCTGCCGGATATGTATCACTGAAGCTGATCCCATTGACAGAGAAGCCGTTCGGGTTCGTGATCGTCACGGTCATCGTCGTAGTGCTCGTACCGCCAATCGGTACCGTCGACGGGTTAAATGACTTCGCGACCGTGATGGGGAGTTGCGCAAGAAGTGACGACGCACAGGCTATCGCCAGAAGGAGCGTCGTAAATCTCAGGATGGTTGTCGCCTTTCTGGAAAGTGGGTATACCAGCATGAATTCGACTCCTGTCTTCTAGCCAGAGACGGGATCTGATGTATTCGTACGCTCAGTATACCCCGGCTGCGCAGCCCAGATCTGGGTTCGCGAAACACCCGGAGCGAGCCGTTCGGCTGCCGAACGTTCCATCGTTTCACCGCGCGGCCTCACGCACGCCACACATCACCGACCGATAATGGCCGCGCGCACTCCGCCACGTTTACCTGCAAATCGATCGAGCCTCGCCGTCAGTTCGTAGGTTTGATGGTGCCCTGCGCTAAAAGCGCTGTTGTCCGCCCAACGGCCCTGCCAGTAAGCTGACAAGCCGCCTTCACGTGCGGGCGGCCACGCGGCGCGCCGCTTGCCACGCAAGCGGCGTGACGCCGCGCAATATGGGACTCCCCTAGGTGCTTCAGCACCGGCAGCGGCGAACGGCGGCTTGTCAGCTTCACTGGCAAGTTGGACGGCGGCCAAGATGGCATGAGCCGCGTGAGGCACACCCGCAAGCCTGAACCTAGCGTATCGTGAACGAGCGTCATAACGGTTGACTGTGCCGCGCGCACTCTCGTCTGCGCGCGCCGAAGCCGCCAATATTGGATCTTGGGTGCGTAACACGCGCCGCCGTGTTCAGACCATCAACGCGCATCTCGACGCGCAGCCCGTGCTTGCTCGCCGCGCCGAAGCCGGCGCGTGGGCCGGGCAGCTCACGCGATCAAAGCGCCGTGCCACCGCGGCAACTCGCGCAAGACGGACGCGGTGCGTTAAGCGTCCAAGCCGAAGCCGCTGACCGTGAATCTTGGGCGCGGAACACGCGACCTAGTGCGTCTTCTGGAAAACGTGCCTGGAAAGCGGGCCGAAGGGCGATGCCACCTTAGCGCATTCGCTTCTCGTGCGTTCCGACTTCACCTTCTACACGTTGCGACATGGCATGCGAGACTCCCGAAGTGGAGCGTATGGCTGCGTAGCGCATGAAACCAGCTGAGCCGAACACCGCGTAACACCGGTGCGGTCGCGCCACGAGCACTTTGCTCGTACGGAACGTGTGCTTCGGGTGCCGAAGTGACGCGCCGAGTCTACGAAAGAGTGGTTCTACGTGTTTCCAGCCGCGCCGACCGCTCCGCGTGATCAGCCGGCGAGCAAACGCGCCGTGCAACCTCCAACACACGCGCTTCGCGTGTTCGTGCCGCGGCCGAACGTTTGCTTCTCGAGCCGAAGTAAAAGTTGCAGGCGACAACGACGCGGATAGACGCCTTGTCATCTTGCGATGGACCTGCGACTCGTCGGCTGACCCGCTTGACACCACCGCTGTCAGCCGACAACAAGCGTCTTATGGGAAGCCGAACGTACCGTCCGTCCAACGTCCTTGGTGTAAGCCGCTGCGGGCTTCACGCGCGAGGAGCGACGCGGCGCGACGGCCGCCGCCGAGTTCGCGCAAAGACGCATGCAGGCGTCTGCGGCCGGCGTGCCGCAGTGCATAATTAGATGATGTAGCCGGCTGGGCCGGCGGGCCGGAGGGCCAGCCCGCTGGCGGCTTCACACCAAAGTTAGGCCGGCGATGCCGGTGGTGACATTACTGACGCGATTTCACCCCAAGCTTGCCGGCGCCGTCGCGTGAAATGATGTTGCCGGCTTGTACGCGCCGATATTCAGCGAACGGCACTGTGATCCGTCTCCGCCTGCCCGTTTGATCGACGACTGTTATGCGAAAACCCACTAACATGCTTCGACCGGACGGGACGTCAATCGTCTTCTCGACAACTTTGCCGATGAATGGCCCGCCGGGATCGGCAAACTCAGGCTTCGAGCGTCGCGCGATGATGGGACACGCGATGCTGACAAGAAGTAGTAGCCCAGCTAGAGCCATCAGAATGGCACGGTCGCGACCACCAAATCGAGGCGGTTGTGGCCGCACGTTCCACGAACCGCGTACGCCACGCCATCTTCTGTTACTCACTTACATCACATTACGCAGCTTCCATGCGCATGTCCAGGCGCCGCCGCGCGCCAGCGGCGCGCGGGGTACGGAGTCAATCAAGGCGTGTAAAATGGTTGCGGCGGCACGCTATGTTCGCGGTGAGATTGGTGCGCTCTTGCGAGGTCGATCTTCACCCGAGCAATTTCCGGCCGGGCTTATGAGATATGCGCCGAAGTAATTCCCTGCAAGTGACGACCTCGGTGGAGGCTCGAGGTGCTTAACGAAAGGAGCCGCATGAAGCCGTCACGGCAGCGACCTGCTTGCACGCAAACGTGATTGGCGCGGCTCAAGAACGAGGCGTATTGTTGAACGCCATAACGTAGAATGTGCAAATTCCGAAGTGTTTCGAAGCACTGAAATCGCTACGTGTCCCGTGAAACACTTGGTCGATAAAGCGTCGTCAAGTCACGTTCTGAGCTGCCTTAAGTCCCGCTCGCCGTCTCGTGCGGGCGGTGGACGCGTGCGGCTGCCCCCCCGAGACCCACACTTACCGGCCTAACGACCCTGCCAGTAAGCGGACAAGCCGCCTTCACGTGCGAGCGGCCGCGCGGCGCGCCGCTTGCCACGCAAGCGGCGTGACGCCGCGCAAGATGGAACTACCCTAGGTGCTTCAGCACCGGCGGCGGCGAACGGCGGCTTGTCAGCTTCACTGGCAAGTTGGACGGCGGCCAAGATGGCATGAGCCGCGTGAGGCACACGCACAAGCCTGAACCTACCGTATTGTGAACGAGCTTTATAACGGTTGACTGTGCCGCGCGCACTCTCGTCTGCGCGCGCCGAAGCCGCCGATATTGGATCTTGGGTGCGTAAAACGCGCCGCCGCGTTCAGACCATCAACGCGCATCTCGGACGCGAAGCCCACGTGTCCTCGCCGCGCCGAAGCCGCTGCGTGGGCCAGGCAGCTCACGCGATCAAAGCGCCATGCCACCGCGGCAACTCGCGCAAGACGGACGCGGTGCGTTAAGCGTCCAAGCCGAAGCCGCTGACCGTGAATCTTGGGCGCGGAACACGCGACCTGGTGCGTCTTCTAGAAAACGTGCCTGGAAAGCGGGCCGAAGGGCGATGCCACCTTAACGCATTCGCTTCTCATGCGTTCCGACTTCGCCTTCTACACGTTGCGACATGGCATGCGAGACTCCTGAAGTGGAGCGTATGGCTGCGTCGCGCATGCAACCAGCTGAGCCGAACACGGCATAACACCGGTGCGGTCGCGCCACAAGCACTTTGCTCGCACGGAACGCGTGCTTCGCATGCCGAAGTGACGCGCCCAGTCTCCGAGGGAGGGGGTCTGCGTGTTTCCAGCCGCGTCGACCGCTCCGCGTGGTCAGCCGGCGAGAAAACGCGCCGAGCAAGCTCCAACACACGCGCTTCGCGTGTTCGAGCCGCGGCCGAACGTTTGCTTCTCGAGCCGAAGTACAAGTTGCGGGCGGACAACGACGCGGATAGGCGGGCTAGTACATCTTGCGAAGACCGGCGACTCGTCGGCCGACCGTCTTAACACCCATCCCGTCAAGCCGACAACAAGCGTCTTATGGCAAGCCGAACGTACCGTCCGTCCAACGTCCTTGGTGTAAGCCGTGGCGGGCTTCACTGGCGGGGAGCGGCGCGGCGCGGCGGCCGCCGTCGAGCACGCGCGATAGACGCATTCAGGCGTCTGCGGCCGGCGTGCAGCTTGCATAATTAGATCATGTAGCCGGCTCGGCCGGCGGGCCGGATGGCCAGCCCGCCGACGGCTTCACACCAAAGTTAGGCGGTATCTCGATTTTGTTGCTGATGTTCAAGCGACCGTGATTCGGCGCATGTGCACCAGGAAAACCATCAAGAGGGTAAGCTCGAGCATTTAACGGGTAATGTCGCCGTGCGTCATTTGCGGCGGGCAATTGCCTCGGCTACAGTTAGCCGCACCGCACCTTGAACACTTCGGGTAATTTCCAGCACATCGCGAATGCCTTTAACAATGGTTTCCGCCGCTACGGCTTCTTCAGCGGGAATGGCGTTTGATGTGAGGGCGACATCAACGAACAACCAGAACACCTGACCTACACAATCGCCTCCGGCTGCACGAATGGCGGCGTCGCGAACCGACGCGAATTCAGCGGGCTTGTCATACGGATCGTGCTCGGGCCAGAAGTACCCAGCCTTGCTCACAAACTTTCCAAATGCAGCATCAAGCCTAGTCGGATTCAGTTCGTGACTGAACTCATTTCTTAGATCGTTCAGGGCGAGGACTATAGGAAGGATTGCCGCGTGCGCGCCTCCTAGGGCGAGCTTTGCGAGCGGAAAGAACGTTAAAGGTGGGAGATGTTCTCGGTCGATCTGCAACCGGACCGAAAGAATGTGGTAGAGATGCACCTCGATTACGAGGTGACTTTTTAGGATGAACAACTCGAGCGGCAGGGACTCGTCTGTGATGACATCCATCACGGGTGACAGTTCTAACCATGATGGCAGCTTGTCGGCTTTCACGGGTCTGTTCGAACCGCGGGAGGTCCGTTCGCCATTCCACGGCACCTTTCTCGCGTCGGTGGCATCGAACAGTCGGGCAGCACGCTACTAGTTAAGACCGGCCTCCAACGCTTGAGTGCTTTCCAGACGCGGTCACACCGGGAATCCGCCTAACGTCCCTGGTGTAAGCCGCAGCGGGCTTCACGTGCCGGGAGGGACGCGGCGCGACGGCCGCCGCCGAGGACGCGCGCAGACGCATTCAGGGCGTTTGCGGCCGACGTGCCGCCGTGCAGAATTAGATGAAGTAGCCGGCTAGGCCGGCGGGCCGGATGACAGCCCGCCGACGGCTTCACACCAGAGTTAGGCGGTGGAGACCTCACTTATGTGGGACCTTCGGTGCTTGATCTCGACCTATCCAGATAGATCGTAATAGCGATAGTGCCCTTGACCTGTGCGATCGCTGCAACCGTTGCCGGTTTGAGAGCAAAAGCAAGCACAGGTGAACCGTGGCGTGCTTCGCAACCGATGTCGAAACGGCGTTCAGTAGCGTGGTTCCAAACGCTTCGCGCCGGTTCCGGCAGGCCATTGATCAGTTTGACCAATCCCATGATGATCGGATCTGGCGTTCGTTGCCAACCACTGCCCGATAGCTCGACGGCTGCAAGATGTCGAGCTCCTTCTTTGCCGAGGAAGAGGACTTCGACGCTTTCTCCGAGTGCCGTAGTGAAACGATCCAGAGGGTGCCGGGAGTACACCTCAAGATCGACGTTCAGAAAGCCATCGGCCGAATGTCGCTTGCTCGCCATATGTTCAACACGATTTTACCTGCCGGTTGGCAGCATCGCGATTCGAAGACAGGGATCGATAAACGAACAGACCGGGCTAAGCCGCTCTGCTACATATAAATATCCACGCCGCAGCATGAACTTGCAGCAGCGTGTGTTCCTGCCGCAGAGACGTGTCGGCTTACGGGCGGAGGACGTTAACCCCATCGCTTCACCGTGCTAAAATATAATCAATCGATGGGGGATGCGAGTGCGCACTTTGCGGCACTCAAACGCCGCCTTGTAGTCACTCTCCTTTAGCCCATTGCCTGCGGCAAAACACGTGCACCACCACGCGGGAGTCGCGCGGTCCGCGGCGGCGATGCTGTCCCGTGATCTTGAAGAAGGGACGCGTTTAGGAGCCTCGCTAACATGCCGCGATAATACACGTAGGGGTTTCGGACAGCAGCAAGCAAGCGACCCTACTTGCGCTTACCGCTCACGCGGACGACAGTTGGTCGCGTCACAATCCCTTACGTCAAGCGTGCAGGTACGCGGGGTTCATAGAAGCGTGCCGCCGCACGAATTGTTGCTCGTCCGCCTAACGTCCCTGGTGTAAGCCGTGGCGGGCTTCAAGTGCGTGGACCAACGCGGCGCGACGGGCGCCGCCGAGCACGCGCGCAGACGCATTCAGGCGTTTGCGGCCGTCGTGCCGCCGCGCAAATTGCAACAACGTAGCCGGCTCGGCCGGCGAGCCGGACGACAGCCCGCTGACGGCTTCACACCAGAGTTAGGCGACGGGCTAGAACCAGTGCCTGTTGAGCTGTTGAAGAAACTCGGGCGCCGGAACAAAGCCGCTCCGATCGCCAATAACGCTGTCTATGCCGCAGAAAGGGCAAAGAGCCGTTGTTCCCACTTCGACATCGTCGTCAGACGGATCGACCCACTCGCAGATGTCGGCCGGATCGAACGTGCGACAGCAGTAGAAGCAACCACAAAGCGTACTCGCGACAACTTCCTGCCGGTGGTTTGATGAATGTTTATGCGCTTCGCGAATGGTTGGAGGCAACTTCGCAATCCGGCGATGATGCTCCGTTAGGCGCTCGCGCGCGGCCAACGGATCACCGTCGCGCGAAGTTCTGGGGGCGTAACGACGAACTGCGAACACGAAGATCCCGATGGATACGACGAGCGCTAAAATCACCACGACGGTAACAGTTAAAGGCGTCATCGACTGACACGACTGATGTCGGTCGTCGTGCGCGGTCATTATACATTAGCGTTGACTAGCAGATACTCAAGGCTGTTACCGCCGCCATCGCATGTGCAGCGCGTCTTCGTTCGCTTTTTGAGGAACGCCTGTTCGTGTGACCAGCGCGGCGGCCAGATGCGACGGCTTCGCGCGCAACCCTGTGCGAGGCGCATTCGTGTGCGAGGCAACATGTGCAGTCGCCAGAAATCGTCACGACGTTGCGTATAACCCAACACGACCGCCGAGACGTAAAGTTCGAAGCGCTGCTGGCGCGTTTTCCACTATTTGTGGGGTAAGATCTGTCGAAGCAGAGCGCAGGCTGTGGCGCGCTTCTCCGCGCAGGACGTGGCCCTCGGCCCGGCGCTCGGCTTTCGTAATTCTCTGAAGTACTCACGTCGAACGGAACACACGACACTTGCCGACGGCGGCGTTCCTACGTAGGCGCAACTCGCGACAAGCGGACATTCCGCGCGCCTAACGTCCTTGGTGTAAGCCGCGGCGGGCTTCTCGTGCCGGGAGGCACGCGGCGCGCCGGCCGCCGCCGAAGACGCGCACAGACGCATTCAGGCGCCTGCGGCCGGCGTGCCGCCGTGCATTGATAGATGATGTAGCCGGCTCGGCCGGCGAGCCGGACAAGCAGCCCGCTGGCGGCTTCACACCAGAGTTAGCCGGCGCGTCGGAGTCCACCGCGGATGGACCGGCGAGAATCAAAGTAGCTGTGCTCGCAACGCAGCGTAGCTGCTGTTAACAGCTGAAAGTGCAGCCGGCAAACCGTGATCGAGAATACCGTCGATCACCTGCACGAGGTCTTCTCGTGCATCCTGTGCGAATGCGTGAGTATCGTACACGTCTTTCACGCCAGCACGCGTACGAGCCTCTATTGTGGCGATGAAGTCGCTATACATGACTGTCTAACAACCGACTCCGGCGCGACGAAGTAGCCGGTTACTGCCTTAACATACGTCTCCGTTGCTGCCCAAACTTTGTCACGAATTGCGAATGGCCGGTTTTCGTCCAGTGCTTGGGCAAGTTTACCCGAGAGGTCTCGTTCGGCGGCATATTCGCGTCGACGTTCTTTTAGAAACGCAATAACTTCTGCGTGCGGTTTTGTTTTATCGTTCAATACTCGCCGCGCCTGCTGGAAACCCGAGACGTAGTCGGCATGTACTTCCAGAATACGTTTATGTAGCGGCTCGACGTGCAGGTTAAAAAGATCGGCGCGCCGTGATCTGAAGCCAGTTATGACGCCAAATGCTAGGTCGTATACGGTTTTTACGGTCGAGAGTGGCTCCATCTCTTTCATGCCTCCTCGCAAAATGCGACGTCATTTTATAGTCTGCATTATCGAAGTCTTGCGTCGCAAGAGTGCGTGCTTCCTCGGTGGTTGAACTGGAGCTCGTCGTTCTGCGAGCAAGATCGCCGAAAGTCCGGCTAACGTCGTCCGATTCGGTGTACTTCCGAACCGGGCCGAAGTTGAGACGCTCGCGCGCGGAGCGTGGGTACGCGGAGCTTCATGGAAAGCGGGTCGCCGCGTAGATGCTGGTTCGTCCGGCTAACGTCCCTTGGTGTAAGCCGCAGCGGGCTTCACATGCGCGGAATCCCACGGCGCGACAGCTGCCGCCGAGCACGCGCGAAGACGCAATCAGGCGCCTGCGGCTGACGTGCCGCCGTGCAGGATAAGATGATACAGGCGGCTCGGCCGCCGGGCCGGACAGTCAGCCCGCTGACGGCTTCACACCAGAGTTAGCCGGCCGGAGACGTCAGGTTGCGTCGGTGGGCCGTTGACGTTTTGCCTGGTTATAGACGTGGAGGCGTTCCACGACTACTGTGCCGCAACGCAAAGATCTCCACAATCCGAGCGTCGACGTGGACGACGTAGTAGAGATAGTACTGAACATGATTCAGCAACACGCGGCGAAGATTCCGTATGCGCCGATGTGGCACGGCTTCGCCGGCGTGAGGAAACTGTTCGATCAGGTCAAACGCGGATTCAAGATCTTCAGCGAACAGACGCGGCGCGTAGGGCCGGTTCTTCGTCCACCATGCAGATGCGACACGAATTTGACGATCAGCGCGTGCGGCGACTTTGAACTTCAACGGCCGCTGATGCCCTTCAATTCGCGTAACAATTCCCGGCCATCCGTGTAGTTTCCGTGCTGGATCTCGGAGAGCGCCAATTCCAGATCCTGTTGATCGTCGTCGGACAAATGAAACCCGGAGGAGTCAGGAATCAGCACGGCTACGGCGGCGCCGTCGCGGATCTCGGCATCGCCGACATCGATCTTGCCGTCAACAACTCGAGCGGTCATCACTCTCATGGCGCGTTATTCTACCGCGATCGCGCAAGGTGAGCGAGCCAAGCGATTCGGTGACACCTATCGGGTTCGGTGCGCTGCGGCCGCTCGCGAACTGTCGCCGCGACGTTGAGCCCGAAGAGACACTCACGCGTGGGAATCGATAGCTCTTTGAGCGTCTGAACACGACGCCCGACGATGTTGAGTGCAGTTCAGATGACTGATGACTGCCTGCGTGACGTTTGATGCCTACACCGTGGCTTCGGGTCGTTCCTTCGCGGACGCGTCTTGCGACGAGTGAAACGCGGTCCGGCTAACGACCCTGCCAGTAAGCTGACAAGCCGCCTTCACGTGCCGGCGGCCACGCGGCGCGCCGCTTGCCACGCAAGCGGCTTGACACTCGTGCAAGCTGCACTGACCGAGGTGCGCCAGCACCGGCAGCGGCGAACGGCGGCTTGTCAGCTTCACTGGCAAGTTGGACGGCGGCCAAGATGGCATGAGCTATATGAACCACACGCATAAGCATGAAGCTAGCGCGTTGTGAACGAGCTTTCTAGCGATTGACTGCGCCGCGCGCACTCTCGTCTGCGCGCGCCGAAGCCGCCGAGGTTGAATCTTGGGTGCGTAACACGCGCCGCCGTGTTCAGACCATCAACGCGCATCTCGGACGCGCAGCCCGTGCTTGCTCGCCGCGCCGAAGCCGGCGCGTGGGCCGGGCAGCTCACGCGATCAAAGCGCAATGCCATCGCGGCAACTCGCGCAAGACGGACGCGGTGCGTTAAGCGTCCGAGCCGAAGCCGTTGACCGTGAATCTTGGGCGCGGAACACTCGACTTGGTGCGTCTTTCTAGGAAACGGGCCTGGAAAGCTGCCGAAGGGCAATGCCACCTTTCCGCCTGCGCTTCTCGAGCGTTCCGATTTCACCTTCTACACGTTGCGACATGGCATGCGAGACTCCCGAAGTGGAGCGTATGGCTGCGTAGCGCATGCAACCAGCTGAGCCGACGCCGCGTAACACCGGTGCGGTCGCGCCACAAGCACTTTGCTCTTACGGAACGCGCGCTTCGCGTGCCGAAGTGACGCGCCGTGTCTCAGAGGGAGTGGTTCTGCGTGTTTCCAGCCGCGCCGACCGCTCCGCGTGGTCAGCCGGCGAGTAAACGCGCCGTGCAACCTCCAACACACGCGCTTCGCGTGTTCGCGCCTCGGCCGAACGCTTGCTTCTCGAGCCAAAGTACAAGTTGCAGGCGACAACGACGCCAACAGGCGCCTTGTACATCTTGCGATAGACCGGCGGCTCGCCGGCCGTCTTGACACCCACCGCCGTCAGCCCGACAACAAGCGTCTTATGGCAAGCCGAACGTACCGTCCGTCCAACGTCCCTTGGTGTAAGCCGCTGCGGGCTTCACGCGGCCGGAGCAACGCGGCGCGACGGCCGCCGCCGAGCACGCGCGCAGACGCATTCAGGCGTTTGCGGCCGACGTGCCGCTGTGCAAATTGCAACAACGTAGCCGGCTCGGCCGGCGGGCCGGACGACAGCCCGCTGACGGCTTCACACCAGAGTTAGGCCGTTCGACTTATTTGCACGCATTCGCCACTTGCATATTGATCGCGCCCAGTTCAGACACAAACTTCTTGTCGAGTGATTTGCGCGCAGAACTGTAATCCGGTGCACCCAGTTCGTACGCAACGATGCCTCGCCTACGCCATTTCGTGAAGTCTGCCTCAAGAAGCTGTGCCGCTTTGACCGATGGCTCCAGATCATAGTTGCACAAGCCGTTATCCCGCAGTTGTATGACTAAGCTCGAGAGCTTCCGGCCGGTGAGATCCGCATAGGTGGCATGTCCTACTTGACCGTTCAGAATGTTCGCTGCTTCACCGTAATCGTCGACTTCGGGCCGCGGCTCGTGGAACTCGGACGAGCGAAATACGTATGTTGCCGCATCGATTCGCGCTGCGATTTCTGTACGAAGTCGACGGCTTAGGGCGCGCGATTCGGTCTCCTCGCGCTGCCGATCATGGATCGCACCGAAAGACCAGGTGATTACGCCGACGCTGACGCTGCCGAGAAGCCACAGGCCGAAAGCGCTGTTGAGAAACGCCCACCAGCGGCTTCCTGTCTCTTCGAGACCTTTCCGAACCTCATGCCGAAAAGTCTCTTCCGCGCGGATTTTCGCACGCTCATCGTCTGACAAGATGGTATCCATGATTCCGCCGAAGCGCAGGGCTGAGCTTGCCGAGAGTAGCACACTGCGTCGCAATAATGATGAGCCCCGCCGCAACGGCGCGAACACGCGGCTTGCGCCTTCGCCGTGCTCACAGGCGGTGCCCCGTCGTCGACGCTTCGAGATCAGATGGCGTTCGGGCGCAATCGTCAAATGGTTTGCGGCGAGGAACTCGCCAGTCGCGTATTCTGTTCGAAGAGGGAGAGGCGTTGAACTGCGCGACTCGCAAGCCAGGTTGCACGATTGGGGTCGGCTGTTGCAAACGATGCGGAGAGTGCACCACTCGCAGCGCTTTTGGGAAGGCACGGAGATCGGCCTAACGGCCCTGCCAGTCAGCTGACAAGTTGGACGGCGGCCAAGATGGCAGGAGCTTCGTGAGGCACTCGCACAAGCCTGAACCTAGCGTACGTGAACGAGCTTATGACGGTTGACTGTGCCGCACGCATTCTCGTCTACGCGCGCCGAAGCCGCCAATATTGGATCTTGGGTGCGTAAAACGCGCCGCCGCGTTCAGACCAACAACGCGCATCTCGGACGCGCAGCCCGTGCTTGCTCGCCGTGCCGAAGTGGGCGCGTGAACCGGGCAGCTCACGCGATCAAAGCGCTGTGCCACCGCGGCACTCGCGCAAGACGGACGCGGTACGTTACGCGTCCGAGCCGAAGCCGCTGACCGTGAATCTTGGGCGCGGAACACGCGACTTGGCGCGTCGTCTAGAAAACGTGCCTGGAAAGCGCGCCGAAGGGCGATGCCACCTTAGCGCATTCGCTTCTCGTGCGTTCCGCCTCGCCTTCTACACGTTGCGACATGGCATGCGAAACTCCCCAAGTGGAGCGTATGGCTGCGTAGCGCATGCAACCAGCTGAACCGAACACCGCGTAACACCGGTGCGGTCGCGCCACAAGCATTTTGCTCGTACGGAACGCGTGCTTCGCGTGCCGAAGTGACGCGCCGAGTCTCCGAGGGAGTGGTTCTGTGTGTTTCCAGCCGCGCCGACCGCTCTGCGTGATCGGCCGGCGAGCAAGGCGTCGCGCAACCTCCAACACACGCGCTTCGCGTGTTCGAGCCGCGGCCGAACATTTGCTTCTCGAGCCGAAGTACAAGTTGCATGCGACAACGAGTCGGATAGGCGTCTTGTACATCTTGCGATGGACCGGCGACTCGTCGGCTGACCGTCTTGACACCCACCCCGTCAGCCCGACAAAAAGCGTCTTATGGCAAGCCGAACGTACCGTCCGTCCAACGTCCTTGGTGTAAGCTGTGCGGCCGGTTCCGCTTGCCAAGGCCAGAGCGGCGCGGCGGTTGCCGCCAATGACGTGCAAAGCACCGAGTGGCGAGCTGCAAGTGCCGTAACGCCATCACGCTGGCGCTGAAGAAGGCAGCTCGGCTGCCGGGCCGAAGCCGGGCCGCATCAGCTTCACACCAAAGTTGGGCGGCCGGCAATGCAGTGGCCAAGTTGACGCGTTCTATCGCGGGATGATCGAACACGAAGTCGTCAGACCGCGCGAGTTTTATGCGGCCAAGGTTGCGAACCGACTCGTCGTCTACCGGGATTCAAACATCTGGATCGATTTGGCAGAAGCGCGGACAAGCTTGGCCGTGGAAGTGTTGGATCTCGCCCGACTCGCACAAACGTCAGGGACCGCTATCTTTCCGCTCTCGTATCCAGCCGTTACCGAGTTCATTCGTCAGCAGGTGAATTCTACGAGCCGGCGACAAGGGCACATCATGGACGACCTCAGCGAGCTTGTTTCGTTCCGCGGAGAGCCGTTCATTCGTGATCTGGAGATCCACGGCGTATACGACTTTATGATGACTGGAGACGTACGGTCGCGTGTAGCCGAAGTATTCACTGCGACCGCATGCTACATCGGTGATGGCACATTGCAATATCCACCAGGCGTCTCGGAGGAAGAAGCCGCCGACATGACGCGTCTCTTGGCGAAGGAGTTGGTTACCGTCGGCGTCGGCTGGCTGCAAGAACATCTGCCGCTGGAGAACTTCCGGACGCGATATACAAAGGGCGATGAGGACTGGGTGAATGAGGTCGTCACCAGGCGAGAGCGGGCGCTCGCCGTTCTGACGAATAGTGATAGATCGCTCAGTGCGAAGAAACTGCGCCTCGAGGAACATGTGTATGTTCTTCAAAACTACATTCTGAAGCGGCTTCCGCATCGTGTTGGACTGGCGGCGATGATGCTCGCAACGCGCAAGTTTGAGGAACGTTTCCCGAAGGGTAGCCCGGCAGTGCTCGCCCGCATGGTCGAGACGATGCCTTCGGCATGGCTCGGCTGTGAAATGCACGTACAGCGGCGGCTCGCTCGTGCCCCGATCGACCGGCAAGACCAGTTTGACCACGACCACGCTGCGCTCGGCGTACCGTATTCGAACGCCTTCGCCACGGCTGACACGGCACTGCTCGACCTTCTTCGGCGTTGCGGAGTGACGAAGCGATACCGATGTCGGCTGCTACGCGGTTTGCCCGGCCTGCAGCAGTATCTTGCAGAGATGATCGACGCGCGAACAGTCAACGGGTGAACCCTCGTTTTTCCGTCCGCCCAACGTCCCTGGTGTAAGCCGCTGCGGGCTTCACGCGCGAGGAACGGCGCGGCGCGACAGCCGCCGCCGAGAACGCGCGCCGACGCAATCAGGCGCCTGCGGCTGGCGTGCCGCCGTGCAGAATTGCCTGCTGTAGGCGGCTCGGCCGCCGGGCCGGACGGCCAGCCCGCTGCCTGCTTCACACCAGAGTTAGCCCGCGCTTCGTGCAGAGGTGCCCAATGGTATTGCCTTGCGTGGTGGCAAACGGACAAGCCTCTCCCGGTAATTCTCCTGGTCCCTCGCCAAGAGTTCAAACAAACCGTCAAGGCTATTGCCCGCCTCGTTCATCATTTCGTCGCGAAGCTCGCGGGTTTCAGCGACAACAGGATCTTCCGACATAATCAAAGTTCCGTAAGTTCTTCGGGTGTAACGATTGTAGGAGGTTCGAAACCCATCTCCCGACTGAGACGACTGATCGCTCTCTGGACCAATCCGTTAGCGATATGCGTGCAGTTCCACGTCAACAAGAAGTCCATACCGTTCACTGTAGCTATTGCGATGTGCGCAGCATCCGCTGCAGCTTTCTGCGGCAAAGCAGATGTCCTCAGGATCTCTGCCGCCAGGACCCGGGCCTGATCGTCCGCCTCAAGCACCGGCAGGTCTCGGACGTACGTGAGTCGGAGTTGGGAAGCGGCGGGGTCGCCGCGGCGAATCTCGTTGAGTACCTCACCAGAGACGAAGAGGTCACAGCGTGATCGACTCCGTTCCCACCACTCCCGTGTCACCTGCTGGTGTGCAGTAGCAAGGATGTCCCTGCTGGGTCGCGCCGCGAGATAGCTGATGACGCTCGATTCGAGATAAACCTTCGGCCGCTCCACGTGACCACCCTACCGCACTTGAGGCACAGACCGGAAGCTCCGGTGGCGTTCTGAGGGCAGCGGTCAACCGCTTCAATCGCACAACGGGCAGGATTCCGCACGATTGCGGCGCGGAGCTTCCGGCCCACTGCCAGTCGTGGTACTCGTTGTTCGGAGACAATTCCCAATCTTGCGGAGAGCCACGGCGCGCATCAGAGTGCCGGTGTGGCGGAACTCCCGTCGGCCCTAGTTCCTTCGTCTGTGCATCGCGAAGAGTGAGTTCCGTCGGGCTAACGTCCCTTGGTGTAAGCCGCAGCGGGCTTCACGCGCCCGGAATCCCCCGGCGCGACAGCCGCCGCCGAGGACGCGCGAAGACGCAATCAGGCGCCTGCGGCTGACGTGCCGCCGTGCAAGTTACAGCGAATCAGCCGGCTCGGCCGGCGGGCCGGAAGACAGCCCGCTGACGGCTTCACACCAGAGTTAGGCGGCTGTTTGCGGCAACACGAGCGGTGCATATCTATACTGCTGGCGATGAAACCGCCAGATGGCAGCGATCAAGACGGATCGTATCGAGCCGGTCGCGATTTGCTGATTCTGGCGGCCGGAGTGCTTCCAGCGCATATACTCGGTCTTGCCTGGATGCGAGAGGCTGGCGTACCAACGACAATTTACATCCAGAATCTCGTCGCATTGATCGCAGGCGCGGCAATCGCTGTTTCGGGCGGCGCCGCACTGTGCCGCCGATCACCGGCTTAGCGGTTACGGCGCTGTCGGTCGTACTGCTGCTTGCCACCTTGGTAGCTCGTGGCAGGCAGGGCGTACACCGGTGGATACAACTCGGGCCGCTCACCTTTCACGTGGCCTCGCTTTCGCTTCCGCTGGTTTTGATAGAACTCGATCGGCTCTTGCGCTACGCGCGTTTCGCGATTGCTATCGGTGCCATTCTCACGATAGCCGTGATTCTCGCCGTCCAGCCAGACGCAGGGCAGGCCAGCGCATTCGCAGGTTCAGCCATCGTGTTGCTGATATGCGATCGGACTCGAGTTAGTGTCACAGTCACAGCGGCGCTCGCGCTGATTGCGCTCGCAGCCAGTGCGTTGCTGCGAAGTGACCCACTAGCCCCAGTTCCGTACGTTGAGGAGATCGCCATCCGAATCTCGCACCGAGGCGCAGCATGGGAGGCTGCTGTTGTTCTCGCGCTAGCCTTGCTCATTGTCCCATTTGGCGTGCCGATGACCAGAGGAAGGAGCCCTGCTGGGCTAGCGGTCGCTGTCTATCTTGTACTGTCTATTGCCGCGTCATGCTGGGGCAACTTCCCGGTTCCGATTCTCGGCTACGGCATGTCCCCGATAATTGGGTACTTCGCCGGTTGGGCGTGGCTTCGGTCGGTGGTAGACCACGGGACATCCCGCTTCGCAGATCGCGCGTCCGCCTAACGGAGCGCGCAGTAAGCTGTCCGGCCGCCCTCACGCGCCTGCGGTGCCGCGGCGCGGCGCTTGCCACGCAAGCGACGTGACGCCGCGCCAAATGCAATACGCGAGGCGCTTCAGCGCCGGGCGCG
>Ga0213882_10000191_pt1 | contig 25045 bp, 21 predicted proteins | sample BarmaccoBMER_R09_FD_160106 | JGI IMG/M metagenome (GOLD analysis project Ga0213882, IMG submission 160106) | Barbacenia macrantha exposed rock microbial communities from rupestrian grasslands, the National Park of Serra do Cipo, Brazil - ER_R09 ...
CCGCTTTCCTCTTTTTTCCGATCACAAGACGAGGGAACCGGCGCGCCGTTTGGCCTTACTGCGTCCTTCCGATTGTCGGTGGCGTGGTCTTGGTTTGTATCGTACGGAGCGGCGCGGCGATCTCCTTAAGTTGTTGTGGTGGGATGGGGATGGGCGAGAGGAGTGGAACGCGAAATCGAGAAGCTCGAGAGCATCGTCATGGGAACGGTAAGGATCCTGGTTAAATCGTCACAGCCTTCTTAATCTTTTCTTGTTGGAGGTGTTCTGCTGATTCATTTGCATATGCTGACTTTTGAGCAGCTCGAATAGGCGCCGGCACCTTGGTTTCTGATCGTAGGTTTGGACAAACGCCAGGGCATTTGTTCTCACCCTCGGTCGCGATGCTTTTGCCCATAATGACCTGGAACCCGCCTTCCGCACGCGCCGGAAAATGCGAGCGCAGGATCCTGTTTTCTGCAACTAGAGATTCATTCTGCAGAAGAAGTCGGCGGTTCACCATGCCGGTGACGTACGTCAGCAGGCGAGTGGCGCGTTCACCATCCTTTCAACGGAAAGCTTGGTCGTCAAACCTGCTCAAATCAGCATCTGTGTTGAGGACGCCCAACGTGATCACCGCAAACGTGAACACGTTCGTATTTGGCTTCGAGATGACCGCCAAACGCGTAGCTGCCCGCCGATAACGTGATATGTGCATGTACACGCCCAGGGGCATGTAGCCATTCATCCCGATGATGTCAGCCGGAGCCGTCGCATTGCGCACGAACAGGGTCGGTGGAAGGAAACGTCCGATTAGCTAGGCATGCACTTGATAGTTTCGAATGGACCGCATGCCCGCCAGAATCACCGCGTTCCTGATCCCTTGCTGCTTGACCATTGATTCGAGACCGGCCCACAGGTCTGGATCGTATTTGAAGCGGAGGAGGATGACCCGCTGAAATTGAGTAGAAATGGCATAGATATTGGGCACGGCATTACTATTTGCTTTCTTGTCTTCAGCGGGATTCGTCGGATGCGTGACTAGTCTTGTTGTCGTTTGGACGGGCGACAAGGACCGGCAAAGCCAAATAAAGCAGGAGGCTGAGTTTGACGCGGTTGCGCATCGCGGATTCCGATAAGAAAGGATAACGGCTGCTGAAGCGAGAAGCAAATGACGGCAACGAGGGTGTGCCCGCTGATCGACTGACGAGTTTCAAGCGCTGATGTTGAGGGCAGTTTTACTTCGGGTGAGCCCCATGCGTATCCCCCTCATCTCAGTACCTGGGCATCTAGAGCTCCCCGAATTTCATGAAGTAGAGGCGGTAAGGCTGCTCCCGCACTGCGGCGAGCAAAGCGTAGGCAGCAATGGGCGAGGAGGAAGACTTGTATCGATCCAATGATTCTTTAAGCGGTCGCACCGATTATGTGGCCGTCAGCTAAGGGGGCGGGAAGATCAAGTATTCAGAGGAGGGTTCATATCAGCAGCTGCCGCAGTTGCACGGATATTCACGATCCAGAGATTTTCGGTCTCCGGACGGCCTCTCACGGCACAGCCCACTTTGCCTTGAGCCGATCCATCGACCCGTCGCGCTGCATCGCCCCAAGGGCGCGGTCAATCGCCGCCACAAGCGCCCGCTCTGCCTTCCGGAAGCCGATGCCGAGCGGCTGCGGATGGTCCGGCACTTGGCCGAGAATGCGCAAATGCGGGTTTTTGGCCGCCAACCATGCCGCCACCGGCTCAATCTTCATCACCGCCGTGATCAGCCCGACCTCCAAGTCCCGCATCGCCTGCTCGATCCGATCGAAAGGGTAAACTTTGATGCGGCCGATTTCGCCCCGGCGCTGCATGGCAAGCGCCGCATCATAATCCGTCGTGGCCGCCTGCACGCCGACCGTCCCGTGCCGCAGGTCCGCAAGGCTGCGCTGCCCGGGCGTTTTGGCCTCGTTGACCACCAGGCTCAGTGTCGTGGTCAGGTACGGCACCGACCAGGCGAGTTGCCGTTCGCGCTCGGGCGTGATCGTGATGGCGCCCACGATGCAATCGTACCGGCCGCCCTGCAGTTCCTGAAGGATCGCCTCCCAATGCGTGTTGACGAATACGGCTTTGAGCCCCAAACCTCGGGCAATCTCACCCATCAGATCGACCTCAAAGCCCACCCGGGCCCCGTTGTTGGCCACGTACTCGAAGGGCGGGTTAACGAAGTAGGTGCCGATCCGAAGCGTCCCGGAAACCAGCGTGCGGGGGGCTTCGGGCGCGCCCGCGCTACCTCCTGGGCGCGCCAGTAGCAGGGCCGCCATCAGCCTCGTTCTTGCCGTTGTTACCATTTCCCATTTTCAACCGTTTTCCCGGACAGCCTGTTGCGGGCGATAGCGGATATGTCATGGCTGAATTCCGTAAATGACAGGTTCTGAGGGTTCACCAACAATAACGGCCAGGTGCATCGGAGTTGGCAATGCCACGAGCGGCTTCCAGTCGAGGTCTTCGGAAAAGATGGAATGTTGCCAACCGGCCAGGACGAGTCGGCTGTTAAGTTGAACTGGATGGGGAGCGCACCGTCCCTGTTCCGTGGCCGACACTTCGCGCCGGAGATCATCGTCACATGCGTCCGTTGATATCTACGGTTCTCACAGAGTTTGCGCGATCTGGGAAGAACTGACGGCCGAGCGCGGCCTGCGGATTGATCACACCACCATCTGGCGCTGGACCCAGATCTACGGACCGGAGGCACAGCGCCGATTGCATGGGCAGGTCAGATACAAGCGATCGAGCTGGCATATTGATGAGACGTATATTACGGCCGGCGGTCGAACGATTCAGGGACTCGAGGCGGTTCACATGATCAGAAAACGACAAGTGCTCGGAATTACTCGTCGGAACCTTGCAGCGCAAGCGATTCTTTCCGGAATGCTATTCGATTTGTAACTGATTCGCACATCAACCGGCGAATCCTTGGCCGCAGACCCGATTGCAACACTTCCCTGCCGAGCCCGTTGTAAACTAAACAGCCGGGAGGCAAGTCGCTGCTTCTGCTTAGCCTCATCGCGGTAACTCAACCGAAAAACTGCTTTCGTAACAACACCGCGCGACCCCGAGTAATGGGCAGCTGAGGTGATGCGCATGGGACGAAAGCACCGGCGAGGCCTGAACGGCTCAGCTCCAATCCCCGGACTCTCTGAGGTTCTTGAAAAATCGACCAACGGCGACCACGAGTCTTTCGACCGCCTATTCACACTGATCTACAACGACTTCCGCGGCCTTGCGAAAAGCTATCTGGCGCACGAAGCGCATCCTGACACACTGCAGGCGACGGCTTTGGTGAACGAAGCCTATCTCCGGCTCGCTGAGCAACAAATGGATTGGAAGAATCGCAGCCATCTGCTTGCGGTCGGCGCCATCGCGATGCGACGCATCCTGGTGAACCATGCCATCGCAGCCAAACGCCAAAAGCGCGGAGGCGCGGCGGCCAGAGTCACACTAAGCGAGGATCTCATCGGCACGGAGCAGAACCTCGACGTGCTTGCCGTGGATGAGGCTATCGACGCTCTGGCGAAACTGGACGAGCGCCACGCCAAGCTTGTCGAATTGCGTTTCTTTGGCGGGCTGAATGTTCCCGAAGTGGCCGGCGTTCTCGGCGTAAGCGTCAGCACCATCGAAAAAGACTGGAGATTCTGCAGTGCGTGGCTCAAAAACGCGCTCCGGCCTTAGCGCAATAACCGATCCCGCTGTCTACAAGCGAGTAGCGGAGCTTTTCTCGCAAGCAGCTGAGTTGCCGGTACAAGAGCAAGCCGCCTTTCTTCGAGATAAATGCGGCAGTGATACCGATTTACTCCGGCTGGTAGAAAGCCTTTTACAGGAAGACCGGAAGGGCCTGATTCAGCCGGAGCTCGCGCCAGATCGCTCAATGCCGGTTATTCACGAAGATCTAAGTGGACGAACTTTATCGCATTACCAGATCGTTCGGCCGATGGGAGCTGGTGGAATGGGAGTCGTTTATCGCGCAACGGAGACTCGGCTCCAGCGGACGGTCGCGCTGAAATTTCTGCCACCGTTGCTCAGAGACGATCCCCTCAGCCGCGAGCGTTTCATCCGTGAAGCGCGAGTGATCGCCTCTATCGATCATCAGAACGTGTGTCCGGTCTATGAAGTCGAGGAGGCGGATGGATTCATCTTTATCGCCATGGCCTGTCTCGAGGGCACGTCGCTCGAGGAAAAGATTCGAACCGGATCGATTCCTGTGAAACAGGCCATCGGCATCGCACTGCAGGCCGCGTATGGTCTGCACGCGGCCCACGGCAAAGGTGTCGTGCATCGCGATATCAAGCCGGCGAATTTGATGCTGACCGGCACGGGATCCCCCGAGCCCCTGCTTCGCATTCTCGATTTCGGAGTCGCCCAATGGACCGAGAAGACGGTTCTGACTCAGGAGGGCTTAAGGATCGGAACGGTGCTGTATATGGCTCCGGAACAGGTCGCCGGATCGCGGGTAGATCAGCGCGCCGATATCTGGTCGCTCGGCGTCGTGCTTTACCAAATGCTCTCGTGCCAAGTGCCGTTTGAGGGAAGTACATTGCGCGAAACGCTCGCGGCCATTGCAGGCCCGCAGCCCCCGGACCTCGGGCCGATACGTGAGGTGGCGCCTCCTGAACTCGTTTCCATCCTCCGGAAGATGCTCGAAAAAGAGTCTGCGAACCGGTATCAAACTGTGAGTGCGTTGATCTCCGACCTGGAGAGTGTGCGACAAGCAGCTGCGCCGGGCCTGATCGCTCGTATCACCCTTGGCCCCGCATTTTACCGTGCGGCGCGAATCGTCGCGATCGCCGGGCTGATCGGTTTCTCGATATTCTTACTTGTTCATTCCAACAGACCGCATCCGGCGGATAAGCTGACAGTCGTTCCGTTTACGTACTATCCCGGCTACGAGGAGCATCCCTCAATCTCGCCCGACGGAAAGGAGATCGCATTCGTAGGGCAAGGAAACGAAGGCAACAGGCCGCTCGAAGTCTATGTGCAACTGATCGGCTCAACCGATCCTTTGCGGCTCACCAGTGTCTCTGCTGATTCAGCCGATCGGTCCCCCGTGTGGGACCCAAGCTCGACCCGCATTGCTTTTCTGCGCACACGCCGCGACGAACGTTTTGCACGAATCCTGACGATTCCCGCGCTCGGTGGTGCCGAAACCGATCTGGGCATCCCATCGGTTCTCGCGACCGGACGTCTGGCGTGGAGCCCGGATGGCCGGCTACTAGCGTTTGCCGGCGCCAAAGGAACGAATGAAGGAGCCATTTTCGAACTATCTTTTTCTGACCACAAGGTTCGCCAGCAATCTTTTCCAGCGTCCGGTGAAACCGATTGCTGTCCGGTGTACGATCCGAGCGGCACTCGATTGGCTTTCAAGCGTAACGAAGTGCAAATCGTTGTGATCGGCCGCGGCCGCGGAGCCGTACGAACCCTTCCGGCGCGAGCCTCGTGGGCTGGGCTCACCTGGACAGCCGACGGCCGTTCGCTCGCCTATTCCTGGTTTGGCAAGTTAGCCGAAGTGAATGTGGAGAGCGGCTCGATTACACAGCCCGCTTTGGCTACGGCACTAGGGCCCGACATCAGCGACATCACCATTCGCGGAAACCGGATTGCGTATGTGCACTGGGCGCTTGAACACAGCATTTGGGATCTCACCTTGCATCGAAGTGGCGACGGGCGAATACCGGAGATCTCGGCTTCCGCGGGAGTGCAGCTGATCGCATCCACGATGCGCGAAGATACGCCTCAGTTCTCCCCGGACGGAGAGTGGATTGCGTTTTCCTCGGAGCGCGCAGGCTCGACCGATATCTGGGTCGGAAGACGCGACGGCTCCGGCCTGCGACGGTTGACGTTTCTCGAGGGGTTCGCGGGTACGCCGCGCTGGTCTCCAGACGGAGAGTGGATCGCCTTTGACTTGCGGCCGCCATCCTCGCAACCGGACATTTGGCTTGTCCGAGTTGCAGGAGGAGAAACTCGCAAGCTCGCCACGAACACCGGGGGCGCCGATGTGCCGAGCTGGTCGAACGACGGCCGCTGGATCTATTTCCATGCCGGGTCGGACGATCAGATTTGCAAGGTTCCAAGCCAGGGCGGTAAGCCTGTTCCGCTTACGCGCCACGGAGGATTCGAAGGGTTTGAATCCGGGGATGGCAAGTATCTTTACTATTCCAAGAGGGAGGAACATTCGGGAATCTGGAGAATCAACCTGAGCAACGGAAGCGAAGCGCCGGTTCCCGAGCTGTCGCGGGCCGGAGACTACCGGCAATGGGCGCTGGCCGGAACCGGGCTCTTCTTTGTTCCGTATGACGAGGCGTTCAGCAAAGATGCGGCTGTTCGGTTCTTCGATTTCGCCACCCGGAGAATCGTTCGGGTAGCCACGGTAGGCAGACTCGTTACGGCCGGCCCCGGCGCACTCGCAGTATCGCGCGATGAAACACGCTTGCTTTACGTTCACATGGACCGCGATAACCGCAACATCATGCTGGTTGAGAATTTTAAATAGGGACTGCTCTGGACCGTACCGCTTTGTTCAGCGGTCCCGACCGAAAAGTAGCTTGTTTTAGGCGCGCCGCATTCCTGGCGGGAATGACGCCCGTGAAATGCATCACTCGCTACTGCAGCGACGCCTTGCCGCTTACTGGCACCAGAAGTGCCAGGCTATGAAACGGTTCGCAGTGCTCTATTCCAGGCAGCCCCATGTTCCCACGCTTAGGTTAGCCACCCTGCAACAAGCCGCATTACGTCACTGCCGTTCCCGGCTCAGTTTCGCGCTGCGACAATTCAGACCTTATTGCACCGATTCCGGGAACGGCTCGATGCGATCTACTGTTTCACAATTGGCGGCGGATTCCAAGTGCCGTTAAGAATCGCCTGGTCCGGCCAATACGCACGGAGGAAGAGTATAAATTGGCCAGTGGGATTAGCGGAATTAGTGGGATCCGGTACAGGCGCCGCGAGCCAATTGCAGAATTGTTTCGGATCAGAGGGCGCATTTGCTTGGATGTAGAGATCGAGTGAGCCATCTGCGTTCAGGCACGCCTTATGGTTCTGCACATATGGTATGCCAATCGCGTTATAACTCACGTCTGGATTGTTGACGAGAAAGCCATTAATGTCATAGAGCGTAACCGACCAGAAGGCGAGACGGTTTACTGGTGGAATTTCGCCCGTGCGATGCAAACTCGTTTCGGCACTGAAGTGCACCACATAACGATTCCCCCCAACAAGCACGTTTGCGGGATCAATACCGCGGCTATCGTACGCGCCGTAGCCATACACGGCGTCTTGCGGCCTGTTCCCACCAAGCGCCTTCTCTGCGACTAATGCTCTCAAAATGTAATTGATTCCGTAATCACCCACATTGAGTGGCAGGGACCAATAATTTGTCTTTGCCGAGGCTGAAGGTGGATTTATGCTTGCCAGGAGATCCTTTGCCGCTAGCACCGCCGCCTGCAGTATCGTCACGTCGTTCTGGTCCGGCAGATCGACGCAGCTAAATGGCTTGCTGGGAGTAAGAAGACCCAGGTTCTTCAGCGATGGTTCTACCAGAACGTCGATCTTACGCGGTGGATTGGTCATCATCATCGTGGACATCGTTTCGAAGAAGGCGCACGCGTCCATGTTGTTGACCTGATGAATCGGCTGTGTAAACGTATCGATGGAAGGATTTACCGGCAAATTAGCGGGCGGCTGGTAGTCCGTGTCGGAACCGAGCGGTCTCAATGTCAGCCCGTCGGCAGGGTTCGCAGGGGGCTTAAGAGCGTCGTTAAGAGCCTTGAGATCAGCGTCGCTGCCGCTCGTAAAGAACCGGAGTATTGACCATACGGTGTTGCTATCGAGTCTGATAACTCCTTCATAACCGGTAGTTGGTGCTGTGGTCCCGCCGGGGCCCACCAGAAGGTAATCACCAGGTTTGCTCCGTATGCGCGAACTTGGTGACTGCCGGCTGACATTCGTCCATGCGTCCAATAGTTCGACGATAAAAAATCTCGGTTGATTTGTGCCAACCACAGCCGGCAGCGGTGGCACGTGCATGATCAAGGGTCCGCTCGTGAGATCCATAAACGAAGACCCGTACAAGGTGGTGGTGCTGGGTAGCACCACGTCATGGTATGACGCGTTGGGCAATGCCGTGGCTGCGAAGATTTGATTGATAGGAGCGCGCGTCGGGTTGCCTGGCGGTATCGGCCCTGGAACAGTCGTGGCCACGCGCTCCGTCATGGCAATTGCGAGCAGGGAATAACCATAGATATAATCTGTCACCCCGTCCGCGAATGTCTGGACACCCGCCGCGTCAAGGTTCTCGGGTGCTTTGCTCTTCACAAGTGACTGGAACTGACTAAAACCATTAGCGTCGATAGCGGTATCCTGGCTCGAATCCGCTGCGGTAACACTTTGCGCCATCGTTACTGTCGTTCCAAAGAAGACAGTAGCAATAGTAACGATTAGAATGTTAGTGGACATCTTTCTCCTTTCGCCCAGGTAGACTTTCCCGTTCCCCCGCTCCGATGACCCATAGGATCTGGTAGCGGCGGAGCGCATCCTGTTCAACCAATACGCAACATGCGGGCACAAAAACCGTAACTCGGATCGAAAAAATTGAGAGCCGGGAGAAAGGCGGAACCGATCACAAGCAGGCCGTCAAGCGATCGGGCCGCGCTCATCCCGCCCCGCAGGCTCTGAGGTAGGCTTCGAGCAAGTCTTCGTCGGCGCAGGATGCCACCATACGAGCGACTGCGGTGCGCACGGGCTCTCCGGCAACCGGAACCAGTTCGATCGCGGCACGCACAGCAGCATGACCGAGAAACAAGAGGGCGTCCGCGGCCGCCGCGCGGATCCGCCAATCTGCGCTGCGAAGATGCCCCGATAACTCGGGGATCGCTGCCACGCCTCTGATCCTGGCCAGCTTGGCAAGGCACGCTTGCTTCACCAGAACCGAGGATTCTGTTTCAAAGAAAGCTCCAAAATCCAGATCGCAGCAGCACAATACGGCGGCGCGGCGAACCAACTCGTTCCTGTCCGAAAGAAATGGAACGGCGAAGCCGCTCAGATAACCGGGCGTTTCCGGAAGTTTGCTGGCGGCAGTAAGGGCTGCGGCGGCAAGCTGGCGCGGCCCTGTGCTCAGGGCCTTTCGCATCAGATCTGCCGCCAGCGCCGGGTCATCATTTGCGGCCCACTCAAGCAGCCAGGCGCCGTTATTTGTGGAAAACTCTTCCCAATGAGGTGCCAGCGCGGCAAGAGTGGCGGGACCCTGAGCGCGCAAAGCGGCGCGCGCCTCCCATTGAAAGAGGCCGTCGAGCTCGGCCAACCATGCGGCCGGCTGTTCGGAAAACGGTGGCAGTGGAACCTCGCCGCTGCTCTCCAAGAGTTGGATTCGCAGTCGCTCGCCCGCGCAGCCGCCGCACGAGCCCGCCAGTAGATGGGCGACGGCCCGCGCGCGAGAGGCGCATTCGTTTTGCATGAGCGCCGGAGCCAGGCATGGCCGCAACGCTTCAGCCGGCTCGTTCCGCAGATATTCGGCCAGAGCAAAAAGCAGGCCGCCGTGGTCTTCCGTGCTTACCAGAGACACAAACAAACGCACGACTCGCACGTCGCGAAAGGCGGCGAGCGCTCCAATCCAGGAAACCCACTCCATTGTGCCGCGCCAGCGCTGCGCCCGCTCCAGTAGCACATCGATAACATCGCGTCTCTCGTAGAGGCCGAAGCTGAGAGCGGTAGCCGGCGAAAGGCGCACGGCCTGCAATGCCGAGAGGCGGGTAGGAGCGGCGGCCGCTGTAAGCGCCTCGAACAGTGCGCGGGCAGTTCGCAGGCAAAGCTGGGGCGGAACGGTCTCCGTTTGTTCATGCGCGGTAACGGGTGGGGTCATGACCAGTTCCAGACATCCAGCCAGAACTCCGTCTGCCCGTAAGCCGACCCCGCATCAATAACCAGGAAGAAACGGTTTGAGTACTCGTTGCGGGGGCCTTTCGATAACCAGTTAATCGAAACGTTAGTGCTAGAGCTGAAGGCCCCAGTGGGCGTCACAATGAGAGTCGCCGAGGGGGAGAGTTTGGCTGTTGCCCCGCCACTGGCGACTTCGACGTTGCTCGCCGCGTGCGGTAAGCGGTTCTCATCAAGCAGCGTGAACTTGATGGGGATGGGCGCTGGGGCTTGACCAGGCGGGTAGGGAAACCAGCACGACATCCCGACGTACGACAGCCCCGCCGGCGGCGGACTATTGAGGGCGTTAACGGTGGCGGACGCCAAGCCGTTTTCAGTTTCGTCCCACGGCGGCTTAGAACCGGCAACACCGAAAGATCTCTGGCAGCGGATGTAGCGGTTATTCACATTAAGCGGCAGCACCACCTCAAATTCGGCACAAGGCTCGCTGGATAGAGAGTCAATGCTTGCCGTGATGATGTAGGTCTGAACCGTATACACCGGCCCGGGCGGTGTTGTTTGTAAGGGATCGTATAAGTTACCGGTTAACAAACTTTGGTTGGGAAAGGTGTAGTTGAATATACTTGAGGTCTTGGCGCCCGGTGCAATAGTTAAGGATTTCGGAAATCCAGGCGCATCCGGCTCGATCTTCAGGCTCACATTGTTTTCTGCGGTGGGCCCGGGGTAGGGCATGGAAAGCTCGAGCACACCCACTAACTGATCGCCGGCGAAAATACTGGCGGAGCCGTTTACCGGCTTGATAGCAAGCGTAAGATCAGGAAGCAATAAGCAACGATTTTGGATGCCCGTTGACACGGAGCCTTTCTGCGTTATCTTGGGCTCGTAATTCGAAAGTCCATAGAGCAGCTTAGTAAAGTCAAGAGTAGGTGAGTTTACTTCGAAGTTAAACATCTTGGCGACCGTAACGCGGAAGTGATACGACAGGCCGAGAGAGAAACCGGTCTCGTAATGCACGGAGGTAGTCATTTTGCTGGGAGTAACGGACTCCTCGAATAATACATTGCCCGTCGCGACCACTTTATTGCCATCTTGATATACCAGCGAGCTATAAGTAGCACTGTTTTGGCCTTCCAGTCCACCTTGCACAGTAAATGAGTCGAGACCGAGAGTGACCGGCAAGCCGATATGAAACGACGGGCCGACCGAAATCTCTCCGCCGATTTTGCTGAAGCTCGTATTCAGCGCTCTCAGAGGCGGAATGAGATTTGCGAGGTTAATGGGAAGAACCAATTCTGGGGCGGCGCTGAGTTCGCGTCGCACGCCGGAGTTCGAGGTCGAATCGAGAAAAATATAGGTTTTGATTTTCGGCAAAACACCGTCAAGCATGTCTCCATTTGCTTTCTCGAACGTGTTTTTTGAATTGCGGCCGAGTAAGTACTTGATGAGCTCGACGAGCAAGCCGAAGAAGTCTATGGAAAAGTTTAGCGAGGTGGTAAATGCATCGTTCCAGGAGAGCTGCCACGGTTTGTACCACGTACTCGAGCTATAAATCTGGAAGGCGAGGTTGATTCCAGCACCGACGGAAGCGCCGACGAATCCGCCCGCCTCCAGCTCCTGCCCGTTGAAGGTAAGACTCAGCTGTCCTTTACTATTCTCATTTTTGGTCTCAGCCTGGATGTTTTTAAACAAAAAGGCGACGGAGGGACCGCATACGCCAAACGCATATTCTGCGTAAGCGCCCACCTTCAGCCGCGTGACAAAGATCGTGGCGGATACGTCCAGCAGCTTAAAGGAGCGGAACGAGCCGTATGCGCCCGCTCTGGCCGCGCCGGTGGGGAAGAGCGGCAGGCCATAGCAGACATTGACCGGGTCGGATGTGCCGATAGGCAGGGTGAATTTAGCCATCTGAGTGTCCTCCGGATTAGAGGGGAATGCCGATCACCAGAGCCGTGATGAAGTTGTTCGGATCTCGTAAATTATTAGGATCTATGGCGAACTCCGCGGTGAATGCCAGCCGCCCGAAAGCATCTACCTGAGTGGCATGCTGGCCGAAGAAGATTTCGGTGATGGTGAGGTCGCCTCCTGGCGACACTCCGGGAATCTTGTCGCCGCTTTGAAGGAGTACATTGGAGTTCGCGCCATCAGAAACGATAAGCTGATTCGTGCCGTCACCTAGAAGCTGGGTCACGTAAACGAGGCCGGTATTGCCTATGCAAGGGGCGTTATAGGAGAGAACCTCTTCATTCGTCGCGAGCGGCTGCGTCTGCCCGAGACGGTAGCTCCGTTCGGAAAAATAGCCGAGTTCCTCTAGGCCATTGCTGCCGATGGAAGCGTCGAAGAGACTAAGGTGAGTGACAAAGGTTACGTCCTGCTGGGGATCGACTCGTGCGCCGAGGTAGGTGTTTCCCGAAGAGACGTGTAACAGGGAAGCGGAGTTCGCGGTCAGAACCGTTGGGCAAGCCGCAACGAGCCGGAGCCCAGACGTGCGAGCTTGCGTGTCGCCGGCGATCAATGCGGTACCGGAATATGGGCCCGCGTGCGGCAGGTGCCCCGTCACCTGCGCGGCAAATGCGTTGTTCGCCGCCAGGTCGACCAATCCCACGGATTGAATGGCGGCCGAGGTGTAAGGAAGAGCATCGCCGGTACGAAGCACAACGCGCGCTTGCGATGCACCGCTAACGCTCGTGCTGATCAGCGCTTGCGAGCCGGAGAACGCCTGTTGGAAAGAAGCGGGCGCTTGCGTGGTCGCCGCCACGAGCAGCATATTCTCGCTATCATCGAGCGCGATGTCGCCGAAGTCTCCGCCATATAAGCTGCCATCGGGCGCATCATCGCCGAACCGGATCAGGCGGCGCCAGGAGCCGATGGTCGAACCGGGCGTCAGCAAATACACCGCGGGGGCAGTATTTGGATTTTGAGAATTCTGGGGCAGGATGGTTGTTACGTACTCGCCTAAAGCATTGGAGGCGCCCACGCCGATATGGTCAGCGTAAACGTTGCCGGTGCCGGCAAGGAGGCCGCCCTCATACGCTTCGGCCCAGACACGCGATACGGCGGGCGGGGTCTGATCGTAATTGATGTTGATGCGAAAGAGAGCGGGAGCCCCGGTGTTTAAGTGCCTGCCATGAAGATAGATATACGCTTGGCCCGCGCCCGAAAGCGGCGATGCCATCATGACCGAGCCGGTCATGGCCCCCAAATTGTTCGGCAAACCTCCGATGGAGCCTCCCTGCCCCGCGGTTAAAACGCGGTAGAACCTATAGCCGCTCGGAAGAGACCCGAGGGCTTGGCCGCGCGCTCTGCCGGTAGCAAGAAGAGACACGCCGGCAAGCGTACCTCCGATCGCTTTTACAAAATCGCGTCGAGTGCGTTTCTGTGAGACAGCATTCATTGAGTCATCTCCGTGAATCTGTGAGTCAAGTTGAAAAGCGCTAGCAAGCGGCCCGTCGGCGGCGCAGCCAGAGCGCACACAAGACTGCAGAAACGTAGCCAAACACCGGCAGCGGACCCCCGGGCTCTGGAGTCACAACGCTCTTGCCGAGAGCCACAGTTCCGGATCCTTGCCAGTCGTAACAGGCCTGCAGCGAATCCGGACAAGTGCCATATGGGTTCGGATAACTGTTGCCTCCCAGGCTATATCCATATAAGAATTGCGGGATGCCTTGGTTGAACGTGACGTAAGAATCCGGGGTTCCGCTGGCGACATCGTTATCGTTATCGATCAAAAACGCAAACCGTTGCAAAGCGCCGGTGCTGCTGACAGAAATGGGACTTAAGTAAGACGTATCTGCCAGCGAGTAAGCGGTGAAGAAGTTGAATGTGTAGGCAGTAGGAACAAGAGTGCTGCTGTTATAGCTGAGGGAGCCCCTGTAGGAATCCCCGGCAAGCGGGCCGGTCCTGGCCGTCGCGGTGAAATCAACTGTAATATCCGCAGCTTGGCACAGGCCAGCGAGCACTAGCAGGCTCAGGCTGAGACAAGCGGTAACCATAGTAAGTCGGCACTTCGACCGGCGATTCAGGCCGGCATCGTGCGCCGGGTAGACCTCACTCATTCCCCTGCTCCGATCCATAGATCTGGTGGCGGCCGAGCGCATCCTGTCTAATACGCAACGTGCGGGTGCAAGAACCGTAAGTCGGATCAAAAAAATTGGAGAGTCGGGTGTCATTCGTGGACCGTTCCGCAGTGCTGTTACGAACCTCGCTCAAAACGTTCCTAGCGTCAAGCGCGCCGAGCGAATCAGCGAGCTCTTTTGCTGAGTCGCGGCCCGCATCCGCGCCCTTTTCTCTCTATCGAGCTCAGTTTGTTGTCACTTTGGTCAAAAAAGCGGCGACGAGTGGTGTGCAATCGCTGAATGGTATGAATGGGGTCAGCTGGTGCACGGTGCGTCCGACCACCGGCCGGTTCGGCTGCATGCGCGTTTTGCGACGAACCTGGCCCAGCGGCTCTAGGAAGCGGAGGTCGGCGGAACAAAGCCGGAGGTTTATTCTCGAGGCTACCGACAAAGCGGAGGCGGTTAACAACAGGCGGCAAGCAATCGGATCGCGATGATTGCATTTCCTCAAACTCTTTAGCCACTTGAGTGGCTGCCAGCGGTTTGCTCTCTTTGCTGGCTTTGAGTTGGTGTGAGGTGACGATAAAGTGACATCGAACGCCCGAATGGCGGCCCGGTCGAGACCTGTCGCTCCCAGGTTTTGCACAACCCTTGTACCTGGGCTGTTGCTGGCTGGTTATCAATGACGTTGAGTCAAGCAGTCTCCCGCTGAACGTTATGGAGGCTTGCGCTCTTCGCATGGCTATCCGTACTCTACTGGCGTGCCAACGGCCGCCTCGAGGCGTTTGAAGGCCCAATTCGTTCAACTTCGTGGCGATCGCGCGGAGACTGGCGGATTGTAGACGCATTTTGCTGGATCATGTCGACTACGGCAGGGCTCGGTCCTGTGATCTTCTGAATGCGCGCACGGCGTGCCTTATCGATTGATTCTTTCCAGCGCGGATTGCCCAGCTTGGTAGCGCGGGCCTTTAACGCAGCCATGCCGCCTTGGTGCGCTCCGAATGGCACGGGCCTCGTGTTCGGCGAATGGGCCATGATGTGGATCGTGAGACTGTTGACCTGCGGCATGTCAGCGGCAACGAACTGGACACCGGACTCCATCAGTCCGGAGATGAAATGAACATTGCGCGCCAGGCGATCCAATTTGGCGATGAGAAGCGTCGCATTGACCCGTTTGGACTCAGCGGTCGCGGCCAGTAATCGTGGCCGGCGTGCCGACTCTCTTCGCGGTCGAGCGCGGCAATGACACGTCGGCAAAGGATCGCCGGGGAGGATCTGATCGGCATTCCGGAGAGTCGTCCGCCACTGGATGGTTGAGCAAGCCCTGATCTACGCTTTGCAGGACGGCCGGAGTGCCAAGCCCAGGTGAGAGTGGGAGCTGGAACGTTGTACCAGTACGACATGTATCGGCCCTGATCTGCAACTGCGACACAGGCTTAGCTGTAAAATCCGATTTGCTTCAGATATGTGAAGCTTTTCCGCAGACTCGCAATGGGGTCTATGCTGAAGTCCTGCTCCACAAATGCATGCTTCGCCCTGGTATCGGCGACCGCAGCGAGAATTCTGTTGAATGGCAGATCGCCGGATCCAACTTCGCGGAAAGTTTCGTTCGGCACGGTGGCGATATCGTAGTGGACGGGAGTCCCTTTCGCTCGATCTTTTAGGTGCACAAGCGCCACTCGACTTGCATGTTGCCGAAGAAAGTCAGCGGCATCTACTCCGGCCATGCTTATCCAGAAAACATCCACCTCCAGCGCGACCAGGTTCTTGTCTAGCTTATCGATCAGCACGTCGATTGGCCTGCCACCAGGCTTCGGCTCGAACTCGAAATCGTGATTGTGATAGCAGAACTGCAACCCGGCCCTTTGGGCTTTGGTGGCCGCGGCGTTCAGCTTGTCGGCTAGAGCGTGGTAGAAATCCAAGCCCAACCGCTCCTCCGGCGTAAGGTAGTTAAAGACGACATACCGAAAACCATGATCTTTCGCGAGTTCGAGCGACTGGCCATAGCTCGCTCCGGACTCGATGGGAGGCATGTCGGCATGTTGCCACGCCGTATAGTTCCCGGTCAGCAGCGGCGTCTCGAAATGCAAACTGATAGGCCGGAGCTGATGTCTCGACAGCAACGGCGCAATCGTCTTCACTTGACTGCGTAACATTTCCACTTCGCGGTACCCTATTTCGCCGATAGCTCCTAGAGTTGCTGCGGGAGCGTTCGATAGCCGATCCCGCACCGTGTAAAGTTGAACACCCGGAGAGAATTCCCGAGTACGAGGCTCCGCGACAGCAGAGGCAGCCATTCGCAATAGGGATCGCCTGCTAAACTCCATGGCACTCATGATCGCGCGGGAGTGGATTGCTCATCTACGCCAGCATAGTCGGCACACTGGACACTGAGAATGAGCCCACGACGGCGAGCCCCAATTTCCACTTTGCCCGTGATCCACCACAATCGAGTCGCCCCATCCTACATAGGCGATTTTCTTTTCGACCATGATTCGCAAATGTCGTTCTGGGCCGAACTTCCGTATTGCTGATTCCCAGCTCTCCGCCCGAGTGGGCTCTACTCACCTTCGTGATTTGTTTAAGCAATCGGGAGCAGTTGCTTTAGGGTGAAACGCCAGACGGCGGCCGGCGGGACATTTCGCCAGACGTGGCCGAGGCACTCGGCTTCAAGGCCGAGTCGCCGAGTTGGGATTGGGCAACCGGTGCCATACGTGTATTGAATCAGCTGCCCTTCGGGTACGAGTGCGCTGATCATAGCGCGCACATTTCTGATTCGATCCTCGTGGGCAAGGTTACGAAGTGGCAAGCTCGAAACGACTGTGTTGATCTGTGGCATGGGTTCGTTCCCGAGTATGTGGCCCAAATGAATAGCCTCGCCACAACGGACACGCACACCGGGAAATTCGCGGCGGAGAAAAGCCGCAAGGAAAGGATCGCGTTCGATGATGAACAAACGTTCCGGGTGGAGTTTCCTTTTAAGGAGCACGCGTGTGATCGCCCCGGTTCCGGCGCCAATCTCCAGCACGGACGAGTTCTCCGGATCCACAGACGATGCCATTAACTGGCAAAGTCTCTGCGAACTCGCCGTAACCGATCCCATCGCTTTCGGATTCAGCAGGAGTGAGCGAAAGAAGAGAAAGGGCGCTGGAAAGTCGAAATTCATGGGCCCTATCTGGGAGGCCCCCTGCGTAGCTACAGTATAGAACTGCGAGTGACAGCCATCCTCGCGCTGGCGCAGCCTCTGTACAAAGCTGAAACACCCGGACCACACCTCATGGACCACAGAGCCCTCATCGACCCTCGAGGTCACGACAGTTGGGTCAGAGGAACCGTGCCGATGCGGATCGGGAAACACCGCGGCTGTCGGCGTCCCCTGCCGCATCTGGGTGTGGGCGAAACTGGAATGGCGTGGCCGCCCAGATAGCTAGCGCGTTGAAATGTATGATCTCTCGATGGGCTTCGATAAACGGCTGTATTGCGCTGATCCTGCTGCCTGGCTGCCTCGAGTTCCTCAACCGTGGATAGCCGGGATGGAGGCGATGATGTTCACGGGTTGGGTTTACGACCACCTCATGAAGTACTCGCCCCAGGTGAGGGTCGCTCATCCAGCAATGCTCAAGGCAATCTCCGCCGGGAAAAAGAAGAATGACCGGGTGGATGCTCAAAAGATTTCCGATCTTCTGCGGTACAACTATTTCCCGGAGTGTTATATGGCTTCACGTGAGATCCGCGACCGCCGGCGAGTCTTAAACGGTATCGAAACCTGCTGGTCCGGCAAAGCATTCAGATGAAAAACCGGAGCGGCAGCATGTTGATGGAGACCGGAATTTCGTACAACAAGCAGAGGCTCCATCGGGGACGTTACTTCAACGAACTGCCGGAAGACCAGGCGAACGCTATGCCAGCTCCATGCCGCAGTTGATGCGGCTCAGCCGGTTGACCATCGATTCATCAGGTCGAATGAACAAGCAGTTGCTCGACGCCTTAAAGACAGATCACGCCCCAGCCGCCAGAGTAGTACAGCGACTCATGACGATTCCGGGCGTGGGCCAAGTACTGTCGCTCACCTCGGCATTGGAAATGGGCGATATGCGGACTGTGCGGAGCCGAGCAAAGCTCCGGCAGGAAAACACAGCGCAGCCCTATTTCCAAACAACGTAACAAGCATTTACAGACCACGATGATTGAAGCTGCCAAAGTGGCACGATGGAATCCTGAATTGGCGGTGGTATACGAACGCGAGAAGCGGAACGGCAATCGCAACCGCGGCACCTTAGCAGTTGCGAGAAAGATTGTCGCTTACTTGCTTGCTGTGGACCCGAAGCGAGCGGGACTTCGAACAGAAAGCAGTCACCGCGCGCACGTAAAGGGACAGATGGACAACATCGAGATCGATTAACGCAGTACAATCTGCCGGGGCTCGCCTTTCTTCGCTGGGCAAGAAAGTTATTCCGATGCCTCACATCGAATTGTTTCGTGGCTGGCAGACGAATCCAAACTCAATCTTCGGTGATGGTGAAAGCACCTGAGACCGCAAATGAATGTCTGGTTCTGCCAACCGCAGGGGAGGAACCAACGCTGAGCATTATGCCTGCCGACGATCTCGATCGGAAGTTCAGCGACAGATCAGAAGCCGCATGCGGCTTTCATGGGGGAACTCCGCCTCCCCTTGACAGAGACTTATCATGAATGTCGAATGTAAATCGGGCTCTGTTCGAGTACCAGACCTCATGGCAGGTGAGCTTCGACGCGCAATCTAGAGCGCTGATGGCCTATGAATTCTCGGCCTGGTAAAGACAATTCGTTTGTTTGCGTGCATAGAGTTCTTCCTTCATGGAAGAGGACATAAGGTTACTCCACTAATCCGACAATTAGAATAGATTAGGGCTGCTGCTTAGTCCGGAGGTGTACTATGACAAGTCGTCAGTTTGTGCTAATCTAACCAGCGCTAGGTTGCTGCACGCTTTGCGTCTCCCTAGCATTGGTAACACCGGTAACATCGTATGCACAACAACTGCAACAAAATCTCAGCTTTGAACTCCGACGGACTCAGCGGTCACTCTCGCGAGGTTTTTCATTCTGTTTTGGATCGCGTTTGCTCTCTCGCCGCGGCGCACCCTGATGCGATCGCAATTGTTTGTGGAGATGAACCGACTACGTACGGCGACTTGGTCAGCCGTGCCTTTGTCATGGCTTCCGCCTTCGAAGCTCTGCTGGACGGCGGTCGGAATGGTGTAATCGCAGTCTCTACCGACAACCCGTATCATCTGGCTTTAAGCGCACTCGCTGCCTGGAAAACGGGCTCTGCGTACTTGCCGCTGGCGGCTTCTTGCCCCTCGCAGCGCTTGCGACACATCCTCACCGAGGCGAACGCCCGGATCATCGCGCGCGATCATGGCGACGACACAACAATCCCGCGTGGGGAATGGAAGCAGGTTGACCTTCGGCCGTTCGCGACCGCTCCGGTGCCGAATCCCGGGGGTCCGGCTGAAGCTTACGAAACCGGCCTTGTTCCGGAAGATGTCGCTTACGTGATCTACACTTCGGGCTCGACCGGTAGCCCTAAGGGCGTTGCAGTTACTCACAGCAATCTGAGCAACTTAGTTTCGTGGTACAAAGACGCATTTCAGATTGTACGAGAAGACCGAGCTACACAGATACGCGCGCTGACTTCTGATGTCGCAGTAATGGAGATGTGGGGTCCGATCTGCCAAGGTGCAAGCATTTTTCAAGTTGATCGCGCAATTTACCTCATTCCGGAGCGGCTCCGCGATTACCTGGTTGCGCGCGAGATTACTATTTGCGAGGCTCCCTCGCTCATAGCCGAGCAACTTGTAGCACTTGAGTGGCCGTCGGAAACGAAGTTGCGATATTTGCAAACAGGCGGTGAAACGCTGCGGGTTTTTCCACCTCCCGCCCTGCCCTTTAAATTCGTTAACAATTACGGCCCTACGGAGTGTACTGTGGTAAGTACATCCGGTGTACTGGGCCCCCCAACGGGTGATGCTCTACCTACCATCGGACGGCCAATCACCGGGGTCGAGCTTTTCGTATTGAATGTAGATTTGCAACCAGTTCGTGATGGCGAACGGGGAGAGATCTTCATTGGAGGAACCGGCGTGGCAGCTGGTTATATTGGCCGTCCGGATTTGACCTCCGAGCGTTTCGTAACGATTTCTTCTGTAAAGGACTCTCAACTTTACAGAACTGGCGATCTTGGACGAAAACTGCCCAATGGAGATTACGAGTTTTGTGGCCGTGTTGATGACCAAATCAAACTTCGCGGTTACCGCATAGAACCTGCCGAAGTCGTCTCAGCCCTAAGAACTCACCCAGCAATTTCGGCTGCGGCTGTGACAACGATCGGCGAAGGGGCCGACAAACAGTTGCTTGGCTACATTGTGTTGAAGACTGAGACTTCAGCCGAAACTATCCGCAATCACGTAGGTGTTCTACTCCCGGAATATATGGTGCCGGACCTGTTCGTTCGGCTGGAAAATATGCCGCTTGCCGCGCACGGTAAGATCGACTACTCAGCGCTTCCATTCCCCAACCGTTCGAATCTGCTCGATTTGCAAACGTCGTCGTTGCAACCCATGACCGAGATTCAGATCGAGGTAGCGTCTATTCTGGCCAAGGTAGTAAAGCGGCCGAATATCGGGTTTACCGATAACTTTTTCCGCCTTGGAGGAAACTCCCTATTGGCCGCCCAAGTCGTTATGAATATCCAAAAATCCTTCGGCATAGACCTTCACGTGCGCTCAGTCTTTGAATCACCAACCGTAAAAGGTCTCTCAATGGTTATTGAGCAGCGTATCCTAGCAGAGTCCGAATTTGCTGGGGCAGCCTAATTTTCAGCCGCAGGCCTCGCTTATGCAAGAGATTGCTCACGTGATATCTAAGTTTTCTTCCGAGCCTGATCCGGATTATGAGCTAAGTCTCGTTCAGTTGCTGAACGCGGATGTACTCGCTGACCCGCATCCCCTCTATCACAGAATTCGCTCCACTGATCCAGTTCATTGGGACGTCTTTCTCAGATCGTGGGTGATCACGCGATACGAGGATGTTCTCTCGATCGTTAAGAATCTCTCGGCGAAGCGCATGCCTTCAGCGAAAGAACTAGGGGAGCAGGGCCTAGGTGACTTTGGCGCCATTACATCTGTTTTGGGGCGGCAGATGTTGTTTTCGGACCCGCCCTACCACACGAGAATTCGAAGGCTGGTTTCGTCCACCTTCACGCCCGATCGCGTTGCGGCGCTGTCCGGCTATATCAGGGTCACAGCGGAGAAACTGATCGCGCGCGCAATAGATCGCGGTGAAATGGAGATTGTCCGAGACTTCGCCGCCCCGCTACCAGGCCTGGTGATTGGAGCGATGTTGGGTGTGCCCGAGGTCGACCAACCGGAACTCAATCGCTGGGCTTCGGATTTTGCGGAAACCTTCGGAAATTTCACTCAAGATCCAAAGCGCACATCCGAAATCTTGCACTCCTGCGCTGATATGACGAACTATTTTCGGGATTGCATCTATCGCCTACGAAGCATTCCCAACAATGGCTTGATTCATGCATTCGTTAACGCGGAGATCGACGGGGACCGGCTTACCGAGGACGAAGTAATCGCGAACGCAATCGGTGTCCTCGTTGGTGGACAGGAGACAGCGACGACATTGATCTGTACGGGTCTTCTTACGTTGCTGCAACATCCGGAACAGATTGAGCCGCTACGCCAAGACGCTACGAAGATGGCACCGGCAATTGAGGAATTGTTGCGCTATAACTCACCGGTGCAGCTGACCGGCCGCGTTGTCCGTAAAGATTTCGAAATCGGCGGAAAGCTGATCAGGGCCGGAGAACCCGTAATCGCGGTACTTGCCGCCGCTAACTGCGACCCCGTCCGCTTCCCCGGCCCGGATCGCCTAGACCTTATGCGAGCCGACAATCGACACCTTGCTTTTGGCTGGGCAACCCACTTTTGTCTCGGTGCTGCGCTTTCAAGGCTGGAAATGCGGATTTCACTTGAGCGTCTCTTGCGTTTGCCGAACCTGCATCTCGCGCCGGCTGGGCTGAAATGGCGCGTTCATCTCGTGCTCCGCGGGTTGAGCTCGCTACCGGTAACGTTTGATCCTGGCGCCGAAGGTGCAGCTGTAAATTGAAGGAGTAAGTGCGTGTCCTCAACATCCCGTCAAGTGAAGTCCGCTCGCGTCGCGAGTTTTCTTAAGAACCGCCGGGACGGGCGTTCGGTCGCGGAAGGCCAGATCGAACCGCATACTTATGCCGCGCCTGTGGAAGTATCTGAAGAGCAGAAGCGCTTGTGGCTCCATTGCGCTATCTCGGGCTGTAGCGAAATGTATAACGATATATTTTCGCTGCGTTACTCAGGCGATCTGAAATTACCTGCCGTCGAAAAGGCCATCAATAAGATCCTTAGTCGCCACGAAGCTTGGCGTTCAAGCTTCGAACTGCGGGATGACAAGGTGGTTCAAAGGGTCGCGGCAGAGCTGGAAGTTGTTCTGGAAATGTCCGATCTACGAAGCCTTCCGGCTAAGAAGCGCGAGGCGCAGCTCGCTCAATTAACTGCTCAGGATTCAAAGCGGCCATTCACGCTCACAGAAGCGCCCCTGTTTCGTGCACGTGTTGTCCGCATGGCGGACAACGACTTCCGATTAACTCTAGTAATTCACCATCTCATCTCGGATGGGGTGTCTGTTTATCAAATCTTCCTTTCTGAACTCCACGCGTTATACGCCGCGTTTGCGCAAGCTTCTGACCCTAATCTGCCTGCACTTCCCTTTCAATATTCCGACTACGCTGAGTGGCAGCGGCGGTCGCTGTCCTGCGGCACACGCAACGCCCATCTGATGTATTGGGATCGGCAGCTCGAGGGAGAGCTGCCGGTGTTGAAGCTGCCACTTGACCGACCCAGAGCGATCATACGCAAGTTTGATGGCAGCATTGAAAGTTTTCGACTTACGACCGACCTTACTCAACGGCTAAAACAACTTGCTGATGCCTGGGACGTCACGGTCTTTATGGCCGCTCTCTCCGCCTTCCATATACTTATGTACCATTACACAGGTGATTGCGACCAGATACTCGGATGTGTCACTTCAACCCGTAAACAGCCGGGCACGGAACTGTTGCTGGGGCTGTTCATCAATATGGTTCCACTGAGATCGAGATTTTCTGCCGATGATCTCTATCCGGTGCTGGTCCGTCAAGTAAGGGAAAACACCCTGACCGCGCTCGAACATGAAGTGCCTTTCGATCTCCTCGTCCGGCGTTTCAGGTCGCGTGTTGCGAGTACCACACCGCTGTTTCAAGCTGTTTTTGTGTTTGAGCCCTCAACGGCGTCGGGTTCCGAACAATGGCATGTCGAAGATCGAAGCGCGGATAATCCTTTTGCTAAGTGGGATTTGTCGGTCGTCTTACAAGAGAACCGCGGTGATCTGTGTGGCAACATCAGCTACTGCCGGGATATCTTCAATTCGGATGCGATTGCTGGTATGAGAGATGCTTGGGTAAAGCTTCTCGGTGAAATCGCAGCTGATCCAAACCGAACTGTGCGTCAATTTTCAGCGTGCCTCGCGAAGGGCAAGAATCGCTCTTCGGCCTCGAGTTGGTTTCGAAAACATATCAGTCGTACGCGACCGGTTTGTGTTGTCGGCCCGTACGCCGACGAATAAGATCGGCGTCACGCTTTCGGGCCGCTGTCCCGACATCAGTTAGCGCGCATTTATCACATACGGCCGTTTGCGTTGTTCAAGGGCGGATTACCTTTGCAGCACGCTCGCCATGTGTTCTGATCGGTTATGTAGTGGGGCCATAAGGGAATCGTGAAGGCGGCGCTGGCAAGCGGAAAGGCGATGCTCTTTGCGGGATCGCCGAGGACGCGCTCAAGAGCCGGTTGGTTCAGGGCGATGACCCGGCGGATGTGATGGCCTTTCACCCTTCTCCGACTGCTCAAGAACGAGTGGAAGATCTAATCGCGAAAGCGAGGAACCGGCTGTAGAGCGTATCGTTTCTGGTGAACGGAAGGACAATATCGCTACTTTCTGCAACTCTCGGCTCGAGGCGAATATGGCTGCAATCGGGGTGTGGGAGGCTGTAGCCATGCGTTTCCATCTGAATCCAGATAAGTGGGACGGCAAACTTAAACCCGGCGAGGCTCACCTCTGGCTGGTTGATCTGGAACAACAGGTCAGCGATGTTCAAACGCTCTGGCGAGTGTTATCGAAGGACGAAATGCGGCGGGCTGAGAGCTTTTGCTTTCCAGGCGACCAGCACAGTTTTGTGATTGCTCGGGGTCTGCTGCGCTTTTTATTAGCGGCTTACACCCATAAACAACCGGAGGCACTGCAGTTCAGCTACAATGCCAACGGCAAACCGTGCCTATCAGATGGTGACGCATTGCCAGCCTTCAACATTGCGCACTCAGATACGTACGCACTCTATGCCATTTGCGCCAACTGTCACATCGGTGTAGACGTCGAACGTATTCGACCATTTGACGGATATTTGGACATTGCGCGAGGCCATTTCACCCCGGAGGAATATTCACAAATCACTTCAGCTCCGGACGACAAGAGGAGTGAATTGTTTTTTCGGTACTGGACTTTGAAAGAAGCCGTCGTGAAAGCCCTCGGCGTTGGCATTGATCGACTCCCGGATTTTCGACTGCGCCTTTTTGAGGATGGGGCTGCGGATGTGCAATTCTTGACCACGTCTCTAGCTTCGGATATGCGATGGTACCTGCGATGGTTTTACCCCACTAAAGAGTTTGCTGGTGCCCTGGCGACCATCGGATTCGTCCAGCGCGTTGTTGCACGCGCTTGTCCGGATCTCGACAGCCTCATTTCCTATCTCTCTCTCTAGTCATAAGTCGGCCGCCATAACGAGCGCAGTTGACGCTGAGATGCACGGTACGCGCAGAAGAAACGGAGGCACGTGAGCGCTTTCCTCCTTCAGCAATGCTTTCCCTCCGAGCGCTAGGACAATCCCAACTGTCGAAAGGTGGCGTCGGCGGCTGGCTTTGAATTTTTGCGAATTGATCCAGCTTGCCGATAAGCCAAATCGAGAGAGCGCACGGTTTTGTAATCGAATCGGTTCGGCCAGTGT